>Ga0310837_100840_pt1 | contig 17135 bp, 16 predicted proteins | sample SM_ome_5_FD_201315 | JGI IMG/M metagenome (GOLD analysis project Ga0310837, IMG submission 201315) | Sorghum-adapted microbial communities enriched on stacked mutant (SM) sorghum from Joint BioEnergy Institute, Emeryville, California... ...
CTGAGAGGAAGCGGGCCAGCCTTCTGCGCGGGTCATGATTTAGGTGAAATGGTGGAGCAGGCGCCTGCCTTCTACCGTAATCTGTTCGAGGTGTGCACAAAATTAATGGAAACAATTCAAGCGATTCCTCAGCCGGTTATTGCGCAAGTACATGGTATTGCTACGGCAGCAGGATGCCAGCTGGTTGCTACATGTGATTTGGCTGTAGCAACAGAAGACGCCCGCTTTGCCACCCCGGGTGTGAAAATCGGCCTTTTCTGTTCGACGCCGATGGTAGCGCTTTCCCGCGCAGTAGGACGCAAAAAAGCCATGGAAATGCTGCTCACGGGCGAAGCGCTTTCCGCTGAAGAAGCGGTCATGGCCGGCTTAATTAACAGAGTCGTACCGGCAGATAAACTCGAAGAGGAGACCAAAGCGCTCGCACTAAAAATCGCCGAAGCTAGTCCATTTACCGTAGGAATTGGTAAACAGGCGTTCTATAAGCAGCTGGATATGCCCCAGTCTCTTGCCTACTCCTATACTAAAGAGGTGATGAGCCTGAACGCCACCGCAGCCGATGCCACAGAAGGTATTTGTGCATTTCTCGAAAAACGCCCACCGAATTGGAAAGGATGTTAATCTAAATAATGAATACAACATGAAAGGATGGGAAATCATGAAAAATGAATTTGTGGTAAAACAATTTACTATTGCAAGAAACCGCCTGTTGAGCGCCCTGGAGAATGTAACAGAAGAAGCGGCCGGACAAAAGCCGGAAGGGTTCAACAACAATATTCACTGGCATGCGGGACATATTCTGCTTGTGACCGAAGCATTCTTATTTACAGTTCCGACCGGCTCCGGGAAGCTTCCGAAAAATTATAATGAGTTTTTTGCCAATGGAACCAAGCCGGATGATTGGAAAAGCGCGCCGCCGTCCCTGCAGGAAATTATCGATCAGCTTAAAGATCAGGAAAAACGCGCCAAAGAAAGTGCAGCGGCACGATTGGATGAAACGCTCTCTTCTCCGTTCTCTCTACAATCAGGTTTGCGGATGGAGACAGTCGGAGAATTGATGAATATGGCCATTTACCATGAAGCGGTACATACAGGTTATATTAACGCCATGAAGCGTATAGTGAATAAGCAAGCGACAAGCTCGTAAAAAGGAGGGGGCGATATGAGGCAGCTAACACGGCTTGAAGACATCGAGACACTTATCGCTACCCACAGGATGAGTTTTCTGTACATCTCTCAGCAAACGTGCAGCGTGTGTCATGCCCTATTGCCGAAAGTGGAGGCCATGCTGCAGAAGTTTCCGCATATAGAGAGTTCGTTTGCACAAATCGATGATATTCCCGAATTGGCAGGAAGGTTCTCCGTATTTACCGCACCGGTTCTGCTTTTGTTTGTCGAAGGAAAAGAAGTCATGCGTAAAGCCCGTTTTGTAGCGATGGGTGAGTTAGAAGCGGACATACGAAAGTATTATGAGCTGGTTATGTGAACGACAAGCTGTAGGGGAACAAGGCAAGCACTGGTGAAACAGTCTTGCCTTGTTTTTTGTTTCCCCGTTTCTTCGCCATAATAAGGGTAAAGAATCAGTGAAACGTGAAAGAGTATAAACCGTATAAGTAATTAGAAACCTAATTAGGTTTCCGGGAAAGCCTATGGTAAGATAAAATATATGCCAAGGGAAATAACGGGGTGAGGCTCGATGAAAAGATTACTGACGACCGTATGGCGCATAATGCTTTCCGGTATGATTGCATTTGGAAGCTTATTTTTGTTTTTCTTTCTGTTTGACGAAGAATTTACACCCGCCTTTTTCGCAAGTGTAGCAGTCTTTGCCCTTTCGATGTGGATAAGCGGACGGCGCTTTGCGGCGCCTGCCACGCATGACTTCGATTTGGACAAGCAGGATCGCGTTTATATAAAGCAAAACTTACGGGACGCGCGCAGAAAGCTTAAAACCATTCGCCGTCTGCAGTTCCGTATTCGGTCCATTGCCATTTGGCAGAAGTCATCGCATCTGTACAAAGTGGCGCGCCGCATCTTGACGATTGTCGAGGAACAGCCATATCGTTTTCGTTCTGCCCGCAACTTCTTCGCAAGTTACCTTGACTCCACAATTACAATTCTGGAAAAATATACATTTCTTCTCTCGCAGCCGGTTCGAAACACTGAAATGACGATGGCGCTTAAGAAAACGGAGGCCATGCTTGACGATATTATTGCAGCATTGGAAGAGGAATTGATGCAGGTATTGTCAGATGATGTGCTTAATCTGGATGTGGAAATTGAGACATTGAAAAAATCGATTGGTACACGGTCTGGGCATACGCTTACGCTGCCGGAACGCGAAGAACATAAAGACGAAATCAAACGGTAGGAAAGCATACCGGAAGAAAGGGGAGATAATGGATGAGCCGCTCAAAAGAATACCCGTTTTTTATAAAAGCCGCAGAGCGTTTAGAAGCGAATGAGGAAACAAAACTTCCGCTTTCACGGGAACAGCAGATGCGGGTAAAGGAATTGGCGCGTTTAATCTCCCCGGAGCATCCACATACGCTGACACAATACGGGGCGGATATTCAAGGTAAGCTGGCCCGTCTGGCGGACGGCATGTTGAACCAGGTGCGCGCCCGGCAGACCGAAGAACAAATCGGAAGCATCCTGCGCACGCTGCTGGATAGACTGGGGGAGATTCATCCCGATGAAATATTTGCCGCCCAGCGCGGCTTTTTTGCTCGCTTATTCGGCTTTTCCTCTTCAAAAGCAAAACAAAAATTTCTGGCCCGCTGCCAGAAAACCAACCAGGAGATGGAACGAATGGCCGATACGCTGGAGCGCTTGCGCCACCAAATGCTTCGTGACACAACCATGCTGGACGTGTTGTATACGAAGAATAAAGATTACTTTAACGAATTGGATATGTATATCATTGCCGCCAGAGAGAAGTTGGAAGAACTGCGAGAACATACGCTGCCCTCTCTTCGGAAAAAAGCGGAGGAATCGGGGGGCGATCCGCTTCAGATGCAGGAATATATGGATATGGAGCGCTTTGCTGACCGTCTGGAAAAAAAGATGCAGGATTTGCTGATTAGCCAGGCTATTGCTCTGCAGACCGCTCCTCAAATACGGCTTATCCAGGAAAACTATGAGCTGTTGATGGAAAAAATTCGCGCATCCGTCTTGACGACGATTCCGCTTTGGAAAAGTCAGGTGGTAATCCTGCTTACGCAATTGCGTCAGCAGCAAGCACTCGCTGCACAAAGGCAGACAATGAAAGCGACAAAAGCGCTGTTGAAGCAGAATGCGGAAACGATCCACACCGGTAACAGGAAGATGGTTCACGAACAGAGCCATACGGCAGCCGAATTGGAGGCGTTCAAGGAGATGCAGGAAGAATTGCGAACGATTCTTGAAGAGACCCTGCATATTCAACAGGAAGGCAGCGAGAAGCGGAGGCAGATTGAACATGAGCTTTCACATATTGAACAAGATATGGTCGGCAAGCTAAGCAAAGCGAGCAATATCGGATAACGGAAAGGATAATCCGTTTGTTTCTTATAAATAAAAGACAGAAGTTATTTTTGCAGAGGAGAAGTGCCATGTTGGACATTGCTTTATTGGGCTGCGGTGGTACCATGCCGCTTCCGAAACGCTGGCTTACGGCCATGCTTGCTTCCTATAACGGTAAGATGGTACTTATCGACTGTGGAGAAGGAACGCAAGTAACGATGAAGATGCTCGGCTGGGGGTTTAAGTCGATTGAGGCGATCTGCTTCACCCATTACCACGCCGACCATGTGGCGGGCCTGCCGGGCCTGCTGTTTGCGATCGCCAATGCCGGAAGGATGGAACCGCTGCTGCTTGTCGGTCCACCCGGACTCGTCCAAGTCGTACAGGGTATGACGGTAATCGCGCCGCATCTCCCGTATGATCTTCATCTGGTCGAAATATCGGATCAGAAACCTACAGAGCAGCGCATCGGAGACTTTATCGTACGAACGCTACCTGTTTACCATACAGTGCCCTGCGTCGGTTATACGTTGGAAATCAAACGGGGGCGGAAGTTCAATCCGACAAGAGCGTCAGAGCTGGCTATCCCTCTGCCCTTCTGGGGCCGTCTACAGAAGGGAGAAACGGTTACCTATAAGGAGAAGACCTTTACGCCCGATATGGTGCTTGGAAAGCCGCGCAGGGGCCTGAAAGTGGCCTATTGCACTGATACACGGCCAGTAGATGAATTGGTTGAGTTCATTCGCGAAGCCGATTTATTTATCGGTGAGGGCATGTACGGAGACGCGGAGAGCTTGCCTAAAGCCGAAGAGCATCGCCATATGCTGTTTGAGGAGGCGGCCGTGCTGGCCCGGCAAAGCGGTGTAAAGGAGCTTTGGCTCACCCACTACAGTCCTTCGCTGCATGATCCGGAAGAATACATTGAGGTTGCTCGTCGCATTTTTCCGGAGACGAAGCTCGGGCATGATCGTATGACGACCAGTCTGTTTTTCGAGAAGGAGTAAATATTTGCGTGAAAGGTGACGATTGTCACTGAATGTATGCACACCAGGCCTTATGATAGACAAAAAGACAATAACAAGGTCTGGAGGCTATAATCATGAAAGTTGCAGAATTAAAAAATTTGTTGGAAGCTCGGACCATTGGCAAGACGAGCGTATTGGAATTTTCAAGCGGAGCCGTTATTAATCTGCAGTTGAAGGCGGGACAGAAGGTTGGCCGACATCATACACCGAGTGACACAATCATACATGTCGTCTCCGGCCGGGTACGGTTCGGCGTAGGGGAAGAGACGGTGGATCTGACAAAGGATGTTGTGCTGCATATGGATCCGAAAGAAGAGCATGAGCTGGAGGCGCTTGAAGATACGAGCCTGCTGGTGATTAAAATAGGAAGCGACACGACGTGCGGCATGAGCAAAAACTAGAGGCGGGGAGATGCTTTCCCCGCCTTTTCTTTTTATGCATCGATAAGAAAAACTCGCGGGCCAAACGTTAAGCTTCTGTTGGGGGTGAGGAAACGTTTGGCCCGCGAGTTTTTAGTAAGGTTTATTTAGTTTGCGGAAAGAGCCAGCATGGTCTTCATGTCTTCTTGTGCATTACCGATGAGTTTAAGGCCGAATGCTTCTTGCAGTACGCTTAGTACGCCCGGTGTAATAAATTCCGGCGGCTTAGGACCGATGCGGATATCTTGAATTCCAAGACTGAACAGGCCGAGCAGGATAGCTACCGCTTTCTGTTCGAACCAGGAAAGCACGATGCTGACCGGCAGCTCGTTAACTTCACAGCCGAATGCGTCGGCGAGCGCCATAGCAATCTTTACCGTAGAGCCGGAGTTGTTGCACTGGCCAAGATCGATATAGCGCGGAATGTTTGTACCCGGAACTGTACCGTAGTCTACATCGTTGAAGCGGAACTTACCACAGGACGTTGTCAGAATGACCGTTTCCGGTGGAAGGGACGTAGCGAGTTCGCGGTAGTATTCGCCGCCTTTGCCCGGTGCGTCACAGCCCGCGATAACAAAGAAACGTTTGATTTTACCTGCTTTTACCGCATCGATGATTTCCGGAGCGATACCTAGAACTGTTTCGTGATGGAAGCCTGTAAGCAATGTTTGATCAGACTCAATATTGGCTTCTGGAAGCTCCAGCGCACGTTCAATGAGCGGAGTGAAGTCATCATTTAGGATTTTTGTTACGCCTTCGAGTCCGGCTACTTCATAAGAGAAGAAGCGGTCTGCGTATGTGCCTTTAATCGGCATCACGCAGTTAGTGGTGGCCAGGATGGCACCCGGGAATTCTTCGAACAGACGGCGCTGGTCGAACCATGATTTACCAATGTTTCCTTTCAGGTGCGGGTATTTTTTAAGTTCCGGATATCCGTGCGCCGGCAGCATTTCCGAGTGAGTGTAGATGTTGATGCCTTTGCCTTCAGTTTGCTTGAGCAACTGCTCGAGCGCAAACAGGTTATGTCCGGTAACGACAATGCATTTGCCTTCGATTTTATTCTGAGACACGCGAATTGGCTGCGGAATGCCGAGACGTTCCGTATGGGCGCGGTCAAGCAAATCCATAACACGCACCGTCGCCTGGCCGACTTTCATCGCCATGTCGATATGTTCCTGCATATTGAAGTTGGAGTTCGTTAATGTGAGGTACAGCGCCTCATGCGTCGTAGCATCCACAAACGGGTCGGAATAGCCGAGCTGGCGCGCGTGTGTCGCGTACGCGGCAATTCCCTTCAGACCGAAAATGATTGTATCCTGCAAGCTTGCGATGTCTTCATTTTTCCCACATACCCCGATAACTTTGCATCCGCCGCTTGGCGTTTGTTCGCATTGATAACAAAACATTTGTTATGCCTCCCCCTAGCATTGTTCCACCCTGTTGTGCCGGGTGAACCTTATAGTGCAACTATAAAGGGGAGAAGAGGAAAAGCCTGTGATACTTATCACAGATAAGGTACGTGTCACAGAATTTTCAAATTCAACTAATATGAAGAGGTTTTCGCGCTATATCGAAAGTTTATTCATGAAAGTTTCCGCCGTAACTTCTACAATGAAGATATATAGAAAGTAAGACAGGAGGAAAATAATGAAGAAACAAAAATGTCGTTACGGACTTATTTTTGATATGGATAACACGCTGCTTCAATCGAATATTGATTTTGCAGGAATGAAACGGGCTGTATTTGAACTGCTTACGGAGAGCGAGCTATGCAAACCGGATCTGGACTGGCGCAGTTATACCGCGTCCCAATTAATTGAGATGGCAAGACAGTCAGGCAGACTAAGAAAGGAAACCGAGGTGCGCATCTGGGATACGGTAGCTGAATTCGAAAAGGAAGGAATGCATGGGGCGAAGCTGGAACCCTATGTGACCGAGGTGCTTGATCAAATCTGCGGGGATTGCCATCTTGTTGTGCTAACCAATAACGCCTGCGTAGCCGCACAGGAAGCATTAAAAGAGACGGGAATCGGTCATTATTTCGATTATATCGTCGGGCGGGAGCAGATGACGGCACTTAAGCCGTCACCTTCAGGCGTTCATTATATCCTGCGCCATTATCCCGATGTACCTGCAGAGCGCTGGATGCTGGTCGGGGACTCCTGGATTGACGGCAAAGCCGCACAGGACGGCGGCATTAAATTTGCCGCTTACAGGGGAAATAGCGACGATATGAAGAAGAAAGGGGTATACCCGGTTGCCCGCTTTACCGATATGCGGGAATTGGTAAACCTTTTGTTGTAGAAGAAACAGAGGTCGCAAAGTTCTTTAAAAACTGTTGAAGGATTCGAAGGTGGTAAGGAACACTCAATTTAAATTCTGATAAGAGTGCTTATATCTATTTCCAATAAGCGGTAAAATTAATTAAGATATTTTATGTTAGAAGGAAATATGATTAAGGGAGATGATGTTATGAAAATGGATAAAGTCATTATTGCTTTAATTCTAGCGATTATCACCGGATATTTCTATAGTAGTTATGTAAAATCAATTAATAATACTCGACCTTTGCAACTGAAAACCCATAAAGTATCTATTCCGATTAAAAAATATAGGGTACTGATCTTTACTAATGAATCTACATCTTATATTAATAAACGATTTGCTCAACCACAGTTTTTAATTAGTTACCCTGTAGAAGAAATATTATTTTTAAATGAACCTTCTCGCGAGAAACAATTTGAACAATTTAGAATAAATGATTTTCCAACTATTATTTTACTAGATGAGAATAACAAAATCATGTTACGTTCAAGAGAAATAGACCCCGTGATAAAATTTTTGAAAAGTAAAAATATTTCTAAGCAATATTAGTAAACCATTAGTTTGAAGTATCGGGGACTTCTATTTTCTGCATCTTTAGTAGGCGCAACATCAATTGAATCTCATGAGTTAAATAGCTCTAATAACGTTAATCCATCTACTATTGTGCAACCTAATGATGTTTGGGTTACTACATACGTAGAAGTGGATAGATGGTATGGTTTGACTGATACATGGCCTGCTTCAATATACTATACTGGCGAAGAAGGAGTAGGAGAATTAACGGCAAAATCAATAAAGCGATGGGGAAATTCATGTATTGTTACATATGGTGGTATAGTTGGAAAGTACACCGATAGAGGATACTAACAAGATGTAAATAACTTTTATATCTGAGCCCTGAGCCGTGTGCTTGATTAGAAGACGAAAAAACTGAAGAATGTCCATACCGAATAGACGTAGATTGTGTGTCTAATGTCTAATATTGAAAACGTTGCTTAAGAATGTCTGTTTGAGACGGATAAAACAGAGGGAGCGGCAGGAGCGGAATGTTTTAATCCGCTCCGTTTTATTTGTGCTAGTATATTACATCCGATTATTCTCCTGCTTTAGAGATGCTGCCGCAGGTTGCACCCGTGGCGGTAAGCAGGTCCTTTGGATTCAGGAGAATCACGCCGCCCCGGATGCCTGCGCTTATAGAGATTGTATCGTGCTGCAGAGCCGCTTCTTCTAAAAAGATGGGGAATTTCTTTTTCAGACCGAGGGGAGAGACGCCCCCCCGGATGTAGCCTGTGAGCGGCTGCACATCTTTCAGCGGTACGACCTCGGCTTTTTTGTTTCCGCTAAGCGATGCGAGCGCCTTAAGATTCAATTCTTTATCGCCCGGGATGCAGGCAAGGATTACACCCGTTTTATCACCGCGGGCCACAATGGTTTTATAGACCTGATTGAGCGGGAAACCGATTTTTTCCGCAACTGTACCGGCGGACAGATCGGATTCGTCCACCGTGTATTCGCGCAGCTCATATGGAATCTTCATTTGATCGAGCTGGCGCGCCGCGTTTGTTTTTTGCGCCATTGTTTCTTCTTCCTCTCTGTTTATTTCCGCATCTGCGCAAGTTTTCGGTTGAGTTCCCGAGCCTCGAATAAGGCTGCAGCATCGGAAAGAACATCACCCGGCTTGCTCCCTTCGCCGATGATATAGCCCGCAAACGACATGCCGACAAAGTCGAATATGTAGGCGAACTGCTGGATGAGCGGCAGGCCTTTGAGCCTCGGGTTATCGCCGCCGGCTATGATAACGTATGCCTGCTTCCGGCTTACCTCTTCTTTGAAATTGTAATCGGATGAACGCAGGCTTTGCGACCAGCGATCGATAAAATCTTTCATAACGCCGCTCATACCGTACCAGTAGAGCGGAGTAGAAAAGATAAGGATGTCGTGCGTAAGCAACTGCCGGACGATGTCCTCGTAATCGTCGGCTACAGGTTTGAATCCTTCCGGGGTATGGCGTTTGTCCACAATAGCCTGAATCTGCCTGTCACGCAGATACACACGTGTATGGTTGATATTCTCCACGACTTTATTGGTAAGCAGTTCCGAATTGCCTCTCTCGCGGGAGCTGCCGTACAGTACGAGTATGCTCATATTTTCCTCCTGATTAGGTAGAATATGATTTATCTCCATTGTAGCAAACTTCTCCCCGTAATGAAAAAGGTGGAATTTCCAGTTCATTTCCATAAAAACAGACGATGAGAAGATGATAAAGAAAAGAGGAAAAGCCATTCTGTTATATTCAAAACATGGAATATAGGCTATAACAGAAGTGGGTGCAGGAAGGAAAAATCTGCTGCTTTTCTTTGTTTGTTTATAAATATTTTTTTGCGTAAGGATATGATCGGTTAAGCTTAACAGGGAGAGATATAGAAAAGGATTTATGCATTTTTTATGCAATGCCCTGGTTAGTTGTAGTTGCAATCAATGGTAAAATAGAACATGGAATATACGGCTCGTCTGGCTCGCCAGCCACAAGCCATGCCATGAAGATGCGGGACAGTTGCATTTTTATGGTATGAAAGAAAAGAGAGAAGGAAATGAGGATGAGAGCTCAATGCGGAAAAAAGCGAACGTCTTTTCTTCCTCTGTTCTTCTTTCCTTTTTCTTTTCTCCTTATTTTCACAGAATAAAGGCATAGACTATGCGAAAAGGAAGATTGGCAGTGTACAGAAAAGAGGACTTTCATATTTCTGAAGATGCGCCGTTCGGTGTCCAGGACGGCCTTATTCTGGAGCATTACGGGGTCAATGAGCTGCACTTTGATTCTGTGAAAAGCTACCGGAACCGCTTCATGTCGGTAAAGCCCAATCATCCCTGGAATGGGCTTGAAACAAAAGAATTTCTGTATAAAATCGGCGCCTGGGGCAAACTGCGCGACACCGGCAAGGAAGGGCTAACGCTTGCGGGGTTGCTGATGTTCAGCGAAGAAAGAGTGATTACTGAGGTTCTGCCCCATTACTTTCTCGAATACAGGGATGATTCCCACGCGTCCTACGATGAGCGGTGGTCAGATCGGCTGACCTCGCAGGATGGCACGTGGTCGGGCAATTTGCATGATTTCTATTTTATGATTATGCCCCGTCTGACGGCGGGTCTGCAGATTCCGTTTCGGTTAAGGGGAACGGTGCGGCAGGATGAGACCGCCATTCATACCGCGCTGCGTGAGGCGCTTGTTAATGCGATTGTGCATGCTGATTACCGGGGAGAGAGAGGCATTGTCGTAGAACGGGAAAAGACAGGCTTTACGTTTTCCAATCCAGGGTTGCCGCGCGTACCCATACCCCAGGCATTTACGGGCGGTGTCAGCGATTTGCGCAATCCGAACCTATGCAGAATGTTTCTTTTAATCGGTCTCGGCGAACGGGCTGGCTCAGGTCTTTTCAATATTCGACAAACCTGGCAGGACAGAGAGTGGGAAATTCCACAATTTTTGCAGCAGGAAGCACCTGCTCGAACCACTTTTATTTTACGAATGATTCCGGTCGAAGAGCAGGAAAAAGAGAGTGAATTCCGAACAATAGACGACTCCTACAATAAAAAACAGGAGTCCGTAAATAACGCAATTTACTCCGATAATAATGATTGGGAGTCCTTGAATAAGGAGTTTTTCTCCGTAAATAATCCGGAAAACTCCTATAATAAAAATGAAAATGACAGCGAAAACTCCTATAATAATGAAATAAACTCCTGGAATAACCATCAAAACTCCTATAATAAAGAGATGAGGTCCATAAATAAGGAAGAAGATACAGTAGATGTTGCTTCCGTTAAAGAATATGATGAAGAAGAGGAGAATGTGCCAGTAGACGAGTTAGAAAGTGAAGAACCGGAGAACCCTGAAACGATCGATGAAGAGCTCTGGGGAATTGCTGAACTTGCGCGGAAACGAAAACGACTCAGCCCAAAGGTAATGGAAGACATGATTGTTCAGTTATGCGCACGAAAACCTCTTCGGTTAAAAGAACTGGCAGATATGCTGGAGCGAACCCCTGATGGTTTACGAAACAATTATTTAGCCAAGCTGCTGCGTGAAAATCGGCTCCGGCTTAAATACCCTGATCAGGTGAATCATCCGAGACAGGCATATATAACAGTAAAATAAAAAACGAGGCCCTGAACGTCTGAGTACGGTCAATAAGCCTCGTTTTTTTTCTGTGAAAATCGTGAGGAAAGAAGGAAGGGAAAGAGGAAATAAGATCCAGGGTAGAAAAAGCGGATGAGCAAATCGTGCTGAACCGTGATCCGATGTCTTCCGAGGCTGTGGGTAGAGAGCCTGTCAAAGCGCTGACGGGCAAGTAAAATAGCATAAACTTTCCCAGGAAATAGATCAGGCGCAGCAATGCGTCTGTTTTTTAATAAAAGACTGTGTTAAATTTTGTTGGTAAAAATGAAGCAGCGTCGGGAGATTCCGGCCCATCATATCCTCAAGTCTTGAACGGTTTCTCGAACAAAAACAGGAAAATACTATGTTTCTATTTTCACTGAATACGAACATCAACCTAAACAAAAAGAAGTACAAGTTGTTGTTGGCTTTATCCAACGAAACAGTAAGTAGCACGCGAAGGATATTATCGCTTTGCGTATATGGTTAAGTCAGGTAGTGGCAAGCATTTCTCTAGCGCCCCATCAGACAATCTTATTCTTCTTTTACTCATGTAGAATGGCTTCATGGCGTTTATTCCTGTTGGGCTAGCGTAAAATGATTCGCCCATCCTTTGGTGGTTCGTTATAAAGTTACCCAATTCGTTTTTTCTGTAAAAATCATGAGAAAAGAAGGAAGAGGAAATAAGATCCGGGTAAGAAAAAGGCGTTCGCCTTTTTCCCCATTGAAATCATTCTCTCATTCTTTTCTCTCTTTTCCTTCGTACCACAAAAGTTAGTTGTTCTTCCCATGATTTTCATGCCGGGGTTGCGGCTGAAACGCCATGGTGTTTTTTGTGAAAATGGGTAGGAGGGAAAGATCTGAAGTTTGTTCCCTTCATTATTCGTTAAGTCACGTACGAAGATTGCCATGAAAAGAGAGCTGGTAGCCGATTTCTTTTGTGGAGTAGGCGCTCCCATGGAAGCAACTGCAAACTTACAACGGAATTTTTTCGGATTTGGAATTGATCCGGTATATGACAAAAAATAGTGGAGCGTCATAAATATATACATAGATAAGCAAACAACATGGCCAATTATTATAAACTATGACACTAGAAAACAATCGCTTTAAAGGGTTTATACAAAAAAGCCACTCAAAAGAGTGGCCGAATAAGTATTTGAACATCAAGGCATACATGACCTGTCTACCTTCAAGTGCAACTTTATGTTATTGGTATAGTTTATTTAAACGTTTTATCTCCTGATCAAAGGTAGACGCTTTTCCTATGAATGAAAAATGTTGCTTTACGAATTTTTCCATCTTGCTATCCATTTCTGCATCGGAAAGTTCTTTATCACCTAAAAAGGCGCTGTGTATTATTTGGTAGGCTGAAGTGTTATAATTTGTGGCCTGTACAAAGAGACTTTGTACCTTCTTAAACTTGCCAGGCACATCTTGCGGACGATACTTTGCTGCTTGTTTAAGAGTCTCATTCCACCCATCTAACTTACTCATCACAATAGCCGCAAATTCCTCATCTTCATATTTGTCGGCCTGCTCCATGAAATTTATGAAGTCTTCTGTTTGTATACGCAGCTTATACAAAACATTGCTTTGATGCTTAATATAAGCACGTTCAGCAGGGGTATATGATTGCTTGACAGTTGATTTTTTAGCTGCTGCTTCAATAGGTTTAGGTGCCGTTACGATTGGTGCTGAGACTGCTAACGTTAATAAACAGGAAACCGCTACTTTTGTAATCTTATTCATATGAATCTCCTTACTATTTTTTTTACAAATTTTAATTTAATATCTATATAATGTAAATAAATTAACAAGAAAAAATGTTTCGATATTTTTAACATTCATGTAATATTTTTGGAATAATGCTTACTATATAATTGCTCCAGAAGGACGTACGGAGGCTGTGGCGCTATGGAAAACATCATGTTTCATGAGCTGTATGCGGCGCTTTTGGCGTATAGGTCCCGCTTAAACTTTCTATAGCTTAAGCGTGTCAGTGTCTATAAAGGAGCGATCTGTTTGAGGCTGGCTAATCAGTACTATACGGGGTACCGCCACATGCCCATTAAGCTAACAGGTGGAAAACATACGCTAAGAAAAAATCGGCTTTCATTGAGGAAATATAAACAGCCTACATACATAGTCTAACCGCTAAAATGAACCATGTTCTTGTCATCCCTCAATTACAAACGAATGTCGCCCTAGTACGCAAGCGTCTACGTACTAACCCCTTATGTTATGAACAAGTTACCACAGAATGGAGGAAAATGTGCGATCAAGGGGGATGAAGCTAACATCTAGCTCTCTAAATGATATTTGTTTGTCATAAAACAAGGCTGATACATAACAATCCCAAAGCACCGACAAGAATAAGCAAAAGTTTTTTCTTCACGCCGGGTGTGTAGGGAATTCACTTAGGAATTAAGTCTGCCCATGGCTTCCTGTAATCGTTGGTATTTGCTTTTTTGGTTTACAGAGAAAGAATATCCCATAGAGGAAAGAGTCTCTATAACATGACGGCAGGCTGCCTCGTTCTCCATGCCTTCGATTTCAAGCTCGTACTGTTCCTTGTTTTCCGGAAGTAATGTACGATCCAACTCGCATGTATAGCCTTCAATAAGTTGGAGTTTGCGTCGTTCGTTGCGCAATGTGCCACGTATAACCAAATCCGATGGATTCACCAGGCGGCGGATGGCAGCCTGCCCTTCTTCCGGGAGCAATTTCACTAGTATTTCAGGGTCTTGTCGCCCTGCCTTAAAAACATCCGGCGGGATTTCTTGTTCTAACTCAATGGAAGAGACAGCAGCCGATTCGCTTTTTTGTTTAATCTTTGCACATACAATCCATCTGCTGTTTTCTTCCCTTACACGGAGCATCACACCGTTTTTCCCCATATGAAAGTCAGGCATATCAAAATAATAATTGGTTTGACGCAGTACAGGCGCTTCTGCTTCCGCATGCGCAAGCAGCTTATCGTACGTTTCTTTTGTGAGCAGCAATTTTAGTTCCTGTTCTTTCTTTGACATAGAAATCTCCTTTTTCTGTGAAAATCATGAAGAAAGAGGGAGAAGAGGGAGGAAAAAAGATCTAAGGAAGAAAAAGGCCTTCGCCTTTTTCTACATTAAAATCCTCTCCTCATTCTCTTCTCTCTTTTCCTTCATACCACAAAAGTCAGCCGCCTTTCCCACGATTTTCATGTCGGGGTTGCGGCTGAGACGCCATGGTGGTTTTCTGTGAAAATCATGAAGAAAGAGGGAGAAGAGGGAGGAAAAAAGATCTAAGGAAGAAAAAGGCCTTCGCCTTTTTCTACATTAAAATCCTCTCCTTCCTTCTTTCTTCTCTTTTCCTTCTCCTAAGCTAAGGTGCCAGATGAATGGTTACTTTTTGGGTTTTCCCGTCCCATTCCACATCACAATCCAGCTGTTCCGTGATGAAGCGGAGCGGAACCATTGTCCTGGTTTTGATTAGCTGGGGCGGCACATCAATGGTATGCCGTAATCCGTTAACCATTATTGTTTTCTCGTTTAACCACAGCTCTATCCGCGTGCCCCGCGCATAAATTGAAATCTTCTCCTGATGGGCATCCCACTCAACTTCTCCGCCCATTTCCTCAATTAATGCCCGGATCGGCAGCAAGGTGCGCCCGTTCCTGGTGACTGGAACCGTGGAGCGTCCGGGATCGATTTCTTTTTTTGCGCCATTTACGGTCATGTATTTGTTTCCGATTTGCAGAATGATGGTTTTGGTTTTTTCAGACGTGCCAGCTCGGATGCTGACAGGCTTGGACATGGGTGTCTTCATGCCATCGCTGTAAATCGCCTGAACGGTATAGGTGTATGTAGCACCGTTCTCAATGTTTGCATCAGTGTACGTATTCTTCAGTATCGGAAAATCGGTAAGCGGGATTTTGGTGCTTTCTTCGCCGCTTTGCTGCCGGTATACATAATAGCCATCGAGTTTATCCTGGCGCTGGCTGTGCGTCCAGGTAAGCTGAACCGCATTGTTTTTCAGTGTGGCCGTAACGGTAACCGGGGGCGGTATTGTCGGTTTTTCTTCGCATATATCGGATTTGTATAAATCGAGATAGTCGGTGATGATTTTGATTGCATCCTGCCGCAGTTCGCGTGTTAGTTTGGGATTGTGCATAATGTTATCGATGTTTTTCTGCACATCGCAGTTAAAGCCCTGCTGGGCTCTGGCAATGGCGTGAATGATGGCGATAGTAAAGCTGTTCGGTTTTTTCTGCCTGGCTTTCTCAAGATACGGAAGGGCTTTGAGCGGATGAAAATAATCATCCATCAGCAATAAATAGCCTACCACAAAAAGCTCTTCGCCGCTAAGCGTAGTTGTGTCGAGCGATTTTACAGGCTTTTTGTAGATGAGCGAAGCATAGATGTCGGCGTTGGTCTTTCCTTCCGTGTTCCAGGAAAGCGCATTGATGATAGAAGCCTTCACATCAATCGGGTTTTTTACGGAAGCAAGGTATGCGGCGAGTTTCTTATCCATGGTGCCTTGCTCTGCGGCGTACCGTACGAGGTCGATGTCCTGATACGCTTCGGAGAACGGGGTAGAGGTCACGGGGGAATCGGCGAGTCCTATAGGAGTAAGCGAAAACAAAGAAGTCAGGAGAACCAGCACAAAAGCAATCGTTCGTTTCATACGTATGACTCCTTTCCTGGTACAAAAAATATAAGGAAATGATTCTTTTCCCCGAGTGTATAGGCAAAGCCGTTCTTTGGCAAGGGGTGGAAATAATGTAGGCGCCGACATGTATGCCGACGCCCATATTCAATTTAGGAGTTGGTTGCCGCTTTTTGCTGTTTTTTGCGTCTTCCTGCAAGAAGTACGCCTGCGATGAGTACGATGGTAAAGCTCCATTTCACTATGGGATTTTCAGCGAAATAGCCGGCAATAAACGGTTCATCGACAATCATTTTTGCTGCCGTCCACGCAAGTACGCCTGCCCCGACATAAATCAAGGATGGAAAGCGTTCGAGCCAGCCGATAATCAGCGTGCTTCCCCAGACAACAATCGGAACACTGATCAGGAGGCCAAGCGCTACGAGAAGGAAGCTGCCGTGTGCCGCCCCTGCTACTGCCAGCACGTTATCGAGTCCCATGACCGCATCTGCGATGATAATGGTGCGAATTGCGGCCCACAGGCTTTCTTCCGCTTTAATGTGATCGTGACTTTTTTCTTCCGTCAGCAATTTGTACGCAATCCAGACAAGCAGAAATCCGCCGATCAGCAGCAACCCGGGGATTTCCAGCAGCCAGACCACGATCAGTGTAGCGATCATGCGAATCACAATGGCTCCGACCGTTCCCCAAATGATGACTTTCTTCTGCTGTTCTTTCGGCAAGCGGCGCGCAGCCATACCGATGACAATTGCATTATCGCCGGCAAGTACCAGGTCTATCACCAATATTGCAAGCAGTGCGGAAAAGAATTCCATCGAGAAAAATTCCATGCATCATCAGCCCCTTTATATTCGATATTTTGACCAAAGCAAAAGACCTTTACCCGGTTGGATAAAGGTCTCAAACAAATCAAAAAGACCTTTACCCGAATCGGCAAAGGTCTTGCTAACAACAGTCATGTTGCCAACAAAGCCGGAGACACAGGTCTCGGAATGACGACTTTGCTGTATAGCTACTCCCCTTTGGAGAATCTTTTGTTATCTTTATGATAAAGCAGAATAT
>Ga0310837_100841_pt1 | contig 17132 bp, 11 predicted proteins | sample SM_ome_5_FD_201315 | JGI IMG/M metagenome (GOLD analysis project Ga0310837, IMG submission 201315) | Sorghum-adapted microbial communities enriched on stacked mutant (SM) sorghum from Joint BioEnergy Institute, Emeryville, California... ...
GGTACACTTCACCTTGAAGGTGCTCCTTTCCTTGGATGGTGTTGTTTTCGGTAAACCTCATTATACCAAGGATTGGAGCCCTTTTTTAGTTAATTGATGAGAGGGTACTTTCGAAATTCAGGTTTATGTATTTCCTATCAACATTTCATCGAAGGGTTGGCGAAGGACATGATTGGAAGAAAAATGACCAGACTCGTTTTGCTGATGATTTCTCTTCTCATCATTCCGGTTGTTTATCCGATGCAGGCGCATGCCAATTTCTCGGACACGATCGAGAAATCAACCATCCATTCTTACTCCGGAGGCACCAGCGCTTTCAGCGCCCTCGCCCAAAGTCCGGAGGGCGTCATTTATCTTGCTTATGTAAGCAAGTTTAATGAAGAAATTGAAATCAGGAAGTGGGACGGCAACGGATGGACCAGTGTTACAAGCGTAACCAAAACGATGGCAGGAGCTTCGAGTATTAGTGGTTACCTGGATCTGGTCGTGGATGCGGAGAATCATCTGCATCTTGTTTTCTATATGGCTGATGGGACCGATATATCCAGCCCGCGGGGAATCAAATACGGCTATTTTAACGGATCAGGCTGGACATTCTCCACCGTGGAGTCGGCCAGCGATTCAAAAGGCTGGAAAACTTTCAATAATCCGAAAATTGCTGTTGACTCCAATGGAAAAGCACATGTTGCCTATACATATTTCGATACGAATGGAACCAGACAGTCGCAACTCAAATATGCACATAATTCATCCGGTTCCTGGCAAGTGACATCTGTGGCCACAAAAACCGGAACAAATGATTGGCAATTCCTTGCGGGAATAGCAGTGAGCAATCAGAATCGCATTTATATATCTTACCAATTGGATTCCCAATATAAATTTACAAGCAAATCGCAAGCCGATGCGAATTTTGGTTCGCCTGAAGAAGTGGCGAATCAGGTCTATTATTCTGTTCCTGTTGTGATTGATTCGAACGATCGGCTCTATTTTATGTATTCCGATATTTCCGGAAATGCTCATCTTGCTACTTATGCGGAAGGGCAATGGCAACGAAAACAAGTTTACGAAGGCTCCCCGAGTCGGTTTCTCTACCCATTGGATCTGTTTGTTTTTGGTACAAAGAAATATTCTATGATGTTCTCAATAGCTAATACCTATAGCGATTATTATTATTTTGCATTGGCTGACGATGGGAGCCAGACGTCCGTTGGACATCAGATTGCCAAGTCTGCTGATGATTATGATTACGAAGGGGTCTTTGTGGCCGATTCGGCGGGCAATTATATCGTCGTTGTGCAAGATGGCTCATGGTCGAAAATCTTCAGTTTGTCAGGCAATTCTACGGCCTTTGGCCTCTCGCTGCAGGACACGACCCCGCCTGATCCTCCCTTGATCACTTCTCCGGCAGGCGGAGCGCATGTGAACAGCTTAAAGCCGACCTACGGCGGGACGGCGGAATCGGGAAGCACGGTGGAAGTGTTCGTGGACGGCTCGTCGATCGGCACGACGACGGCGGACGGCACGGGCAACTGGACATTGACGCAGCCGACGGATTTGGCGGAAGGGTCTCACACGGTGAAGGCGACGGCCACGGATGCGGCGGGCAATGAGAGCGTGGAATCGGCTCCCGTGAGCTTTACCGTGGACGTGACTGCGCCGGGTGCTCCGGTCATCACTTCTCCGACGGACGGAGCCCTTGTGAATGTGAAGCGGCCGACCTACAGCGGGACGGCGGAAGCGGGCAGCACGGTGAAGGTGATCGTGGACGGCTCGTCGGTCGGCACGACGACGGCGGACGGCACGGGCAATTGGACATTGACGCAGCCGACGGATCTGGCCGATGGGGCTCACACGGTGAAGGCGACGGCCTCGGATGCGGCGGGCAATGAGAGCGTGGAATCGGCTCCCGTGAGCTTTACCGTGGACGTGACTGCGCCGGGTGCTCCGGTCATCACTTCTCCGACGGACGGAGCCCTTGTGAATGTGAAGCGGCCGACCTACAGCGGGACGGCGGAAGCGGGCAGCACGGTGAAGGTGATCGTGGACGGCTCGTCGGTCGGCACGACGACGGCGGACGGCACGGGCAATTGGACATTGACGCAGCCGACGGATCTGGCCGATGGGGCTCACACGGTGAAGGCGACGGCCTCGGATGCGGCGGGCAATGAGAGCGTGGAATCGGCTCCCGTGAGCTTTACCGTGGACGTGACTGCGCCGGGTGCTCCGGTCATCACTTCTCCGACGGACGGAGCCCTTGTGAATGTGAAGCGGCCGACCTACAGCGGGACGGCGGAAGCGGGCAGCACGGTGAAGGTGATCGTGAACGGCTCGTCGGTCGGCACGACGACGGCGGACGGCACGGGCAGCTGGACATTGACGCAGCCGACGGATCTGGACGATGGGGCTCACACGGTGAAGGCGGCGGCCGCGGATGCGGCGGGCAATGAGAGCGTGGAATCGGCTCCCGCGAGCTTTACCGTGGACGTAACTGCGCCGAATGCTCCGGTCATCACTTCTCCGGCAGGCGGAGCGCATGTGAACAGCCAAAAGCCGACCTACAGCGGGACGGCGGAAGCGGGCAGCACGGTGAAGGTGATCGTGGACGGCTCGTCGGTCGGCACGACGACGGCGGACGGCACGGGCAACTGGACATTGACGCAGCCGACGGATTTGCCGGAAGGGGCTCACACGGTGAAGGCGACGGCCGCGGATGCGGCGGGCAATGAGAGCGTGGAATCGGCTCCCGTGAGCTTTACCGTGGATGTAACTGCGCCGAATGCTCCGGTCATCACTTCTCCGACGGACGGAGCCCTTGTGAATGTGAAACGGCCGACCTACAGCGGGACGGCGGAAGCGGGCAGCAAGATGGAAGTATTCCTGAACGGCTCGTCGGTCGGCACGACGACGGCGGACGGCACGGGCAACTGGACATTGACGCAGCCGACGGATCTGGCCGATGGGGCTCACACGGTGAAGGCGACGGCCTCGGATGCGGCGGGCAATACCAGTCCCGACTCGGCTGCGGTCAGCTTTACCGTTGAAGTGCCCGGCCCGGATGCTCCGGTCATCTTGACTCCGGCGGATGGGGCTGTTGTGAATGTGAAACAGCCGACCTACGGCGGGACGGCAGAAGCGGGCGTCACGGTGGAGGTTTTCGTGGACGTCTTGTCGATCGGTACTGTGACCGCGGACGTTTATGGCCAATGGACATTGACGCAGCCGACGGATTTGACGGAAGGGGCTCACACGGTGAAGGCGACGGCCACGGATGCAGAGGGCAATGAGGGCGGGGAATCGGCTCTCGTGAGCTTCACTGTGGACGTAACTGCGCCGGGTGCTCCGGTCATCACTTCTCCGACGGACGGAGCTGTGTTGAACATCAGAAAACCGACTTTCAGCGGGACAGCGGAAGCGGGCAGCAAGGTGCAAGTATTCCTGAACGGCTCGCCGGTTGGTACTACGACGGCGGATGGCGCGGGCAGCTGGACTTTGACGCAGCCGGCAGATCTGGCGGACGGGGTGTACCTGGTGAACGCCAACGCGGTGGATGCGGCGGGCAATACGAGCGCGGATTCGGCCGCGGTCAGCCTTGTCGTTGACTTGACCGCTCCGGCGATTTCAGGGGCTCAAGTCAGCGCGAACAATGCGTATGTCGATGTTACCTTCTCGGAGGGAATCTATGGGACGGACCAGGGCAGCGGAGCGATTGACAAAAACGATCTCATGTTGGTCTTTACTCCGGGCAATGGCGGGGCGTCTTCGGTGGAGATTCTCGATGTCAGGAAACCGGATACCGCATCTGCGGAATCTGCCGGCGCGTTGGTCGGGGGCGAAACGGTGATTCGGGTATTCCTGACCGTCTCGGGAACCGAAAACGGAACCGGCACGATCGAAATCCGGCCGGCGGATGCGGCTTCGATCTTCGACCTGGCTGGCAATGCCTCTTCCGATCTGGAGACGACGGGCCCGCTATCCTTGAATGACACGAGAAGTGTGCCTTCGACTCCTTACAACCCTCCGGAGAGCGCCGTTGAAAATGACCGGGATGGCCTCGATGTATATGTCAACGGTCAGAAAATCGAGAAGATTGCCCGGGCTAATGTGAAAACGATCAACGGCAAGAAGGTCACCAGCGTCACTGTTGACGAACAGCAGTTGAATGACAGGCTGGATGCGGTCGAACCCGGCTACATTGTTGCGATTCCTGTTCATAACGGTTCGGATTCGCTGATTGCGGAACTAAATGCGCGAATAGTCAGCAATATGGCGGCAAAAGAAGCGGTGCTGGAAGTACAAAACGAACTGGGCGCCTACATCCTTCCGGCCAGAGAAGCAAATATTGAAGCGGTGCTGAGACAGTTCGGTTCCGGAACAGCGCCGGAGGACGTCAAAATTCGCGTGGAAATGACACTCCTCGATGACAGCGAGGTGGCGACCGGCAGCAGCAACCTTCAAATGGTGGCTCCTGCCGTGGAATTCCGCATTGTGGCGGTTTACGGGGATCAGGAGATTCAGATCAATGCCTTCTCCTCGTATGTCGAGCGGATGATCACGATTCCGGACGAGGTGGAGCGGAACAGGATTACAACAGGTGTTGTGATGCTGCCGAATGGCGAGATGGGGCATGTGCCGACGAAGGTGTTGGAACTTGACGGAAGCCAGTATGCCCTGATCAACAGCCTGACGAACAGCGTGTATTCGGTTATCTATCATGAGAAGATGTTTGAAGATGTCCGCAGCCACTGGGCGAAAGGCTACATTGAAAATATGGCTTCGCGGCTCGTGTTGAAAGGCACATCCGATGATAGGTTCGATCCCGATGCAAACATCACCCGCGCGGAGTTCGCCGCCATCGTGGTCCGGGCTCTGGGTCTGCACTCGGCAGCCAACGGCGGGCGCACTTTCAGCGATGTGAAGAGCACGGACTGGTATGCTTCCCAAGTGCAAATCGCCGCGTCGTATGGCTTGATGGAAGGGTATGCGGACAGCACCTTCCGGGCGAACGCGCCGATTACGAGAGAGGAAGCGATGGCGGTCATCGCCAGGGCAATGGCACTGGCGGGGATGGACACGTCGCTCAGTGCGGAAAGACAGGAGCAGTTGATCGCTGCATTCGCGGATGGCGGCAGCGTAAGCCGCTGGGCTCGGCAGTCCGCGGCGCTCAATATTCACCATGGCATCTTCCAGGGGAATGGCGGCGCACTGAACCCGCACAATCCGATCTCGCGTGCGGAGACCGCGGCGGTCATCCAGAGATTGCTGCAGAAGGCGGACCTCATCGATTAAGCAAGAGGATGAACATTCGGACGCCCGGGGCGTAGATCGCTCCGGGCTTCTTATTGGTTTCTGTCCGCGATGACCGTCACACTCGTCGGGACAAGGCCGGGATGACGCAGAGTATGTCTCGCTTGCATTTTCAGTAATGATTCTTAAGAAAATGCAATATTTCCATACTTGAAAGCGGTTGTCGTCGACAATGAATGGGAAATCGCCCGGTATTTGGGCAAATTGCTGACTGACGCCGATGTTGAAGTGCTCGTCACGATTCCGCTTGGCGTGGATTCGGATGTGGTGATCGGGGAATTAAACGAGGGGTGGCACCGGAAAAAGCCGCCGAGCTTTACGAAGAGATGATGAGAGAAGAATGGTACTTGGAGGAAAACAACATCTTGTGCGTGGTACGGCAAAATGCGGAAAAAATCCGATCCATCCGGATACGTTGAACATTCCGCATGAGTACAGAAAATTTGAGGGGATCCGCCACGTTTTGGAGGAAATATTGTAGTGCATATGCAATTCGGAAGCAGGACAATAATTGTCAAAGCAAACCTCGAAGATTAAAATACTCAGTGAAATTCAAAAATATGTCATTCTAAGGAGGATGGTCATGAAATCTGTCAAAAAGATGGCCATCACGCTGCTCGGACTCATGTTGCTCATTTCCCTGGCAACGCCGGTCCATGCCGAGATCACAACGGCCACGCCGTTTGAAACCGCGTCCAAGATGTACCAGCTCGGCATCATACAAGGCAGAGGCGTGCTGGAGTCCGGAGAAATCGATTTTGATCTGGGCTCCAACCTTACGCGGGCCGAACTGGTCACGATCATCGTCAGGTCGTTCGGCGCCGAGCAGGCGGCACAGATGGCCAAAGGAGCTCCGTCGTTTGCCGATGTCAATGCCAGCGATTGGTTCAGCGGCTACGTGGCCGTGGCCAAAAATCTGGCCGAACAGGCGGGTACCACCATTGGTCGTGATGAAGACACCTTCGATCCGAACGCCAATGTTTCCAAGGCTGAAACACTCGTATTCGTGATGAAGTATCTGGGAATCCAGGTGGAGCAAACAGGAGGGGCCTGGTACGAGGCATGGGTCAGGAATGCCATTGAGCATGGCATGATTTCCGAAGCGGACGCCGCCTTGTTATTGAGCAATCCCGGCGCTCCATCAACCCGTGGAGAGGCATTCGTTGTGTTGGATAATTGGTATTCGTCCAATTTATTGGAGGGTGGCAGTTCGCTGTATACCGCATTCGTCGATTCCACTCGACCAATTGTGACGCTGGACAGCTACCCCGAGGTCACGAACACTTCGGAGGTTATCTTGTCAGGCACCGCAAGCGATGACAAAGGATTGGCGGCGATGTCGATCTCGAACGGAACATCGCGGTCTGAAATTGCCTTTACGGAGGGAAGATGGCAGGCAACCGTTTCGCTGAAGCCGGGACTGAACGCCTTCACCATTGAAGCGGTGGATATCGCAGGCAACACGGCAAGTGCACAGGTCAACATTGAGCGGATCGCGGTTGACCGGCTGCAGATCAAGAATAAGCCATCGTCGCTATCCGCCGGCTACCTGCATTCTTTTGAGGCGGTTCTGCTGGATGCGCAAGGCAACACCATCCAGACCGAAATCCCGGTGACATGGTCGGCTTCCGGAGGCTCAATCGACCAGAGCGGACGGTTCATCAGCCATGAGAGCGGCACCTATACGATTACCGCCACTTGGGGAGAGCTTGTTGATACGGTACAGGTATACGTGACTGCGCCCACTCCTTACTTCGCTCCATCTCCGGTATTCAGGATCCATCCTGCGTCTGACCTGGAATGGTGCGAGGGAGATGTCGTCAATGTTATTCTCGGAGCGGATGTTCCGATTGATGCATCCGGTTCTGCCCGATTCTCCGTGTCCGGATTGCCCTGGTGGCTTGCCCTGAATGAACGCACCGGCGAACTCTCCGGAAATGTGCCTTATGATGCCGCGGGAGAGTACAACCTGACCGTCACGCTGGAAGCGACAGGATACCAGACGAGCACCACCAGCTTCAAGATCACGGTGCTGAATACGGATACAATGCCTTACTGGAGCATCTCCACGCCCTTTCAGACAACCTGGACAGATCCGTTCGTCGTCATCTATCTGGATTCATACGCCCATGACGAAGACGGAGATGAACTGATCTTCGAAGGCGTCGAACTGGATCCGAATCTTGTGCTGTATGGCAACGAATTGTGCATAACGGATCCGGGTATCTATGAGGTCACCATCAAGGTGAGAGACAATACGCCTTCCGAGGATCCGAGTCTGGATGAGGCGACGGTTACGTTTACGCTGATCGTGGAGAATGTGTAGGCGCAACAGAATCAATCGGAGCAGGATGCCCGAATCGGGCATCCTTTTTATTTTCGTTCATGCCGCCTCCCGTAAAACACATCGCCATCCCGCATCGCCCTGGCTTTTATCGCTTCTTTGCAATATGGTGCAAGAAGTTCCAACGCAAGCGGGTTCGTCGTAATCACCTTATCCTTGATAAACCCGGCCGCCCCCCACAGAAGCGCTCCCGTTAGAGGTCAGATTGGAGGGAAGGCGTATCGAGCTGTCTTTGTCATTTCATGAAGAGAAAGACGGATCAAACCTGTGATATTGATTTCAGCCTGCTTGCAGTAGATGGTGAGTCATTTCCGACGAGAATATGGAAATCGGTATTGAACAGGTCTGTATCCATGAACCGGCATGCGATTCAGGGGATCCTCAAGGCGAATACGCCTTCCGTGAGTGTCTCGCCCGGTATTGTCCCGCATCGACCAGTGGCCATGCGGCTGTTCATGGAGGAGGGACATTGGTACCGCCATTTGCGGCGTATCAGGCGAGTATACCGGACGAGACATCGGGATGGGGCTCATGATCCCGCTCATGTTCAACACGATTCTGGTCGTCTATCCGCCCGAACGGCGCGGCGATGGGCTTCGTCGGTCTCGTCATGATGTTCGCGCCGGCGACGTGACGTTTATGCAATCACGAAAAGAAAACCTTCCCGGATACGGCAGGCCATTGGGCGAAAGACATCATTGCGGCCGCTTATCGACACGGGATCATCAGAGGGTACAATGAGACCGCTTTTGGCCCCGATGATCCGATCACGCGGGAACAGATGGCCGAGATCATGGTCAGAGCCTTTGGATTGCAGCGAAAACCGGGAGGACAAAGGAAAACCTTCACCGAACAGGAGCAAATTTCTGAATGGGCGAAGGAAGCCGTAGAAATCGCGGCGAGCCATGGCCTCATTGCCGGTTATGAAGATGGAACGTTCAGGCCGCAGAGACAGGCGACAAGAGCAGAGGCGGCAGCGGTCCTTGCAAGAGCGTTGGAGACGACGGATTAATCAAAGAAGGAGATGCCTGGACGACCAAGGTTTAATTGGCGCCAGGCATCTCCTTTTCTTGACCGTTCATACCGATCAAATTTCCCGGGGCTCCCAGATCCTTGATCTTCTTTCTGTTCGCATAAGCCAGCACAGCCGCCGCTCCCAGGCATGCTGAAGCGAAGAGGAAAGTATATGTCAAGCCAAAGGTATCGGTGATCCATCCCAGAAGCAGCACGCTGACCCCATAGACGATGTAAAACAGCACGCCGTGTGCGGCGTAAATTTTGGCCAGAAGTTTATCGGATGCGCTGCGCTGAAAGACCTGCGTCTCCGCAACATCTTTCAATTGTTCCGGAATTCCCAGGATGAGGGAAATGATCAGGGCCAGGAGCGGTGCTTGCGCAAATCCGAAGGCCAAAGTCAATACGCCGCAGAGGAACGTACCCAAGAAAATGGTGCCTGGCAGTCTTGCGCCAATCCGCTCCGAGAATCGATAGGACAGCAATCCGCCGATGATCATTCCCGCGCTGAAACTGCCGTTGATGTATCCCCACCATTCTTCGGTGGCGTTGAGATTCTGCTCGACATAGACAAACAGGATGGCCGACACCCAGACGCCATTGGCGATTCCCGAAAGCACGTCGATGATCGCAAGATTGCGCAGACCGGGGGTGGAGACGATTTTGCGCCAGCCTTCGATCAGGGAGCTCCATTCTGTCCCGTTCTCATCCGCGGATTCTTGTTCAGTTGCATTTTCAACTTGAATCATGGAGTTGGAAACGAGTGAAATCCCATAAAGGGCAATGGAAATGACCAGCAGCATATCGCTGCCCAGGATGACCAGCAAGATGGAGCCAACGGGCCACCCGACGATCTGGATGGTCTGATCCAGAATGCCGAGAAAACTGTTGGCCTTGATCAAGCGGTCGGGAGGAACGATTTGCGGCAATAACGCGCTGCCGGCCGGAAGCTGGATTCCATCCGAAAAAGAGATCACGCATACAAAAAAATAGACGACGGCGAGCGGCAAATCCGGGTTCGCCGCAATCCATCCTCATAACCCGCACAGGCAAATGGTCTTGAAGAGTTGCGAGATCACGAGCAGACGTTTCATGGAAAATCGGTCAATGATGACCGGAGAGATCAGACTGGAGATGAATCTCGACAGGGTTGTCAAGAAAGGAACAAGCGCCAATGAAGTCGCTGTATCCGAGATGCCATACACGAATGAAATCAGCCCGACAATATAGATCGTATCTCCCAAATTGGCTGTCAACTGTCCGATCCAAAGCTTCTGAAAGGCATGATTTTTAATCAAGGATGAGAGTCCTTTCCGGCTGGTGTATAAAGAACGGTGTTTACAAAGCCTTAATATGGAAGAATAATATGCAATATAACATTAAAGATGGAAAATGACAATCCGGACTGTCGGATTGTCTTCAGAGAGGGCGCTGTCTGTTATGTCGCGGGTTCGGAATCTTTCGGTAATGGTCACGCAAAGGCTCAACAGGATTGATGATGATCGGATTGTTGGTTTTTGAATGCGCATTATGGCAGCAGATCCTGTTCGCGGCAACCTTGATTTCCGAAATTTCGCAATCCGGCCTTTCAACTCCCCAAAAGCAAAACACCCTGTATTTCAACTACTGGAACTTTCTGATTTGCATAGGTTTAACTTTCGTTTTGACTGGTCTGAAGATCCGTAAAACGTTCAAAAATCCCCCCTTTCGACACCGGCGAGAGTGATGTACATCGCATGATCTGTTCGGCATGGGTGCGGTTATTGATGGCGGCATTGGTTGCCGTCGGCGGGATACTCCCGACGCTGCAGATGCGGGTGCAAGCTTCGCCGGATACGAACGTCTAATATGTGACGAAAATCGGCGGCAGCGAAATCCAAAACGGGGAAAGCTGGGATACGGCTTTTTTTGCTGTCCAGTTGCAGCATGCGATCGATATTGCGCCACTCAACTACAACGGCAGTCCGAGTTTGACGAACGTGATCATTCGCCATAACGCGCCAAGTTCGCCCGACAATCCGAATTTCATGGGTGGCGGGTTCACGAGCTTTGTCGGAAATCAGACGATGTCGAATGTGACAATCCGGGAAAATGAAGACGGCGGGCTATATGTTTCTACGGGCTCCCTGACCATGTACGATTCGACCATCACGCAAAATATCAGCTACACAAGCGGTGCAGGGATCTCCATGAACAATTCCGAACGGGTGCTGTCGAACGTGACCATCAGCGAAAACGAGGCGCGGGGCGAAAGCGGCTTTGGTCTCGGCGGCGGAATCTACAGCACCGGCTCCGGCGCCGGTTCCACCCTCACCTTGACGGACGTGTCGGTCACCGGGAATCGGGCCAATACTTCGGGCGGCGGCCTCCATACCTCCTACACCGTCCTGACGCTGACCAACGTGACGATTGACGGAAATACAGCCAAGGATGGTTTTGCCGGCGGAATATTCAGCGCGAATGCCAAGGTCACGATGACCAATGCGAAAATCGTCGGGAATTCGGCGACTGAAGAAGGGGGTGGAATCCTTCTCCGATACAGCGGCAGTGCGGAACCTCCCGAGATGACATTGACGAATGTGCTGATCAGCGGCAACAAGGCCGAAACAGGCGGCGGACTCTATATGCACACCGTTGCTCCGGTGCTGACGAATGTCACCATTGCCGGGAATGCGGCGACGTCGAAGGCGGGGGAATGTACGTCGGATTTAAAAGTACCCCGTTCGTGCGCAATACCATCATCTGGGGCAACACGGCGGGAAGCGCTCCGGCGGTGTACAAGTATCCGACGGCTCCGGCCAACGCCGATTTTTCACACAGCCTGATCGAAGGTGCATACAACGGGGACGTTTGGAACATTTCGCTCGGAACGGACGGCGGCAACAATATCGACGCCGATCCCCAATTTGTCGATTTTCAACTGATAGCGGGCCGACCACAAATGGCGACTATCGGCTTGCGGATGGATCGCCGGCAATCGACGCGGGGGACGACAACGTATACGAGAGCGGGAAGACGCCGGATCTGTCCGCGATCACGACCGAACCGGCGGGCAATCCGCGCAAACGCTACGACGCGGTCGACATGGGCGCCTATGAAATGAACGATGTGACCGCTCCTTCCGCAATCGGATTCTTGCCGGAGAACGGCGCGGAAAACGTGGCGGTGGATACCGCGCTTGAGCTGCGGTTCAGCGAGAATGTGGAGGCGGTGCAGGAAAAATTCATCAAGGTCTGGAAAGCGGACGACACGCCCGTGGCCAGCGTGGAAGCCACGGATGCGAATGTGAACGGCGCTCCGAAGTCGAAATCACCTTGCCGTCGGAGCTCCATCAGGGCACGAGCTATTACGTCACGGTGGACGCGGGAGCGTTCATCGACAGGGTCGGTAACGGAAACGAGGCGATTTCGGGCAAAACGGCGTGGGCTTTCACGACAGGTGTGGCATCGGAACCGGAGCCGTGGCAGGATCCGACGCCTGATCCGGAGCCGTGGCAAGATCCGATGCCATCGCCGAATCCTGAGCCGTCGCAGCCGACGCCAACGCCGACGACTCCTGCGCCGTCGCAACCGGCGCCAACGACGGCTCCAGGCACGGGTGTCGAGGTGCTTTTCAACGGCAAGTTGGAGAACGCAGGTACGGCCACCGCGACGCAACGCAACGATCAAACCTTGACCACCGTCACCGTCGACCAGCAGAAGCTGGAAAACAAGCTCGCGGAGGAAGGCCAGGGCGCCGTCGTCACGATTCCGATGACTAACGGGTCCGACGTCGTCGGCGGCGAACTGAACGGGCAAATGGTCAAGCGCATGGTGAACCGGCAGGCGGTGCTGGAAATCCGCACGGAGCGCGCCACCTATACGCTGCCCGCGCGGCTAATCAACATCGACGCCTTATCGGAGCAAATCGGGGAAGCGGTCGCCCTGCAGGACATCAAGGTGCAGATTGAAATCGCCGAGCCAACCGCCGAACAGGTGGAAGTCGTCGAAACCGCGGCGGCCAAAGGCGAACTTGCCCTGGTCGTTCCGCCGCTTGCATTTACGGTCAGAGGCATTTACGGCGACGTTGTCGTCGAAGTGGAGAAGTTCAACGCTTATGTGGAGCGCACCATCGCCATCCCGGACGGCGTCGACCCGAACCGGATTACGACTGGCGTCGTCGTCGAATCGGACGGAACCGTGCGCCATGTTCCTACGAGGGTCATCCTGATCGACGGCAAATATTACGCCAAAATCAACAGCCTGACCAACAGTATCTACACCGTTGTGTGGCATCCGCTCGAATTTGGCGACGCGCTGAATCATTGGGCGAAAGACGCCATCAATGACATGGGATCGCGCATGATCATCGAGGGTATGGGGAGTGGCATGTTCAGTCCCGAACGGCAGCCCGAGCAAAAACCCGATGACGCTGCCCGTCGCCATGGTCCGCGAAGAACGCCAATGCGAACGCCGTCGCCGAATATGTCATCGCCGCCATGCTTCACGCGTGCCGGGCGCTCCATGAAGCGGCGGACAGCGTGCGGCGCGGGGAATGGGAACGCAGACGGTTTACGCGCTCGGAGCTGGCGGGCAAGACGCTCGGCGTGTTCGGGTTCGGCGAGACCGGCCGGCGCACGGCGGAGAAAGCCAAAGCGCTGGGCATGCGGGTGCTCTGTTTCGATCCACATGTGCCCGCCGAGGCGCCGGCGGCGTTGGGCGTCACGGCAGCGTCCCGGGAAGACGTGCTCCGCCGCTCCGACTTTATCAGCCTGCATGTGCCGCTTACGCCCGCTACCCGCGGGTTGATCGGAGTCGGCGCTTTGGCGCTGATGAAGCGAACGGCCGTCCTGATCAACACGTCCCGCGGCGCCGTGGTGGATGAGCAGGCGCTGTATGAAGCGCTGGCTGCCGGACGGCCGGCTGGGGCCTGTCTCGACGTGTTGGAGGCGGAACCCCCCGCACCGGACCATCCGTTGCGCCGCCTGCCGAATTGTTGGATCACGCCACACATCGCCGGCTTGACGGAAGAGGCGCAGGAGCGGATAGCGGACATCGTATCCCGTGCCGTGTTGGAAGAGCTGGCGGGAAACCGCTCGCCTTACCGGGTGCAAGCCGAAGGGTTTGGCAATTAACGAAGGCGGTCTGCCCAGATTATAGATCCATCTCAGTTTGAACCCAAATATGTTTGGTTGCTTGAATACACGCCACCCGGAAGCTAACATTCAACAAACTTCCGAAGAGGCGTTTTTTCATGTCCATGCCCGTCCGTCTGTATCTTCTGGATATCGACCCAACCACCGGGCGGCGCATGGCGCGGACATCGCCTGAATTTGGCTTTCCCCAAACCTCTTTACACAAAGCCAGGACCAACGTAACCTTGTGTAAAGGGGTTTCATTTGTTTGGTGCGGAGAAAGTTTTTGGATAAGGGGAAGAATAACTTGAAGTGGTTCAAAATTAATTCACTGCAAAAAAAGATAATGATTACATTTACGATATTAATATTTTTCCAAATATTGCTATTTGCGGTCATTACTTATTGGTTTGATACAAAGTCAATCTATGCTCAGGTTAGCGAAGCCAATTTATTGACGCTGGATCAAATGAAAGATCATTTGGAAACCCAAATTAATGTGCTTGACAGGGTCAGTTTTCAATTGTCCAACACTTCCCAACTGCTGGATTTCCTTGCATACGTTCGGGATGTTCCCCGCAATGATTCCATCCCCCGGACGGGAGACAAACGGATAGACGATTTTTACAATTTGTTGGATTTCACAAATCGATCCTGGCCGGAAATCGTTAATATGTACGTTTATAACCTGCATGGAAATTTGGCGGGACTGTCCCAATGGGAGGTGGTCCTGCCGATTCCCAGACCGGAGGATTACGAGAAGACGCAAGTTCATATTGATTACGGAATCAATTTGAGCAAAACGGATGGAATGCCGGATGCGGTCGTTTGTTACCTCAGACTTGTTACCGAACCGGGTACCGGACGTCCATTGGGGTGGATACGGCTCGATTTGATGCTTCATGAAATGGGAGTGATCCAGGATTTGAACAAGGATCCGCGCACGTTCCTGGTGTTCGAACCCGACGGGAAATTGGTTTTGTCCAATAAACCCGATAATTTGGATATTGTGACGATGGCCAAAATTTTAAACATCAGTGAAAAAAGAGGATCCACTCTGTTTGAAGATAATTTGATCAATTACACGGCATCAGACTTTACGGGTTGGAAAGTCGTGTCCATCGTACCTGAAAAAATGCTCAAGGAAGGTGTAATGCGGCTCAAAATCATCTCATTCGTGCTGGTTGTGGTCAGTTTCATCATTTCCGTCATTGCTTCCTCTTATATTTCTTTTCGAATTTCACGCCCAATCCGAAATCTGTATCGTTCCATGAAAAGGGTTGAGGAAGGAAATCTGAACATCAGGGTGGACGTGGTTTCAAATGATGAAATCGGGCAATTGAGTGCGCAAATGAACAATATGATGGAAAGCATCAATCATTTGATCAACCAGGTGTACAAAGCGGAACTTAAATATCGCGATGCCCAGTTCAACGCGCTGTTAATGCAGATAAAACCGCACTTTTTGTACAACACGCTGGAAATTATCGATGTATTGTCGCTGAAAGGAAAACAAAAAGAAGTCAGCCAAACGATTTATGCTTTGACGACCATGTTCCGTTATGCGCTGAAATCAAAAAAATACGTGACTTTGCAGGAGGAAGTCCAACATGTCGAGGCCTATTTGAACATTCAGAGCATCCGGTATCCGAAGCATTTCCGATGCAAAATGCGAATCCCGGAACAAGATTTGCGGTATACCATTCCCATTTTCATTCTGCAACCCATTATTGAAAACGCATTCAAATATAGCTTTTTCCGTAAAAAGTGGAATGTGCTTCTGGTTTATACGGAGAGAGACGGTCAATATTTCAAAATTCACATGATCGATAACGGAGTGGGGGTTCCTACACAACAATTGCAGGATTTGCGGGAACGATTGGATTATGCGAGCGAACCAACGGCAGACAACGGAGAAAATATCGGGTTGCAAAATATTCATCAACGCATCCGATTGACTTACGGAGACCTTTACGGTGTTGCGGTCGACAGCAGGGAAGGACATTGGTTCAAAGTCACGCTTTTGTTACCGGCAAAGGAGTATGAGGGCAATGACGTATAAACTGGCCATTCTGGATGACGAAGAGTTAATGCGTGAAGGAATCGCAATGAAATATCCGTTCGCAGAAAAAGGCTACGAAATCGTGTTTTCTGATGATGATGCCTATTTGTTGTTACAAAAAATCGAGCAAAATCAAATCGAATTGGATTTGATTTTTGTTGATATTTTGATGCCCAAATTGAACGGTCTTGAATTTATCCGGCAACTGCGTGAAATTTCATCCGATCAGATCGAAGTTGTCATTATCAGCGGGCACGATCAGTTCGAATACGCGCAAAAGGCGATCGGATTAAATGTAATGGACTATTTGTTGAAACCGCTTGATCCTGCAGAACTGAACAGAGTGATGCAAAAAGTGCAAGCTTCATTGGATCGCAAAAGGAAAAAAAAGTATGAAGCGATCCATCACGAGATATGCGAGTGGTTTCTATCGTATAACCGGGATGCTGAATTGGGCCATGATGCGAGAAAGTATTTAAATGATCTTTTGCGGGAAAACAGAAACGTATATTTGATCCTGTTCGGAAATTTGCAAACGATGTCACCGTCCTACCACACGATCCGTGCGTTTTTTTCATCATCGTACGATTTTGAAATCAGCCATCAAGGGGCCTTTCATTTGTTTGTCCATTTTGATCCGACGGAACAGTATGCCGCTCATTTATTCGAGCAATTCGATTTTCCGACCGTTGCTGCCGTACATTTCACGGGGATCAACAAGATGGATGATCTTCCCCGTTGTATTTCTTATGGCATAGGCTTGATCCAAATGAAATTGGTCTTGGGACGGCATGTTTATGAAAAAGTAAAGTGGGAAAAGGATTTGGACAGCAGATTCATCAAAATCGATGAAACCAGCCTGTCGGCACTCAAGAGATTTGAGCAAAAGGGGCATCAGGAGAATGGGTTGGATGAATTAAGGCGTTTCCTGGAAACGGATTTGCCTCAACATATGAAAGAAAATGTTGTGCAACAATTTGCAAGGGAATTTCTTCAGCTTGAAGTGTCCCTGGATTGGCTCCAACAATTTGACCGTCCTGACGAATTTGTCGACGAATGCATGTATTTGTTGCAAAAATCGAGCGATAAATTACGACCGACAACGGGAAAGGATATCTTGAAAAGCGTCATAAAAGATTTGGAAGCCGAGTACTTTTTGAACTTGTCAATTAAACATGAAATCGGAATGTGGATAACTCAAGCCTGTGGATAACCCGCCATCGCGCCACGGAATGCCTGTTTCAATGAGTTTTTGGGGCCGGGCTTTAAGTCTTCTTGCGTTCTGATGTGATCCT
>Ga0310837_100848_pt1 | contig 17033 bp, 18 predicted proteins | sample SM_ome_5_FD_201315 | JGI IMG/M metagenome (GOLD analysis project Ga0310837, IMG submission 201315) | Sorghum-adapted microbial communities enriched on stacked mutant (SM) sorghum from Joint BioEnergy Institute, Emeryville, California... ...
ATCCAGCCATATGTTCATCAGACCGGTATCCACAAAGCTTTTTGTCTGTTCGACGTCATTAATCACGCGCGAGATGACTTCCCCCGCGCGGTGATTATGAAAATAACGAAGCGATAGTTTTTGAATATGGTCAAAGGCCCGATTCCTTATATCGTACAGCACCGTATTCGACACAGACTGCGCCAGATACTGCCGCCAGTACTCAATAGGCCAGCGCACAATCGTAAATAGAAAAAAAACAATGGCCATAGCATACAGCAAATTTTTCATTTTATCATCCGCCGGCATTTTCGCAAGCAGAACATCATCCACTACGTATTTTAACAGCAGCGGCATAATCAACGGGATTCCGAATTTGATGATGCCTATGACAATCGTCAGTCCAATCTTTGTTCCATACGGCTTAACAAATACAAGATATCTTCGTATGCTGCCCAATTCCTCAGCCCCTTTCTGTGCCTCCCGCGGCTGAATAAAAAACTCCCTTTCTTTACGAAAAGGAGTTTCATGGATTTCGCAAGTGCAAATAGCGCTCATACCAGCGATCGACAAAACCTGGATGAAAAGGTCCTCTCCTCTCCTGAATCCAGGTGACGACCTCTTGCACTCCCTTATATACCATATCGATTACGTCTTGAGGGTACTGCATTCGCCGGCTGTGCAGCGCGAACTCTTCTTTATCCAGAATGGTATAGCTCATATCCGGATAGACCTTCACGTCGAGGTCATAGTCTATGTACGTTAGCAACTCGTTGCGCAAAGAAAACGGCGAGCCGATGTTGCAGTAATAATAAATCCCGTCTGTCCGAATCATTGCAATCGTGTTGAACCATTGCCCGCGGCCAAACGTACATATCGCCGGTTCGCGCGTTCGCCACTCCCGTCCGTCCGATTCCGTGACTCGGACGTTATCGTTGCCGCCAATGAGAACCGCGTCACTTAAGTGAAGCAGCAGCGTTTTGTCCCATGAACGGTGAAACGATTGATCATGCTTAAAGCTTTCGATGCGAAGCGGGGTTCCGGGTGACGTCATCACGCTCTCCTTCCTTCTTAATTATATAATGTATACGAACACTCCTTCACGCTCATTCTTCCCTTTTTTGGCGTGAATGAAGCAGACGCCCTCTATTCCGTATCAGGCGTTATTAACTTCTTCGATAAGGTAATATATTCCTTCACTTCATATCCAAGCAAGCTATAAAAAGGAAGGACCTTCTTATTATCCTGATTTACCATGATAAATACTCTTGTTACGCCTCTTTCTTTAAAGCGCTTCTCCAGCGCTTCTACCAGTTTGCGTCCGATCCCCCTACCCTGCAGCGCAGGATTGACGGCAAGCCGATAAAAATAGCCACGTGTTCCATCAATGGTTCCTACAATAACCCCGGCCACTTCTCCTTCGTACTCAGCAATCATAACGAGATCGCTATCCCAAGCCAATTGCTTCGCCAATGCGTCAAGCGTTTCCGTTTCCGTCTGCTCTAATCCTGTTTCCTGCCAGATGCGTGTGATGTGTACATAATCTCCTAAACGAAACGACCGTATTAACACGCCAACGTCCTCCCTGCTTTTCGTCTATCTTTTATTTTACACTACATAGTGTCAAATGTCGCTATTTACAGGGCAGGAAAAGCGCAGAAAAAGAAAAACCCGCCGGATACAGGCAGGTTTTCGGCGTTTATTGCTGGTTTTGGAGCAATTCGCGCCATTGCCGATACATATTACGAACAGCTTGTTCCTTCTCACCGATAATGACGTTTCTCTCCAGAATAAGCTTCTCCACGCGAACAATCGCCTGATCTACTTGGTCAAGGGCAAATACATCGATAGCATCTTCCTGAAGAAGAACAGCGCGACGATCGGCTAAATCCATTTTCATCCACTGATAAGCGGCAAGTATCTGGCGCTCCTGTCTAAGGCTATCGTCCATCTCCGCTTCCCAGGTCAATACTTCTTCAAGAGGATACATAACTTATTGCCCCTTCCTTTTTAGTTTTATTCACTAAGTATATTCACTTCTCTCCCAAGAAAAACCTTTCATTTTTCCTTAATTTTTTGAACTTTTTATGTCAGGAATGCTACGGCAACACTATGGCACAGGTTTTCTTTTCTCAAGAAGCAATTCTGTCCGCGTGATTTACGTATGAGCGGGAACGGCCAAACATCCGGACAACTCAATGATGGAGACAGCGGCCGTTCGGGTCCGCTCTCCCGCTTTCTCACAGATACGTTTAAAAATGAACAGTTGCGGCAAAAGTAAAAAGGGGAACGAAGCGGGACGTAATTTGGACGAGTTGAGCGGTGTGCCAATGGCAGAATGGGACATGAAAACATATTTACTATACTTTTTTATCTGTTTTGTATTGAATTCTAATATCAGTACGATATAATTAATTTTGGAAACAAATCCGTGTACAACCAAAAAGGAGGAGTTTTATTATGGCAAAGTTTGAATTACCAGCTTTACCTTACCCTTTTGATGCGCTTGAACCGCACATCGATGCACAAACAATGGAAATTCACCACGACAGACACCATGCAACCTACGTAAACAACTTAAATGCAGCACTCGAAGGACAAGAAGAGCTGGCAAGCAAAAGCATCGAAGATTTACTACGCAACATTAACAGCGTACCGGAAAACATCCGTACAGCCGTACGCAACAACGGCGGCGGCCACTATAACCACAGCCTTTTCTGGGAAATTATGAGCCCGAACGGCGGCGGCGAGCCGACAGGTGAAATCGCGGACGCGATTAACGAATCGTTCGGCAGCTTCGAAAAATTAAAAGAAGAATTCGCAAAAGCAGCAGCTACCCGTTTCGGAAGCGGCTGGGCTTGGCTTATCGTTGACAACGGCAAATTGGCAATCACCAGTACGCCGAACCAAGACAATCCGCTGATGGAAGGCAAAACTCCGATCCTTGGCCTGGACGTATGGGAGCATGCTTACTACCTGAAATATCAAAACAAACGCCCGGATTACATCTCCGCCTGGTGGAACACCGTAAACTGGGACGAAGTCAACAAGCGTTACAAAGAAGCGAAGTAATTCGCGCACATACTTATGTCAAAAAACGGCTTTCCATTACGGAAGCCGTTTGTTTTTATGCATTTTATTGCAGAGTTTATTATTTTCTTTTATGCGTCTGTCACAGCAGGCTTTGCTGAAATCCTTCCCGCAATGCGTCGACAATTTTTTTATGGGATACGGAAAACGGATACGCATCCATTTCTTCTATTGCCACCCACATTACGCGTTCTTTTGCAATTGCACTGCCCCTCCCTTCTTCTTGTCCTTCATATTCACATAGATAAGTATACAGATTCCACTGTAGATGTGAGAACACATGACTATGTTCCATGACCAGATCCTGTGGTATGCACTTAATGCCGAACGTCTCATACATATGCACGCTCAACCACTCCCTGGCATTTTCTGCTTCTGTATATTCTACGTTTGGAAATTCCCACAGATTAGCCAGAAGACCGCTTTCCGGACGCTTATGAAGCAACCAGCGGCCATCCTCCCGCTGTACCAGTGCAACAGCTCGCTCTTCCACTCGGACTTTCTTGGCCTTCTTCTTGACAGGAAGCGTTTCCTGCACACCTGCCTTCCGGGCACGGCAGTGTGCAGCCACCGGACAGGCGTCACAGCGCGGCGATCGCGGAATACAGATAAGCGCGCCCAGCTCCATCAGAGCCTGATTGAAAAAGGATGGATTCCGGTGAGCGATAATCCGTCGTACAATCGCTTCAAATAATTTCCGTGTGCTTACTTTTGTTATATCGTCTTCAACTCGAAAAATACGTGACAATACGCGCATAACATTGCCGTCCACCGCCGGCTCGGGCAAGCCATACGCAATGCTGAGGATAGCACCCGCTGTATAAGGACCCACACCTTTTAGTCCATGAATTTCTTCCGGTGTATTTGGTACAGTGCCTCCGTACTTCTCCTGTACCTCTTTTACTGCCGCGTGCAAATTGCGGGCCCGTGAATAATACCCCAACCCTTCCCAATATTTATAGACTTCTTCCAGCTCCGCCTCGGCCAATTTTTCTACAGAAGGGAACCGTTCCATGAAACGTTCATAATATGGAATCACGGTCTCCACTCTCGTCTGCTGTAGCATAATTTCCGATACCCACACCCTGTATGCGTCCCTGCTCTGACGCCAGGGCAATGTACGCTGCTGCCGCTCAAACCAGTACAACAAATCATCCTGGAAATCTTTAATATGAAATGAACCGATAATTTCCTGTTGTCTCTCCTGCTGCTTTTTTGCCATTATCTATTCTTCACTCCCTGTTATATCGATTGACGCAAACGCCCACATGTGCAGCTTGTCCGTACCGCCTGCGATGCAGTCGTTTATACTTTGCCAGAACGCACCTAATGCTGCCGTATCTTCGCAGCGTTTCCGTTTTATTTTACGATACGCTTCCATCGACGGAACATGAAACATTTCGACAAATAATCCCGGTTGATCTACCCCTTCTTGTAAGGTAAAATCATCAACACCAATCATCTTCATCGCCGCTGCAACGTCCTTGATTTTATGCAGATATTCTTCCCGCTTCTCCGGAAGGATTTTGTATTCGGCAAATACTTGGATGTCCTTCATCGCTCGTCCCTCACTTCTGTCGTTTTTCTGTGAAAATCGTGAGGAAAGAAGGAGAGAAAGAGGAAATGAGATCTAAGGAAGAAAAAGGCGTTCGCCTTTTTCCCCATTGAAATCATGGTCTCGTTCTCTTCTCTCTTTCCCTTCGTACCACAAAAGTCAGCCGCTCTTCCCACGATTTTCATGTCGGGGTTGCGGCTGAAAAGCTATAATCGTTTTCTGTAATAATTAAGGCCAAAAGATGAACATAGTATAAAAAAATAATGATTTTATGTAAAATAGCTAAACATTTAATTGGTTTTCCTTTATAATAAAGCAAAACATCCTATCCTATCTACAAAAACAAAAGCCGATTCGGCTAAATAAGGAATTGGAGGAATTCATACTTGGATACAGGTACCCACATTGCCATGGGTTTTGGTCTTGCAGGTCTCGCGTATTTGGATCCGGCTGTGTCCGCTCAGCCTGAATTGGCCGGTGCCGTGCTGCTCGGCACGATAATTGGCTCTCAGGCCCCCGACCTGGACACGGTGCTGAAGTTTCGCGGCAATGCCACGTACATTCGTAACCACCGTGGACGGTCCCACTCCATTCCCGCCATTCTGATCTGGGCAGGACTCATCAGCGGAGGAATTTATGCCTTTTTCCCGGGCATCTCTTATCTTCATCTGCTATTGTGGACGCTGCTGGCCGTGGTTGTCCATGTGTCGATTGACTTGTTTAACTCTTATGGCACGCAGGCAATACGTCCGTTTTCGAAACGCTGGATTTCGTTTAATGTAATTAATATTTTCGACCCGTTTATTATGGGCATTCATCTTATCGGTTTTCTTTTCTGGGCTGCAGGATTGCATCCAGGCCATGTATTCAGTGTGGTTTACGCTGTAATGGTGACCTATATCATTCAGCGCATGTTTGCTTACCGTAAGCTCGTTCAGCTCGTAAAAGAAGACCTCGGAGAAGAAGGCCATTATATTTTGCTTCCGACGATTCGCTGGACACGCTGGGGCGTTGTGGCCGAGACGGACACTGCATCTTATGTGGGTGAATTGCACGGGAAAACTGTCATCTGGCATGACACCTTCTACAAGAAAGACGAAAATGAAGTCATAGAGAAAGCGAAGATGGATACAAAAGTGCAGGCGTTCCTCTCCTTCACCCGCTATCCGCATGTATATACAAAAAAACGGGAATTTGGACACGAAGTACGCTGGATCGACCTGCGCTATCGTACCAAAACCCATTATGCGTTTATCGCGATTGTTCACCTGGATGAGCAACTAAATATCATTGACTCCTATACAGGCTGGGAATATCGTGAACATAAAATCGACAGCAAAGTCATCGTACCGGAATTGGTACTCGAGAAGTCATAGCAAGAATAATAGCCGGGCCGTCTATCTGACCGCCCGGCTATTATTCTATCTATAAAAGATACGCAAAAAAGCTGTGTTCAATCAATTGTCCACAGCTTTGTCACCGGGATATACCCGAGAATTATTTTTTCTTTTTGCCGATGCCCGGCTTCACGTTTTGCATTCTCCTTGTCATCTGATTCAACTGTTTCTGGTTGAGATTCATCCCCATCGAACGGGCAATCTGCTGCAACTGCTTCTCATCCATCTGCATATTGGTCATTTGATTTTTCAAATACCATACGCCAATGGCGAAGCCGCCGACCAGTCCAATAATCAGCGTGAGAATTGGAATAATATACTCCCACATAGTGCTCGTCCCTTCCACTCGTAATTTTCAGGCAATCAAGTCATATTTTACTTTGCTTACTTCAACTTGTCAAAGTATAGCCGCCCTTTTATGGAGTGAAGAAGTGCTGCGTATAGTATGTTCCATACACCCCCACTCCCAGTTTCTTAAACGAGGGATTGAGTAGACTTTTCCGATGGCCGGCACTGTTCATCCAGCCGAACACCGCTTCAATCGGATCAGGGTATCCCATGGCAATATTCTCGGCTGCCAGCGTATATTTAATTTTTTGTTCCGTCATCAAATCAAACGGTGACTTTCCGTTGTATGTGGTATGAGAGAAATAATTATGATCACTCATATCTTTGCTGTGTTTATAAGCGGAAGCGGCCGCCTGATCGCTCCAGGCAAGTGCTGGAACGTTCTTCTTGGCCCGCTCAACGTTGCTGAGCCATAGCACCTGCTTGGCCGCATGCTGATTAACGGTTGCCGTCTCCGTCGGATAAGAAGGAATATTCGGTTTACGTATATATTGATAGGTGTAGCTGAAATATTTCTTATGGATGAGTTCGGTCGGATTTACAATGCGCAGGCCCAGCAATCGTTTATTATCGAGTGTATCGTAATAAGCGATAATTGCATGTGAATCAGATTTATACAGCACTTTTTCCGTACCATCGTTTTGAAAGATGAATTTCGCACCGTATAGCTCCCATTCGGGTTTTGCTATATATTTCAATTTCTTTTCTACTTCACTTCGGGTTATGCCCACTTTAACTCCATTGTACTGTGCTGACGGGTCGCTTGAGAACAGCTCGATGACATATCCATCGCGGAAGCCGACCCATTGCCTGTCATATACCCACCACTTGGTCTGATTTGCTCCCATATAGGTGGCTTTTGCAGCGCCAAGCCTTGCTTGCACGGTGTCCCATCGGTCGCCAATATCGACTTTGAAACTGGTGGATACACTGCCGACTTTCGTAGGCGAAGGAGAAGTGGTTGTACTAAGATTCGGCTTCTGGCCCAGCCAGACGGAGCGTGTCTTCTGATCATAACCTACCTGTTTGCCCAGCTTCTCCCCTATATAACGTAACGGAACATATGTTGTTCCTTCATATGTAATGGTTTTTGGCACATTACTGCCGTTATTTTTATAAATTTTCGGATCACTTGTATCTTTTTTCCCATCGAAATAATACGTGACAGGATAGAAATAAGCCGAGATGGTCTCCTTAAAATCGTCAGCTTCACCGGCGCCGGTCCACATCCCTACCGTGAACGCGGCTGTCAGTGCCAGCATGGAAGCCGCAAGCTTGCCTGTCGTTTTCACATGGCAACAACTCCTTGCCGTTTTGTTTTGACTGAGAAAAAAGCGCTCCTAACCGTACTCTACTGGTCAGTGAACGCTTCTCCTCAATAAATGGTACCATCCGGCTTTTTTATTGTCTATAATCCAATGAACGCAAATTCGTTCGAATTAAGCGCGCTGATAGTCTTTTGCAAACTCAGCTGCCGCGTTGCGGGCTCTTTCTTCCGCCGCAGCAAAAATTTCATCTGCTTTATCCGGCGTTGCGGCGATACCTTCGACGAAAATATGGTTGTAATCTGTAATTCCGATAAAGCCCATAATACTGCGCAGATATTTATCTGTAAACTCAAATTCGGCTGCCGGACCTTCTGAATAGATGCCACCGCGTCCCTGGATATGCATAACGCGCTTGCCGGACGCCAGTCCCTGCGCTCCTTGCTCTGTATACCTGAATGTTTTGCCTGCGATTACGATATTGTCGATATACGCTTTCAGCATCGGCGGATAGCTCAAATTCCACATCGGCGTTACGAAGATCACTTTATCTGCTGCCATGAATTGCTCCAACAGTTCTGTCATGCGGCCAAGTACGCGTTGTTCTTCATCATTCAGCTCTTCGTTTTGTGCTACTTTGCCCCATGCGCCAAGCACCAGACCATCGATGAACGGAATGTCTTCTTTATACAGATCAAGGCGTTCAATGGTATCTTCGGGGCTGTGCTGCTGGTACTCTTTCAGGAAGCTCTCTCCTAATTTAAGGCTGAACGACATATCTACAGGTTTCGGATTTGCGGTTACATACAGAACTTTTGCCATGATAATCTCTCCTTCGATAATTTTAAGTTAGTCATTAACTAAACAAATTATACCTCATTATTTTTAGTAAGTAAAATACTTTTTATTCCACTCTGCAGTTTGTATATGCAAAATTATCAAGTTAAGAAACTCGGTTTCAGGAAAATCATCCTACTTTCCGGTATCCCGGAATACGCTAATTCTCTCTGTTCTGCAATACGCGAATTTCGCGCCAGCGACCGAAACGATAATAAGCCCCTGCAAACAGCGCACTGATAATAAAGCTTGCCCCCATACCGTATGCGATCCCCTGCTCGCCTACCCATCTGGAAAAAAAGGCGGTCAAGGGATAGCGCAGCACCCAGAAGGAGATAAAATTCAACACCAGAATTTGCATCATGCCGCCTGCACCGCGAATAATCCCGTTCAGCACAAAATTAATGCCCAGGAATGGATAGAAAAAGCAGACAGTCGCAAGGTACGTCGTCCCAAAAGCGATAGAAGCCGGATTATCCACAAATAAGCCCAACAGAAGCGGGGCCGATGCATAGACCAGCAGGGCAATGGCCAGTGATACGCTGACGATAAGAATCATACCGCTGCGTGCAATATCGCTCACCCTCTCCCATTTTCCGGCTCCTATATTCTGTCCGGCCATGCTGTTAATGGCGGAGCCGAGCGTTACGATCGGCAGCATAATCAGGCTATCCATTCTTTGGGAAGCGCCAAAACCGGCAACCACGTCTGCGCCGAACGTATTTACGACACTCATAATCGCCATCATGCCGCCCGAGATTACCATCATCTGTAAACCAGCAGGAATTCCGAGCTTGAAAATTGCCGTCGCATACATACGGGACGGGATATGCGGGCGCATAAACGGGATTTTCCCCGTCTGCTTCGTATATACCAGCGCATAGATAAACGAGAAGCACTGAGACACAACCGTGGCCACTGCAGCCCCGATAACCCCCATCTCGAAATACGCGATAAACAACGGATCAAGCACCGTATTCAGAATCACTGCCATAAATACGAAGCGGATCGGGGTTCTGCTATCCCCAAGCGCCCGCAGCACTGTACCGATGAAGTTATATCCGAACAGGAATACTATCCCCAGAAAGTTCACCTGCAAATACTGGGTGGCCAGCTTATGAATGGTGGGTGGTGTTTGAATGAGCGTCAAAATATATGGCGATAGAAAGTAGCCCAGAATGCCGATGCCGATGGACAGCAGGGCAAATACGACGACGAACGCATTGAGCGACTCCTTCAACCCCTCTTCATCCCGCGCTCCTTTACGCTGAGCGAGAATGGTCAGCGTGGCTCCGTTCATCCCGATGATGAACGACAGCATGGTAAATAAAACTGTCGCTGAGACAGAAACAGATGCCAGCGCATCAGATCCGATTAGATTCCCGACCCAGAGACTGTCAATGAACTGATAGGATGTTTGAAGTACATTGGTTAAAAAAATCGGCAGGGAAAAAACAATCATCTGCCGCATGATGTTCCCCTCAGTAAAGTCTAAATTTCTTGAGGCCATAAATTTTCCTCTCTCCTGCTTACATTTTGGTTTCTATAATTTTCATCCTCCCTGAGACTACTATAGAAACTCTAGTACCTATCATATCATTTGTACGCCCGGTTAAGGAGGTATTCGATGTGCTTTAGCTTGGAAACACAAAAGAGCACGGTTCATTCGCTACTATTCTTACCCTGTTTTCCCTGAGTAAAAAAATTTTTTATCTACATTATCCGTCACAAAAAGAAGGGACGCGGTGTCTATATAGTGAACCACTTGGAAAGGAGGAAAGGAAATGGAGGTCCGTGTCGCCTTGACAAAAGAAAATAGCCTCGCTTCCACGAAAACGGAAGACTTTCAGGAACTTTTTAAAACGTACTATCCACATATAGTCCGGCAAATTATGCGCATCGTCCGGGAAAAAACGGTCGCTGAAGATATCGCGCAGGATGTTTTTCTGAAGCTGTACCATGCTGACCGCTCCGGGATTGACAACATTCCAGCCTGGCTGACAAGAGCATCAATTCATGCGGCTTATAATGCCATACGGTCTGATAAGCGACGCCTGACGCGCACGAAAAAAGCCGATGACGAACGGAACGCCCACTGCCCTTCTTCTGAAGAAATTTGGCTAAAGCAGGAGGACATTCTGGCGGTGCGCGAAGTGCTGACCGAAATGGATGAACGCGATCGAACATTGCTGCTAATGAAATATTCCGGATTCAATTATAAAGAGCTGGCGCAAGCCGTCCAGGTGGAGAGTTCTTCTGTCGGAACGCTGCTCTCCCGCGCCAGGACTAAATTCCGCACCATGTATAAACAAATGAGGGGGTATTGCAAATGAAATGTCCGAATGAGGAATTTCTGCAGGCTTATCTGGACGGCGAGCTGGATCGCGAGATGCGAAAAGCATTCACCGCCCATCTCGAACATTGCGCCGGTTGCCGTAGCCGCATGGAAGAAACCAAGCAGCTGGATCGGTGGGTCGAAACCGCGCTTAACGAGGCGCTGGCCGAACCTGCTCCTGTCGACTATGCTGTTAACACTGAAACGGCCTGGCAGCAGTTCGAAAAACGGCTTGCGCAACATGGCGCATCATCTACCGAACAAAGGAGACAAAAAATGATGAAAAAATCGTATAAAAAATGGATGACGGGCACTGCCGCAGCTGCCGTACTGATCGGCGCACTCACCATCCCGCAGGTGCAGGCAGCGGCCAGCAATTTCCTGTCCATTTTCCGGATCGATCAGGTAGAAATGGTCAAGCTAACCCAGTCCGACTTGCAGGAAATTGAAAACTGGATGAACGCGGCTCCCAATGGCGTCAAAGAAATCAAAGGAATCGGTAAAATATGGGTAGATGAACAAACGCGGCAGCACGGTTCCCGTTATTTTGAAACGGCCAAAGAGGCGCAAGAAGCGGGATATGCGCTTCCTTCCGCACCACAGGGCTACCATATCAGCACCGTGAATGTTTCTCCGAAATTTACACTGCATGCCCAGCTGGATACGGAGAAAGCAAACGCGCTGCTAAAGCAGGTTAAGGCGGATGCCCGGTTTGATGAGAAACTAAACAACAAGCCTTTTGCCCTAACCGTTCCCCAGACTATGCAATTTGAATTTATCGCTGCCGACAAGCAAGAGGCGAAGCGGACTGTTCATCCATCCGGCGAACTACACTATACAATAATAGGTGCACCCGAAATAAAAGTGCCCGAAGATGTGGACCTGAATAAATTACGCAGTACTGTTCTTTCGCTTCCCTTCATTCCACAAAATGTAAAGCAACAGCTGGCGGGCATCGAGAATTGGGAACGTACCCTCCCCATTCCATACGTAACGGATGACAAACACCGGACACATGAAGTGACCGTACAAGGGGTCAAAGGCTTTGCTTATGAAACCGAGCATCAGACTTTCTTAATCTGGCAAAAAGACGGGAAAATTCATTCCCTTACAGCGTATGACAGTAAAAACGAAAAACATACGAATGCTTTAATCAGTCTGGCGAACCAGATGCAATAAGTGACTGGCAAAGAGCGGCTCCCCCGGCGGGAGGAGCTCTCTTTGTGTTTGGGGAGGAAAACGAATGAGCGACTACGTAATCGAAACACACCGACTTACCAAGCAATATAATAATGGCGCAGGATGCCGCAATATCTCCCTGGCTGTGCCAAGGGGTACCGTATTCGGCTTTCTCGGTCCGAACGGGGCGGGCAAGAGTACGTTTGTCCGGACCCTTCTCGGACTTCTTGTGCCGACGGACGGGACGGGACATATTCTTGGCGCCCCCATCGGCAGTGTAAAGTCCCGGGAGAATGTGGGCTATCTGCCGGAATTGTTCCGGTATCCCGAGTGGCTTACCGGACGTCAACTGCTTGAGACACACGCAGGCTTGTGCGGACTTGCCCGCGACGAGCGTAAGAAACGAATCCCCTTTCTTCTTGACCGTGTCGGTCTTAGCGGACGCGGCGAAGAAAAAATCCGCGGATATTCGAAAGGAATGCAGCAGCGTATTGGACTGGCCTGCGCCCTGCTCTCGAATCCTGACGTTGTCTTCCTCGACGAACCGACGTCCGCGCTCGATCCGATCGGGCGGCGGGAAGTGAGGGAGTTGATGAACGAGTTGCGCAACGAAGGAAAAACGGTATTCTTAAATAGCCATCTACTCAGCGAAGTAGAAAGCGTATGCGATTATATCGCTATTATTCATAAAGGAGAGCTTATTGTGCAAGGGGAATGGCGTAAGTTGTCCGCAGTAAAGGCCCAGGTGGAAATCGCGCTCGCTCCGCATGCGGATGGATTGTGGGAAAGCCTGGCTCCTATCGTAGTGAAAGCAGAGCCGATACGAAAGGAAGATGACCGCTCGTACTGGCTGGTAACACTGTCCGATGAACGCGATATTCCCGTGCTTATCCACCGCTTAAGCGAGGCGGGCATCTCGCTGTACCATGTTATCCCGCGTATCCCCCGGCTTGAAGATGTCTTTATGTACTGGGTAAGCCGAAAGGAGAGTGAATCTTTCGATGTGGATTATCGCTAAGCTTACCTGTAGAGAAATTTTATCCAAACGCATCTTTCACATTACGCTATTTATGTCATTCGCCTTCCTTCTTTTTTATGCGGTTGCCACCTATTTTGCGGCCCGGGAAGTTGGCGAGGATTTCACCAACCGCCCAGTTTCTGCTGATTTTGCGCTTGTCCAGAGCTTTTTCGCAACACAGATACTGGGTGTCGGACTCTATTTCGCATCCTTTGTAACCGCACTGTTGGCGATTCTCAGCAGCGTTGGAAGCATCGCCGGTGAAATTGAAAGCCACCAGATTGACACGATGCTCGCCCGTCCGATACATAGGCGTTCCGTGATTTTCGGCAAATTTGCAGGTTTAGGCTCTCTGCTTGTTATTTATGCCGCTTTTCTATTCCTCGGTGTATTACTTATCAACCAGTGGATTGGCGGTGAACTTCTTCGCGTAGAATTTACCGTGGTTCAGGCCGCGAAAGCGCTCGCTATTTTCGTCATGCAGCCGCTGCTGCTTATCGCTGTTGCCCTGCTCTTCAGCAGCATGATGACGACCGTAAATGGAGGAATCGTGCTCATTATATTGTACGGCATCGGCTTTATCGGAGGATTCGTGGAACAGCTCGGTGTTTTGATGGAGAAGCCGACGTTGTCTAATATCGGAATCATTTCCAGCCTGGTGTTTCCGCTTGACTCCCTCTTCAGAAAGATGACGGTGTATCTATTCGATTCAGCGGGTGATCCTTTATCATTCGCTGCGCAGGGATTGTTTGGCAGCCTATCGACGCCAAGCGGGGCTATGCTCATGTACGCCGCTTTATACGGATGTGCAGCTCTCTGGCTTGCGGTACGCCGCTTTTCGTCCCGGGATCTATAGGCACCTCTGTCGTTTTCACTATGTCATTCTGGAAATTATGCCAAACCGCATCGAATACTTCGCGGGTGAAACCGAGCCGGAAGTATGGAAAGCATAATACAAAAAGCGAACAGGCAGAAGCTATCGTAAGCTCTGCCTGTTCGCATCTTTACTGTTTTATTCTTTGACGATCTCAAAGCGGATTTCTTTGTCCGTGCGCGGCACTTTAATCAGTGTCGAAGGATGCGTAATCACCTGTGTATACATCTTACCCGGCTCCGGATCTTTGTATTTTACTTTCACGACTACTTTGTTTGCGCGCTCTGTCACGCCCACCACCTCAACGCCATAGCCCCCATTCGGCTTCTGGCCCCGGGCTACCGCCGCGTAGATGCCATCTTCATCCCAGATGCTGCCTGTAAACTCTTGATTTTTGTGATCATCAAACCACTGCTGGATACGCGGAGAAATTACCGGCTGCGCACCGTCAGAAGGATAAATCACATCGAACGCCCATTCTTTTTCGGTCATATTCTGTTCCCCCAGAGAAATTATACCGTTCTTCGCATCATATCCCACCTGATAGCCAAGCTTCTCGGAAATGAAGCGCAACGGCACATACGTTGTATTCTGATGAATAAACGAGGCCGGTACATAATTTTTGCCGTTAAAATACTGTTGCTCTCTATCGCTTGGCTGTACTTCTTTGCCGTCCATCATAAAAGAAATTGGCTTTACGCTTACATCTATTTTTGTCAATGCTGCATACGAAAATCCGGCTGCACTCATTAATCCAATACCCGCCAATATCCCTGCCGCAAACGTTGTGACTATGCGTTTCTTCATTAGTATCACCTCGTGTATTTATTCCTGTATCTTTATAGACGAATAAACTACGATTAATGCATACAAAAACTATCAAGAAACCTATCTTACTTCATCGGCATGAGTTTTGCAAAGGTAATGGTTGTATAGTCTGGTTCAGTTTCCTTTTGGAAGATTGTTTTTTTATAATCAATATATACTACATATACATACGAACGTAATGGCCGGATAAGGAGGAGTGTTATGTTTTACTGGCAGGATGTCATGCGGCCTCTCCCGCCCGTGCTCTCCGTTCACGCTTCGCTCGACGACATTCTTGGACGGATATGCACATCGGAAGAAAGCGAACTGTTTTTATTGGAAAAAGACGGCGCTATTATCGGGTATAGTTCCTATTTTCGGCTAATGGACTATATACGGAATACAGGAGGGACAGACGATCCGTTTCCGTACGAGACCGATCTTGTCCCGGTGTCTGTTGGTAAACCGGTTGCGTTTTACCATAATATGCGCGTCTATGTCATCTATAATGCACAAGGCATTCCGGTCGGCTGCACAACGCGCGAAGACGCGGAGAATAAAATGGCACACCTGCGACTCCGCGAGATGAAGCGAACGTTCGACAGCGCGGGCATCGGCCTCATAACGACCGACCTTGCATTCCGCATAACATCCATGAACGAAACGGCCGAATCTCTGCTTGGCCTACGTCAGGATCTGCTGATCGGTCGCGATTACCGCTCGCTGATTGATACGGAGGCCGATTTGGAAGCCGTTCTTTGCGGCAAACGTTTTTTCAATAAAGTTAGCCGGTTTAACCATAAAGAATTAATCGGAAACTTCTCTCCTGTACGGGATAAAAAAGAAATTCATGGAGTTATTCATCTATTCTACCAGCGTGAGCAGTACGAAGCGTCTCTAAACGAAATCGAATATGTGCGAAACTTGAACGCGGACCTGCAGGCGCTGTATTCTTCTTCGAACGAAGAAATTATCGTTGTCAATCACGAAGGGACGATTATCCGGGTGGCAGGCACCTTGCAAAAAGAGTTCTGGCAAACCGATAATCCGTCCGAATTAATCGGACTCAATACACTGGAACTAGAAGCCAACTCCTTCTTCTCTCCATCTGTCACCCGCCTGGTGCTGGAAAGTGGAAAAAAAGAAGGAACCGTGCAAACGACCCGTTCCGGGCGTAAAATGTGGGCGGTCGGAACGCCGATTTACCATAATAATCAGCTGGAGCGTATCGTGATCATTTCACGCGACATTTCTGAGTTAAACCAGCTTCGGGAAGAAGTAGCGGAAGTAAAGCGCCAGAAACAAACAGCACTCATCTACCGGTCAAAGAAAATGGAAGTCATCGCCGAAAAAGCGCGGCGTATCGCGCAGGTTGACTCTACAATCCTTCTCATCGGCGAATCCGGTGTCGGCAAAGAGGTGCTCGCTACCCTTATTCATCAGGAAAGCCCGCGTAGCAAAGGACCCTTCATTCGGGTAAACTGCAGTGCTATTCCTGAAACATTAATTGAGAGCGAGTTGTTCGGTTATGAAAAAGGCGCATTTACCGGGGCCGACGCAGCGGGAAAACCCGGCTTTTTCGAGATGGCGCACGGCGGTACCATTTTCCTTGACGAAGTATCCGAGCTTCCTCTTCATCTGCAGGCCAAGCTGCTTCGTGTACTGCAGGAGAAAGAAATTATACGGGTGGGCGGTACAAAAACATTCTCTATCTCTATCCGGGTCATTGCCGCCTCCAATCGCAATCTCGAAGAAATGGTCAGACAGGGGCAGTTCCGCCAGGATCTTTATTACCGGTTAAACGTGATACCGATCCGGATTCCGCCATTGCGCGAACGCAGAGAAGATATTATGTCTCTGGCCATGCATTTTTTGCTGAAGTTCAATGAAATGTACGGACTCAACAAAAATTTTTCCCGCGACGCCATCCGTGTACTTGAGGGCTATGACTGGCCGGGCAACGTGCGGGAACTGCAAAACATTGTGGAGCGGCTAATGGTTACGTCAGGACGGGATCTCATTACGGAAGAGGAAGTCATTCCTGCCCTGTACGATACGCCACTCTCCAGAAACAAAGATACATTTACAATAACTGAAATTATGCCGCTCAAAGATGCGGTGGAAAAGGTGGAAACGGAGCTTATCCGGCTCGCTATGCAAAAGTACCGCACTGCAGCCGAAGTGGCCAGGGTACTTGAAGTAAGCCCGGCGACCATAAGCCGGAAAATCAATCAGTTGATCAAGAAAAAGTCATAACAGGGGATGACACACCATGTTCTATTTACCGGAGACTCGATTTGATTTTGGCGGTGACGAATATATTTATGCTGAGATATCGCGGGAGATGAG
>Ga0310837_100864_pt1 | contig 16690 bp, 10 predicted proteins | sample SM_ome_5_FD_201315 | JGI IMG/M metagenome (GOLD analysis project Ga0310837, IMG submission 201315) | Sorghum-adapted microbial communities enriched on stacked mutant (SM) sorghum from Joint BioEnergy Institute, Emeryville, California... ...
TAACGCGATGGGAAATCTCATCTTGAGGGGGGCTTCACGCTTAGATGCTTTCAGCGCTTATCCCTTCCGCACATAGCTACCCAGCGGTGCCCCTGGCGGGACAACTGGTACACCAGCGGTGCGTCCATCCCGGTCCTCTCGTACTAAGGACAGCTCCTCTCAAATTTCCTACGCCCACGACGGATAGGGACCGAACTGTCTCACGACGTTCTGAACCCAGCTCGCGTACCGCTTTAATGGGCGAACAGCCCAACCCTTGGGACCGACTACAGCCCCAGGATGCGATGAGCCGACATCGAGGTGCCAAACCTCCCCGTCGATGTGGACTCTTGGGGGAGATCAGCCTGTTATCCCCGGGGTAGCTTTTATCCGTTGAGCGATGGCCCTTCCATGCGGAACCACCGGATCACTAAGCCCGACTTTCGTCCCTGCTCGACCTGTCCGTCTCGCAGTCAAGCTCCCTTGTGCCTTTGCACTCTCCGAATGATTTCCAACCATTCTGAGGGAACCTTTGGGCGCCTCCGTTACCTTTTGGGAGGCGACCGCCCCAGTCAAACTGCCCACCTGACACTGTCTCCCACCCCGATAAGGGGTGCGGGTTAGAATTTCAATACCGCCAGGGTGGTATCCCACCGACGCCTCCACCGAAGCTGGCGCTCCGGCTTCCCTGGCTCCCACCTATCCTGTACAAGCGATACCAAAATTCCATATCAGGCTGCAGTAAAGCTCCACGGGGTCTTTCCGTCCTGTCGCGGGTAACCTGCATCTTCACAGGTAGTATAATTTCACCGGGTCTCTCGTTGAGACAGTGCCCAAGTCGTTACACCTTTCGTGCGGGTCGGAACTTACCCGACAAGGAATTTCGCTACCTTAGGACCGTTATAGTTACGGCCGCCGTTTACTGGGGCTTCGGTTCGCACCTTCGCTTGCGCTAAGCGCTCCCCTTAACCTTCCAGCACCGGGCAGGTGTCAGCCCCTATACTTCGCCTTTCGGCTTCGCAGAGACCTGTGTTTTTGATAAACAGTCGCTTGGGCCTTTTCACTGCGGCTCTTCGGGGCTCATCACCCCAAAGAGCACCCCTTCTCCCGAAGTTACGGGGTCATTTTGCCGAGTTCCTTAACGAGAGTTCTCCCGCGCGCCTTAGGATTCTCTCCTCGCCTACCTGTGTCGGTTTGCGGTACGGGCACCTCTTCCCTCGCTAGAGGCTTTTCTTGGCAGTGTGGAATCAGGGACTTCCGGATCAAATCCGTCGCCATCACAGCTCAGCCTTTACGGCCAGCGGATTTGCCTACTGGCCAGCCTTACTGCTTGGACAGGCTCTTCCAGCCGCCTGCTCACCCTATCCTCCTGCGTCCCCCCATCGCTCAAACGGGAAGGAGGTGGTACAGGAATCTCAACCTGTTGTCCATCACCTACGCCTTTCGGCCTCGGCTTAGGTCCCGACTAACCCTGAGCGGACGAACCTTCCTCAGGAACCCTTAGGCTTTCGGCGCAGAGGATTCTCACCTCTGTTTTCGCTACTCATACCGGCATTCTCACTTCTAAGCGCTCCACCAGTCCTTCCGGTCTGGCTTCGATGCCCTTAGAACGCTCCCCTACCGATGACCAACGGTCATCCCGCAGCTTCGGCGGCACGTTTAGCCCCGGTACATTTTCGGCGCAGAGTCACTCGACCAGTGAGCTATTACGCACTCTTTAAATGGTGGCTGCTTCTAAGCCAACATCCTGGTTGTCTTCGCAACTCCACATCCTTTTCCACTGAACGTGCACTTGGGGGCCTTAGCTGGCGATCTGGGCTGTTTCCCTCTTGACCACGGATCTTATCACTCGTAGTCTGACTCCCAAGGATAAGTCATTGGCATTCGGAGTTTGACTGGGTTCGGTAACCCGATGAGGGCCCCTAGCCCAATCAGTGCTCTACCTCCAAGACTCTCACCTTGAGGCTAGCCCTAAAGCTATTTCGGGGAGAACCAGCTATCTCCAAGTTCGATTGGCATTTCACCCCTACCCACACCTCATCCCCGCACTTTTCAACGTACGTGGGTTCGGGCCTCCAGCCGGTGTTACCCGGCCTTCACCCTGGACATGGGTAGATCACCTGGTTTCGGGTCGACGACGACGTACTCAAACGCCCTATTCAGACTCGCTTTCGCTGCGGCTCCGCCTCTTCGGCTTAACCTCGCACGCCATCGTCACTCGCCGGTTCATTCTACAAAAGGCACGCCATCACCCATGAACGGGCTCTGACTACTTGTAGGCACACGGTTTCAGGTTCTCTTTCACTCCCCTTCCGGGGTGCTTTTCACCTTTCCCTCACGGTACTGGTTCACTATCGGTCACTAGGGAGTATTTAGCCTTGGGAGATGGTCCTCCCTGCTTCCGACGGGATTTCCCGTGTCCCGCCGTACTCAGGAGCCGCTCGGGAGGGAACGAAGTTTCGACTACAGGGCTGTCACCTTCTCTGGCCGGCCGTTCCAGACCGGTTCGTCTACCCCGTTCCTTTCTCACTCCCATCTGAGCGGTCCTACAACCCCAAGAGGCACGCCTCTTGGTTTGGGCTGTTCCCGTTTCGCTCGCCGCTACTCAGGGAATCGCATTTGCTTTCTTCTCCTCCGGGTACTAAGATGTTTCAGTTCCCCGGGTGTGCCCTCCATGCCCTATGGATTCAGGCATGGATCCTGCCCCATTACGGGCAGGGGGTTTCCCCATTCGGACATCTCCGGATCAACGCTTGCTTACAGCTCCCCGAAGCGTTTCGGCGTTTGCCCCGTCCTTCATCGGCTCCTAGTGCCAAGGCATCCACCGTGCGCCCTTTCTAGCTTAACCTACAGCGCGTTTCGGCTTCTTCCTTATTGTCTAGCTTCGGCGCCTAGCTCTCTTCCGCCAAATAACCTTCCCCCTTGGGGTGCAAGCACCCCTGCGGGTGAAGAACATTTGGCTTCGAGAACTGACCGCGGCACCTCAGCTTTTCCGGTTATCTAGTTTTCAAGGAACGATTTGAAGGAATTCTCATTCCTTCAAAACTGAACGAAACAAAAGCGCGATTTGTTAATGGTCGGCCATTAACGGCCTCCGCTTTTCGCGATGTCTAGCTCCAGCGCCTGGCTCTCTTCTGCCAAATAACCTTCCCCCTCGGGGTGCAAGCACCCCTACGGGTGAAGAACATTTGGCTTCGAGAGCCGACCGCGGCGCTTCCGCTTTTCGTCCTTAGAAAGGAGGTGATCCAGCCGCACCTTCCGGTACGGCTACCTTGTTACGACTTCACCCCAATCACTTGCCCCACCTTCGGCGGCTGGCTCCCGTAAGGGTTACCTCACCGACTTCGGGTGTTGCAAGCTCTCGTGGTGTGACGGGCGGTGTGTACAAGGCCCGGGAACGTATTCACCGCGGCATGCTGATCCGCGATTACTAGCGATTCCGGCTTCATGCAGGCGAGTTGCAGCCTGCAATCCGAACTGAGAGCGGCTTTTTGGGATTCGCTCCCCCTCGCGGGTTCGCAGCCCTTTGTACCGCCCATTGTAGCACGTGTGTAGCCCAGGTCATAAGGGGCATGATGATTTGACGTCATCCCCACCTTCCTCCGACTTTTAGCCGGCAGTCCCTCTAGAGTGCCCAACTGAATGCTGGCAACTAGAGGCAAGGGTTGCGCTCGTTGCGGGACTTAACCCAACATCTCACGACACGAGCTGACGACAACCATGCACCACCTGTCACCCTGTCCCCCCGAAGGGGGAACGCCCAATCTCTTGGGTTGTCAGGGGATGTCAAGACCTGGTAAGGTTCTTCGCGTTGCTTCGAATTAAACCACATGCTCCACCGCTTGTGCGGGCCCCCGTCAATTCCTTTGAGTTTCAGCCTTGCGGCCGTACTCCCCAGGCGGAGTGCTTATCGCGTTAGCTACAGCACTAAAGGGTGTGACCCCTCTAACACTTAGCACTCATCGTTTACGGCGTGGACTACCAGGGTATCTAATCCTGTTTGCTCCCCACGCTTTCGCGCCTCAGCGTCAGTTACAGGCCAGAGAGCCGCCTTCGCCACTGGTGTTCCTCCACATCTCTACGCATTTCACCGCTACACGTGGAATTCCGCTCTCCTCTCCTGCACTCAAGTCCCCCAGTTTCCAATGACCCTCCACGGTTGAGCCGTGGGCTTTCACATCAGACTTAAAGGACCGCCTGCGCGCGCTTTACGCCCAATAATTCCGGACAACGCTCGCCCCCTACGTATTACCGCGGCTGCTGGCACGTAGTTAGCCGGGGCTTTCTCGTGAGGTACCGTCACCGCGCCGCCTTATTCAAACGGCGCTCCTTCGTCCCTCACAACAGAGCTTTACGACCCGAAGGCCTTCTTCGCTCACGCGGCGTCGCTCCGTCAGACTTTCGTCCATTGCGGAAGATTCCCTACTGCTGCCTCCCGTAGGAGTCTGGGCCGTGTCTCAGTCCCAGTGTGGCCGGTCACCCTCTCAGGCCGGCTACGCATCGTCGCCTTGGTGAGCCGTTACCTCACCAACTAGCTAATGCGCCGCGGGCCCATCCGCAAGTGACAGCCGAAGCCGCCTTTCAACCAAAGACCATGCGGTCTTTGGTGTTATCCGGTATTAGCTCCGGTTTCCCGGAGTTATCCCGGTCTTGCGGGCAGGTTGCCCACGTGTTACTCACCCGTCCGCCGCTGACCGAACAAGAGCAAGCTCTCGTTCGGTCCGCTCGACTTGCATGTATTAGGCACGCCGCCAGCGTTCGTCCTGAGCCAGGATCAAACTCTCCAAAAGAAAGTTGATTGGCTTGCGCTTCAGCTCCAGCACCAAAGTACTGTGAGCCTCAGCTTTTCGGATTGTCTAGCTTCGGCCGCTATCGGCTCGCGACGCTTCGTGTCCCGCTGCGGCGGCAACAGCCTCCTCGCGGGCCTCTCAGCGCGTTTCGCCGATAAGCAAGCGACCTCAGCTTTTCTTATGACGCTTGTGTTTTGTTTAGTTTTCAAGGAACTTTTATCATCTCTCAATAATGACAGCTATTAAATGATAACGCATGGACAACGAAAAGTCAATAGTTTTTTTATTTCGTTGTTGCAAGCAAGATAGATTGTATCACGTTACTGTTATTTATGCAACAGTTTTTTTGAAATAATAGTTCACAAAAAACGACCGATCCGTCTCCCACTGTTGCTTTGAGGTGGGAACTTCTCGGTCAACATCATAGAATTTCTTCGATATATAGGTCGCGCTGCTCGACTAATGAAAGCAACTGACCAGTTTTCATCACCTTGACAATCGGCCTTGCTGGTTCGTCGGGCTGGATAAATATCACCTCAGCCGTTTCACCGTTTGATAGTTTGACAATTGCCCCCGTTTGCAAGCTAATGAGATGGTTTACAAGCAAAGCAACCACTTCTGCATTTAATCGACCAAATTGCTCTCGCTGGATGGCTTCAATTGCCCGAAAGGGTGACTGCTTGCGGCGGTATAGACGTTCTGAAGTCATTGCATAGTATACGTCAGCGACCGCAATAAGCTGGCCATATGGATGAATTTTTTCAGCTTTGACTCGTAATGGATATCCGCTGCCGTCATTTCGCTCGTGATGTTGCAACACAGCCAACTTTGCTCCTTGGTTTAATGCCGCAATGTTTTGTACCATCCTATAACTCAAAATAGGATGTTGTTCTATTTCACGAAACTCCTCCTCGGTGAGTGCCGAAGGTTTCATCAAAATTTGGCTGCTTATTTTCGCCATACCACAATCAGATAAAACGCCAGCGAGCACGATTTGATGACATTCACCTTGACTGTAGCCGAGCTGCATGGCTAGAAACCCGGCGAGCAAACCGATGCTGACAGCGTGATGGTATAAATATTCTTCTTTTGTTGTGTAATGGTGAAGCATCAGCAACTCCCGCTTATGCTTTATCATTTTGTTGAAAAGTGGGATGGCGATCTCTCTGATTTCACCGATATCGACCGCTCCCCCCGCTTGCCATGACTGAAACGCTTTTTTATACCGTTGGACTGCTTCTAAATACAACATAACCGGACGTTCGTCGGCCTTCGTTGAGGCGGAGTCGCCTGCAAGGAAGGGCTCACCATTGGCTAATACCGGTTCGATCTCCACCTCATTAATCAGAAACTTGCTAAGCACGTGCAACAACTGCTTAGTGATGACCGTCTTTTTCGGCATAATCGGTTTTTTCGTTTTGCCAATCATATCTTGAGCAAGCACACAACCTTCGCGAAGCTGCTCCAATTTGACGCGCACCATCCGTTTATGCACCTCTGCCTATAACATTTATTTCTATCGTAACATGATTTTCCTTCCAATGGCAGTGCTTTCGGCCCAAAAAAAAAGAAAGACGCTCCGTACCTTAATGGACGGAACGTCATAGAAGCTAAGCCGAATGGCCTTCCTCTTCCTCTTTTTCTTCCTCGGTTACCTTTGCTACGGTGGCGACGCACTCGTGTTCATCTTCACCAGATAGGCGAATGAGTTTCACACCTTGAGCGACTCTCCCTGTTCGGGAAATATCACTGACCGAAATACGGATGAGTACACCACTGGTCGTAATCACCATTAAGTCTTCATTGCCAACGACAGTCGTCACTGCGACGACAGAACCGTTTCTTTCTGTAACGTTGCATGTTTTCAATCCCTTGCCGCCGCGGCTTTGCACTCGGTATTCCGAGGCCGGAGTGCGCTTACCGAATCCTTTTTTCGTGACAACAAGCACGTCGTGGTGGTCTTCTAAAATCTCCATGCTAACGACTTCATCATTGTCATCAAGCGTGATTGCTTTGACTCCGGTTGCGCTACGGCCCATCGTTCGCACATCGGTTTCCGGGAAACGGATAAGCATCCCATTTTTCGTGCCGATAATCAAATGTTTTTGGCCGTCCGTCAATCTGACGGAAATCAGCTCATCCCCTTCGCGCAAATGAATAGCAATGAGCCCATTGTTGCGAATATGGGCGAAGGAGGAAAGTGAGGAGCGCTTGGCGATCCCTTGTTTTGTCGAAAACACAAGGTAACGTTCGTCGTCAAATGTTTCAATCGGGATCATAGCGTTAATCCACTCGTCTTTATCGAGCTCAAGCAAGTTAATGATCGGCAGTCCTTTGGCCGTTCGGCCGAACTCTGGGATTTCGTAGCCTTTCGCCTGATATACTTTCCCTTTGTTTGTAAAAAATAGTACGGTGTCATGGGTCGATGTAATAAGCAAATGTTCGACAAAATCGTCTTCCGATGTGTGCATCCCTTGCACGCCTCGGCCACCGCGCTTTTGACTCCGATATGTCGATAAAGGTAGACGCTTAATATAGCCTTTATGGGTGAGTGTAATGACAATATGCTCATGCGGAATTAAGTCTTCGTCGTCCAGCTGTTCGACAGCTCCAACAACGATTTCCGTACGCCGCTCATCGTTAAATCGTTCTTTAATCTCGCTAAGCTCGTCGCGAATAATTTGCAACACTTTCTCTTCGTCAGCCAACACCGCTCTCAGTTCAGCGATGAGACGGACAATGTCTTGATATTCTTGTTCAATTTTCTCCCGTTCAAGGCCGGTCAGCCGCTGTAGACGCATATCCAAGATCGCTTGTGCCTGCCGTTCACTGAGCGAGAATCGCTCCATCAATCCTTCGCGTGCTGCCTCCGTTGTCTGCGAACGTCGGATCAAGTCGATCACTTCATCCAAATGATCGAGGGCGATACGCAAACCTTCCAAAATGTGGGCGCGTGCCTCGGCCTTTTTGAGTTCGAATGCCGTCCGGCGGCGAATGACCGTTTTTTGATGGTTTAAATAATGCTCCAAGCATTCTTTTAAGTTCAGCACTTTCGGCTCGCCGTTCACTAAGGCGAGCATATTAATTCCGAAACTTGTTTGTAGGGCTGTATATTTGTACAAATTGTTTAAAACGACTTTCGCGTTCGCATCACGCCGCACTTCAATGACGATGCGCATACCGTTCCGGTCCGACTCGTCGCGCAAGTCAGTAATCCCGTCAATTTTTCTCTCACGTACAAGCTCAGCAATCCGTTCAATCAGTTTCGCTTTGTTCACTTGGTAAGGGAGTTCACTGACAATAATCGTTTCTTTGCCATTGGCATGCTGCTCAATTTCAGCCTTAGCGCGCAATGTAATCGAGCCTCGTCCCGTTTCATACGCTTTGCGGATGCCGCTGCGGCCGATAATTTGTCCGGCAGTCGGAAAATCAGGGCCAGGGATGTATTCCATTAAGTCAGCGACTGTCATTTCCGGGTTTTGGCTTAGCGCCAACAAAGCGTCGATTACCTCACCAAGCTGATGCGGCGGAATGTTCGTCGCCATCCCAACAGCGATACCCGATGAACCATTGACAAGCAAGTTTGGAAACCGAGACGGCAGCACCACCGGCTCTTTTTCCGAGCCATCATAGTTGTCTTGGTAGTCGATCGTATCTTTGTTGATATCACGCAACAGTTCCATCGCGATTTTGGACATCCGCGCTTCCGTATAACGCATGGCGGCCGCTGCATCGCCGTCGATCGATCCAAAGTTGCCGTGCCCATCAACGAGCATATATCGATAGTTGAAATCTTGCGCCATGCGCACCATCGTATCATACACGGCGGCATCGCCGTGCGGATGGTATTTCCCGATCACTTCGCCGACAATGCGAGCCGATTTTTTGTACGGTTTATCGGCGGTCATGCCAAGATCGTGCATGGCGTATAAAATGCGGCGGTGCACCGGTTTCAATCCGTCGCGCACATCCGGCAAGGCGCGCGAAACGATGACGCTCATTGCATAATCGAGGAACGAAGAGCGCATTTCTTGGCTAATATTCACTTCGCGAATGCGTGGTTGTTCGTGTTCTGCCATTCGTCCAAACCTCCCTTTTGAACCTCCACCGCTCCGTTCTGCCTTATAAGCGGCAGAAACAGACAAGCGGCAGGCGCCGCTTCGCTCGCGCGCCGGGTGATCCCGTCGGCAAGGTGAAGCGGGGAGGGCGGCCGCTTCCCTCTCTTCTCAGCCTAAATATCCAAGTTTTTCACATAACGGGCGTTTTCTTCAATAAACTGACGACGCGGTTCCACCTTGTCGCCCATTAAAATTTCAAATGTTTCATCCGCGTCAATCGCGTCTTGTAGGCTCACTTGCAGCAATGTTCTCGTTTCCGGGTTCATCGTCGTTTCCCAAAGTTGCTCTGGATTCATCTCGCCCAATCCTTTGTAGCGCTGAATCATCGGTTTTGGCTGAGCCGGCAGTTCGGCAAGAATTTTTTCGAGCTGACGGTCATTGTAAGCATAACGCACTTGTTTTCCTTGCTCGATTTTATATAGCGGCGGCTGGGCGATATAAATGTAGCCGCGTTCGATCAATTCACGCATATAGCGGTAAAAGAACGTCAAAAGGAGCGTGCGGATATGGGCGCCGTCGACGTCCGCGTCGGTCATGATAATGACTTTATGGTAACGCGCTTTTGAGATGTCAAAGTCTTCACCAATGCCGGTGCCAAGCGCAGTGATGATTGCCCGCACCTCATTATTCGACAAAATCTTGTCCAAACGCGCTTTTTCTACGTTAAGAATTTTCCCGCGCAGCGGTAAAATCGCTTGGAAATGTCGGTCGCGCCCTTGTTTTGCTGAACCACCCGCCGAATCGCCCTCTACGACGTACAGTTCGCTGATTGATGGATCTCTCGATGAACAATCAGCCAGCTTGCCGGGCAAGTTGGAAATTTCAAGCGCGCTTTTCCGACGTGTCAGTTCGCGCGCTTTTTTCGCCGCGACCCGGGCGCGCGCTGCCATCATACCTTTTTCGACAATTTTTCGAGCAACAGCTGGATGTTCAAGTAAAAACGTCTCGAACTGCTCAGAGAAAACGGCGTCTGTCACAGTGCGCGCATCGCTGTTGCCAAGTTTTGTTTTCGTCTGCCCCTCAAACTGCGGAGCCGGGTGCTTGATCGACACGATGGCTGTCAGTCCCTCGCGCACATCCTCACCGGTCAAGTTGGCATCGTTGTCTTTAAAAATTTGCTGTTTGCGAGCATAGTCATTGATAATGCGCGTCAGCGCCATTTTAAAGCCGGACTCATGCGTGCCCCCTTCATGCGTATGGATGTTGTTAACGAATGAGTAAATGTTGCTTGTGTAGCCGTCGTTATATTGCAAGGCAATTTCAACGGCGATGCCGTCGCGCTCGCCAGCAATGTAAATCGGCTCTTCGTGCAGCACTTCCCGTGTCCGGTTTAAATGGCGAACATAAGAGCGAATACCACCCTCATAAAAATATTCATTTTTCCGGTTGTCAACCCGTTCGTCCGTTAGGGTAATTTTCAAGCCGCGGTTTAAAAAAGCGAGCTCGCGCAGCCGGGTAGCCAGCGTCTCATAGTCAAACTCGGTTGTTTCTGTAAAAATTTCCGGGTCCGGCTTGAAACGGGTCGTCGTCCCGGTTCGGTCCGTTTCGTCGATAACTTGCAGGTCGGTGCGAGGTTCACCTCGTTCGTATTTTTGGTAGTGGATTTTTCCGTCACGATACACGTAAACTTCGAGCCATTCCGATAAGGCGTTCACAACTGAGGCACCGACGCCATGCAAGCCGCCCGATACTTTGTAGCCCCCTCCACCAAACTTTCCGCCGGCGTGAAGGACAGTCATAATGACCTCAACAGCTGGACGCCCCGTCGCCTCGTGCACATCAACCGGAATACCGCGCCCGTTGTCAGCGATCGTAATGCTGTTATCTTCTCCGATCGTCACATGAATTTCCGTGCAATAGCCGGCCAATGCCTCATCGATACTGTTGTCGACGATTTCCCAGACGAGATGGTGAAGCCCTTTTGGTCCTGTCGAACCGATGTACATTCCTGGGCGTTTCCGAACCGCCTCAAGGCCTTCAAGCACTTGGATTTGGCTCGCATCGTACGCCTGCTCAACCCGTTGTTCCATTGTCATGCCATATCACCTACGCTTTCTTTGCAAACGTTCAACGTTCCACAATCAAGAAGGGGCGGCTACCGAACCGGAGTGAACTCGATAAATGGCCGCTTCTTGAATGAGATCGTGCTTAATGCCGTCGATACTTGTTGTAGTGACAAAAGTTTGCACTTTTTTCCGGATCGCATCAAGGAGGTGGGTTTGTCGGAAGTCATCCAGTTCCGACAACACATCATCGAGCAATAAAATGGGGTAATCTCCTAACTCAGAAAAGATGAGTTCAATTTCCGCTAGTTTGACCGCCAGCGCTGTTGTGCGCTGCTGCCCTTGGGAGCCGAATGTTTGCACGTTTTTTCCATTGACGATAAACGCAATATCATCACGGTGTGGGCCGACAAGCGTCGTTCCCCGCTGAATTTCCCGCTCTCTCATGGCGGCAAACGTTTCACTGTATGCTTCTACTATTCTCGACAATTCTGCCTTTTCTGATACGTCAACTGATGGTTCGTATCGAATGTGAAGCCGTTCGGCGCCACGACTGATTTCATGGTGGATCGGCATTGCCCATTGCTCGAGCAACGCTAAAAACTGGCGGCGCCGCAGGGTGATTTTTGCCGCCAGCACCATGAGCTGCTCGGTTAATACGTCGAGCACTGCTTCATCGTGTTGCTCACGTGCCTGCATCATTTTCAAGTAATGATTGCGCTGCTGCAACAGCTTTTGATATTGGCTTAAATCATGTATATAAACGGGCGATACTTGCCCGATTTCCATGTCGATAAACCGGCGCCGTACTTGCGGGCTTCCTTTGACTAAATTCAAGTCCTCAGGAGCGAACATGACAACGTTTAAATGGCCAACATATTGGCTGAGCCGCTGCTGTTCAATATGGTTACATCTTGCCTTTTTTCCCTTTTTCGAGATCGTCAGTTCAAGCGCTAAAGAACCGCTTCGCTTTTCTGCTCTTCCTTCTATTTTAGCATAGTCTTCATTCCAACGGATAAGGTCTTTATCGTTCGTGGTGCGGTGCGATTTTGCCATGGCCAGAACATAAATGGCCTCCATCATGTTCGTCTTTCCTTGGGCGTTTTCCCCTAAGATGATGTTAACGCCTTGGTCAAAACTTAACGTCTCATGTTCATAATTGCGGTAGTTCGTTAGTGTTAAGTTAGTCAGAAACACCCGGCCTTCACCTACTCCACTTGCGTGACGATAAACGTGCCGATCCGTTCAATCTCAACTCGGTCGCCGTCTTTCAGTTTCCGGCCGCGCCGGTCCTCTTTTTCACCGTTAACGAATACATTGTATTCTTGCAAAAACCATTTCGCTGCGCCGCCTGTCTCAATCAAATTCACTAGCTTTAGCAGCTGTCCTAACGTAATCGTTTCCGTAGTAATTGTTACTTTTTGTTCCATCTGCTTATCGCTCGCTTTCCTTCAAACTGCCTATTCTTTTATTTTACCGAAAAACTCTTCCACTCGCAAAGAAAGCCGATGAGCAAGGACAGTCAAAGGGATTCCCATCCTTCTCATCGGTCACGGAAAAAGTCATGTTTAAGACAGCACAGCCGTTATGCGCGTAAAGCTAGCTTTATTAAGGGGTTATCAATATGTTCTTACCGGCAAAATAAGCTGAAGCATTGAGTCTGTATGAAGTGGACGCAACAAGAACGGACGCATTGCCCCCGTGAAACTGATTTGAATATCGTTGCCATCAAGCGCCCGCAGCGCATCCATCATGTATTTTGCACTGAAGGAAATGTTTAATTCTTCGCCTTCAATCGACTCGGTTTGCAACTGCTCAGTCACTTTTCCGATCTCCGGAGAAATCGAAGAAATCTCAAGTAATCCTCCAGGGAGCGTCGTCAGTTTCACCACATTGTTTCTTCCTTCCCTTGCAAGCAAGGATGCCCGATCGATCGCTTGCAAAAATTCTTTTGCATTGACGACCATGTTCGTTTTGCTGTCGGTTGGGATCAAGCGGGCTGTCTCCGGGTAATTTCCGTCGAGCAATCGGGAAAAGAACAGAAGATGTTCCGCCTTAAACAACACTTGGTTGGCCGTGATAACGATACTGACTGGAGCATTGCCGTCATCTAAAATTTTGCTCAGCTCGTTGAGGCTTTTCCCTGGAATGACGACATTATATGAAATCGCGTTTTCCGCTTCGATTTTTACTTTGCGCATCGCTAGGCGGTGACTATCTGTCGCCGTGCAAATCAGTTCGCCGTTTTCGACTTTCCAGTTGACACCTGTCAAGATCGGGCGTGTTTCCGATGTTGATACAGCAAACACTGTTTGTCGGATCAGCGTTTTTAATAAATCGGCCGGAATTTGAAACACGTTTTCCTCTTCAATTTGCGGCAAACGTGGATATTCCTCAGCGTTTAAGCCATTGAGACGGAATTCTGAGTGTCCTGAGCGGATGACAGTCAAGAAGTTGTCCTCGGTTTCAATCTCAATGGTTTGTTGAGGCAGCTTTTTGACGATTTCGGCAAAAAAGCGCGCTTGCAGCACGATGCTTCCGGGTCTTTTTACGTCAACAAGCAAGCGTCCCTCTTTTTCGAGCGGAATAAACGACTCAATCGAAATGTCAGAGTCACTTCCGGTCAACGTCACTCCATGAGCGTTTGCTGTTAACTTAATTCCGGTTAAAATCGGGATCGTTGTTCTTGTCGATACAGCTTTCATTACGTCTTGGACGCTTTTTGCCAGCGCTTCGCGATCAATGGAAATGTTCACTTGTCGTTCCTCCCCGTTTAGTTGATGTTCGGAAATAAATTATAAAAATATAAAAATAAAAATTCGTAGTAATAGTCATATGGCTTGTTAGTATGTGGATAAACAAGAAAAGCGAAGTAAGCACAGCCTGTCCACATGTGGATAAGCTGTGCATAAAACAAAGCCGGTTATTCACAGTTGCTTCAGCTTTTCTTGGATTTCTTTTAAATGTTTCTGCAGCTGCGTGTCGGTTTGCAAAAGCTTTGATATTTTTTCATGGGCGTGGATGACCGTCGTATGATCGCGGCCGCCAAATTCGTCGCCGATTTTCGGCAGCGAACAGTCAGTCAGCTCACGGGAGAGATACATGGCGATTTGTCGGGGGAACGCGACCGATTTTGTCCGTTTTTTTGCTTTAAAATCTTCAAGCTTAATGTTGAAATGCTGCCCAACAACGCGCTGAATGTCCTGGATTGTAATTACTTTTGGCTTCGCGCTCGGAATGATATCCTTCAACGCTTCCGCTGCCAAGTCAGCCGTGATTTCTTTATTGATGAGCGATGAGTAGGCGACGACGCGGATAAGAGCGCCTTCGAGCTCACGGATGTTCGAATCAATTTGGTTGGCGATATAAAGCATGACTTCGTTCGGGATGTCAAATCCCTCTGCCTTTGCTTTTTTGCGGAGAATGGCGATCCGCGTTTCTAAATCAGGCGGCGTGATGTCCGTGATCAGTCCCCACTCAAAGCGAGAGCGCAAGCGATCTTCAAGCGTCGGGATTTCTTTTGGTGGCCGGTCACTCGAAATAACGATTTGCTTACTTTCTTCATGCAGTGTGTTAAACGTATGGAAAAATTCCTCTTGAGTTTGTTCTTTTCCAGCCAGAAATTGAATATCATCAATAAGCAGAACGTCGACGTTCCGGTACTTATTGCGAAAGTCGTCAGGGCGGTTATCGCGGATGGCGTTAATAAACTCGTTTGTAAATTTTTCCGAAGACAAATAGACGACTTTCGCGGATGGGTTATGTTCAATTACGTAATGGCCGATCGCGTGCATTAAGTGTGTCTTTCCAAGCCCGACTCCGCCGTAAATGAAGAGGGGGTTATACGCCTTAGCCGGCGCCTCAGCGACCGCTAACGAGGCGGCATGAGCAAACCGGTTTCCAGAGCCAATAACGAACGTATCGAACGTATATTTTGGATTTAACATGCTCTGTGGGAAGTCGTTCGCCTCTTCATACGGCTTTCGTTGTTTTTTCGCCGACGACGGAAGCTCCAATTTTTCATCAGCCTGATTTGGCGGAATGATAAATTTGACCGCCAGCTCTTCTCCAGTAATCGCGTAAATGGTTTCCGCAATTAAATGGGAATAGCGGGAATCAAGCCAGTCTCTAGCAAACTCGTTTGGGGCTACGATGACGAGCGTGTCACCTCGTAAAGAGTGGGCTTTCGTCGATTTAAGCCAAGTTTCAAAGCTCGGCTTGCTAATTTTTCGTTCGATTTCTCCAAGCACGCGATCCCATAAGTCATGGATATTTTCCACCCGTTGCCCCTCCCTTAATTCAGAGGATAATGGTTCGTTTAAAAAAATAAATTTGTGGAAAAATATATTTAAGGAAAAAAGGCGGCTTTTCGACAAAATCCACCATCTGTGGACAACACTATAAACAAGCTGTGAAAAAATATATCCACATCCTATCCACAAATGTGGATATCTTTTTTTATCCACACGATTATTCATAGTGAAAACACATTAATAATAGCAAATAAAGCAGCTTGTTGCAATGGTGTTTTTTTGATTATCCACAAAACGGACAGGCTGTGAAAAAATCGTTATCCACACCGCTGAACATGTGAAAAAAATGTCGATAAATGTTGTGGATTATTATTTAGGGCAGAAAAATTATCCACAACAGTGATAGAGGGAGAAAAATACGAAGGCGGTTGACATTTGCTAAGATTGTTCAATATAATGAGAAAGACTGCCCGTAACAGTTATTCCCTAGGGAGGTGTCATAGATGAAACGGACGTATCAACCAAATAAACGGAAGCGCAGCAAAGTGCACGGATTCCGCGCGCGCATGAGCACGAAAAATGGAAGAAAAGTATTGGCGCGTCGCCGTCGCAAAGGAAGAAAGGTATTGTCTGCATAATAGGCCACTGAAACATCAGTGGTCTTTTTTCTCAACATTTTGCCGTCGGGAAATTAGGCAAGTGGAGTGTTTTGGGAAAATGAAAAAAAAGTATCGGATCAAAAAAAACGAGGAATTTCAAGAAGTGTTTCGACGCGGTGTTTCGACGGCCAACCGCCAGTTTGTTGTGTATACGCTTGACCGTCCGGAGCAGCCTTACTTTCGCATCGGGCTTTCGGTCAGCAAAAAGCTTGGCAAAGCGGTTGTCAGAAACCAAATTAAACGATACGTCCGCCAATGTTTTCTTGAATTAAAAGAGGAGGTTGTCCCGGGCAAGGACTACGTCATTATTGCTAGGCAGCCTGTGGCTGAAATGGGCTATGCAGAAGTGAAAAAAAGCTTGCTCCATGTGCTGCGGAAAGCTGGGGGATTGAAAAAGAGAGGCCGAACAACGGATTTGGCTTGAAAAAATGCTCCACGCGGCGAAAAAAGGTGGTAAAATACATACGTGAACTTGTACATGTGGGAGGAAAAAGAAGGTGAAAAGGCGAATTCCATTGATTGTTTTGCTTAGTGCATTGGCTGCCATGCTGTCCGGATGCACGGAAATTAATGAACCGATCACCCAAGAAAGCAAGGGATTTTGGAACGAATATATCGTTTATCCGCTTTCTTGGCTTATTAAATATGTCGCTGAGTTGCTTGGCGGAAGCTTCGGGTTATCGATCATTGTCGTTACCATTCTCATCCGTCTGCTCATTTTGCCGCTGATGATTCAACAGACGCGCAATGCGAAAGCGATGCAAGCGCTTCAGCCTGAAATTGAGGCGTTGCGCAAAAAATACAGTTCCAAAGACGCGCAAACCCAGCAAAAGCTCCAGCAAGAGATGATGTTATTGTTCCAAAAGCACGGCGTCAACCCGATGGCTG
>Ga0310837_100869_pt1 | contig 16625 bp, 15 predicted proteins | sample SM_ome_5_FD_201315 | JGI IMG/M metagenome (GOLD analysis project Ga0310837, IMG submission 201315) | Sorghum-adapted microbial communities enriched on stacked mutant (SM) sorghum from Joint BioEnergy Institute, Emeryville, California... ...
GACGCCATGCTAATTTTATAAAAAAATGCATGAGGTAAGATATCCTGGCAACCACAACAAGGATATCGATTCGTCAAGTGTAATGTATATAGGAGGATACCAACATTGGCAGTACGCTATGAATTAATAAAGACATGCAAGCAGACCGGCGCGCGGCTCGGCAAACTGCATACGCCGCACGGCACGATTGACACACCGATCTTCATGCCGGTCGGTACGCTGGCAACAGTAAAGACGATGACCCCGGAAGAGCTGAAGGAGATGGAAGCGCAGATTATTCTGGGCAATACGTATCACCTCCTCCTGCGTCCCGGCCATGATCTGGTGGCGGAAGCGGGCGGTCTTCATTCGTTTATGAATTGGGATCGCGCCATTTTGACGGATAGCGGAGGATTTCAGGTATTCAGTCTGAGCAATTTGCGTCAGATTGATGAAGAAGGAGTTTCGTTCCGTTCCCATCTGAGCGGAGAGAAGCTGTTTATCAGTCCGGAGAAAGCGATAGAGATTCAGAACGCACTTGGAGCGGATATCATTATGGCATTTGACGAATGCGCTCCGTATCCTGCCGATCCTGAATACGTAAAACCGTCCATGGAGCGGACAACCCGCTGGGCGGAGCGCTGTTTGAAAGCCCATAAGCGTCCGCATGATCAAGCGCTGTTCGGCATCGTGCAGGGCGGCATGTACCGTGAACTGCGCGAGCAGAGTGCGCGCGATATTACATCGCTCGATTTCCCGGGATATGCAATCGGCGGTTTAAGTGTAGGGGAGCCGCATCATCTGATGTATGAAGTGCTAGATTATACCGTACCGCTTCTGCCTGCGAATAAGCCTCGCTATCTGATGGGGGTCGGCTCTCCGGATGCGCTGATTGAAGGGGCGATTCGCGGTATCGATATGTTTGACTGCGTGCTGCCGACGCGGATTGCGCGTAACGGGACATGCATGACGAGCCAGGGTCGTCTGGTGATTCGCAACGCGAAGTATGCGCGCGACTTCAGCCCGCTTGACCCGAACTGCGATTGTTATACGTGCCGCAATTATACGCGGGCGTATATCCGCCATCTAATTCATTGTGATGAGATTCTTGGCGTGCGGCTGACGACGTATCATAACCTGCATTTCCTTATCAACATGATGAAGCAGGTACGCCAGGCGATTATGGACGATCGTCTGGGCGATTTCCGTGACGAGTTCTTCGCCAGATACGGTATTACGGAAACGCGAGGTTTCTAGATATGGAATTTCGCCGGTACTCTGTTTTTTCAGCATAAGACAAACCTATATGTTTTAGAAAAGAACGTGGACTGGCAAGAATATATGTAATAAAAAAGGAGGAGTATCATGAGCGCGGGTATGCAGCAAATATTATTGTGGGTGGTCATGTTTGCCATCTTCTATTTCTTGTTGATTCGTCCGAATCAGAAGCGTCAAAAGCAGCGCAATGCAATGCTTGCGGCACTGAAAAAGGGGGACCGAATCATCACGATCGGCGGTCTGCATGGCACAATTGACCTGATTAATGAAGAAAATAATACCATCGTTGTCAACGCCGGTGGCCAGAAGCTGACATTCGAGAAGATGGCCGTACAATCCGTTGTCGGCGAAAATGTACAGAAGTAGCCGGCTGTACAGAAAACGACCATGGCATCTCAGCCGCACCCCCGGCATGAAAATGAGGGGAAGAGCGGCTGACTTTTGTGGTACGAAGGAAAAGAGAGGAAAGAAGGAGGAGAGGATTTCAATGATGAAAAAGGCGAACGCCTTTTTCTTCCCTGGATCTCATTTCCTCTTTCTCCCCTTCTTTCCTCACAATTTTCACAGGAATAAAGAAGGCTAATAATAAGGAAGCGGGTGCCCCCCGCTTTTTTTCGTGTTATATTCTATGAGGAAGCGCACAAGTCAAGTTTTTGGACCTTTTTCTACTAACTTAAAGCTATTTGATAGGCTGCGCTTATTTCTTCGACAAGTTAACTCCGATGATTCCCCCGACTGCCGCAACCAGGAATGCGAGCAGAAGGTGATAGAGGCTGCTTATACCGAGTTTGGCATCGAAGCCGAGGAAGCTGAGCAATGTGATGAAGATGGAATAGAGAATGCCGGTCATGCCGCCGTAGTACCAGCCTTTCATGCCGCCGCGCTTGCCGGAGACGAAACCGCCGACGAACAGGGCAAGCCCGTTTACCGTGTAGACGGCAGTCGGAAGGGAAGATTCGCGTGTTTCGGTAAAGGCGAGAATGAGAGAAGTAACGACGGCACCGAGTAGAACAATGGTGAAAGTATAGATAAATCCGGCCAGCATGGGAAGCTTTATTTGGCTCATTTTCAGCATGGGATACACCTCGCTTTTTTGTACAATCCTATGAATAGGGAGGACGAATTATGCTGAGGACTGCGCCATTTTGTGTGAAAACCATGAAATCATTCCCTTGTTTTCTTCCCTCTTTTCCTGCGTACCGTAAAAGTTATCTGTCCTTCCCGTGATGTTCATGCCGGGGTTGCTGCTGAGAAGCTATGGTGGTTTTTTCCATATTTCTGTTTGAAAGCGTGGATGTTTTTTCGTATGATGATAAAAGCAGCGGGCGTGCCCAGCGCCTGCCTGCCTGTATGACAGGGGGTGGAAATTTGTGATTAAAACATATTTTTATAACCATTCACAGCAAGCGATGCAGCATGACGTCGACCTGAATCAGGTGCATAGCTTCCTGCGCTCGCCGGAAGATCTGCTCTGGATTGATCTGTACGACGTGGGCAACGACGAGCTGCAGTATGTGGCCGACATTTTCGGGTTTCACCCACTGGCGATCGAAGACTGCCTGCATGTAAGCCCCCGGGCAAAAGTCGACGACTATGAAGACTATTATTTTTTCGTCATTCATGCTCTCCGCTACAATGAGGAAAGCGATAATGAGATTACTACACTTGAGCTGAATGTATTCTTAGGACTGAATTATATTGTAACGATTCATAAACGGCCCATGCCTTCGATCGGGCGGATTGCGGCGACAAGCCTGCACAGCAAGCAGTTTATGAACCGGGGGCCGGATTTTCTGCTATATTCCATTGTCGATGGTATTACGGATGAATATTTTCCGATTATGGACCGGATTAGCGTCCGGATTGACGAATTGGAAGATGAAATCTACGAACATCAAATGGAAGAGATTACCGAGGAATTCCTGGCACTGAAGCGGACCATCATTTTAATCCGCCGCGTAATCCTGCCGCAGAAGAGAATTTTCGCACCTGTAAATGGGACCATGTTGTTTGAAATCAATGAGGAAAACATTCCGTTCTATATCGACTTAGTCGACCATCTTGAACGCATCGTCGATTCGACGGAGACGTTTCGCGATCTCGTAAACGGAGCGCTTGATACGTACTACTCTATCGTAAGCGCCAAGACGACGGAGACCATGCGGATTCTGACGATTATTTCTACTATCATGATGCCGCTTACGTTTATTACCGGACTGATGGGCATGAATGTGCCTTTGCCGGGAGAGGAAAAGGCATACAGCTTCTGGATAATCATGGCTGTATTATTCACCGTAATCGCCCTTATGCTTCTTTATTTCAAACGAAAGCGCTGGCTGTAGAAAAGCAGACAAAAAAAGGCTGTCTTTCCGACGTCTGGAAGAACGCCATTCGGTACAGAGGAAATAACGCCTTATTTTCTGTCTGCTTTTGGTTTTTTAGCGTTTAGGAAGGAAATGGGCAAGTGCCGCTCCGACCCATGGAATACGCTGCACATCCTGCTTGCCGAGCACCCGCAGCCAGATAAGCAGCAGCGTATAAATGATAAGCCCCAGACAGGAGGCGAGCAGCATCGCTTGTGATAAATCCATCAAATGCGACCAGTAGCGTGTCATATGCAGGGTGGTATAACCGGAAAGCGCTACGCTGAATGCCACTTTAGCCAAATCTTTTACTTCTATTGTGAAGCCCGTGATTTTGCTGATGCTGAAGAAATGCAGGAGCGTTACCGATAGAATGCTGATATTGACCGAGAGTACCACTCCGTCAACGCCAAGCTCCGGACGAGATGCGAGCAGAAAGATGGCGGCCGTTTTCAACAGAGCGCCGATGATGGTGTTGCGCATTGCCACCTTCGCATGATCAAGCCCTTGAAGTGCGGCCTGCAGCGGCGCCTGAAAATACAGAAAGATAGAGTAAGGGGCCATCAGCTTCAGAAAATGCCCGACTTTTTCATCGTGATACAACAGGGTGGCCAACGGTTCGGCAAAGACATACAGCAGGGCGGCGCAGGGGGCACCGATGACGAGTGCCAGCCGAACGGATTGATAGATTCGACGATAGATAAGTTTGTCATTTTTTTGTGCAGCGGCTTCCGCGACAGCAGGAACGAGCGAAACTGAAAGCGAATACGTAATAAAAGTCGGAAAGAGTAAGAGAGGAATGGCCATTCCAGCCAGCTGACCGTAAAAGCTGGTTGCGGTGCTCGCAGAAATCCCGGCCAGTAAAAGGCTCTGCGCAACGACAATCGGCTCGATAAAAAATGTCAACGAGGCAACGATCCGGCTGGTCGTAACCGGGATTGAGATATCAAGGAGGCTGCGGAAGGTATCACGGTTCTTATCCAGCAGACCGGACAGGCTGTGCCGTTTCAGCAGTTTCGGTAAGCGCTGTCTGCGGAACTGGAGGAAGAGGCTTAGCATGCCGACGCCTTCTCCGAGGACGACACCGATCATTGCGCCCGCCGCAGCGTATTCCACCCCGTGAGGCATAAGCCAGGATGCGAGAATGATGACGGTAAACATGCGGACAATTTGTTCTACGACCTGCGAGCTTGCGGTCGGCACCATGTTCTGTTTGCCTTGAAAATAGCCGCGCAGCACCGAGGATACGGCAACAATGGGCACGATGGGTGCAATGGCTATGAGCGGATAAAATGCCCGTTCGTCAGTAAGGAAATAACGGGAAATTACGGAAGCGCCCACCAGCATGATCGCGGTGAAGACAATGCTAAGTACGAATACGATAACGAGGGACATTTGCAGGATAGCCCGTACCTTTCCGCTCTCTCCCTGCGCATCCGCTTCGGCGATGAGCTTGGACACCGAGACGTTTAAACCAAAGGTGGCGAGGGAGATAATCAGGACAAACGTCGGGACTGCCATCTGATACAGTCCAAGACCTTCCGCCCCGATAATCCGGGCCAGCATAACCCGATTGATAAAGCCGAGTACTTTGACAATCAGACCGGCAAGAATAAGAATGAGCGTTCCTTTCATAAATGTTTGTTTCGTCATAATATGTCCTCTCTTTTCCCATGCATATTTGTTGACAGCATATGCATGTACCCCAAGCAAACATGCCTGAAATTAACGGAGACAGGAGGCTTTACCTATGATACAGAAACAGCCGCTTGACGAGAAGCTGGCGTACGTGTGCGAGATTAAAGTACAAGAATTTGCAATGCTGGGTTATGAGGATATTACAATGGAAGAAATCTGGGAGTGTGTTTCGGAAAAATATAAGGAAATGCCGCCGCTTCACAAGGTGGTCAACGACATTTTGTCCTTAAAGCCCGGCCGCTGGATGAACTGGATGACCATGCGTGCGTACAAAGGCGGGTCAATGTAAGAAAACGTGAACAATTTGTCATTTGATTTTACGAAACAAATGTTTTGCGTATACGTAAAAGATAACGGGCCGCACAAAAAGTGGTGTGCGCTCGTTTTCTTTTGTTTCTACGGATGTTTAGCTGTGAAGCAGAGGAGAGTATAGAGTATAGCTTCTATGCCCTGTTGAATTTCCTTTAAGGGGAAGGGTAAATTGACAGTGAAAAATAGGAGTGGCTATAATAAAATGTATTGCTTGAAAAAGGAGGAACTACGGGAGATGATTAAGTGGAGTCGTCTTGTTACTCTCCTCGTTATTGTAGCTGTTGTTTTTGCTACGGTTGCTTTGACTGGGAAAAAAGTAGCGATGGGCACGACCCTCGGCCTGGATTTACGCGGGGGATTTGAAATATTATATGAGGTGTCGCCCCTCGATGAAAAACAGAAGGTGACGAAACAAACATTAATAGACGCAACGAAGGCGCTGGATAATCGGGTGAATAAGCTGGGAATAGCCGAGCCGGAGATTCAGGCAGAAGGCGAGAACCGGATCCGTGTCCGCCTGGCCGGTGTTACAGATCAGGAAAAAGCCCGTGATATGATTGGAAAGCCTGCGAATTTGACGTTCCGTGATATGCAGGGAAATATACTAATGAGCGGAAGCGATTTGGCGGAGAATGGTGCGCAGGGCGTACTGGATCCGCAGACACAGCAGCCGGTTGTGACGCTGCAGTTTAAAGACCCGAAGAAGTTCGCTAACGTAACCCAGAAATACGTAGGACAGCCAATGGCCATCTTCCTTGACGAACAGTTAATTACTGCGCCGGTCATCCAGCAAGTAATTCCGAACGGAACTGCCCAGATTGATGGACAGAAGGACATCCAGGAAGCCAAGGATTTGGCCGCTATCCTTAATGCTGGCGCACTGCCGGTGAAAATGAAGGAAGTATTCTCGACAAGCGTCGGGGCGAAGCTGGGACAAGAAGCGCTTGAGAGCGGAATAGAAGCTGGTGTTGTCGGTACACTCATCGTTTTCCTGTTCATGATTGTGTACTACCGAATGCCGGGCTTCATCGCCTGCATTACAGTAGTGGCATATATCTATTTGCTGCTTTTATTGCAAAACCTTATGGGTGTTACGCTTACGCTGCCGGGCATTGCTGCCTTTATTCTCGGGATTGGTATGGCCGTGGACGCAAATATTATTATGTATGAAAGAATTAAAGAAGAATTGCGGAGCGGTAAATCGTATTTATCCGCACTGCGTGCCGGTTCTAAACGTTCATTGGGCACCATTCTTGATGCCAATGTTACGAGTATTATCGGTGCATTGGTTTTGTTCTACTTCGGATCGAGTGCGATCCGCGGCTTTGCGGTGACTCTCATCTTAAGTATTCTCGTCGGCCTGTTCACGTCGGTGGCTGGTGCCCGTTTCTTGATGGGTCTGGCGGTACGCTCAAACCTGTTTAATAAACCTTCTTATTACGGAGTAAAGGAGCGTGACATCCGTGAACTATGATTTTAGTAACTATAAATTCGATTTCGTAAAACATAGAAAAAAGTATTTTCTTGTTTCTGCTGTGCTGATTATTGCCGGGATTATTTCACTTCTAACGATCGGATTGAATCTTGGAGTCGACTTTAAAAGCGGGACAAGGGTGCAGGTGCAAATCGGCAAAACGTTTAACGAGTCTGAAGTACAACAAAGCGTGGAACAGGCGGGTCTGAAGCCGGGGAGTGTAACAACGGCGGGCGACAAGAAGGATATGGCTGTGATTCAATTTGCGAAACCGATTCATAAGGATGAATTCGCCAAGCTGACCAAAGCCATGCAGATGAAATACGGCAAAGATGTATCTTTACAGGAGAGCACGGTCAATCCGATTATCAGTCAGGAGCTGGCGCGCTCTGCGCTGTATTCCGTGTTATTGGCTTCGATTGGGATCGTCATCTATATTACGATTCGCTTTGAGTTTCGTTTCGCGTTATCATCGATTATCGCACTCTTGCATAACGTGTTTCTCGTTATTACGTTGTTCAGTCTTTTTCAAATTGAAGTAGAATTAACGTTTATTGCTGCCATTCTAACAATCGTTGGCTATTCGATTCATGATAACATCATCATCTTCGACCGGATTCGTGATAATCTGAAGCATGCTAAACTGAAAACGGTACAAGATGTTGAAGATGTCGTAAATTACAGTATTGGTCAAACGCTGGCCCGTTCTATTAATACGGTTTTGACCGTGGTAATTTGTGCCCTGGCCCTCTACATTTTCGGTGGAGAGAGCATTCGTCATTTTACGCTGGCACTAATTATCGGGTTAATTTTCGGCGCCTACTCCTCCATTTTTATCGCGAGTCAGATTTGGGTTTCATGGAGAGAGCGTGATTTGAAAAAGAAAAAAATGGCTCTTGCTAATAATGAAGCGTAAGGAAGCCATACTATAAGGAAACAGGATAAAACCGCGGGGTGCGCCCGCGGTTTTTTCACGCACAAAATCTGCCGTAGAGGGAATAAAGGAGTGTTAGCGTATGCGTGGAGAACGGTTTGCCAAAGCCAGATTCGCTGCCTGGGTAGGCATTGTCGGCAACCTTGCTTTGGCGGTTGTCAAAGCGATTATTGGAGTGGTTGCCAATAGTAAAGCGCTGCTGGCAGACGCGATTCATTCAGCTTCAGATATTGTGGGATCATTTGCGGTACTTATCGGACTGCGTGCTTCACAGGTTCCGCCCGATCCTGAGCACCCATACGGCCATGGTAAAGCGGAACCTATCTCCGCCATTATCGTTTCGATTATTTTGTTTGTAGTGGGATTTGAGATGGCATATAATACGGTACAATCATTTTTTGCGCCGATTATCGCTCCAGGCATGCTGGCCGTATATGTTGCCCTTATTTCAATGGGGGTTAAGGAATGGATGTTCCGTTATAAATACCGTATTGGCAAAGAGCTAAACAGTCAGGCAATTATCGCCAATGCCTGGGAACACCGTTCGGATGTATATTCTTCATTCGCTGCTTTAGTTGGGATTGGCGGAGCCATTCTTGGTCAGCGCCTGGGCTACCCGGCGCTTGTCTACCTTGATCCGGTGGCAGGGGTCTTCGTGTCCGGACTTGTGATTCAAATGGCATACCGCATGCTTCGAGAATCGATTCACAGCACGCTTGATGTAGTCTGGGATGAAGAGAAGAGCAAGGAATTGCGTGAGACGGCGGCAATGGTACCCGGCGTGCTGCGCGTTGACGAATTGCTGGCCCGGGAGCATGGACATTACGTTATCGTCGATGTAAAAATCAGCGTAGACGCGCAGAGCACGGTGGAAGAAGGACACCGTATCGGCAAACAGGTGAAACGTGTGCTGCTGGATACTTTTGCAAATGTGCAGAATGTATTCGTACACATTAATCCATACGGACGTGCCAGAGAAAATGATACTTACTACCCTCCGCTTCATGAAACGGACATAACCGAGCGGGAAGGTCCGATTTTGCACTAAACAATAGTTGCCCGTTTTTTCCTCTCTCTAGTATAATGAACAAGTGTTTAAGGGAGAGGTGGGAGAAAACTTTGGTAAAATCGAAGACCCGCTGGAAAATAGAAGAGGTTGACCAAGAACTTGCACTGCAATTGCAGCAGCAATTACATATTTCGCCGCTCCTGGCCCAATTGCTTGTCGGACGGGGGATTCAGACTGCAGAGGCGGCGGAGAAGTTCCTTGGCGGCAGCCTGCAGGATTTCTATGACCCGTTCCTGCTTGACGGCATGGATGCGGCAGTTGAACGCATTAAGCGGGCTATTGAACACGGCGAGGGGATTCTGATTTATGGTGATTACGACGCGGATGGCGTGACGAGCACAAGCATCATGATTCACACGATGCGGATGGCCGGCGCCACATTTCAATATTACATTCCTAACCGCTTTACGGAAGGATACGGATTAAATGAAGGTGCGCTGGTAAAAGCGGCGGAAAGCGGATTTTCTGTAGTCATCACAGTGGATACAGGGATCAGCGCCGTAAAAGAAGCTGAGCTGGCAAAAGAGCTCGGCCTTGATTTAATCATTACCGATCACCATGAACCGCCGGAGACGCTGCCGGATGCATACGCAGTAGTAAACCCGAAGAAGCCGAACTGTCCTTATCCGTTCAAAATGCTGGCCGGAGCCGGGGTGGCATTTAAGTTTGCGCATGCATTGCTTGGTGATCTTCCGCACCATCTGCTTGAAATTGCGGCTATCGGTACCATCGCCGATCTCGTGTCGCTGGTGGACGAGAATCGTCTCATTGCGAAGCTGGGGCTGAAAGCGCTCGAGCATTCGGTTAACCCGGGCGTACAGGCACTCAAGAAAGTGTGCGGTATCGAAGGAAAAGTTTCGGCATATCATATCGGTTTCGGCATGGGGCCCCGCATCAACGCGACCGGCCGACTGGAAACGGCGGACCGGGCTGTCAAGATGTTTATCACGAGCAATCCTGAGGATGCGGAGCGGTATGCGCGGGAACTGGACGATTTGAATAGGGAGCGTCAGGAACTGGTAGAAGCGATTGCAGCTGAAGCCGAGCAGTTGGTGCTGGCGATGCCGGAAGAAGAAACGAATGTGCTGGTGGTAGCCAAAGAAGGCTGGAATGAAGGCGTCATCGGTATTGTGGCATCACGTCTGGTCGAGAAATTCTACCGTCCGGCCATTGTATTAAGCATTAACTCAGAGCATGGCAAAGCCAAAGGGTCCGCCCGCAGCATCGCGGGTTTTAATATGTATGAAGCATTGACGGAATGCGCGGACATCCTGCCGCATTATGGAGGCCATCCAATGGCGGCGGGCATGACACTGGCCGAAGGTGACGTACCGGAACTTCGTCACCGCTTGAATGAATTGGCCCGGAAATGGTTGACTGCCGACGATTACATTCCGATCACGAAGGTGGATGCGGTCTGCCAGCTTTCGGAAGCGACTCTGGAAACGATTGAACAACTGGAGAAGCTTGCGCCGTTCGGTCTGGGCAATCCAAGCCCCAAGATTCTCATTGAAGGCGTCGAGATTGCCGATCTGCGCACGATCGGAAAAGAGCAAAACCATGTGAAATGCCAGTTTCGTCAGGATGGTGTGACACTGGATGGCATTGGTTTTAAGATGGCAGATCAGGCAGCCGAGCTGACCCTGCAGGATGAGGCCAACATAGTGGGCGAGCTTGCAGTCAATGAGTGGAACAATCAGCGCAGGGCGCAGTTCATTCTCAAAGATCTAGCTGTACCGGGTTTGCAGGTATTTGACTGGCGCGGGACACGCAATAAATCGGAGAAGATAAAGCAGCTGGACGGCAATGCGCCGGCACGCATTGTCGCATTTCGGGAAAAGAATCGTCGTCAGCTGGAACAGCATGCCGGAGGATGGCGTACGCTCCATCTGGAGCCGAATTCGGCAACACGCCAGCTGGTATTGTATGATTTACCCCATTCCTATCAAGAACTTGAAGAAGCGCTGGGTGCCCAACCGGAGTTGGAACGACTGTATTGCCTGTTCGATGAAGAGCCGAACACACTGCCGTCCCTGCCTTCTCGTGAACAGTTTAAAGAAGTGTATAAAACTGTATACCACCACAAAACGTTAGGACACAACGATATTCCGCTGCTTGCGCAGGCGAAAAAATTGACGCCGTCCGCTGTTTTGTTCATTCTGGAAGTATTCCGCGACCTCGGATTTCTTAATCGAGATGAGCAAAGTTACCAGCTGGCAGAAGCGAAAGAAAAGCGGGACTTAACGGAATCAATTGTGTACCAGCGGCAGAAGGAAGCGCTGGAGCTTGAAACCGAGCTTTTATATTCCTCATACCAATCATTGCGTGCGTTTTTGAAGCGATTTACGCTGCAGGACGCCCCTGTAAAGGAGAAGATATACCATGGATTTTAAAGAGAAGATTCGGGTCATCCTCGATTATCCGCAGAAAGGCATTCGTTTTAAAGACATTACGACGCTGCTTAAGGACGGACCGGCATACCGTGCGGCGATCGACCGGATGGCTGAATTCGCACGAGAGAAGAAGCCGGACATTATTGTGGGACCGGAAGCGCGCGGCTTCGTAATCGGCTGTCCGCTTGCCGTTCAGTTAGGAACCGGCTTTGCGCCGGTACGCAAAAAAGGAAAGCTCCCGTTTGAGACAATTCAAGCAGAGTATTCTCTTGAATATGGAAAAGATGCGCTGGCCATGCACAAAGACGCTATTCAGCCGGGACAGCGCGTGCTGATTGCCGACGACCTGCTGGCGACCGGTGGCACGATTCAGACGACCATTGATTTGGTGAAAAAACTGGGCGGGGAAATTGTCGGTCTGACGTTTCTTATTGAACTGACTTACCTCAACGGCCGTGAGAAGCTTGGCCCTGAGCATGATATTTTCACGCTGGTACAATATTAATGATAGTGTGAGATCCTTCCTTGTTGTCCGCATGGGAAGGATTTTTTGCATCAGGTAGGACATGTGGAATCAGCCCCCTCTTTACTTTCCTTTACAATTCACAGATAATAAAAGGTAATATTCCAGGGGAGTGGCAAAGGAGATAGTGTCATGAGCATCGAAACGGCGATTGAGACCGCAATCGATCAGGTTATAGAGAATGCGAAAAAGTATCTGCCGGAAAAAGACGTCGATTTTCTGTGGCGGGCATACGAATTTGCCCGCAAAGCCCACGACGGTCAGGTGCGGAAATCAGGAGAGCCGTATATCATTCATCCAATCGCTGTAGCCGGTATTCTTATCGATTTACAGATGGATGCAGTAACCGTGGCAGCGGCGTTTATGCATGATGTAGTCGAAGATACAGACGTGACCAGCGAGGAAATTGCCCGGGAATTCGGAACGGAAGTGGCCAATCTGGTCGAAGGGGTTACCAAGCTGGGACGGATTAAATTCAAGTCGAAAGAGCAGCAGCAGGCGGAAAACCACCGGAAGATGTTTCTTGCGATGGCCAAAGATCTGCGCGTGATGTTAATTAAGCTGGCTGACAGGCTGCACAATATGCGGACGCTCAAGCATCTGTCCGAAGCGAAGCAGCGCCAGATTTCCGACGAAACGCTTGAGATTTTCGCTCCGCTGGCGCACCGGCTTGGGATTGCCTCCATCAAATGGGAGATGGAGGATACGGGACTTCGTTATATCAATCCGCAGCAGTATTACCGAATTGTTAATTTAATGAAGAAGAAGCGGGCGGAGCGGGAGAATTTTATCGAAGGCGTTATTGCCACCCTGCAGGAGAAACTGCAGGAGATTCATATTAAAGCCGAGATTTCCGGCCGTCCGAAGCATATCTACAGCATCTACCGTAAGATGGTAAAGCAAAACAAAGAGTTTAACGAGATTTATGATTTGCTGGCGGTACGGATTATTGTAGATGACATTCGTGATTGCTACGCGGCGTTGGGGATTGTGCATACACTGTGGAAGCCGATGCCTGGCCGGTTCAAAGACTACATTGCCATGCCGAAGGCGAACATGTACCAATCATTGCATACGACCGTTATCGGACCGAACGGCGAGCCGTTGGAAGTACAGATTCGGACAGTGGAGATGCACCGGATTGCCGAGTACGGGATTGCAGCCCATTGGGCCTACAAGGAAGGGAAAAAGGTCGGGGACGGAGAGAGTTTTGAAACGAAACTTTCCTGGTTCCGTGAGATTCTTGAATGGCAGCAGGAGACAAAAGACGCACAGGAATTCATGGAGTCCTTAAAAATGGACCTGTTTGCCGACCTTGTTTTTGTCTTTACTCCGAAAGGGGACGTCATCGAGCTGCCAAAAGGTTCCGTGCCTCTCGATTTTGCGTACCGCATCCACTCCGAAGTGGGAAATCGCACAATTGGCGCCAAGGTGAACGGCAAAATTGTACCGCTCGATCATCAGCTAAAGACAGGCGATATTATCGAAGTGTTAACGTCGAAGCACAGCTATGGACCGAGCCGCGACTGGCTGAAGATTACGAAGTCATCCCATGCCCGCAACAAGATTAAACAATGGTTCAAAAAAGAGAAGCGGGAAGAAAATGTGGCCAAAGGCCGCGAGATGGTAGAAAACGAACTGCGTAAAAATAACTTCGAACCGAAGGAAGTCATGCTGCCTGATAATCTGCAGGAAGTAGCGAACAAGTTCAACTTCCAGGGCGAAGAAGACATGTTTGCTGCGGTTGGCTACGGCGGCATTACCGGTGCGCAGATTGCCACCCGTTTAACCGACAAACTGCGCAAAGAACGGGAAGAACAGCAGTCCAATATTGCGGAGATTAAGCAGGAAGCGCCGCGCCGTAAGCGCCCGGACCAGGGCGTAAGCGTCAGAGGCGTGGATAACCTTCTCGTTCGTTTCTCGAAATGCTGTAACCCGGTTCCCGGAGATGACATTGTCGGATTCATTACCCGAGGCCGCGGCGTTTCCGTACACCGTCAGGATTGTTTAAACCTTCAGTCCTGTAGCGAAGAGGATAAGGCGCGTCTTATTCCGGTCGAATGGGATGCGGACTTAAAGCATGAGTACAATGTCGATATTGAAATTACCGGGCATGATCGGAGCGGGCTGCTTAACGAAGTGCTGGCGACGGTGGCCGATACGAAGACGAACATCTCTGCGGTGTCCGGAAAGTCGGATAAGAACCGTGTGGCGAGGATTAATATGACGATTTCAATTCAGAATCTCGATCACCTGCATAAGGTCGTGGAGCGAATCAAGAAGATCCGCGATGTGTATTCCGTACGCCGGGTGATGAATACGTAGAAAGGGTTGTCGCACGATGCGCGTAGTTGTTCAACGATCCAGACAAGCATCCGTTACCGTAAACGGAGAAATTGTAGGGAAGATCGAAAGGGGACTTGTTCTGCTGGTCGGGATTACGCATGGGGATACGAAAGACGATGCGGAATATGTGGCGGAGAAGATCGCCAATCTGCGAATCTTTGAAGATGAGAACGGGAAAATGAATCGTTCGGTGAAGGACGAAGGGGGCGCTATTCTTTCCGTATCGCAGTTTACGCTATACGGGGATACGCGCAAAGGAAGGCGTCCCAGCTTCGTGGAAGCCGCCCGGCCCGAACAGGCTAAGCCGCTGTATGATTTTTTCAATGATAAGCTGCGTGAGCAGGGACTGAACGTAGAGACCGGCGTTTTCGGGGCGATGATGGACGTTGCTCTTGTAAATGACGGGCCGGTTACGTTGATTGTGGAAAGTAAATAAAGGCTGGAAAAGGGTGTGAAGGCCTCGTGCCTTTACCCCCTTTTTGCTTAGACGTAAGGAAGGGCTAAGAATTCGATTACAATCCCTTTTAACTAAAACAAATTTTGTTCATACATAGCCGTAGCAGCTTGTCTTCTATTTTCAATTAACAATTGAGGAAGTTGCATTTTTTGATTTGCTGCTCTTTCTTCTACCGCAAGATGATTACTTTTTTGAGAGCGTTGCTTTATTTGATTTATTCGCTGTTGATAGAAACTGTCATCCCATAAGCCTAATTCTGCCCCTCGTTCCGCAAGTCTAACCAATGACTCACTCGTACCCATTGCCATTTTTCCTGCTGATTCTTTAGCAGATATTTGTTTTGCATGGGCCGGATTAATGGGTTCTTTTGCATTTTTCATAACTTCATTGAATTCTTCAAACTTCCCCTGATATCCGTGCATAAATCTTGCAGTCATGTAGGTAGCTTGCATTTGAAATTCAGAACGATTGTTAAAATAAGTAGAACTTACGCTCATTTTTCATCCTCCTCGTTTTTATCATTCACCCCTTATTATCGGAAGAAAACGTACGGGAGATTATTATAGGGCTTCGCAGTGCAGAAACTACCTACACATTTGAACAGGCAAAAATAGTACTTAACCGGGTTCTGCGCTATTATGGCAGCCAATTTACACATGTAACCAGTATTTCAGCGTTGCTTACTGCGGCAATAAAACGGGAATGTGTCGCCCATGTGATAAAACAGAAACAGAAAAAGCCATCACCTGGAACATCGTCTCGAAAGGAAAATTCGGTGCACAGCCGTTGCTCTTTTGAAGAGGCAAAACAACTAGAAATGGTTAATCGGAAGCGGTGTAAGGTACACTCTGACACATTCCTACTGTTTATAAATAGACTATTCTTATTATTGCTTTGCAGTTTATAAATTTAAAGAACCCCGATACGGTCGTTTTAAGCAAACAACCGCATCGGGGTTCTTATATGAGAGTCAAGTTATATACGTTTTAGCGTGTTATTCGATTATCTTCTGCCTCGCATCATCTTTCTATTACTTACCTGGCTTTTTCACATCGATATACAAATGCCGGCAGCACATTCATCGGCACAAAATCCAGGCTCACCCTCTCAAACCGTTCTGAGAGCTGCTTTCTCATCTGCAGCGAGAACTGAAATGCCACGAACATTCCGCCTGGCTTTAACGCTTTTTCCACTTCGTTCATAATCTCATCACGCAACTCCTGTGAGAAATTTGTAAAAGGAAGGCCGGACAGTATGTAGTCGAACTGGTTAATTCCGTACTGCTTCATTGCGGAAGTAATCTGGCAAGCATCATGATGATAGTGCAGTTCAGGATACAGGCGTTCAAGCCGCTGGCGCATGCCGCGATCCTGTTCGAATATAACCACTTTGCATTCCGGTGAACGCAAGCGGTCGATATATTTTGTAAATACTCCCGTTCCGGCCCCGAGCTCGGCCACATGTTTGGCAGAACTCCAGTCGATCGGCTTTACCATCGCTTTGGCGAGAAAGCGGGAGCTGGGCGTTATGCTCCCGATGTCTCTCGGCGAGCGGAGGAATTTCGTTAGAAATATTAGCTTTTCCATAGACACTACTCCTTCTGAACAATCTTGTCTCACAGGATTTTTCTTTATATATAGTATCAAAATTTAAAAAGAAGTGGAAATGCAAAATAAAAAGTTCTCCTATGTATGTACCCGGATTTTAAACTAGTCAAATTGGATCGGATGAAAAAGCCGGGTTCCACTCAGGTTTGCACTTGACCCTCTATATGGACTTCGCTACACTCGTAACGAAAA
>Ga0310837_100875_pt1 | contig 16546 bp, 20 predicted proteins | sample SM_ome_5_FD_201315 | JGI IMG/M metagenome (GOLD analysis project Ga0310837, IMG submission 201315) | Sorghum-adapted microbial communities enriched on stacked mutant (SM) sorghum from Joint BioEnergy Institute, Emeryville, California... ...
CACCCGCAAGGAAGCCCTCCGCAGCCTCAAAAGGCGGCTCTCCGACGTCGTCTACCGAGCCATGCTCTCCGACGCCTCAGATACCAGCACCACCGCGATAGTCACAGCCGCTTGACATAGGAGAGAGCGGACTTGACCGTCTGCGGCTTGGTGCTAGGGCCTCCTCGGAGCGCGCCGAATCCGCGACACGAGTCCTTCCGTGACATCTCCGGCCTGGGCCACCTCGTTAGCCCTAATGCCCGCTCGAAGGGCTCGGACGATCGCCTGGTCACGGACCACTCGAGCCCGCTGCAGCTCCGCCTCCAGGCGTCGGACGGCGGCGCATGCATCCTCCACGTGTTCCAGTAGGCGCTTCTCGTGCCTGTCACTGGCGGTGATGCCCTCCATGACCCACATGCTAGAAGCCCAATGTTGTGCATCGTCGTCGTCCACAGGAGAGAGGGACGGGTCGTCCCTGAGGCAGTCACCGAACCCCGCACAGGGGCATGTAGCGGAGTGTTCTCGCTGCGGCTCATCCACCAAGCGAAGGGGCTCCAGTGGCGCAGAAGACGCGCGTGAACCTGGTCGACGACACCGACGGCAGCGAGATCACCGACGGTGGCGAGAGGGTGCGCTTCGGCCTGGACGGCGTCATGTGCGCGGTTGACCTCACCGACAAGAACGCCGCCAGACTGCGCGACGTGTGCCATATCGACTTCGACCATGAACGGCGAGTCCGGGGCCGCCGCCATGCCATGAGGACGGTGGCGGACGTCTACCAGGTGGACGGCCCCAGCACCTCGGCGTCTGTGTGATCGCTATGCGCAGACCCGGATTGTGGGTAATGGAAGCTAAGTGGTCAACCCGCGTCCATGATGTGCGGACCGTCCATCCGGTGTTGAGCGCGCTGGAGCAAGCTGGGGTGGCCCGATTCGTCCAGAACCACATCAACGATGAGGACGACCTTGCCGCATCATTGCAACGGTGGGGTCGCCCCGGTCAGAAGTCGTTCGGGATCGGCTACGTTGCCATGCATGGGTCACCTGGTGAGGTGAACATCGCAGGTCGGAGCGTTCCACTCCTTACCTTGACCCAGCGGATACCGAGACGACCATTGACCTCGAAGGTGCTGCACTTCGGTTCGTGCTCGGTCCTCGATGGTGCCCCGAGCGACCGACGTGAACTGCGAGCGGCCTTCGGAGTCAGAGCGTTGACGGGCTTCACCGAAGACGTAGATTGGTTCGAGAGCATGGCCTTTGAACTGATCCTCTTCGATGTCCTCACGCGATATCGGCGCATGGACGCCGCAGATGCATACATCCGGCACCACCATCGCAGTCTCGCCAGGAGACTCGGCTTTGTAATGGTTCGAGGCTGAGTCCAACGTGAGCAGCACAAAACGCGACCTTCATGCAGCTGCACCGCTCGCTTCTGCGCTCCGAGTAGCCGCTAGTGGCTCCGATAGTCTACGTCGCGGGGGTCCATGTAGGTCGACATGAAGTGGAAGGACTTCACGTCCTCTAGACAGCCCTCCTCGTAGGTCTCGACCTCGGCGATCCAGCGCCACTCCGCGGGGTTCACCTGATCCGCCGCGGGAGGTTGGGCCTCGCACTCGACGCAGTCCCACTCGTCGTGTTCGGAGCAGTTGTTCTCCTCGCCCTGGACCACGTGCCCGTCGTCGTACAGATGCGCCGTCGGCGGCCAGACGATCTCGTAAGACTGCCCCTCCTCGAGGAACCGACCCCATTCTTGGTTGTATGCCGCCAGGACGAGGATGCGGTGAGCCTCGGTCCACTGCAGCTGGGGCTGCAACGCCGAGTCCTCCGGCGGGTAGTAGCCGGTCCACCCTTCGCTACCTACGTGGAACACCTCGATCTCGTATGGGCGTTCGGTCACGACCGGCAGGGGGAAGCCGTCGGGCAGGCTGGGGTCCAAGCTGTGGAGCGTCGGCATGTGTTCGTCCGCGGCGATCTCAACGGGGAAGACGGGTACGGCGGATTTCAGGAACGTCATGGTCAGTAGTGCTCCGCGATGTACTCGTATGCCCGCTCGAACAGCCCTGGGGTCTTGTGAAGCTGATGCTTGCGCAACACTTCTCGGACGTGGCGTCGCACGAGCCGGTCCCCTTCCTGAGTGGCCTCCCACCCGTGGTAGGAAACTTCACGGACGATGGCGTCGATGTCCCGGACAACCCTCTCGACCAGTGCCGGTGTGTCGTCCGGGGCATACTCGCGGAAGATTTGAGTGAGTGCGCCGATACGGGGATCGGGCAGCAAGTCCAGCGTGCCTTGGTCGTCCGCCTTCTCAGCTGCGGTGAGGTCCTTGGCGAGATGGAAGGCCTCCCGCAACCATTCGATGGACTGCTCCGCCGCTGCCATGGTTCTCTCCCTAAGTCGGTCGAGCCGTTCAGCCAATGACTTGAATACCGGGTGATCCCCGGAGTCCGTCTGCTGCCGCTTCTTCAGCCGGGCAGCGATAGAGTCGATGATGTCGTCGGCAGTCTTCCCCTCGACCTGCTTCGCGTCCTCCAGGAGTCCCTCGTCGATAAGGGTGCGGACCGTCTCGGAGTCGGCCACGACGACCTCATCGGCCCGGGTCACGGTGATGTCGTCCATGTGCCGGTGCACCAGGTCGAGCGTCTTGGCCCCGAGGCGGTGCCACAGGTGGTCTGCGGGGCCGGGGGCGGGCTGGAGCGAGGCGTACACCTGGGAGAGGAACCGGTACGTGGAGCTATGGGGTCGGAGCTGGTCATGCGGCCACAGCGTCTCCCAGATTCCTTCGAGCATCACGTAGTTGGAGGCAAAGTCCTGCTCGTCCTCCGGGCGTGGCATACGTGCCTGGGCGTCGATGAGAGTCTGCGGGCCCTGCTGATCCACGTCGATGCCGGCGAACCGGACCAGCGTGTGCTCCAGTTGAGCCTTGAACACGTCGATGAGCCCGTCGATCTCGATTTGCTGCTGGGCCTGGTCGGGGTTGGCCGGGGCCATCGCCTTCGCGAACCCGGCCCCTAGCCCGACATAGTCGACGATGATCCCGTACCGCTTGTCTGCGCCCGTCTGCGGGTTGCGCCAGGTGCGGTTCGCCCGGGTAATCGTCTGGAACAGGGTGTGGTCCTTCAACGGCTTGTCCAGGTACAGCACCCCCTCGATGGGCGCGTTGAACCCGGTGCCCAGCTTGGACGTGCACACCAGGAACTTCAGCGGGTCTCCGTGGGTGCGGAACCGCTTGAGCAGGTCAGCCTCCTGCGCCTCGGTCAGGGCGTACTTCTGCCAGGCCGGGTCCTCGCCCTTGGCGGTGCCGACGGTCATCACCACGGCCACCTCGTCCCGCACCGGCGGCACGTCCAGTTCGCCGGCCGCGGCAAGGGCACGCTGGTGACGTTCCTCGAGCAGCCGAGTCAGCTCCTCGGTGTAGGCGACGCATGCAGCGCGGTCGACCACGACGACCTGGGCCTTCATCCCGAGCGGGTCGACGGTGGAGTAGAAGTGGTCCACCAGGTCCTCGCACACCGCGCGGACCCGGTCGGGATTAGCGAAGAACGTCGCGGCTCGGGACGCACGCCGGGCGAGCTCGTCCTGGTCGGCGTCGTTGAGGTTCTCGTCCTCGGCCAGCACCTTGAACGCCTCGTCCAGGCCTTCCTTGTCGAGGGCGAACTCGACCTTGCGCGGGGCCACGTGGATCGGCACGGTCATTCCGTCGCGGATCGACTCGTCGGTGCTGTATGTGTGCAACGCAGAGCCCGGGTCGGTCTCGTCACCGAACGTGGCGAAGGTGTTCCGGTCCACGTCGGCGATCGGGGTCCCGGTGAAGGCGAATAAGTTGGCGTTCGGCAGCGCGGCTCGCATCGTCTGGCCAAGGTCGCCTTCCTGCGTGCGGTGGGCCTCATCGACGAGCACCACGATGTTTTCGCGTTCGTTCAGCACCCCGGCGCCGGCGAACTTGTGCACCGTGGTGAAGATCAGTCCGCGTCGGTCCGACTTCAGCAGTTCCTGTAGCGCTCCGGCGGTGGGCGGCACCTGCAAGCGAGGCATGGACGTAGTGCGGAACTGGTCCCACAATTGCTGCACGAGCTGGACCCGGTCGGCGACGAGCACAATGGTTGGGTTGTTCAGGTCCCGGTCGCGCAGCAGCTTGCCGGCCGCGAAGACCATCGCCAGCGTCTTCCCCGAACCTTGGGTGTGGTAGATCAGACCCTTGCGCCGGTCCGGGTCCTTGACCCGGCCCTCGATCAGGTTGACCGCCTCGTACTGGGTGTAGCGGGCTAGCAGCTTGTTCAGCGAAGCCTTCCGGTCGTCGGACTGCGGCGTCTCGAAGACGGTGTAGTCGGCCAGGAAGTCCAGCACGGTCCGCGGCGTCAGCATCGAGGTCGCGGCCTCGAGCACGTCCGCAAGGCGCGGCTGGTCCTTCACCGCGCCCCAGGTGTGCCAGTGCTGTACCGGGGTGCGGACGCCGGCATACCGGAACTGCTTGCCTTCAGTGGCGAACGTCAGCACGTTCGGTACGAAGAACGGCGCCCACCCCTCCTGGTAGGTCTCGACCATCTCGGTGGCGCCCTTGACCCAAGACACCCGCTGGTTCACCGGCGTCTTCAGCTCCCCCACCACCAGCGGGAAACCATTGACCCACAGCACGACGTCGAACCGTGCTACGTGACCCGGGGTGCCGTACCGCACCTCCTCGGAGACGACGAAGACGTTGTTGGACAGGTCGTCGAAGTCGATCAGGCGAACCGGGACCGACCCTTTGGTTCCGACGAACTCGTGCGTCACCTCACCGCGTAGCCAGGCCGCAAAGTCCCGGTTTGTCTCCACCAGGCCGGCGTCCTGCGCTGTCAGCGGCATCGTCCGCAATTGACGCAACACCTCGTGCACCCGCTCCGGCTCTTCACTGATCACCGGGTTCAACCGGACCAGGGCGTCGACGACCTGGTCAGTGACGAATGGGTCCTCGTCCGGCCGGCCCAGCTGGTCAGCCGTAATGTGCGTCCACCCCGCTTCGGCCAGGGCAGCCACCAGCGCCGCCTGCACGCTCAGCAGCTCCCCCATTCCCTTCATGCAGCGGACTCCTTTGTGAGCTCGTCGTACGACTCAGGGATCTCGTGCTCACCCGACAGCAGCGCAGTCAACAGGTTCGAGCGACAGACGCGAAGACCCGCTGATGCAGTTTCGTGCTCCTTCAAGACACGTCGCGCCGCCTCGCAGCGTGCAACATATGCCTCTTGCTGCGGAAGACTCGGGAGGACTAGGGCAACCCGAGAAAACCTTCCCTTGCTGATCTGCTGCATCGACCTGCTCGTGCCCGATGCCGCGGCGGACACCCTGCGGCGTCCCGATGAGCCACTGAAGGCGTGCACGAAATAGTCCGGCAGGATGCGATCCGGGCGAAGGTCGATGCGCCAAACGAGATCGGGGCGGATCAATGGACGGCTCGGCGTAGACTCGACGCGGGCTAACTGGCCCACTCGCTCAGGAGTGTTGATACGTGTCATTAGGACGTCCCCCTCGCGCACGTAGTAGCGCTCGTCGTACACCTCGTCAGCGGCCCATTTAGTTTCGTGGGGGGAGAACTGCCCGGCCTGAACGGCACTGGCTTTGATGATGGCCTGGGCGCCAGTGCCACTGGCTTGGTCCGATGCCGAGGTGGTTATGCCATTCACGATTTGCTCGACCACCTCGCCCACCGTTACCTCATCACCAGTCGGCGTCAAGTTTCTCAGACCATCCAGAAGGGCCGCAGATCGCTGAGTGGAACGTTCGGTGGCGGCGATCGTGTCATCTAGGGCGTCGATCAAGTCCACGATGCGCCGCTGCTCGTCGAGCGGCGGGAGCGCGATCGGAAACGTGGCCATAATTTTGGTGCTGGTGCGCGGCATGCGGGAGCCCGCGCTGCTGCGGTCGGCGTGGGCAATCGCTTCCCTGGATTGAAGTAGCAGACCGAGGTACTCCCTACTAAGGCGCTCGGTCGTTGGCCGATAGACGAGAGCTTCTGTGGTGCATCGGCCTTCGAAGTGTGGCACTGCCACCTTGCGGAGGTATGGGCGCAGCTTGCTGAACAGGACGTCCCCTGCTCGAAACGGGGTGCTGGAGCTTGTGTAACTGCTAGTGCTGTCCCAGCGAGTTAGGCGGGGACTGCCTGGGTCGATGTGCTCCAGCCCGACATAGCGCGTGACGTCGTCTGTCGGCTTGCTTGGTGCGGCGGTAGTAGTTACCGCACCTAACGTGGTTTGCTGCCATCCCTCACGCATTGAAGCCAGCTGCTCTCAGCTTCTCGTCCAGCACCCGCTCGGCGGCGCGCAGCTCGGCTCGGGCGTCGTGGTAGGCGGCCAGGGCGGCCTCGACGTCGACCTCGACGGTGGCCTCGGTGGTGATGTACCGCCCGATGTTTAGGTCGAAGTTGTTGTCGGCGATCTCGCCCAGGTCGACCAGGCGCAGGTGCAGCCCGTCCTCGCCGTCGATGTCCTCGCCCCGGGTGTATGCGGCGTGGATGGTCTCGATGTCGGCGTCGGACATCGTGTTTTGGTTCTTGCCCGGTTTAAACCGTGCCGAGGCGTCGACGAAGAGCACCCTGCCGCGCCGTTCGGCCGGCTTGGTCTTGCGGAAGATGAGCAGTGCGACCGGGATGGAGGTGGAGTAGAACAGGTTGGTGGGCAGGCCGATGACCGCCTCGAGGAGGTCCTTCTCGAGGAGGCATTGCCGGATGTCGCCTTCCTTGCCGCCCCGGAATAGCACGCCGTGGGGCATGACGACACCGACCCGGCCGGTGTCCTCGCGCATGACTGAGATCATGTGCTGGATCCAGGCGAAGTCGCCGTTCTTGGCCGGGGGGACCCCGCAGAACGCGCGCCCGTAGGGGTCGTTGGACCATTGCGCTGCTCCCCAGTTCTGGAGGCTGAACGGTGGGTTGGCGATGACCACGTCGAACCGGTCGAGCTTGCCCTGGGTGACGAACCGGGGTTCCCGGAAGGTATCGCCGCGGCGGATGGTGAAGTCGGTCAGGCCGTGCAGGTAGAGGTTCATCTTGGCGATGGCGCTGGTGGTTAGGTTGATCTCCTGGCCATGCAGCCGCAGCGTGCGAGGGTCGCCGCCGGACTCGGTTACCGCGTTGATCGTTTCGACAAGCATCCCGCCGGAGCCGCAGGCTGGGTCGACGACGTGGTCGCCCGGCTGGGGGTCGAGGATCTTGACCAGGAGGTGGACGACGTGGCGGGGGGTGAAGAACTCACCGGCCTTCTTCCCGCTGGCCTCGGCGAACTCGCGCAGTAGGTACTCGTAGGCGGCGCCGAGCATGTCGCCCTTGACGTGGTCCGGGTCGAGCCTGACTGCATGGAAGGTGTCGAGCAGAGCGACCAAGGCGGTCTCGGGCAAGCGCTGCTTGTTGGCCCAGTTCACGTCCCCGAAGACGCCGACCAGGTCCGGGTTCGCTTGCTCGATGCGCTGCAGCGCGGTGTTCAGCTTGACGCCGACGTTCGTGACGGTGTTGTGCACGTCGGTCCAGTGGCATCCGTCCGGGACTGTGAACGGCTGATAGTCAGCCTCAATCTCATCCGTGAGCTCCTCGCCCCAGGTCTCCAGGGCGATGGCGTGCCAGTAGTCCCAAGTGTCGGAGATCCACTTGAAGAACAAGACCGGGAAGACGTAGGCCTTGAAGTCTGCTGGATCCACGGGCCCCCGAAGAGCGTTGGCCGCCCCCCAGAGCGTGGACTCCAGCTTCGCCTGGGACAGCATCCCTTGTGCGTTGGCCGTCGTAGACAACACCGTCTCCCTCGGTTGACCTTGCCTCAACTCCTATCATGAGCAACCTACAGAGCCGGCCACCGGTCGACTCGCGTCTAGGGAGAGTGGTCGTATCAGGTCCATCGTCGAGGCGGTCGCGGAACTGAACCCCGCACCACGAGCCAAGCGCTGGTCCAGCCTCACCTACTGCATCGTCGACGCGGTATGGAGCATCGGCGCGAACTACGAGGCAGTTGTTGCTCCGATCGTGAGGCGAGTAGCAGCAAGCTTCGATGATGCGGAGCCTCTTGTCCCCGCTGACCGAGAGCAACCTGACCCCGTACCGCTGCCGGCGTTCTTGGAGCGCCGCCCGACGCGCGACGCCCTACTGGCAGTCGTCCAGAACCATCAACGAACGTCTACCCGAAATGGTGTCCTGAAGGTGGACGCGGTGATCTCATACGCCGAGATCTTTCTCCAGCACGAGGTCGACACCCTGGCGGAAGCTCAAGCCGTAATGGTCGATCAGGAACGCTTAGAAACCTTGGAAGGGGATCTACGTAGAGTCCCTGGAGACGGTGCTTACGGCATCCGGCGCGGGTACCTCTGGATGCTCGTCGGCGACGATGACCGCATCAAGCCAGATCGAATGGTGCTCCGTTGGCTTCGACGACACGGCTTCACTGGTGACGTCCCTGCTGCCAGAGAACTCATTCGAGGCGTAGCTGGCGACTTGTCCTCCCAGGACAGCCCGGTGACACCGTGGATGGTCGATCGGGCGATCTGGAAGGCCGAACGAAGTCGGAGTCTGGCTCGTTAGATAGCTGTTTGACACCCGGACATCACCGCAGGTCACACGCGCAGCATCGGATTCGGTATCCGATGGTGAAGCCGGTGGGACGAGCCGCCTGGCCCGCCGTCAACGCCTATGTAGGGTCAAGTCGGGTCACCCGCGATGCTGCGCACCATCAGCCACCTCACCGTGCCCGTGACCGCGCCCAGGGGGCTGACGAGGGTGTCGTAGTTGTCGTAGGCATAGGTCAGCAGGCCGTGGGAGTAGGTTGCTGCACCTCGGCAGTGCGATGCGGTAGACAGAGACCAGTGGGCGCACGCCGTGCCCTGGTAGGCAGGAGGGTTCATGGAGTATGTGCGCTCCAAGAGGGTGAGTCTGAAGGCGCATCCGCAGTTCAACGAAAAGTGGCTGCAGCAGCAGATCACGACCGACAGCACCCTGCTGGGGTTGGGTGATCTGGACGTAAAGGACGTGGAGCGGCGACAGCCTCGTGCGGGACGTCTCGACGTGCTCCTCTTCGACGCGGACACGAACACGCGGTACGAGGTGGAGATCCAGCTCGGGCCGACCGACGAGTCGCACATCATCCGTACTTTGGAGTACTGGGACAACGAACGCCGGCGGTTCCCCCAGTACGAGCACATCGCGGTGATCGTCGCCGAGGAGATCACCGGTCGTTTCCTCAACGTCATCAACTTGTTCAATCAAGCGATTCCGCTCATCGCCGTGCAGATGAGCGCTCTTGAGGTCCAGGGGAGCCTCCACCGGACCACGGTGACCAAGATCGAGGCCGGAGGTCGCGACATCCGACTCGGGGAGGCCTTCGCCATAGCGCGAGCGCTCGGCAGCACGGTCGATGGGCTCTTAGGCACTGGAGACCCAAAGGAACTGCTCGTCAGGGCGGCCGAGGAGCGCGCGGCGGCACGGGAGGCCCTTCAGGTTGCCGAGATGCGCACTGCTCAGGCAGACGCCGCCTACGAGCACTTGTTGCAGGAGCTCGCGCAGCACATCGACAAGGAAGACCGTGGTGACACACACATCTCACTAATCCCGACGCTCATAATGAAGCAGACCGGCGCGTCTCGTGATGCTCCACGGGGACGTCAGGTATGAGCAGCATCCAGAAGCGCCCCAATGGCAAGTGGCGGGCCCGGTACCGCGACGTGGGCGGAAGGGAGCATGCCCGACATTTCGCCCGCAAGGTCGATGCCCAGCGATGGCTCGACGAGGTAACGGCGGATGTCATGACTGGTCGATACGTCGACCCGAGGGCGGGGGACATGACGTTCTCTGCCTATATGGAGGCGTGGTCCGAGCTTCAGGTCTGGAAACCTCGGACCGCCGTAGGCATGAACTTGATTCGCCGGTCGGTGACCTTCGGGGACGTGCCTCTGCGGCAACTTACCCCTACACACGTCGAGTCGTGGAAGAAGTCCATGGTAGCTGCTGGTTACGCCGTCCTGACGGTGAACCACCGGCTCACCGCTGTCCGGTCGGTCCTTAAAGCTGCCGTTGACGAGAACAGGATCGCGGTGAACCCCGCAGCTAGGGTCAAACTTGTTCGGCAGGAGGGGCGAACCAAGCGGGTAGAGATCCCCTCGGTGTCAGCTGTAGCGGCGGTCCTCGGCGCTACCGAGGCCAGGATGCGCGCGTACGTCAGGTTGGCGGCGTTTGCGGGGTTGAGGTTGGGGGAGTGCGGCCGTCCAGGCTGATGACGTCGACTTCCTCCGACGTGTGCTGCACGTCCGACGACAGGTCCAGGCGCGGCCAGGAGGCAAGCCTGAAGTTCGGGAGCCAAAGTACGAAAGCGTCAGGGACGTGCCGCTCCCAGGCAACCTCCTAGAGACCCTCGCCAGGCACATCGAGGAACACGGTGTGGCGTCGGCTGGCTGGCTCTTCTTCACCGCCGCCGGCGACCCGCTTCCGCCGTCGACGGTGCACTCCTGGTGGAAGCGCACTACCGCAGCGGCGGGGGTGTCCGGACTGCACCTCCATGCGCTTCGCCACTTCTACGCGAGCGGCTTGATCGCCGCTGGGTGCGACGTTGTCACAGTCCAGCGCGCCCTCGGGCACTCGAAGCCAAGCACTACGCTCGACACATACTCACACCTGTGGCCGGACTCTGAGGACCGCACGAGGTCCGCCGCTGGGGCGTTGATGACCTCCGTCGAGACAACACCCTCGTCCGGCGCTGGTGTGACGAACGTTACGCGAACGTGACCTGGGCCGCGCTTGCACCGCACGCTGAGTAGTACGTACAGTGGGGCCACTCCTCCCCGCCGTCCAGGTCACCAGGCCTGCACTGGCGGGGATTATTTTTCCCTGGTGGTGAGGTGCTTGCCCGATCGCGTCATGGTCTTCCTTGACTACCAGAACGCCTACCGCACGGTGCGCGGGGCATACTTCGACCACGAGCTGGATCCGCACTGGTATGGGCAGTTGAATCCACTGGCCCTGGGGCAACACCTTGCGGCGGACTCGCCGTTCGACCGGGAGTTGGCAGAGGTGCGCATCTACCGCGGTCTACCGAGTTCCAAGCGCGACCCCAAAGGGTACGGAGCGGCACGTCGCCAGATCACTCGCTGGGACGCCATGCGAGGTGTGACTGTAGTCACCCGGGCCATTCGCTATCCGCATGGATGGCCGGACGACTGCGGCGATGAGCGACCCCAGGAGAAGGGAATCGACGTCGCGCTGGCTCTTGATTTCGCCATGATGGGTGAGCGCGGTCAATATGATGTAGGGATCCTTGTGTCGGGCGACACTGACCTTAAGCCCGCCCTCGAATCCGTCGCCTACGCGCGCCGGGATAACGGCGAGGGTGCCCGGGCCGAGGTAGCCGCCTGGTCGGCCGAAGGCAAGCGTGGTCGACGCTTGGCGATCGATGGGGTCAACCTCTTCTGTCACTGGATGGGCCGTGACGTCTACGACCAGGTCTGCGACCTTCAGGACTACAACCAGCCGCTCCCACCCGGGCTCGTACCTCGCGGACTCTAGGCGGACCTTAGAGAACGCCCAGCGCTATGAGCAGGTAGAACGTTGCTGAGGGCTCGTTCTGGATCAACGAGCCCTCCAAGGTCTTCGTCGCCCGGCACGGCCGGTCCGAGCTCACCACCACCTTCCTCACCGAGCAGCAGGTGCAGGACCTGGTCGAGCGCATGCTGCGCTCCTCAGGTCGCCGTGTGGACCTGTCCACCCCGTTCGTCGACGCCGCCCTGCCCGACGGGTCGCGGCTCCACGTCGTCATCCCGGACGTCACCCGGCGGCACTGGGCCGTCAACATCCGCAAGTTCGTCGTGGCCGCGGACGACCTGGTCGGACTCGGGACCCTGACCCGGCAGGCCGCCGACTTCCTCGCCGCCGCCGTGGTCAGCGGGCTGAACATCCTCGTCGCGGGAGGCACCCAGGCTGGCAAGCCCACAAACTCCAAGTCTCACCCCCTGTGGATCGTCGGTCCGCAAGTCGGTCCCGGACCGTAGCCTCAGATCATGGAGCTGAATGCGAGGGAGTGGGCGACGGTTGTATGGGCCCTGGTGTTCGCCAGCGGGATCGTGGCGTACAGACCTACGCGGCAGTCCTTGGGGGGCGTGTTTCGGGCCCTAGCAAGTTGGAAGATCATCGTGCCGTTCGTGCTGATGACCATCTACATTGGCGCGGCTATCGTTGGGGCTCACCGCCTGGGCGTATGGGATTTCAACCTCTTCATTCCGACGTTGACTTGGTACCTCACGTCCGCGGTTGTCCTGTATCTCAACCTGAATCGCTCGATGAGTGAAAAAGGGTACTTTTACAGGATCGCCCGTGAAACGATAGGGATACCGGCCTTCATCACCTTCCTTATGAACGCCTGGCCGTTCCATTTCGTAGTAGAATTACTACTGCAGGGCTTCCTCATCGTCCTTATACCAATGCAATTTCTGGCGCATAATAAGAAAGAGTATCGTGACACCCCACTCCGGACACTGTTAGATGCGTTGTTGGCCGTGGTCGGCATTGTGTTCATGGTGCGCGCCGTGATATGGCTTGTGAGTAATTGGGGCGGTGAAGTTCTTCGCCAGTTCCTTGCTGACGTTGCCACGCCAGCGGTGCTAACCCTCATCCTCTTGCCGTTCCTCTACGTGTTTGCACTGGTCGCCGCGTATGAGAAGGCCTTCACGATCATGTCGTTTCGGGTGCCACCGGGTACATCGACCTGGCGGGGTAAGGTCGCTCTAGTCCTAAAGAGTCGGTTCTCGGTTCAACGCGTAGACAAGCGGGCGCGGCGTGCGTGGCGAGAGATGGCGCTGGCACCCACGATGCGAGAAGCCTTCCGGGCCTATGAAGCGGGTGCTCGCGCTGACGACGAGCTGGCGAAACGTGAGCAGGAGGGCGCAGGAACGGTTGCGCCGATACGCAGGAGTTGAAGGTGTCGACGACGAGGGCCGGCGCCTGGACCAGAGAGAGTTCCAGGAAACGAAGCGCGCTCTAGAGTTCTTGGCTACGTGCCAAATGGGGCACTACCGCAATCGGGGTGGGCGGTATCGGTCCGACATACTCGAGATTCTTGGTGACGAGCCGTTCAAGGGGCAGGGGTTAGCCGGCCCACCTGACGTGGTCTTGAAGGTCGACAGGCGGGGTCAGCGTTGGTGGGCCTGGCGTAGGACGGTCAGCGGCTGGTACTTCGGCATCGGAGCGGCGGCGCCGCCGCCTGATCAGTGGGTGTATGACGGTGCTTCTCCCCCGGCTGGCCCACCGGGGGAGGGGGGAGGGTGCGGTCCAGGCGCTGGACCGGGTGGCCCGGCTGTCCAGCGGCGAGCTGTCCCAGGAGCTGCAGCTCGCGCTCGCCCACGCCCGCACCGGGGCGACCCTCCCCGAGGCCCTGCACGCGATGTCCGGTCGTGCCGGCTCCCCGCCGGTCACCCGCTTCGTGGACGGGCTCGTCGTCGCCATCCAGCGCGGTACCCCGCTCGGGGAGGTGCTGCGGGCCCAGGCCCAGGACGCCCGGGAGTCCGCCCGGACCGCGCTCATCGAGGAAGGCGGTCGCCGCGAGATCGCCATGATGGTCCCGGTCGTCTTCCTCGTGCTCCCCGTGACCGTCCTGTTCGCCGTCTACCCCGGCGTGACGATGCTCCGTCTCGCCGTCTGATCACCATCCACACGAAGGAGCTGACCATGACGACCCTCAGCCGCATGCGGGCCGCCAGCATCCACCGCGCCACGGCATACGGGATGCGGGTCCGGGAGTGGAGCCGGGAGGCCGAGCGGGGGGACGTGCCCGGCTGGGTGCTCATCACGATCATGACCGCAGGGCTCGTGGCGGCCCTCTGGCTGGTCGCCGAGCCACTGCTCTCCGGGCTGTTCACCGACGCGGTGTCCGGTGTCAGCGGGCCGTGAGCCGCCCCTGGCACCCGGGGGAGCGGGGCGCGGCGCCGGCCGAGTTCGCGCTCACGGCCGGGCTCATCGCGGTGCTCTTCCTCGCGGCGCTGCAGCTCGGGTACGGCCTGCACGTCCGTAACACCGCGATCGCCCACGTCATCGAGGGAGCCCGCCACGGGGCCCGGGCCGACAGCTCCCCGGAGCAGGGTGCCGCTCGGGCCCGCGAGCTCCTCGGGGCCACGCTGCCGGGCCGCTACGGGACGTCGGTGTCGGCCCAGCACGCCGTCATCGACGGCGTCCTCGTGGTCGAGGTGACGGCGGAGGTGCCGCTGCCGCTGGTCGGCCCGCTCGGACCGCCGGGGTCGATGACCGTCACCGGGCACGCGTTCGCGGAGGACCAGCCGTGAGCTCGTCGTGCCCGGGCCGCTGGGCAGTGCTGAGGGCGCAGGCCGAGCGGGGGTCGGTCCTGGTGGAGGTCGTGTTCCTCCTCGTGCTGCTGACGATCCCGGTCTTCTACCTCGTGGGGACGTTGGGTCGGCTCCAGGCCGGGGCGTATGCCGTGTCCGCCGCCGCACGGGAGGCCGGCCGGGCGTACGTGACGGCACCGGACCAGGGCAGTGCACCGGCCCGAGCAGTCACCGCCGCCGGTCTCGTCCACGCCTCCCACGGGTTCGAGGGGCCGGAGCTGGTCATCGAGTGCGCCGACCCGCCCTGCCTGCAGCCCGGCGCGCAGGTCACCTTCCGGACCTCGCTTCAGGTGGAGCTGCCCCTCATCCCGGACTTCATGGCGGGGGTGGTGCCGACCACGGTCGAGGTCACCTCGAGCCACGTCGAGGTCGTCGACGAGTTCCGAGAGCCATGACCCTCGCATCCACCGCCTCGTCCGCCGCGCCGGCCCGCGCCGAGCGGGGCCAGGCCAGCGTCCTGTTCGCCGGGATGGTCGCGGTCGTCCTGATGCTCGTGCTGGGGGTCGTCTCGGTCACCTCCGTGCAGCTGAGCCGCATCCACCTGCTCGACGCCGCCGACGCGGCAGCCCTCGACGCGGCCGACGCCATCGACGACGAGCTCCTCTACGGGCAGGGACTGGGTGAGGGGGTGCCGTTGACCGACGCGTCGGTGCTGGGGGCGGCGGAGACCCACCTGCGGTCCCGCGAACGGCCGGCGCGGCTGGGCAGCTGGTGGGTCGCAGCGGGAACCGGCAGCCCGGACGGGCGAACCGCCGTCGTGCGTCTGCAGGGCGTCGCCGAGATCCCGCTGATCTCGCCGGTGCTGGCGCACCTGGGCGGAGGAGTGACCATCACCGTCGAGTCCCGAGCCCGGTCCGACCTGGAGTAGAGCTCTCCCATCTGCGGGGATGTCTCTCGACTGGGCGATCCGGCCGACCTACGCTAGCGTAGGTTACGGAAGCGAAACCTACGCGCACGTAGTTTTCGGCCCGCACGCAACACTCTCAGGAGGCCGATCTTGGCTCCGACCGCACACCACCCCATCGTCATCCAGGGCGGCATGGGCGTCGCCGTCTCGTCCTGGCAGCTGGCCCGCGAGGTCAGTCTCTCCGGTCAGCTCGGGGTGGTGTCGGGCACCGCCATGGACGCGGTGCTCTCGCGCCGGCTCCAGGACGGCGACCCCGGCGGGCACATGCGCCGGGCGATGGCGAACTTCCCCTCGGCCGAGATGGCCGCACGGGTGATGGACAAGTACTACATCGAGGGTGGCAAGGCGCCCGACGAGCCGTACAAGCCGATCCCGAAGCTCACCCTCGAGACCGCCCGCGCCGGCCAGGAGCTCGCAGTGGTGGGCAACTTCTGCGAGGTGTGGCTCGCCAAGGAGGGGCACGACGGCGTCGTCGGCATCAACTGCCTCGAGAAGGTGCAGATGGCGACCCCGACGGCGCTCCTCGGGGCGATGCTCGCCGGCGTCGACTACGTGCTCATGGGCGCCGGGATCCCGCGCGAGATCCCCCAGCTGCTGCGCGACCTCAGCGCCGGCCGCGTGGGCCGGATCACCGCCGACGTGGCCGGAGGCACCATCACCCGCCACGTGGAGGTCGACCCGGTCGACCTGCTGGGTCCGGACCTGCCGCCGCTGCCACTGAAGCGCCCGGACTTCCTGGCCATCGTCTCCGCCGACGTGCTGGCCAACTACCTCTACCGCGACCCGGAGATCCGCCCCGACGGCTTCGTCGTCGAGGGGCCACCCGCCGGCGGCCACAGCGCCCCGCCCCGGGGCAAGCTCCAGCTCGACGAGCAGGGGCAGCCCATCTACGGGCCGCGCGACAACGCCAACCTCGCCAAGATGGTCGAGCTCGGCCTGCCGTTCTGGCTGGCCGGCGCCTACGGCACCCCCGAGAAGGTGGTCGAGGCGCTGGAGTCCGGCGCCGCCGGCGTCCAGGTCGGCACCCTCTTCGCGCTCTCCCTCTCCAGCGGCCTGTCCGCCCCGACCCGGGAGCAGCTCCTGGAGAAGCTGCGCAACGACCAGCTCGAGGTGCGCAACGACGCCCTCGCCAGCCCGACGGGCTTCCCGTTCAAGGTGGCGTCCCTGGAGGGAACCGCCTCCGAGCAGGAGGTCTACGAGGCCCGGCCGCGGCTGTGCGACCTGTCCTACCTGCGCACCCCCTACGAGCGCGAGGACGGCTCGGTCGGCTACCGCTGCCCGTCGGAGCCGGTGCACATGTACCTCAAGAAGGGCGGCACCGAGGAGGCCACGC
>Ga0310837_100889_pt1 | contig 16319 bp, 17 predicted proteins | sample SM_ome_5_FD_201315 | JGI IMG/M metagenome (GOLD analysis project Ga0310837, IMG submission 201315) | Sorghum-adapted microbial communities enriched on stacked mutant (SM) sorghum from Joint BioEnergy Institute, Emeryville, California... ...
TAATTGCAAGGGCTTATGCGATGCTCAAGGATAATGATAAGGTCACAGAAACATTACAGACCAGCACATTTCAACACTTGTTTATTATGATATCAAGTGAGATAGAATTTTTAAAATACACTCCAGATAATCAGAATTTATTTGATCAGATGGTAAATCGTATTGAAAAAGTTATAGACATATATAATATTGAAAAATTAAATATTCACTTAAAACTTAGTTTTTATTATCAAGCCTCTTTAGGCTATATGAAACAGCATCGGCATACAGATGCGTTGTGTATGCTGGAGCGCTTCTATCATACATGTAAAAATATATCATTTCCTATGAAAATTTGCGGTGATGATTATTTTTATACCGTTGACAATTGGATTGAACAGAATATTAACGCAGGTCCTTATGCTCCACGCAATGAGCAAGCTATCAAAGACGATTTGCTGAACATGTTACAGAAGGAACCGATATTCGTTCCATTACACGAAGATTCCAAATTTAAGTTGATTGTCAAGAACTTGCAACGTATTTTTCAATCTAAGCGAGAAAACTGATCAGTAAGTAGAATATATTATCGGTCAAACCGTTTCAGAAAAAATGGTGATATGGAGGATATGATGATAAAAGAAGATATAAAAATTCCAGTAGATCATGGGAGAGCAGTAATTGCTACAACAGTAGAACGACCTAGGAATGGAAAAAACTCGGACGTTCTCATTGTGATGATTCCAGGAAGCGGACCAGTTGACCGCGATGGCAATATGAGAGGAATGCGGGCAAGTATATATAAACAACTTGCTGATGCATTGGTACAGTCGGGATTTGCTGCACTAAGATATGACAAAATTGGAGTAGGGGAAAGTACAGGAGATTTTAACCACGCGGGACTTTACGATGCTGTTCAATGCGTAAGCGACATCATTGATTATTGCAACTCAACTGAGGATATGGTATTTAATAAAATTTTTTTGCTGGGACATAGTGAGGGCACGATTATAGCCACGCTATCCGCCAGTCGAAAACATGTAGACGGGATCATTTTATTGTGTGGCGCCGGTACATCATTGAAAAGCGTCATAACCTCTCAAAATGAAGCATTATTATCAGAAATCGCCAGCAAATCCGGATTTACCGGATTGCTCCTGCGCAAGCTTGTGTCGCCTGAAAAACAGCGGCTCAAGCAGAAAAAGCTATTTGATAAAGTCATGCAAACCAATGAAGCGACTGTAAGGATTAGCGGACGGATCGTTCAAGCCAAGTGGTTAAGAGAGCATCTATCTCTGAACGATCAAAAAATTTTACAGCTGTTGTCCTCTTTAAAGTGCAAGGTGCTAGTCATTCACGGAAGCAAAGACGTCCAATCACCAATAAAACCTTTCTACCATTTAAAAAATTTAGCTTTAGACCATATTCGAACCGTAATGATTGATGATATGAATCATATGTTGAAGAAGCAAAAAGAAGCGTGCTCTTTACTAGCATTGAAAAAAATCTATAAAAAATCGGCCAATGAGCCAATATCCCATGAGATTGTCGATGAGATTGAGAATTGGCTTCAAGCTATGCGATGAGCATGATAGGAGATGTTAACTGTGAAAAAAGTGATTGCTGTATTGATTTTAGGGTTGGTGGCCGGTGCGGTTTTAGGAGCACAGCAAGTTATATCCTTAACACCAGAAAGGGAAAGCCAAATTGTTGCCCAACTAGGGTCAAAGCAAGTCATTATTATAGTGGCTATGCTGCAAACGGCAACCATGGCGAGTATTGCCACTATAGTAGGATCTTGGGCTTCTCCAAAAGTAGGCTTGAATAAACCGTTTATTTATAACAGAAAAAGCATTGCCGTGGCAGTGGCCATCGGACTCTTGTCTGCCAGCTTTATCGCCATTCCGGAAAAGCTTGTATTTACCGAAGCGTTGGGACTGGAGGAGAAATTTGAATTCTCCTGGCTTTATTTTCTTGGCAGTGTATTATACGGGGGCATCATTGAAGAAGTGCTTCTAAGATTCGGACTTATGTCGCTTATTATATGGATTGCCAGCAAAATTACGAAATCTGTGAATAACAATGGAATTTACATTGCCGGTATTGTCATCGCCGCACTCCTATTTGCAGCAGGACATCTTCCTGCGACTGCACAAATGTTGGGTTTAAGTCCAGTGTCTGTAATCCGTACTTTGCTGCTTAATTTTTTGCCGGGGATTGGGTTTGGCTATTTATATTGGAAGCATGGATTAGCATATGCGATGCTCGGGCATATCTCTACGCATGTCATCAATCAATTGATCCTTCTCCCCGTATTGTTCAATTAAATGGAGAACCAAAGAATATGAATTGATTACGCAGATTTTTGTAGAATTTTGGAGGTTCAAGCAACTATGGAAGAACTTATATTTCACGACATAAACATTGAATACATTCCAACTGTAAAAAGTTGGTACTGCGATGATGACAGTTTTCATGTTGAAAAGCTGACAAAGGAATATATAAATTATGTAGCTTCAAAACCTGATCATTACTGCTGGATTATTTCAAGCAATAATGAGTTTATAGGTAAAGTAGATTTTGAAATAGAAGAAGACAAGGCATATATATCCATTATAATAAGACCTGATTACAGGCGCAAGGGGTATGGAAAAAAAGTACTTCAGCAAATAATAAATAGACACGTGAATACTGGAATAAAACAAATTATCGCTGGTATCTTCCATACTAACGAAGCAAGTAAAAGATTATTTTCATCAGTTGGATTTATGCCTTTGTCCAACGATCCTGATAAAGATGGCTTTATAGACTTTATGTTTAGCTATTAAGGAAAATAGTATCGCTTTTTTAGTCCATATTTTTTGAAAAAGAGGTAAGAAACATTATGGCAGAAAATAAAACTTCAAAAATTAAATTATTACATACTCAACTTTCGCACATCAATAATCGGTCTATGTCGTTGATCTAATTGACATGATAATCGTTTCAGTTTGTTCCTTGACAAAACATATTTTGAAAGAAAAAACACCTCGTTCTGTGGTACAGTGAGATTGTCCAAAAATCACTACCACATAGAAGAGGTGTCTTCCATATGATAGAACAAAACAATCAACTGCCAAATGAACTGCACACAGTTTTTAAAGAGTTAGAAATTCTTAAACACTTGCGAAACGCCAATATCAAAAAATCCGATACGCTTCCGGCGAAGGATGCCGTGTCTCGCTTTTTAAACCATTCCAAGTTCGCTTGGCGCCGGTTTTTATTGACTTTCAGTGCGTCTGCCATTCAAAAAGTGAGCACGCTCACAGATGCCAAACGAGTCCGTGTGTTCATTGTTGACGATTCCATGTTCGATCGAAATCGCAGTAAGAAAGTGGAGCTTCTCGCGCGTTGTATTGATCACTCCTCTCTCAAAAAACGTTTCTACAAAGGCTTTCGTATGCTTACACTAGGCTGGTCGGATGGTCATTCCTTCATGCCGATTGATTTTTCTTTACTTAGTTCCACAAACGCCCAAATCAATGGGATTTCCGAAGGGATTGACAAACGAACATCCGGATATAAGCGTCGTGTAGAGGCACTGCAGCCTGCACCACAACACATTCCGGCAATGCTTACGCGTGCTCTTTCGGCAGGCATCCAAGCCAGTTATGTACTGATGGATACGTGGTTCACACAGCCACCTCTTATCCGGGCGATTGTCGAACAAGGTCTTGATGTCATCGGGATGATAAAAGCGACGAATCAGCGCTATGTCATAGATGGGCAACTTCTGTCATTGAAGCAGTTATACCGATGTGCACAACTGGCAGGACAGAAAAACGGCGTCCTTCGATCCATTCACACGGTGATGGCCAGCGGTGTGCCGGTCAAAGTCATCTTTGTTCAAAACCGGAATAAGAAAAGCGAATGGCTCGCTATCTTGAGTACAGACTGTACACTTTCTGACCAAGAAATCGTTCGAATATACGGGATGCGCTGGGATATTGAGGGATTCTTTAAGACGACCCAATCACTGTTACGACTTCAAAAAGAGTTCCAAGGACGTTCGTATGATCTACTGATTAGCCATACGACCATTGTATTTTCTCGTTATATCGTTTTGTCTTGGCAAAACCGCTGTAACACCGACGACCGGACGCTTGGTGGTTTCTTTTACGAACTTTGCGATGAAATACAAGATCTCGATTGGGCGGTCGCACTTCAGCAGCTAGTCGAGCTTCTTCAAGATACCCTGAAAAAGACAAACAGCCGAATCAAAACAATGATTGAAAGTCAACTTCAGCAGTGGATTGCCAGCCTTCCTGCCTATATTAAGGCTTATTTACCGATTTCATTCTGCGAAAGTTGAGTTAAGTATATTAAGAGAGAGCACCACATCGCCATCAAACTAACACTTTTTGGCACTTCCAAAACCAAGAACACTATCCTTTTTCTAAACTAATGGAAGGATGGTGTTTTTTTGTGAAAATCTAAAAGGCAGGAACCATGGTGGTACATCAACAGGATGCTTTGTGGCAACCCGCTCAACCACTCGTTTTTCTTGTTGCGGCGTACGGTCAAGAAGCCTGGCAATGTCTTTGTTTTTCTTTCCGCAAAGATGAGGGTATCCTGTTTAATAACGTTCAAACATGCGTTTATCCTTTGTCGTTTTCATGACCTTGTTTGGCTTCCTGTATATCAACACGGTTGTCGCTCTTCTATACGTAAAAGTCACGATAGAAGATGATTTGGACATAAATCGTTAAAATCCTTTAGTTCAACTTATATGTATAAAGAGGAAGGAGGGTATTGAATGAGATTATTTACCGCCATCGAACTCAGCCAAGAGGTAAAGCAGGAGCTTATACGTCTACAAAAAGAACTAAAAAACGGGCCGCTCGCGTGCCGCAGATGGCAAACAATGGCCCAAATGCATTTGACCCTGCATTTCTTTGGGGAGTGCTCCGCCGAACAAACCCAAGCCATAAAAAAGGAAATGGCACAGGCGACCGCTTCTGTTTCCCCCTTCTCCATACAGCTTACAAACCTTGGAGCGTTTCCGAATATAAAACGGCCTCGCGTCGTCTGGGCGGGAATTGGCGGACAGATCGAAAATCTGCACGCGCTGCAGCAGTTATTAACAGATCGTTTTGTACAGGCACAGCTTTATAAAGAAGAGCGGAGCTATTCACCGCATATCACACTGGGGCGAGATCCGGATATGACAGGTGAAATGATACCTGTTGAGAAGTTGATCAAGGTTCGCTCTATCGCCTGGCATGTGGATTCGATTGTATTGTTTCAGTCGACGCTTACCCGGTCAGGTCCGATTTACAAACCGCTGGTTACCTGTCCGCTTCTCGGCTCCTCTTGATGAGGTGCGGTCACCGCGACACGGACTTTTTCAAACCGAAAAAACGGAGCCAATAGGCGCCGTTTTTTATGCTTTGCTATTATTTTGCGTTTACGTAAATACAACAGTCTTGTTCTTGTCAACGAGGATGCGGTCTTCGATGTGCCATTTCACGGCACGGGCTAGTACAATACGTTCGATGTGGCGTCCCTCTTTTTTCAGGTCGCTGACGTCGTCACGATGACTAACGCGGCTCACATCCTGCTCGATAATCGGACCGGCGTCCAGTTCCTCCGTCACATAGTGAGCGGTGGCACCGATAATCTTCACGCCGCGCTTGTGTGCCTGATCATACGGCTTACCACCGATAAACGCCGGCAGGAAGGAGTGATGAATATTAATCACCCGGTTCCGGTAGTGCTCAACCAGATACGGAGACAGAATCTGCATATAGCGGGCCAACACGATAAAGTCTACATTGCCCTCCATCAATTCACGCTGCCTTTTTTCAACTTCAAGCTTCGTTTCCGGCGTTACCGGCAGGTAATGGAACGGAATGCCGAGCGATTCTACCAGTTCGCGCGAATCCTCGTGATTGCTAATTACCATCGTGATTTCCGCATTCAAATCACCCGCGCGCCAGTTCCACAGGAGTTCCTGAAGACAATGATCCTCTTTCGATACAAAGATAACCATTTTCTTCGGCTGGCTCGCCCGGGTAATTTTCCAGTCTATTCCAAATTCATTCGCTATCGGAATAAATGCCTGACACAAATCGTCAATTTTATCTTCAAGACCTTCTTTAAAAAATTCAATCCGCATGAAAAACATGCCGCCTTCCGGATCCTGGGTATACTGATCGGACTGCAGGATATTGGCGCCGTTCTCGTATAAGAATCTAGATATCGCCGCCACGATCCCCGGACGGTCCGGGCATGCGATCAGCATGCGGCCCACTCCCCGATATTTTTCCTGGAATACTGTTTTCACGTGCTGTGCAACCATCTCTTCTTAGCCTCCACACTTTATGTATAAGGTTATTTTTCTGACTATTATACCTTATTCCGGTTTCCCGGCAAAGAAAAAAGAGACAATAGCCTCGTCTCTTCTCTTCTTTTATCTTGACTATTCTTTTTCCAGGAGGCGGAAGAAACGTTCTTCCTGTACTCCGTTGTCTTTCGCGAAAATGCCGCGACGGGCAATCGTTCTTGTTTTGCTGCCCGGCTTTTTTACGCCGCGCATGCTCATGCACATATGCTCGGCTTCGATGACGGCAATCGCGCCAACGGGCTGAATTACCTGTTCAAGCGCGTCGACAATCTGGTTTGTAATACGCTCCTGCACTTGCGGACGACGCGCCAGAATTTCAACCAGTCGGGCAAATTTGCTTAAGCCCACAATCCGGCCATTTGGAATATATCCAATATGCGCCTTTCCGAAGAAAGGAACAAAATGATGTTCACATACACTGTAGAACGGAATATCCTGCACAATGACAATGTCGTTCGCGCCTTCTGCCGGGAATGTTTTCCCGAGTACCTCAGCCGGATCTTCATCCAGGCCGCTGAAAATTTCCCGGTACATCTTGGCGATGCGCTTCGGTGTCTCTTTCAAACCCTCGCGTTCCGGGTCTTCTCCAATCAAATGAATAATATCATAAAAATGTTTTTCAATCGGGTCAATAAATGTTTCACTGGACTTAACTGCTTCTGCGCGCATGGCGTTCATCTCCTTGATACATATATAGAACAGAGTGAGCAGTGCCAGCTGTCTGTTCTCATAAAAACAACCTATAGTATTTGTCTAAGAATTGCAAGCTTTAAATATTCTCTTCCACCATAAAAACAGGTGCAATATAAAAAATAAAAAAGGGAGGCAGTCTCCTCTTCTGGCCCTGCTCCCTCTTCTCACTTTATCTTAATCCTCTTAGACTTGCTGCTTCTTTCCTAATACGAGCCGCTCAAGCGCTTCTGCTACGCCGCTCTCGTTATTGGACGCAACCACCATATCCGCCTGCTCCTTAACGTCTCCGGGGGCATTTCCAACCGCCACGCCGATACCCGCCATTGTAATCATATCCAGGTCGTTATAATAATTCCCGATGGCGATCGTATCGCTCAGAGGAATATCAAGATGTTTCGCCAGGTTGCTTAAGGCCGATCCTTTTGATGTGGTCTGGTCTATGATATCAATATACGACGGGCCGCTGCGAATCATACGTAGAGGAAGATTCATCGCCGCCAGCTCGTCGTATGCTTTATTCAACTGAGCGTCCGTGCCGAACAGCGTAAATTTAACCAGCGTATCTTTCATGCTGAGCGCATCTTCCACAAGCTTCGGTTGAGCCAGGTATTTGGCGTACATCGCCCGCACATCCTCCCTATCCAGGCTCTCCGTGTACATATCGAATGCCGTACAGAAATCGGTGTGAATATTCTCCGTCCGGCAGTAATCCAGCACATTCTTGAGCGAATCTATCGTAAATCCCACCTCATGCAAAATTTCTTTTGTGTTGGAATGGGACGTAACGGCTCCGTTATGGCAAATGAAATAACCGGCGATACCAAGCTCTTCAAGCAGCGGTGTCACACTAAACGGAGCGCGCCCGGAACAGAGGACAATCTGCACCCCTTCTTCTTCTGCGGCTTTTAGCGCGTTCTTGTTCTTCTCCGTTATTTTATAATCATCAGTCAATAACGTACCGTCTATGTCAATTGCAGCTAATTTATATGCCATGAGCATCCTCTCTCTATCCATGAATTCTTTCTTCCTCTATCATAACATACATAATTTAGCGGTTTTCACCCGAAAAAATATTAAGAAAATACGATTTTTTGTGCACTGGTCAAGTAAACCATGTACAATATCAATGGAGAATACTATGAAGCAAGGAGAACGCACTGTATGCACAGCAATTTGCGAACTTTTATTGAAGCATTGCGAAAAGAAAATGATATTGTAGAGATTGACGCTCCGGTTGATCCGAACCTGGAACTTCCGGAGATTCATCGGCGCGTCATTGATGAGGGCGGCCCGGCGCTTTTATTTACCAATCCGAAAGGAAGTTCCTTTCCGGTCATAACGAATCTGTTCGGTACAATGCGCCGCATAGAACTGGCATTCGGTCCCCGTCCGGAAAATCTGGTTAAGCAGCTTATCGGCGCAATGGACAAACTGCTGCCGCCGAAAATCGGAACAATATGGAAATATCGCACGCCGCTGTTAGACGTGGCCAAAACCGGTCTACGCACTGTCGGGAACGGCAAAGCGCCGGTGCTTGAAGTCAGGGAAGAAGCGGACTTGCATAAGCTTCCCGTTCTGACCGGCTGGCAACTTGACGGCGGCCCGTTCTTCACTCTGCCGCTGGTCTACACGGAACATCCGGAAACAAAAGAACATAATCTCGGCATGTACCGGATGCAGGTAAAGGAAAAGAATAAAACCGGTATGCACTGGCAGATTCATAAAGGCGGCGGCTTCCATCATCATGAGGCAGAAGTGCGCAATCAGGCGCTTCCGGTTACCGTATTTCTTGGAGGCCCTCCGGCATTGATTGTCACGGCCATTGCGCCGCTGCCGGAAATGCTGCCGGAATTAATATTCACTTCGTTTCTTATGGGCGATAAGCTGGATGTAACACAAGTGCAGAACCACGCACATAAACTCATTGCCCAGGCAGAATTTGCATTCTGCGGTGAAGTACCGCCGCATGTGCGCGAGCCGGAAGGACCGTTCGGTGATCACTACGGCTATTATTCATGGACGCACGATTTCCCTGTGTTCAACATCAAACAGGTGTACCGCCGCAAAGATGCGATTTATCCGGCCACCGTGGTCGGTAAGCCACGGCAGGAAGATTATTTTATCGGCGACTACCTGCAGAGCCTCCTATCCCCGATGTTCCCGGTGGTAATGCCTGGCGTAAAAGCCCTGTGGACGTACGGAGAAACGGGATTCCATTCACTGGCGGGCGCAATCGTACGGGAGAGTTACTACCGCGAAGCGATGGCGCATGCATTCCGCATTATGGGTGAAGGCCAGCTGACGCTTACCAAATTCTTGATGCTAACGGACACGCCTTGCAATTTGCAGGACTTCCCACGATTCCTGGAGACGATACTCGCACGCTTCAATCCGCAGCGCGATTTACTGATTGTACATGATACGTCTATGGATACACTCGATTATACGGGTCGTAAGTTCAACCATGGCAGCAAAGCGATTATGCTTGGCATCGGCGAGCCGATTCGTGAGCTTGCGTATGAATACACAGGCAATATGCTTCCGGGCATCGATAAACTTAAAGCATATTGCGGCGGATGCCTGGTTATCTCCGGCAAATCTTATGCGGAGGATGAGCAGCTTCCTTCCGTATTGATCGAACATGCACAATCCCAGCTGGCTGACTGGCCGCTCGTATTCCTGGTCGATGACGCGGATGACATTGTCGATCAGACGTCATTCCTCTGGACAACATTTACTCGCTTTGATCCGGCGCATGATGTATACGCCAAAACGAAGCTCAGTCATAATAAAGTGCAGTTTGAAGGTCCGATTGTCATTGATGCGCGTATGAAGCCGTTTTATCCGGACGAGCTTGTGCCGCGTGAAGATATCGTCGATCTGGTGGATCGCCGCTGGAACGAATATTTTCCTCAAAAATTTTGAAACCAAACTGAAGTGCGTCCGTATCTAATACATGTATCAAGATTTCAGAGGGGGGTTTACACAACCTATGAAAAAAATTCTTACGCTATTCATGGCTGTCGCGCTCGTATTTAGTACCGGGGCTTTCGTGAATGTCGACCACGCTGACGCCAAAGGAAGAAAATCATACAATTCCGGCACGAAAAACTTCCAACCTGGAAGCGGCCAAAATTCTAACATTTCCAACCAGAACTCGGTCGTAAACAGCCCGGCTAAAAATACAGCACCGGCTAAGAGCACCACAGCACCGACTCAAAGCAAAAGCGGCGGCCTGATGAAAGGCTTACTGTTCGGCGGCCTGGCAGGACTTCTGCTCGGCGGCTTGCTCGGCAATCTGGGTTCGCTTGGCGCCATTCTCGGTTTGCTTATTAATGTTCTGTTTGTCGTTATGGTAATCGCCATTATCCGCAAATTGTATGTGGCCTATAAAACGAAGAAGAAAGAACAGGAAGCGAACATATGGAGAAACTAAAGCTGTCGGAACAGGATATCGTAAACGCGCTATGCCTGTACATTGCGGACAAAAAACAAATCAGTCCGCATGATGTCAGCGTTGAATTAATGTGGGATGAAGACTATGGCTTCTCCGCATCAGCCATGGAAAACGGCCGCACACAGATGCTTATTCAAGCTAATATGATTGAAGCAATTCGCTTCTGGCTTCGTCACGAACTTCACCGCGACCCTTTTGCGGCCAGCCTCGAGCTGGTGCTCGACGATGATGAAGGAATTATCGCGTTTGCCAACTACTATAGATAAGCAAAGAAAAAAGCACGGGATTACACCCGTGCTTTTTTCTGTGAAAATCATGAAGAAAGAAGAAGAGGGAGGAAAAAAGATCTAAGGAAGAAAAAGGCATTCGCCTTTTTCTACATTGAAATCATCTCCTCATTCTTTCCTCCCTTTTCCTTCGTACCACAAAAGTCAGCCGCCCTTCCCACAATTTTCATGTCGGGGGTGCGGCTGAGATGCCATGGTGGTTTTCTGTGAAAATCCTTCTTTCTTCTCTCATTTTTCTTGCCTTACTACTTACTACACTATCTGCCTCAATCGTTTTTGCTGACGCTTCAAGAAGCTTAGTATATCTTTCCACTCTTTCAGCCTCTCACGCCCCCAATTTCTTGCATCTATATAGTTATGCTGCGCCTTCCCTTCCTCATGGAGCCTGACATGATGCTGCAATCGAACATTCAGCATACAGGCCAGCGCATCGAGCCATCGTTCGTAATCCGATACGGAGAGTACACCGCTGCGGTACAGCTCGCTTAACCGTTCCTTCGTTTCTGTGGCTTCGATATGATGGGCGATAGCCAGGATACGAACCGTATTCACCAGTTGATAATAGCCGCCTTCCTTTAAATCATACTCTCCTGCGTGCTCACCCCACCGCTCGTAGCGGAGATTGCGAAACAGCCCGAGCGGAATGTCATGCAAAAGAGAATGCTGTGCGAAGCGATGCTGCAGCTTTTTGTTTTCATACAGGCGTCGATGCATCCAGGCTTTCAAGCGGTAACAAAGCATACGATCGCCATATATGGCACGCATATCCGAAAGCATGAGCAGATACCGTATCTCATCAATGCCTTGGCTTTCTATCCAGGAAAGGATGGTCTGCTGCCACTCTGCCATATCGTGACGCCAGCGCCTGTTAGATGCCATTACGTTTCCTGAGCAAAGCGGATATCCCGCCTGTTCTAATTCGTAGGAGATGCGCTGACTGAACAAAGCGAAATATTCCTGATGCGAAGAAGTATGCATTAATTCAGGCTGCGTAACGTCCATATCACCGTACATCAATCCGTGATCTTGGTCATTGCCGATGGTTCGCTCTCCACGCCCTCCGCTGCCGAGTTCAAACCAGCAGTACGGCTCCCGGGGAGTTCCGAAGCCCTGAGCTACCATCCACTCTTCCGCACGCTGCACCGCTTCGCGGCATAATCTGTCGTGCAGAAGATTCAGCATCCGGTACTTCTCAAAGACAGGAAGAGAAGAACCTGCCAATTTGACAGCCTCTTCTTCCACACTGCGCTTTACATCTTCCAACGTACTCATAGCGTTACCTCGAGACAACTTTCATATCGGTTTTTTCTACCGCAAACGCCGGATTTTCTGCCGATTCCAGATGCTCTGGATATCCGTATGCTCCGTGCTCGCTCAAATCCAGTCCGGTAATCTCTTCCCCCGGTGTCCCCTTCAGTCCCGTCATCACTTTCAGCACATACAGGATAATGAAGCTGAGGATGGCAACATAGGCAGCGGCCCACCCAGGCAATGGTTCTGTTTTCATCTTTCCATCCCCCTATACGTCAACTTTTTTGCATTATAATATAAAGAGCAATGTATTGTTTATTTTGAGTCAGATAATATAACATGTGAAATTTATATCTTGCTTTACGCAATATTTCTTTTTGTTTTTCGCAAACCACATACCCGGGCCTATATGGTTTTCAGTATAATCAAATGAATCATATTAGTCTCCTGTATCTGTCGTCTATTTACATTATATATCAGCACCTATACTTTTCCACGTATTCCAGCCGATGATATCAACGAAATGTCAACAAAAAAGAACCGCATAGAAGTTTCTACACGGTTCCTGCCGTTTATTTCTCAAATAACGCCTGCAGATTCTCCCTATACGGCGCGCGCACAATGCCTTTTTCCGTAATAATGGCTGTTACGTACTCGTTCGGGGTCACATCAAAAGCCGGATTGTACACCTTGATATCGTTCGGTGCCACCTGACGGCCGAACCCCCGGGTAACCTCCTCCGCTTCGCGCTCTTCGATCGGGATTTCTTTACCGGTTGGTGTCGTAAGATCAATTGAAGACAGCGGAGCTGCGACGTAGAACGGAATATTATGCGCCCGTGCCAGCACGGCCAGACCGTACGTGCCAATCTTATTGGCAACGTCACCGTTTGCCGCCACACGGTCCGTACCGACGATAACTGCCTGCACCCAGCCGTTCGACATGACTTTCGCCGCCATATTGTCACAGATGAGCGTGACATCGATGCCTGCCTGCTGCAGCTCATACGCGGTCAAGCGCGCTCCTTGAAGCACCGGGCGGGTTTCATCGGCAAACACTTTAATATTCCATCCCTTTTCATGCGCGAGATACATCGGAGCTGTCGCCGTTCCGTACTTGGCGGTGGCAAGTCCACCGGCATTGCAATGTGTCAGTACTCCCATTCCGTCCGAAAACAGTGTCAATGCATGCTCCCCAATCGCACGGCAGACCCTTTCGTCTTCCGCCTGTATCTCCTGCGCTTCTTTTAGCAATGCCTGCTTGATTTGAGCCGGAGACTGCCCCGCTGCAGCGGACTCTTCCGCTCTGCGCACCATTCGGTTCAACGCCCAGAACAGATTAACGGCTGTCGGCCGCGAAGTAGCAAGGTAATCCGCCTGTTTTTTCACTTCTGAAAGCAGTTCATCCACTGTCGCAGATGCGAAGCTGCGCACAGCCACATATACGCCATAGGCGGCGGTAATGCCAATCGCCGGCGCGCCTCGTACTTTCAGTCGCTCGATTGCCTCCCATACCTGTTTTACATCAGACAAGGTAAGAAATTCAGTTTGCTCCGGCAGTTTGGTTTGATCAAGCAAAATAAGTTCGTCGTTTTCCCAGCGCACAGACTGGAGAGGTTCATATGTTTTCGTCATGATTTTTCCTCCTTGTTGCGGCGTTGTTCAATAATCTTCTTGCCCGGGTGGGCCCCTTTTAGCCCGTAGAAAGAGCGGGCATCCACCAGCCTGTCCACCTGTTCGTCAGACAGCTCCTGTACACGTCCAAGCATACGTGCAGTAAACAAAATTTTAGCGCACATCTCAACCGATTCCATCTTGAACAGCGCCTCCGTCAAGCTCTGTCCCATTGTGACGGCGCCATGGTTGGCCAGCAGGATGGCATCGTGCTCTTTATAGAAAGGCCGCAGCGTCTCAGGCAGTGCTTCCGTGCCGGGAGTGGCATACGGCGCAAGAGGAATCGTACCCATCGTAACGATAAGCTCAGGCAGCGCAAGCTCATCAAGCGGGATTCCCGCCACCGCAAACCCGGTCGCTGTCGGCGGGTGAGCGTGCACGATCGCCTGCACATCAGGCCGATGTCGATAAATATCAAAATGCATGGCACTCTCAGTAGATGGGCGCCCCTGTCCCTCTATCGTTTCCCCCGAAGTCAGATTGACCAGCAGAAGCGCATCCGCTTCCATAAATCCTTTGCTGACACCGCTTGGTGTAATCAGCACATGCTCTGTATCAATTCGCACGCTAATATTTCCGTCGTTGGCAGCGACGAATCCACTCTGGTATATGCGACATCCCGCTTCCACAATTTCGTGAGCCAGCTTATTCTTATTCATTGCTCGCTCCCCTTTCCAAATACGCCCCCGTGAATTTATAAAACAGGGAATAAAATCGATCATTTTGGGTAAAATAATAGAGAATAAGTGAAAATTACACTTACATGAAAAAAGTTACTACCGCTTTCTTCCTACGGTTCACTCATTGAGTATACGTTGATATATTACAAACTGCAAGAAAGGAGAAAAGAACAATGGATAAAAATGAATGGAGCGAATGGGAATTTCCGAGTGTATATGAGATTACCCGGATGATCGCTGAAGCCAAAGAAAAATCCTAATGGAATAAATAAGAGAAGCCCCGAATTAGGCGTCCGGGGTATTTTCTTATTCTTCTATTTCGTCGTTCGTCTCCTTTTTTTCCTTTGCTTCGGAACAGGGAAAACAAATTAGCTTTCCCTTCTCTAATACAATTCCTCCGATAAATCCGTCATGACAATACACTTCTGCTCCGCACTCCACACAAACTCCGACGTATTCACGCATTTTTACATCCTCCTGTTGCTACAGTGCAAATTTCTCACCCTGACGGACAATCGAATGAGCCAGGCCTCGGAGCTCATCTGCGCTATTCGAGATTTCCTGCAGAACCAGCGCCTGCTGCTCACTTGCACTGGCCAGCTGTGCCGTGGACTCAGCCATCTCCTGTGAAGATATACTTATGTTTTGAATATAGTTTACCAGCTGGGTTTTTTGTGTGTTCATTTTCTTCACCAGCATTCCTGTCGTTTCCGTAAATTCTTCGATCAGCCGCATGCCTGCCTGCGTTGCGTCGAACACCTGCCGCGTGTTAATCTGTTCCTTCTTCTGCTGTGCAAACTGGCCTTCAGCCGCCTGCACCGAGCGAACCGCATCCGCCACCTGTTTCTTCATTTCCTCAATAAACTGCTGGATTTCATGTGCAGAATGCTGTGATTGTTCCGCTAATTTGCGCACCTCGTCCGCCACAACGCTGAATCCTTTGCCTGCTTCGCCCGCCCGTGCTGCTTCGATGGAAGCGTTCAATGCCAGCAGATTGGTCTGTTCGGCGATACCGCTAATAACACCGGTGATTTTCTCGATATTTTGCGACTTAGTAGCCAACTCCTCTACGACTTCTTCGATTCTTCTAAACAATTCGTAGCTCATATCCGTCGCTTGAGCCAGATTGCTCAACGCTTTCACGCCCCGCTCCGTAATGTTCCCCTGCTCTTTGACTTTCTCGTCCGTTCGCTCGGTTTGCAGGGTGATTTCCTCCATATCCTGCTCCCATTCCTGCATCAGCGAAGCAAACTGGCGGCTGATATCTTTTTGCTCTGCGGCATGATGTGCAATGGAATCAATGCCGCTTGCCGTTTCCTGACTTTGTGATGAGAAATGATGAAAAACCGTTGTTAAATTGGTAGATGACTGGTTCACAACCTGTGCATCCCGATTCAACGATTCAATGATACGGCGCAGCGACTGGCGTACTTCATCAAACGCTTGAGCCAGACGCCCCAGCTCGTCGCTTGAATACTCCCGGCTTTCGCCGCGCAAATCTCCTTGTTTCAACCGGTCGGCAATTTGCAGCAGCAATTGAATGGAGCGTTGGATCCCTCGATTAATATAAAGCATAAACAGAACGGTAAGAACCAGAATCAGTCCGGTCACCACCGGCGGTATCCACTTCATTGCCGCAATCGCCGCCTGCTCTTTATTTTCTGCGGCTTTATATTTCGCTTCCGCTGCTTTCTGAATGGAAGCGGCGAGCGGATTCATTTTATTGGCAGCGTCATGGTACATCGCAATCATGACTTTCTCGTTTTCGATTGCATAGACGAGCTTCTCATACGCTTGACCATACTTATCTATAGAAGGAGCAAGTTGCGGTACCGCTTGCTTTATCTGCGCCAGTACCTGTTTCATCTGTTCCGTGTTCTTCTTTCCCTGATGGTATAGGTACTCGCTTTCTAA
>Ga0310837_100898_pt1 | contig 16219 bp, 17 predicted proteins | sample SM_ome_5_FD_201315 | JGI IMG/M metagenome (GOLD analysis project Ga0310837, IMG submission 201315) | Sorghum-adapted microbial communities enriched on stacked mutant (SM) sorghum from Joint BioEnergy Institute, Emeryville, California... ...
CCGGCTCCGCCTTATACAATACGGTCGTCTCCTCGTCGGCCACATCTTCTACCAGCGGCACATCCGGAATTTCTTCGAGCATTTCCGCTACTTTATACAAAAGTTCCCTTACGCCCTGCTTTGTTGCCGCGGAAATTGGAAAAACCGGCACGTCTTCTCCAACCTTTTTACGGAACTCAGCCAGATTTTCCTCCGCACCGGGAATGTCCATCTTGTTCGCCGCAACCACCTGGGGACGTTCCTCCAGCTTCTTATTGTACAGCTTCAATTCTTCATTAATCTGTACATAATCATCATACGGATCACGCCCTTCAGAACCGGCCATGTCAATCACATGGATGATGACGCGTGTCCGCTCCACATGCCGCAGAAATTGATGGCCCAGACCTACACCTTCATGTGCCCCTTCAATCAATCCGGGCAGATCTGCCATAACGAAACTCCGTTCTTCGTCTACATCTACTACGCCCAGATTCGGCGTTATCGTCGTAAAATGATATTCGGCGATTTTCGGACGGGCTGCCGAGACGACGGAAAGCAGAGTCGATTTTCCGACGCTCGGGAATCCCACCAGGCCGACGTCCGCCAGTACTTTCAGTTCCAGACGTACGTAACGCTCCTGACCCGGCTCGCCATTCTCCGCAATCTCCGGTGCCGGATTGGCCGGTGTCGCAAACCGGATGTTACCGCGGCCGCCACGGCCGCCTCTTGCGATAACCGCGCGCTGTCCGTTCACTACCAGATCGGCAATAACCTGCTGCGTATCATCATCAATTACGGTCGTCCCCGGAGGAACCCGTACGACTAAATCTTCCGCTCCTGCACCGTGTTGTCCCTTCGTCCGGCCGTTCTCGCCGCGCGCTGCCTTGAAGTGGCGCTTATAGCGGAAATCGACGAGCGTACGCAAACCTTCATCCACCACAAACACCACATTCCCGCCACGGCCGCCGTCACCGCCGGCAGGACCTCCGGCTGCCACGTATTTTTCCCTGCGGAAGGCAACCATCCCATTTCCTCCGTCGCCGCCTTTCACGTATACTCGTACACTATCTACAAACATATAAATTCCACCTTTTTCTGTGAAAATTGTGAGGAAAGAAGGAGAGAAAGAGGAAATGAGATCCAGGGAAGAAAAAGGCGTTCGCCTTTTTCTACATTAAAATCCTCTCCTCATTCTTTCCTCTCTTTTCCTTCGCACCACAAAAGTCAGCCGCCCTTCCCATGATTTTCATGTCGGGGTTGCGGCTGAACAGCCATGCCTACTTTCTGTTTTCATGTCAGAGCTTGCAGCAGGGACGGCCATACTGTTTTATAGAGGAAACAGACATTCCAGTACCGACTCCGAAGCCGTATGAGGTGCGAGCAGCACCTTGCCCCCCCACTCTTCCGCCTGGACTTTTGCCTGCATAAGCTTAGGCTCGATTTCCCGAGCGTCCAGCTCGCCGGCAAAATCAGCCACCATCCGTAGCATTCCTTCTTCGCGATGCAACGTAAGAAGAAACGTATTGCTTTCTCCGTTATTATAGAGCGCGTGCTGCTGGTATAACTTTACCACCGAAAGAATGAAATCTCCCAGCTTTGGCCCCTCTTCAAACGATAGAAGTGAGAAGGAAGCCGGAATTTCCACCTCAATACATACGTTATTATGTAATGCGTTAAACGACAATAAATAGGCGACAAGCGGCGGATATTCCAGCCGGGACACCAACGTGTCCCGATTGGCATCCGTAATGATTTTGCGTATGTATTCCTCGCACATGTCGTATTTCTCAAGCTTTAAGTACCCGAGCAGAACCTGAATATGGTTAAGCCAGTCGTGCCGTTGGTGATTAATAACTTCGATTAACTCCTTCATACGGCTTCGCTCCCTTTATTATGGCTTCTCTCATCATTTTACCATATTCGGCCAGCGGCGTGGCACGAGCGGTGCAAAGAAAAACATTTGCTTTTCTATAAACGAAGAATGGGCGGAAGCGAGACTTTTCCTTCCTCCAGCAGCTCTTTCGCCAGATGCTTGGCGTATCCGATCGCCTGCTCCACCATTACATTCGGAGGCTGCGGCAGCTCATCGGCTTCCACTAGCACATCGATAATGCAGGGACGCTTGGCGGCTGCGGCTTTGCGCAATGCCGGAAGCACATCTTCCTTCCTCTCGACGCGCAATCCCATCGCACCGCACGCTTCTGCATAGGCAGCGAAGTTTGGATTATGCAGACCGGTACCATATTCAAGATTGCCGAGCACTTCTTGTTCAAACTTAATCATGGCGATTTTCTGGTTATTGAATACGACGACGATGATGGGCAAATCATACTTGACCGCGGTGACGAAATCGGCCATCATCATACCAAAACCGCCGTCACCGCATAAGGCAAACACCTGCCGCTCGGGATAGGCGATTTGCGCTGCAATGGCACCTGGCATACCGCAGCCAAGCGTAGCCAGCCAGCTGGATAGAATAAAGTGCTGGTTGGTGCAGCGAAAATGCCGTGCGGCCCAAACGGTAACATTGCCGACATCGCACGACAGCACAGCATTCTCCTCCGCCATCTCCTCCATCGCCCGCGCCACATATTCCGGAAGAATCTTCGGATGCTCTGCCTCTTCCAGACTTTCCATTTTATCCCACCATTTATCCATATTCGCTTTGCAGCGCGCCAGAAACTCGCGGCTCTCATGGTATGCCACGCGCTCATTCAGCAGTGCAAGCGTCGATTTCGCTTCGCCGACAATCCCGACATCCACCGCATATCGTTTGCCGATTTGCCGTGCATCCACGTCCAATTGAATCGTAAACGCACGCTCCGGGAGATAGACGGTAAACGGATAGGAAGTGCCAATCATAAACAAAATATCCGCCTCCTGCATCGCGGTGTATGCCGCCCTTGTGCCAAGCAGTCCAAGACCGCCCAGGCAGTACGGATGCCTGTCCGGAATGACGCCTTTAGCCGGAAGCGTAAGTACGATGGGAGCGCCGAGCTTTTCGGCAAGGGTAAGCAGTTCCTCTCTTGCTCCCCGTGCACCTTTACCAGCTAAAATAACAATATTTTTATCCATTTGATTCAGTGCGGCACAGATCGCATCCATATCGTGATCCAGCGGCTGTACCTTTCCCCTTGCTATCTGGGGAGAGGTATAGGACGTACCCTTGTTCATCTCCATATTCGTCACGTTGCCGGGAAACGCCAGTACCGCGACACCCTTCTCGGCATATGCCGTACGAATTGCTTGATTAACCACAGCGGGCAACTGTACAGGTGAAACAACCATCTGATTATACACCGCCACATCATCAAACAAGCGGCTTAGATTCACTTCTTGAAAATAATCAAGCCCCATTACTGCCGTATCGACCTGCCCGGCAATCGCCAGTACGGGCGCATGATCCAGTTTGGCGTCATACAATCCGTTCAGCAAATGAATGGCGCCAGGACCCGCCACACCGAGACAGACACCGAGTTTTCCAGTCAATTTAGCATACGCCGCGGCCGCCAGAGCCCCGGCTTCTTCATGCCGTACCTGGATAAAGCGAATTTTATCTTTCCTCTTGCGCAGCGCCTCAATGATAGCGTTTATCGAATCACCAGGCATTCCATACACATGGTCCACGCCCCACTCAATCAGCAAATCAATCAGCGTATCGGCTCCGTTTTTGCGAAACACAGGCAAACACTCCTTTGGTTTTTGCCTTAGTGTGCACAAACCCATAGACAAAAAAACGAAAAGCAAAAGAGAAAAGAGAAAAAAGACCATTGACTGGCGTCAACGGTCTTTTTATTCGCTCACGTATTAAGCTTTGCTTGCTACCGGTTCAACAACCACTTGTTTGCGGTCGCGGCCCAGACGCTTGAAGCGTACGATACCGTCAGACAGCGCGAACAATGTGTCGTCGCCACCACGGCCTACGTTTGCACCCGGATAGATCTTCGTACCGCGTTGACGGTACAGGATATTACCCGCTTTTACGAATTGGCCATCTCCACGTTTCGCGCCAAGACGCTTCGAGATGGAGTCGCGGCCGTTCTTCGTGCTACCTACCCCTTTTTTCGAGGCGAAGAATTGAAGGTCCATTCTTAACATGAGTGCCACCTCCTCAATATTTCAATTTGTCGGCAATCCGAACATACTTGTCATGACTTACGGCTACCGAATACAGCGAGGCAATCATGCCTTCGAGCAGTAACTGCACTTTCTCCGCAAGCTCCGGCGCATAATCGTCCGGTACTTTCACTTCGAGAAACCCGCTGTCGCCCTGTCTGGCCGGCAGCCCGACGTTCAATAACAATTCAACGGCGTTAACGGTCCCTAGCGAGATGGCAGACACCGCGGCACACACCAGATCCCGGCCATAATCAGCCGATCCGGCATGTCCACTGATCGTAATCTTCTCGATCGTCCCGTCAGAGCGCCTCTTTACTTGCACCGTAATCATTATGCATTGATGGCGTCGATAACAACCTTCGTATAAGGTTGACGGTGACCCTGCTTACGACGGTAGTTTTTCTTTGCTTTGTATTTGTACACGATAATTTTCTTGCCTTTACCGTGACGTTCCACTTTCGCGGTAACAGTCGCACCTTCTACTACAGGAGCGCCCATTTTTACACCGTCCTCACCAGATACGAGCAGTACACGGTCAAAAGTTACTGTGTCACCTTCAGCGTTTGCCAGCTTTTCGATGTACAGTTCTGTGCCTTTCTCCACTTTGTATTGCTTACCACCAGTTTCGATAATTGCGTACATTCGTTGCACCTCCTCCATATACTAAGACTCGCCGATACCCGGTGCGGCCGCCTGACCGACTTTATAACCTTCATCGAGCGGTTGTAGTCTGCTTGAGGTGTCAAGCACACTAGTCAACAAAAAATAGATTATCACATTCTTCCCTTAAAAGCAATCATTATCTCTGGACACGCGCCTGTACCTCTTCTTCGCTTCCCATAAATGTAATTTGGTACCGCTGCTCGTCCAGCATCGGATTTTCTTTCAAATAGACGACAAAGCCTGTACTATCCTCCAACTCATTCAGATATCCGTGTTCGTTAAAATAACGTACCGTGTGTGGATGCATCTCCACCAACACAGCGGATATGCGATCATCCTGACTATAGGCAATAAGTTCGCGCTCCAGTATGCCAAGCAACGTTTCTTCGGCGAGAATCCGGCCTTTTCCTTCACAGCACGGACAGGTACGCTGCAGCATATCAGAGAGGTTGTGCCGCTCTTTTTTACGCGTCATCTCAAGAAGTCCGAGTTGCGTAAAGCCAAGAAGATGCGTTTTCGTTTTATCCTTGCGGAGCTCCGCCTCCATGCATTTATGCACTTGCACTCGATGCTCCTGCTTGGCCATGTCGATAAAGTCAATAATAATAATCCCGCCGACATTGCGCAGGCGGAGCTGGCGCGCAATTTCGCGGCAGGCTTCCAGGTTCGTCTTGACCACAGTTTCTTCCAGATCATGGGTACCAGTAAACTTACCTGTATTCACATCAAACACGGTCATCGCTTCCGTCTGGTCAATAACCAGGTAACCACCGCTCTTTAGCCAAACTTTCCGGCGGAGGGCCCGCTCAATCTCTCCATCAAGGTCATAATGGGCAAAAATCTCTTCCCGCCCCGTATACAGTTGAATTTTTTCTTCGAGCTCCGGCTGATAACGTCCGAGCAGGGAGCACACTTCCGCATAGCGTAAACGACTGTCGATGATAACTTCTTCAATGTCCTCGCTGACAAAATCGCGGACGACACGGGAGACAAGATCAAGATCCTGATAGATGAGCGAAGGTGGACGTGTATGCTTTTTATCGTTTTGCACCTGTTCCCAGCGCGCACGCAAAAATAAGATATCCGCCGCAAGTTCCTTCTGCGTAACGCCTTCGGCCAGCGTACGCAGAATGACGCCTTCCTCCGGCTTAAGAATGCCGCGGACAACCGAGCGGAGGCGCTCCCGCTCTTTCTCCTGCTGGATGCGGCGAGAGACGCCGATATATGATACATTCGGCAGATAGACGATATAGCGTCCTGGCAGTGAGACTTGTGTTGTTACACGCGCCCCCTTTGTCCCGAAGGCTTCTTTGCTGACCTGTACCGTTATTTCCTGTCCTTTGGTAATCAGCTCGTTTATGGAAGGCTTTCGCTTCTTCGTTTTTTCGATGTCCGGAGGCAAACAATCGTCCACATATAAAAATGCGTTCTTGTCCATGCCGATATCGACGAATGCGGCCTGCATTCCGGGAAGCACATTCTCGACTCTTCCTTTGTATATGTTTCCGACAATGCGGCTCTCTTCCGGACGTTCGATATATAATTCAACCAAACGACCGCTTTCCAGCACGGCGACGCGCGCTTCACGGCCCATGGCATTGACAATAATCTTTTTCAATAGGATTCCCCCTTATCTTCCCTCCATTTTACTGTTATTGCAGCAACTCTTCCACTTTACAATGCCGCCGTGCCCCTGAGAAATAATACTCCAGCAGCGTCTTCTCTGAAAACATGGCGCTCGGAAGCGTTCTTCTTTTTACAATAAACAGATGATAACGGTTCCGCTTCAGTTGATTCACGGCCTGTGCAAGTGAAAGAGAGGGCGGGACGAATACGAGGCGCTCTTCCCACGCCGAATGCCGAAGCTCCAGGCAGGCCTGCCGTGCAAGCAAAAACCGGAGAAACTGATAATGCCGCTTCCGGTACGCAAGAATGGCGCCAAACAGCAGATAAAACGACACCGCCAGCCCGTTCAAGTGCGGCGTCGGCTCAAACGAAAGACTCCAGGCCAACAAACCTGTTGCTCCTGCCAAACTCGTATACATTGACAACAGCATCGCCTGGCGATACGGCAGAAAAAGGCTGAATACCGTCTGCAGCACCCGTCCGCCGTCCAGCGGCCAGACAGGAAGCAGGTTAAACCCGCCGATGACAAGATTACTGTACACAAAAAAAGCCGTCCATGCAGACGACCATATTCCTAGCTTCTGAAAGGACCAGCCGATTGCGATCAGAATCGCGTTTACCATCGGCCCGGCCAGCGCTACCACAATCTCCGTACGGGGCTCCGTATTTCCCCATTCGTCGATTTCCGCCACCCCGCCGAATGGAAGCAGTTCAATCTTTCTCACCCGCCAGCCATACCAGCGTGCCGCTGTCACATGACCGAGCTCATGCAGGAGGACAATGACAAATAAAGTGATGACTTGAATGAATTGCCCGACCAGCAGGGCACCTAACATCATGAACCAAAACAACGGATGAACATGCAGCTTCATATTATTCAAAACGAACCACGCCCTGCGGATCAACAAACTGCTCGTTCTTCTTCACGGCGAAATATACGGACTTCAGCGTCTGCCCTTCCGTCTGTGCTTTGCCGATGGCCCGCTGGACTTCCACCCAGTCATTTGGCTTTACTTCCAGCGTGTCCAGGCCTGCATACCATGTCTCCATTCCTTTTGCATGTTGGATGATGACCGTATTGCCGAATCCTTCTTTTTGTCCGGCGAATGTTACCCATCCCTGGTCCACCGCACGAATCGTCGCATCCTTCGGTATAAAGTATACGCCAGTCCCCTGCTCGGCAAACGTTTGCGTCACCTTACCCGCCGCAGGCGCTTTCAAGAGCATGCTCTGCGCCTGCAGCACCGGTTTGGCCTCACTGCCCATCGTGCCCAGGGTCGGCAATAGTGTCGGCACCGCGCCGAAATTTTTCTCATACCAGGCCGAAAGGCCAGCGAAATTATACGAACGGTCCATGACCTCATTCATCACTGTACGGTACTTTTCCGATCCCGGAAATGATACATGGTTAATGACATAAGCCAAGCTCAACAGAAAAAAAGAAGCGATGATTTTTATAAACAATTTGTCTCTCCGCTTCATCGGTCCAGAGAAAGATCCGGATGAAGTCCGGGATTTCTGTGCCCGTTCCCGCTCTCTGTACTCAACCCGGTGCCACGGCTCTTCTCTCTCAGCGTAGAACGGTTCGGAATAGACAGGCGGCAATTCTTCTCTCTCATCGAAAAAATAGGAGGAATAGTTGTCCTCCATTTGTTCACGCAGCCGGCGCACCCGCTCTTCCCGGCGGCGTTTGATTCCGTCCGTATCGAAATATGCCATCGCTTCCTCACTCCTCGTTTCCTTGTCCTTTTGTACAAGTGTATGAACAAGAGAGGAAGGGTAGACCGCCGGGATGAAACTCCGGTTGATATACTTTCCTATCCCGTAAAAAAAATGTGTCGTCCTTTGCTCTCGCAAGCAAAGAACGACACATCTTCCTGCTCTCCATCATTCAAACATCAATTTTTTCCGTCGCATCCCGATATTCAACACAATACCCATGACAAAGAAGTTGGTAACAAGCGAGCTTCCCCCATAGCTGATAAACGGGAGCGGAATGCCCGTAATCGGCATCAATTGAATCGTCATACCGATGTTTTCGAATATCTGAAACACATACATACCGATCACGCCGGCAATTACATACATACCGAACGTATCCTTGGCCTCCATCGCAATCCGAACCATACGGTAGATGAAGAAGAAATAAATAAAAATCAAGATGCTCGATCCGATAAAGCCAAGCTCTTCCGCGATGACCGTAAACACGAAGTCGCTCTCTCCGACCGGCACCCAACCGTTCCGCGCCTGCGTGCCCTGGTTAATGCCTTTGCCGAGCAGTTGACCTGAGCCGATTGCCGTCAGTGACTGCATCAGCTGGTAGCCTTCCTTCGGATATGCCTCCGGCTTCAACCACGATTCAATCCGCATCCACTGGTATTCATGCATAATATGCTCAAAGAAGAACTGCTTGTGAAACATAAAAACATACGCCAATGATGAGATGAAAATGGCACCGACGATGCCCAGCATTGCAAAGTAGCGCATGGGAACTCCCGCCACGAGCAGCATACTGAACATAATTCCCGTAAATACAAGCGATGTTCCCAAATCCGGCTGGATTAAAATTAATATCAGCGGCACACCAATCAGGAGAAAGATCGGAAACATCGCTTTTAGGTTATCAATCGGCTCTTCCTTCTCATCTTTCTTGGAGATATACCTGGCAACGGCAATGATCGTAAAAATCTTCATTAACTCTGACGGCTGAAAATCAACGATCCCAAGCTGATACCAACTGTGCGCGCCGCTTTTAGCCGGCATGAACAGTACGCCGATAATCAGCACCATCCCGATGCCGTACAGCACATAAGCGAGGTTGCTAAAGCTGTTGTAATCGAACAGCAGCACACTCGCCAGGATCGTAAATCCGAAAGCGTACCAGATGACCTGCTTCCATTCATAATTGGCCGTCGCTGTCGCCCCGGAAATTCCGATAAAACTAAAGATTCCAAGGCACATAAGGAGCAAAATCAAAAGCCAATCCAAATTCCGTATATACTTTTTTTCAAAATCCATGCTCTATCCCCCGATGCCGTGTCCGCACCGCGTATTATCTGATGCCGAATAACCGCTTCACTTTCTTAAAAAACCCTTCCGGCTCTTCCATATTTAAAAACGGTACCGAATCGCCCAGAATGCGGCGCGCGATATTACGATACGCAATTCCGGCTTTCGCTTCATGATTCATCGCAACCGGTTCCTTTAAATTCAAATGCTTAATGACCTCTTCATCATCCGGTACGTAGCCAATCGGATCGACAGATAGCATGGCGACTACATCATCGACATCGAGCATATCACCCGTGCGTGTCATGTGCGGACGAATCCTGTTGACTACCAGATACATTGCCTCCATCTCCTCCCGCTCCAGCAGACCGATAACACGGTCCGCGTCACGAATCGAAGAAATCTCCGGCGTCGTTACTACAATCGCTTTGTCCGCACCGGCAACGGCATTCTTGAACCCCTGCTCGATGCCGGCCGGACAGTCGATTAGCACGAAGTCAAAATCCGTCTTCAATTGGTTTATCAGCTCTTCCATCTGTTCAGGCGTAACCGCCGACTTGTCCTTCGTCTGCGCCGCCGGAAGCAAATAGAGTGCGTCATCAAACCGCTTGTCTTTTATCATAGCCTGATGAAGCTTGCAGTTGCCTTCAATGACATCCACCAGATCGAAAATAATCCGGTTTTCGAGTCCCATCACCAGATCAAGGTTTCGAAGTCCAATGTCCGTATCTACCATGCAGACTTTTTTGCCTAACTGCGCCAAGGCTGTTCCAATATTGGCAGTCGTCGTCGTTTTGCCGACGCCGCCTTTTCCCGACGTAACCACAACGGCTTCACCCACGAGGATCCCCCCTATATGACAAACCGACCCAGTTCAGGTCGGATTTTATGCAATTGATTCATTTTTTCAATCGCTAAGCGCCCGTTGGCGATGTATGCGAATCCCATTCGCGCCATCTCCTCCGATTCCTGGCCGTCCGGCACCGGATTGATAATGCCGGCGATACGCACCTGCGTGGGAAGCATCTCATGCGCGGCGATGATACACTGCTTATTCCCTTCGCAGCCAGCATGCGCCGTTCCGCGCAGCGAACCGAGAACAAAAATATTTCCTGTACACATGACAAGTGCGCCCGAATTGATGTCCCCAAGCAGCAGTAAATCCCCTTCATGGCGAATGACCTGTCCTGAACGCACCGTACGCGTATAGACACGCATTTGAGAGGCCAGTTTGTCGCGCAGCGCTTCTTCTTTTAACATTACGTCCGACTCAATCGTCTTGACGACCAGATTGCCCCGCCGCTTCAAGATTTCACGAATCTGCTGTTCTTGACTTGCGGATACATACCGCATCCCCAGCTTCACTACAATGCTAATCACCGGGCCTGTCAGAATCTGCTGGTGGCTCTTCTCAATCTTCTCCCGCAGTTCCTCAAGCAGTTGCTCAAATGAACATGTGTCGTCCAGATGAAAGACGAGGCCCTCTTTGGTCCCTTTAATTACTACATTTTGTTTTACTTTTGCCATAGCCAAAGATCCACCCCGTATTCTTAAATATTCGCCATGGAGTGACGGTTTCCTGCCGAATGAGAACTACGCAATCTCCTGCTCGAGCCGGGACTTGTTCAGCAGCCTGTTCATCGGGCGGAAAATCAGCATGGCGAACAATGCATTGAAGATAACGGTCGGAATCGCTTCTTCAAATAATAACGCCAGGGCATTCATATACGCCATATTAAACAAATGATATATCTCATAGACAAGCCATTCATTCACAAAAACGACCACCAGTACGTTAATGAGTACCAGGAACCAACTCTGATGGAAGTAGCGGGAAGTAAGCCCGGCCAGATATCCCAGCGTCGCCATGGCAAATGCATAGACACCAATCACTTCTGCGTACACCACATCGTATAAGAGGCCGAAAAAAAGGCCGAAATACAGGGCCTTCCTTCTTCCGGCGTACAGGCCGATAAATACCGTCCCCACCAGCACAAAACGCGGGATGATAAGCCAGGGAAGTCCCCACACTTCCGGAGCGAATACCTGGGCAATCGTACCTTCAATTAAAAATAAAAGAAACATGACTACAGATATTGCGCCAATCTTCACTTACGTTTGTACCGCCTTTCTTCCGGCTCTCTTACTTGCCGCCCTTCTTCGCATTCTGTTTCTGCTGCTGTACCGGTGCCGGATCCACCACAAAATCGCGCTTCGCCACAAATACCTGCTCAATCTGGTAGAAATTCGCAAGCGGGGTAATACGCGCAGTCTGCGTTAATCCGTAATCACCGTCTCCTACCGAGCTTACGCGCCCGATGACCAGCCCGGGCGGCATCACGCCTCCCATTCCGGATGTAGTCACGTATTGCCCCGGCGTAATTTTTAAATCTTTCGTTTTCGGGATTTTACGCATAATCAGTTCATGCTTCTCCAGGTCATAACTCTCGATGACGCCATAAATCGCCTGATTTCCCTGAATTACGGCGGAAATATGGTTCCCCTGCTCGATATCCATCAACAGCTCCACCTGCGAAGAAAAAGCGGACACGCTCTGTATACGCCCGATTAATGCACCCTGCGCCGAGACGACGGCCATGTCGGGTTCAATGCCGTCATTCTTTCCTTTGCTGATGGTCAGCATATTATTCCAGCGGTCCGGCGACCGTGCGATAACGTCCGCCGCATACTTCTCGTATCCTTTAAGCTTCGTATCCTTAATGCCAAGCATGGAGCGGAGGCGTTCATTCTCACGCCGCAAGTCATCCGCTTCCACTTGCAGTTGTGCATGCTGATCCAGCTGTGATTTCAGCGCCTTATTCTCTTCATATATGTTGTAAATATGCTTAATGTTGTCGAAGAAACCAGAGACCATTACGGTCGGCTTGTACAGAATGCCCTGTACGAAAGAAACCGAGTCTTTCGCGAATCGTTCCGGCCAAGTAGGAACAGGGCGCTCCTTCAATGTAGCGCCCATAACCGCAATCAGCACAATCAAGCCGATTAAGATCGCGATTAACCGCTTATTGCCAAAGAAATTGGTCACTCCTCAACACCCGCTTACTTGCGTCCAGAACGCATCGTGATGCCTGATTTGGACTTAAACAGGTGCAAGTTCTCCAGCGCGCGTCCTGTACCAATCGCTACACAATCAAGCGCATTTTCCGCCACCAGCACCGGCATGCCTGTCTCGTCTGCCAACAGCTTGTCCAGGTTGCGCAGCAGCGCGCCGCCGCCGGTCAGTACAATGCCGCGATCCATAATATCGGCCGCCAGCTCCGGCGGACTTTTCTCCAGCGTAATCTTCACTGCGTCGACAATGCTCTCCACCGTCTCACTCAGCGCGTCAGCAATCTCCTGCGCGGTAATCTCAATGGTTTTAGGCAAACCGGAGATTAAATCGCGGCCGCGGATATCCAAAGTTTCCGGCTGTTCCGGCGGAATGGCAGATCCAATCTCCATCTTAAGGGCTTCCGCCGTCCGCTCCCCAATCATAAGGTTGTATTTCTTCTTGATATATTGAATGATCGCTTCGTCCATTTCGTCGCCCGCAACGCGAATGGATTTGCTTGTCACGATACCGCCGAGTGAAATAATGGCCACCTCGGTCGTACCGCCGCCGATATCCACCACCATGCTGCCCGTAGGCTCCCATACCGGAAGGTCGGCACCAATGGCAGCCGCAAACGGCTCTTCAATCGTAAACGCTTCGCGTGCGCCCGCAAGCTTTGTAGCATCTTCTACGGCACGCTTTTCCACCGCGGTAATGCCGGAAGGAACACATACCATGACGTTTGGTTTGCGCGAGAAAAGGCCGCGGCTTTTCTGAGCCTGATCGATAAAATAACGCAGCATTGTCGCCGTCGTCTCAAAATCGGCGATAACACCGTCTTTCATCGGACGAACGGCTACAATATTGCCCGGCGTTCTTCCGATCATGCTTTTGGCCGAATTTCCCACTGCCTCAATACTTCCCGTGTCTGTGCGCAGCGCCACTACAGACGGCTCCCGAACAACAATTCCTTTTGACTTCGCATATACAAGCGTATTGGCCGTACCCAGGTCAATACCCATATCTCTATTAAAGCTACCAAACATTGGTGTAATTTCTCCCTTCATGATTAGCGCGTATGTAGTCTTGCGACAACTATAAAATTATACTGAAACCGCGTACTTTTTCAATAAGTAAAAGGATAGCATTATACAAAATGCCCTTTCTCTTTCAAACTGTAAAATCGGCCATCCCCAATGATGACGTGATCGAGCAATTCGATGCCCAGAATGCGCCCCGCTTCCTGCAGGCGGCGTGTTACATCGATATCTTCCCGGCTCGGCGCCGGGTCTCCGCTCGGATGGTTATGAAGGCATATCACGGAGGCACTGCTGCGGCGAATTGCTTCTTTGTACACTTCGCGGGGATGGACAATGGATGAGTTCAAACTTCCGATGAAGATCGTTTCTCTACCGATAATATGATTCTTCGTATTGAGGTATAAGCAGACAAAGTGCTCCTGCGTATGATAGCGCATCTCTTCCATCATGATGTCCGCCGCATCCTTTGGCGAACGGATGGCAATTCTGTCAGAAGGAAGCGCGCTGCTCATTCGCTTGCCCAGCTCAAGCCCTGCCATGATCAACAGTGCTTTGGCCGGCCCGATTCCTTTGAGTGCAGTCAGTTCTTCGAAAGAAGTAGACTTCAACCCACGCAAGCCCCCCACCTGGTTCAATACCCGACAGGAAAGCGACATCACCGATTCTTCGGTGGACCCGGTACGCAGCAGTATCGCAAGCAATTCCGCATTCGATAGCGCACCCGGTCCGGCTTGAATCATGCGCTCGCGCGGTCTGTCCGACGCAGGTATCTCCTTCAGTGCCGGATAATAGTTCTGAGACAGCATATCCTTTTGGTCCATATGGACTCCCCCATTTCATTTAAATCCGGGGTGCTTCTTGCTGCCCTGCTTATGGTGTCTCCCCATAGACGCCTTTCCACTGATCCGGCGTCTACAGTAATTTTACACCAAATTCTTCCAGAAAGTCACTGACTAATGCTACCGGCAGACCCACTACGGAGAAATAATCCCCCTCAAGGTGGGAGACGAGCGTCGCTCCGTATCCTTGAATGCCGTATGCGCCCGCTTTATCCATCGGCTCGCCGGTAGCGATATAACGACGGATACGGTCCGGCGTAAGCTCTCGCATCGTGACATTTGTCGCACGAAAACCCACTTTCTCTCTACCGGTCGCCGTATCGATTACGCACAATCCGGTATATACCGTATGCGTCCTGCCCGCAAGCCGTGACAGCATTCGAAACGCTTCTTCTTCATGCTCGGGTTTTCCCAGTATCTCTCCATCGAGCACCACAACGGTGTCGGAGCCGATGATAAGATACGCCTCGTCTTCATTGTCCGCGAGCGAGAATGCCACGTCCCGTGCTTTACGCTGTGCGAGAATGGTCACGAATTCTTCGGGAGCTACCCGCTCCTCGACGACTTCGCTCGCAACGCTCGGCTGCACGGTAAATGTCAGGCCAAGCCCGGCCAACAATTCTTTGCGTCTGGCCGAAGCTGACGCCAGAACAATGGAAGGCTGGTTTGCTTTCGACAATTGGTTCACCTGCTTCTACTAATTGATGCAAAGATGCTGTGAATACATGCTTCTTCTTCCTTATAGACATATATCATATTAAGTTTAGCAAAGACACATGGGCAGTACAACAACGAAAAACTGCCTGAAAAAGAAAAGGGAACGGTCATATTCCGCTCCAACGATAAAAGTCTATCGCGTTATAGCCTGCTGCCACTGTTTGTAAGAAGAAATAAACTGCAACATATTTTCTTCCGCCTGCCAAAGGTACGTCCGGTTCGGCTGGCTTGCAAATTGCTGCAGCGTGGTTACGGCAGTCGTCATCTCGTTCAGCGCATTCTGTAACAGCGCTTTTGACCGCTCGTCTAATACAGTGGTAACGCTTCTTCCCCGCTGAAGCGCCTCTCTGTGCTGTGTAAGCATCTTGTCCAGTACAGCCTGCGGAACTTTCCCTTCTTTAAATCCTCCCCCAATCGCAAGCGATACCGTCTGAAACAAATCGGCCTGCAACCGGCCGAACTGTTTGATTTCCTCCGCCGTACCCCGGGGCAGCGTCTCGGGCACCGACAACGTCAGGGTGCCTGCGGGTAAACTTTTCTCCTTAATATATACTTCCTGCTTGGATGCCCGGTATGCCTGGGCCAGCGCCAGCGCATCGTCACGCGAAGCACTGACCCCTAGAAACAGCGTGTGCTTCCCCGCATCTTCCTCCATATGGGTCGGCCAGCCTTTTTGCTGGAATACAGCCTGCTCCTGCTGCGCCCCCGCTTTCGTGCTGAATACGCCGCCCTGCACCATATACAGGGGAACGACCGGAAGCGTTATAGTCAGCGGATTCGTTTTGGGAGTAGTCGCCGGGGAAGGGACACCCGGTACAGTTTGTCCGGACACCGCAGAATTCAATGCTTGTCCCTGTGCTCCTTGTCCGGCCGGCGTCTGGCCGCCTGCTCCCTTTTGCTCGTTTTGCTGCGTTTGTCCCAGAGCAAAGGGCGCTTTTTCTCCTGCAGGCGGCGGTTCTTCAGCGGCAAAGGTCTGCAGAACGACATAACCGAGCAGCAGGCCGATGGCGACCGCCCCTCCCGCAACGGCCGATAGCCGAAACATGTTGCGGGGCGGCTTAAATGTATACCCTGTCCATTTTTTGCGCGCAAACAGAGATTTGGACTTCGGGTTGAAGCCAATCGTTTCTATTTCTTCTATACTTATCTCCGGTATGTCTGGCATTGAAGCC
>Ga0310837_100904_pt1 | contig 16187 bp, 15 predicted proteins | sample SM_ome_5_FD_201315 | JGI IMG/M metagenome (GOLD analysis project Ga0310837, IMG submission 201315) | Sorghum-adapted microbial communities enriched on stacked mutant (SM) sorghum from Joint BioEnergy Institute, Emeryville, California... ...
AATATAAGACCAAGGATTTTTCTCGGATAAATTGTGATAAAATTATTAATTGTGGTATATCATTATTTTGTAAATAAATGAAGGACTAAGGTCAATCTACACCATTTTATATAATGGTTTTATTAGCCTACTTGAAAATGGAAGGTAATCCTTCAAGTGGTCTTTCTATATAAAGTCTGCCCCTGTGTAGCAATTAATAAAAGTTTTTGTGTGTTTTTGATAACCCATAATGACCGAAAGTTGATGGTATTGCCTGTCCCGAATTAGACGATTATAATGTCCATATATGGTTCAAAACACTCTGACATTTATAATTAGGTAGAAAGGAAAAGACGCCTCCCATAATGTATATCCGCGCCATCGGATATACAGGAGACGTCTCCCAAAGAAACTATGATTATTATAACAGATTTTCACCTCATTGAAAACAACGGAGTTTTTTGTTAGGGGTGCAGGAAGGATTCCTTCTCCGTGTTGTGGGAAAAGCATGAGCGTTATAGGGACTAGAAATAGAAAATCTAAAGAAAGTTCTGGAGAGACAAAAGTATATAATATACGGCGATTGCGCTGTGATCATTGTTGCCGGATTCATCATGAATTACCAGATTTCTTAATTCCATATAAAAGGTATGAGGCAGAATGCATTGAGTCGGTTCTTACGAACCCCTCGACACATGCTGTTCCGGCCGATGAATCTACCCTCTATCGTTGGTTTGTATGGTTCAATCATTTTGTCGATTATTGGATTCATTGTCTCAAATCCATTATGCTTCGCACAACATTGGAAAAGGTCCCTTTGAATTTGACGTCCGCAAATTCAGAGACTGCACTTCTTAGAATAGGACGACTGGTGGGGAATGCCCCCAAATGGCTGGGGAGAATTGTCCGCCCCATTGTAAATTTTAATTTATGGCTACATACCCGTTCTGCATTCTTGTCCGAAGACAGCTGATTTAAACTCATGATAATCACTTATGTAGAGGAGTGTTATCATGAGGGATCAAAAAAAGGCGGAAGAAATTGCGGTTCAACGGTTCCAGCTTATTGCCCCTCTTTTGGAGGAAGGCTTGGATGCCGGAAAGGCAAAAGAATTAAAAACGCAAATATGTAAGATGAGCGGCCTTTCCGAAAGGACCATTCGACGTTACGTTACACAGTACCGTAAGGAAGGTTTTGAAGGATTAAAACCAAAAGGCCATTCGGGAAAGGTTAAAAAGGAAACTATACCTCCGCATTTATTGGAACAGGCCATTCTCCTTCGGAAAGAAGCACCGACAAGAAGTGTATCGCAAATCATCCAAATTCTTGAATGGGAGGGTTTAGCCCAACCAGGACAGCTTAAACGATCGACTCTCCAAGAAAAGTTAACCGAAAGAGGATACAGTTCTCGCCAAATGAGGCTTTACACTCAAACAGGAGTGGCTGCTCGACGATTTCAAAAACGTCACCGTAATCAGCTATGGCAATCTGACATTAAATTTGGACCTTATTTGCCCATTGGACCAAATGGAATGAAAAAACAGGTTTATTTAGTCGTTATAATCGATGATGCGACGCGTTATATTCTTCATGGGGCCTTCTATCCGACCCTTGATTCCAGAATCATCGAGGATGCTTTTCGACATGCCATTCAAAAATATGGCGTGCCTGAAGCCGTTTACTTTGATAATGGAAAACAGTATCGGACGAAGTGGATGTCTCGTACTTGTTCCAAATTGGGGACAAGACTCCTTTACGCCAAACCTTATGCCGCTGAGTCTAAAGGAAAGGTTGAACGCTTTAATAGAATCGTAGATTCTTTTTTGGGAGAAATAGCCCTCGAAAAGCCTCATTCACTCGATCAGTTAAATGAGCTTTTTCAAGTATGGTTATCAGAGTGTTATCAAAATAAACCACACTCAGGTTTGGATAATGTTAGCCCTGAAGCGGCATTCCGAAGTGATACAAAGGCCCTTCGATTTATAGACGCGGAAAAACTCGCTCACGCTTTCTTACATTGTGAAACAAGAAAAGTGGATAAATCAGGATGTATTAGCTTTATGGATCAAAAATATGAAGTGGGACTTCCCTTTATCGGCCGCAAAGTGGACGTTGTATATGATCCTTCGGATCTTGAGGAATTAACCATTGAGTATGAGGGTCACCCACCTTGGAAGGCAAAGAAGCTTGTAATCGGGGAAAGGGCCGGGAGACGCCCCGCATTGCCCACACACCTTCAAACGCATCAGGCCCATTCTTCAAGACTCCTGAAAGCTGCCGCACAAAAATATGAAGAACGAAAAGTTGAACAAGCTCCGGCTGTCTCTTTCCGTGCTGTTTGGAAGGAGGATGGGGGGAATGTTTGAAACTTTTTACGGAATGAAACATACGCCTTTTACCAGGGATGTCCCTACTGATCAGCTGTATGATTCATTCACGATGCAGGAAGTTTTGGGACGATTAAAGTATACGGCAGAAAGACAATTATTTGCCGTTCTAACTGGAGATTGCGGTACCGGTAAAACCACCACGATTCGGAAGTTTGCCGACGGTCTGGATCATCGGAAATTTCGGGTGCTTTATCTATCCGATTCAAAGTTAACACCCCGACATTTTTATAAGGGATTGTTAGAACAGTTAGGATCGGAAGCTAAATTTTATAGAGGTGATGCCAAACGGCAACTTCATCGAGAAATTGAGTTAATGAAAGGGATTCATGGGATTGAGCCGGTGGTCGTGGTTGATGAATCACATCTACTCGATCGAGAGATGCTGGAAGAAGTGAGGTTCCTCCTCAATTTCAAGATGGATGCGCAAAGTCCAATGGCTTTAATACTCGTGGGTCAAAGCGAATTATGGGACCGTCTTCGTTTACAATCCTACGCAGCCATACGCCAAAGAATTGATATTCAGTTCAAATTAAGCCGTTATGATCGTTCACAAGTCAATGATTATGTTTTACGGCATCTTGAGTATGCCGGAGTTGAACAACACATCTTTTCCGATGCAGCCTTAGAAGAAATCCATCAGTTTTCAGGAGGCACGCCAAGACTGATTAATAAGGTCTGTACGCATAGCCTGCTTTACGGAGCCCAAAATGGACGAAGGATCATTGATGATCATATGATTAAGCATGTCATTGAGGGTGAACTATCATGACCAAACAATGGCGAGACATGGTATATGATAAGTTCCTTGATTGTTGGATGGTTGTTTTGGATGGTGGTAATAGAGATTATAGAATACGATGTGGCGAAACGTTCAATATTCACCTTGGAGATGGAAATGAGATATTATGTAGAATGGAACTAGGGTTTGACTGGTATATTATTGTTGGTATAAATGATACAAGATTCTATTTAAATCCAAACGAAACCTATCAAGTTAAAATTTAGTATGCGTTATACGGGGAAGCTGAGAATAGTGCAGGCTTCCCCTTTCTATCGGTCAATAATATCGTCAGATTATGGACAAAAGACTCCGTCAATTTTGGGTCAAAATAAGGTGTCAGTAACATTTTGTGTTCAAATGACAAATTTGATGTAAAATAGTGTCTTAGAGTAATTAATTATTATAAAATAAGCTTGTAGGATAAAAATTTTCGCCTGTTTCAAAAGGGCGAAAATGCAATAGTACAACGGTCACAAGGAATATTATTTTTCGCCCTTTAAAATTCATGCCTATAAAATAACAGAGGCCTATTTTAAAAAGCCATCCACGACGGATTACAATGGTGTTTACAAAGGCAAGTATATCGATTTTGAAGCGAAGGAAACGCAAAATCCGACGGCCTTGCCGCTCAAAAACTTTCACCCGCATCAAATTGAACACATGAAGGCGGTGAAAGCACATGGCGGGATTGTTTTTATTATCGTCAAATTTACAAGGGATAATGATATTTTTTTGCTGGACGCCGAAGTTTTATTTGAGTATTGGAAGGAAAGCCTTAATGGTGGGAGAAAATCCATTCCCAAAAAAACGTTTTACAATGAAGGGGCGTTAATTAAAATTGGCTATGCCCCGCGCATACCCTATTTGGAAGTGGTTGAAGCGCATTATTTAATCTAATATAAGTCATAAAACACCTCTATCCTTCGAATCGTCTCTTTTGATGAGATAGGCCACCTGGAAAGGTTGGATGAAATTATGGCAGAATATCGCTCAAGACAAGAACGTAGACAACTGCAAAACAAACATAAAGGCAAGCAACCAAAAAAAGGTCTGTTTAAAAAAGTCTTTTTATCGCTCGTCCTAATTTTCTTATGCCTAGGACTGGCCGGGTCCATTGCTGTTGCTGTCATCATTAGTCATGCTCCCGCCCTGGACCCGTCTGTCTTAAAGCAACAAATGGGAACACGCATTTATTATGCTGATGGCACATTAATGGATACCGTAGGCTCGGAAAACCGGATCTATGCGCCCATTGAAAAAATTCCAGACGTCATGAAAGATGCGGTCATCTCAATCGAAGATGCTCGCTTCTATCAACACCATGGCATCGACCCGATTCGTATTGGCGGTTCAGTCGTCGCTAACATCAAGGAAGGTTTTGGGGCCGAAGGGGCAAGCACCATTGACCAACAATTGATCAAACTGAGTTACCTAACGCCTAAGAAAACATTGACGCGTAAAATTCAAGAAGCGTATCTTGCGGTTAAACTTGACCGTGAATACAGTAAAGATGAAATTCTCGAAATGTATTTGAACAAAATTTATTATAGTAACGGCGTCTATGGGGTTGGGACGGCTGCTTATACGTATTTCGGGCTGGATGTTGATCATTTAGATCAACTCACACTTGCTCAGGCAGCACTTCTTGCTGGCATACCTAACCGCCCGGGGTATTATGACCCAATCGCCCATCCGGACAACGCCATCAAACGACGAAATCTCGTGTTGGATATGATGGTGAAAAACGGTAAAATTACAAAAGCACAAGCAGAGGCCGCCAAAAAAGTCACCATGAAGGAAATGATGAAAAACCGTCCGAAAGATCAGAAAAATAAAGATCACTATGCTGTTGTCGACATGCTGCAACAAATGTATGTAGACACAGGAAAAATCGATAAAGACCAATGGACACAAGGCGGTTTAAAAATTTACACAACCATTGATAAAAAAGCTCAAGAAACGGTAGAAAACTTGCTCAATGACCCTAATAACTTTGCCGGCACAGCAGCGAACATTCAGTCCGGCATCGCGGTTGTCAACACTAAAAATGGCAACATTTTGGCGGTCGGCGGTGGAGTAAATTATAAATACGGCACGAACTGGGCCCTAGCTGGAAGCACCACAGAAGGTACCGGTAACCAAATTGGCTCCACGGCCAAACCGATTGTGGATTACGGCCCGGCGATTGAGTATTTGAAATGGCCGACGAGTAAAATCTTAGATGACAGTCCGCATACGTATTCTGATGGGCGTAGCGTCAGTGACTGGGATGGAAGATATTACGGGCCAATGACAATGAAACGGGCGCTTGCTCAATCCCGAAACATTCCAGCCGTTAAAGCATTACAAACGGTTGATAAGGAAGCAGGAGTCGACTCCGTCATCAAATTTGCCGGCAAACTTGGCGTGCCATTTAAACGAAACCATTTCAATGAATCCTATGCCCTTGGTTCCTTTACAGCGAATCCATTGCAAATGGCATCCGCCTATGCAGCCTTTGGCAATAACGGCATTTATAATGAGCCGAATGCTATCAAATACATTGAATATCCAGACGGCCGGCGGGTGGAATTCGATCACTCTAGTCATATTGCGATGCACGACTACACCGCTTACATGATCACGGATATGTTAAAGGAAGTCATTGATAACGGGACCTATAACGGGCCATCATTAAGAGGCTATACGGTCGCTGGTAAATCAGGGTCTTCAAACCCCGGCCCCGATGCACAGAAACGGTATCATTTAACACAAAACGAAATGAATAACGGTTACCTAGATTCTTGGTTTGTCGGCTACACACCTAAAATCACCGCGGCGGTGTGGGTGGGCTATGATCAAACCGCTACCGTCAAGGAAGGCGAACGAAAAGGTTATGTCCTGATGACACCAGAGGAAAAAAGAATTTCAGGTACATTATTCGGGAAAATCATTTTAAACCTTGCCTCACAAAATACGCCAGATTGGCAGCAGCCGAAGTCGGTCGTCCGCGTCTCGGTGGAAAAGGATACTGGGCTTTTGGCCAGTGATTTTACACCACCGTCACAAGTCATATCGGCGCTCTTTGTCCGAGGCACGGAACCGTCGAAAGTGTCAACGAAATATCAAAAACTCGATCCGCCGAAAAATGTCAAAGCAAAATATGATAAAAAGAAACAGGCAGTCGTCATCTCTTGGGATTATAAGAAAAAGGATCACATCCATTTTGAAGTGGCGCAAATGGTCAATGGAAAAGCTGAGACGATCGCTACCACTGACAAACATCAAATCGATGTCAGTAACCTAACGCCCGGTGAAACGTACTCCTTTACTGTCACCGCCGTCTATACTGATCCGGAAAATGAAGCCAATAATCTCCGAAGCGACCCGTCCAATGTGACGATACAAATTCCGGTTGGAGAAACAGAGCAACCGAACGGACCACCGAATGGACCAAATGACAAACATTGTGAAAAACACCCGGATGACCCGAAATGCGGGCCGATCACACCACCCATAAACAATAATGATGACAACGGTACGACTGAGAATGGTACCGATACCGGTAACTCCAATAACGGCCATATGGGGGATAACGGAAACAACAATGGCACCCAATCGGAAAAAAACTCTAATAACAGTTACAGACAAAATGATGAATATGATATACGTGATATCTTTCCTTAAACACTAATAAAAGGTTGATCCAATGCGGGGGTGGCAATGCCCCCCATGGGTCAACCTTTTTTTATATTATCAAGATCCGCACTAGGGCAACAAAAGCTCAATCCTCACCTAAATGAATTTTCTGTAACCGAATCAAATATTCTTTACTTTTTAACCTCAGCACAAATTAACCCAAAATAAGTCGGCACTTCATACGACAAAAAATCGATCAAACGTTCATTTTCTGGAATGATCCCGGCAAGAATCAGCGTTTGCCAAATACCATCGGGTTTCGCCAGATCGATTTCTTCAGGGCTGAAATGGCTGACGGCCTCCAATCGGCCGGCTTTGATCCGCTCAACAATCTTATCATCAACCTCCTGTGCCAGAGGATGATACCCATAAGGTCCAGAGGCGTCATGGGTATGGCACCAATCGCAACTAGCAATGACGCCAACCCTTAAATCGCTCTTTTCAATCGCTGTACGAACTGCCCTTCCGAAACGTATCAGGTCATCATCAGATACTAATCGCGATGGCGTGATAACCACAATAGGAACGTCCGGCATAAATGCGAGCGGGACAACGGCCCCCCAGTCCAATGGTAATTTCGATAACGGCCCTTCCGATGTTCCGTAATTCAACAAGCCATTTTTAACACCGAGCGCGTCTGCCTCTTCGGAAATCTGCCGTGCCAATGTCCTTTCAACATCCCGGATCATGGTGTACGTTCTCCCGTTTTCTTTTTCATAACCTTCCATCGTCTCACTGTTTACGATGGAGATTTGACCGTCGATGCGGATGCCATGAGGTGTGATCACAACAATTGCTTCGGGCGCGCGCTCCGTCATGCGCCGACCGAGCTCTTCCATACTTTCTCGCGTTTTGGCCATACGATTGAAATGTAATCGTCCAGCAAGTTCAGGTACAATTTCTCCGCCATGAGGGGTAATGCAAGCGTATACAAGTTGTCCCATATCGGTCTCTCCCTTTTCCTAATATCCAAGTTTCTTTCATCATCATCATAATCCCAATAATGGCGAATAACAATGTTAAATTCCTTTGACCTTTTAGGTGTAAGTTATTGTCGATCCATCCTTTTAAATATAAAAGGAATTGTTTCCAAATAGAAAAAAGATGACTCCGAAAGCAAAATGAGTCATCTTTTTCGCTTTTATCTTACATCAAAATAATCCGTGATCATCGGCCAAACCGCTGGAAAACGAAATGCTAAATTCCAGAAGCTGATCCCTCCTAATTCTAAATCACTCACCATTTTAAACATCGCGCTCATCGTTCGTAAATCCTCGAAGTAGACGATGTGTTCTTTGCCGTTTTCATCGGTATAACGGAAAAACGGCGCCTCTTCCCTTTCGTTATAATCAATGCTTTGGTTATAGCGCATGGCTCGATTGATGGCTTGTTGGAAGTTGAGCGCTTTAGCAAATTCTCCTCCTTCTACAAATGGTAAAGTCCAATCATAGCCGTATAACGGAATGCTCATGACAATTTTTCTTGCTGGTATAACGGAACGGGCATAATTGACCACTCGGCGGACTTGTGTGATCGGGCTGACAGGCATCGGTGGTCCACCACTCCAACCCCACTCGTATGTCATGAGGATCACAAAATCAACGGTGCGGCCATGGAATTGATAATCATGCGCTTCATACCATTCACCGGTTTGCACCCCGCTTATTTTCGGTGCCAATGCGGTGGAGACGATAAAATTTTCTCGATGCAAACGATTCGTCAACCTTTCGATAAAACGATTGTAATCACGACGCGTATTTGATCCTAGGTATTCAAAATCGACGTTGACCCCGCGGTATCCCTTTTCCCTCATGATGCGGAGAACATTTTCTATCAAACGATTCTGTGCATCGGTGCTCTTAAAGAGCGCCGTGGCAACATCCCTGTCAAACCCACCTTCGGAAATGTTGGTGATCGCCATCAATGGTTGCACCCTGGTGGTTTTGACTGCTGCAAGTAAATCATTTTCACTCGGATCCGGTTCGATAAGCGTGCCGTTACTCTGGACGTGATAGCTAAAAATAGTTAAATACGTCAAAGCACTTGAAGCTTCCCGGAACCGCTCGACGACACCTTCATGGGGCTCTAAATACCCATTGACGATGATGCGTTTTTTTTCATGTGCAGGGATTTTGACCGTCTCACCAGGACGTATCTCCCCTGATACAAGCCTTGGATTTAATCGGATTAAGTCTGATAAGTCAACGTTAAAACGCTCGGCAATGGCATATAGGGTGTCTCCGGGTTGAACCGTATATTGATTTTGCGTGGGTATAAGAAGCGTTTCGCCGACAACAAGTTGATTAGGATTCTCAAGTTGATTGACAGCTTGGATGGACTCCGGTGTCACGCCATAGCGCCTGGCAAGGCTGTAAAAGGTATCACCACGTGAGACGACATGGATTTGCATAACTTTCCCTCCATCCATACCAAAACGATATTAGCCTATAGTGTCTATCTATCTTATGCCTAGGGCGGTTGCGCGGTGAATAAAGAAAACGAATAGCGGTAAAGCACGTTGACGGCGAGAACATCCATTTCAAAGACATAAAAAAAAGAACCTTTGTCAGGTTCCTTCAATGGGTTTTCATGCGCTTTTTGCCTTCCGGGCAAAGATCAAGGAGCGGACATTCGGGACACTTCGGGTTTCTTGCTGTACAATGATAGCGCCCGAAAAAGATCAGACGGTGATGCGTATTTGTCCATTCCTCTTTAGGAACAAGCCGCTGTAACGTTTTTTCCACTTCCAAAACGGAATCTGAAGGACGGGCAATGCCAAGCCGCTTGGATACCCTTTCCACATGTGTGTCAACGGCAATGGCAGGTATTCCAAACGCGACTGACATGACGACATTGGCTGTTTTTCGTCCGACGCCGGCAAGGCTTTCAAGTTCTTCGCGGGTTTTCGGCACTTCACCTTCGTATTGGGTGATTAACGTTTCACAGAGTTTACGAATGTTTTTCGCTTTATTTCTGAACAGCCCGATCTGTTTAAGATCATTTTCTAATTCCTCAAGTGGAACGTTGAGATAGTCTTCAGGCGTTTTATATTTCTGAAATAAATGTTTCGTGACCTCATTGACTTTTTTATCCGTACATTGGGCACTTAAAACAACGGCGATGATCAATTCAAACGGATTGCTATGGTTGAGCTCGCATTTGGCATCTGGAAACATCGATTGCAATGTTTGCAAAATATAAGCCATTCGTTTTTTACTGACCGGCATGGTAACGCCCCCAGACTAATTTTCAAGCCAGTTATATAATGGAAACTGAATCGTTTTTGACTGCCCGTCATCCTCCACCTTTTTTCTAGAGGCATAACGGCCGCGGATTTTCTCCCCGTGCGCTTTGGCTTGCTCAAGCGTTTTGACCCCATTTTTCTTCCAATCAAAAAGAATGCGGTCAATGTAACGGAAATTCAATTTACCGGAAAGGACAGCCTCACGTAAGGCAGCCTTAATCATTTCGGGAGAATGATGATCGTCATCGATCCACATTGCCAATGTTTCACATTCAATCGGTGACAAAGGCCGGCCGAACTCTTTCTCAAAAATGGTGTAAAGCGCTTCTTCTTCGGCTAATTGTTGATCATTTTTTTGATTCAGTATGTACGCTTCAGCCAATTTCCCCCATAAACGATCCAGTGAATAACGTTCAGAGTAGACGGGGCCTTCCCGATCCTGAACGATTTCGAGCATGCCTTTCTGGACTAACCGCCGTAAGTGGTCGGCGCATTTTACCGATGAAAACGTCATTTTCTCTGCTAATTCATCAGGTGTCGGAAACGGATGGCCTGCATGGATCAAAGCAAAAAGCTGGATCACTAACAGACATTCTTCTTCATTTAAACCGATTTGGCTATAGTAATCCAATAATAGCCGCGGAATCGTCACATGACCTTTTGTCATGAATTCAATAAGTGTTTCTTTCTCCATCATTCGACACCTCCTTTTCATTATACCATCCCAAGCCATGATCAGGGTAAAAAATCTTTTGACCGGCCTTGGCTTTTTACGAAAAGGTAAAGAAAACATGCCCCTGTGAAAAAACTGGCTCTGCTAAAGAAACCTGGCTCTTATGCTAGCCCGTAAAATTCTTAACGGTATAAAAGGACCCTGCCGAAAAGCGGCAGGGCTACAATCTGAAAAAATCGATATTCATTGAAGAACCCCGTTCCTTATGGATAAAGGCGATTCAAAAGGCGCGGGAAGGGGATCGTTTCCCGAACATGGTCAATGCCGCAAATCCATGCGACGGTTCGCTCAAGGCCAAGTCCAAATCCGGAATGCGGAACACTGCCATATTTTCGCAATTCTAAATACCATTCGTAAGCTGGTGCGGTTAAATGGTGTTCTTTATATCGTTCAACCATGAGGTCATAATCATCAATTCTTTGGCTACCACCGATGATTTCTCCATACCCTTCTGGCGCGATTAAATCCGCACATAAAACGACTTCTTCGCGCTTTGGATCGGGCTTCATATAAAAGGCTTTAATTTTAGTCGGGTAATGGGTAATAAACACCGGTTTGTCAAAGCTTTCGGCGATCGCGGTTTCATGAGGTGCTCCGAAATCGTCTCCCCATTCGATATCCGTGAAGCCTTTATCTTTCAGTAAAGCGATGGCCTCATCATATGTAATCCGCGGGAAAGGTGCGGTTACCTTTTCTAATTTAGAAGTATCGCGTTCGAGCGTTTTCAGTTCTGCTTGGCAATTTTCCAACACCGATTGGACTAAGTAAGAGACATATTGCTCTTGTATTTCAAGATTTTCTTCGTGTTCCACAAAAGCCATCTCCGGCTCGATCATCCAAAACTCAATTAAATGGCGGCGTGTTTTCGATTTTTCCGCCCGAAAAGTCGGTCCGAATGAAAAGACTTTGCCAAAAGCCATAGCGGCTGCTTCCATATAAAGCTGACCGCTTTGGGACAGGTAAGCATCTCGGTCAAAATATGTGGTGTGAAAGAGATCGGTCGTTCCTTCGGCTGAACTTCCGGTCAAAATCGGCGGGTCGATTTTCACAAACCCTTTTTCATGAAAGAAATTGTAGGTCGCCCGGATCACTTCATTGCGGATGCGAAGGATGGCGTGTTGTTTCCTTGAGCGCAGCCATAAGTGACGATGATCCATGAGAAATTCAACGCCATGTTCTTTGGGAGTAATCGGATAATTCTCTGCAATTTGGATGATCTCAATATCCTTCAATGTCAATTCATAACCGGATGGTGCCCGCTCGTCTTTACGCACTTCGCCGATGACATATAATGAGCTTTCCTGAGTGAGTGATGAGGCCGCTTCCCAGGCAGCTTCGGACACTTCATTTTTCACGAGAACGCCTTGGATAAACCCAGTGCCGTCCCGGAGCTGTAAAAATTGAATTTTTCCGCTTGAACGTTTATTGGCCAGCCAGACACCGATTTTTACATCTTGGCCGACGTGTTGACTGACTTCCGAAATCGTCGTTTTGAGCATGGCTCGTCCTCCTATCATTTAGCAAGATCCATTATTTTTGATGTTTCCGGATAAAGGCTTCGATTCGGTCCAGAGCTTCTAAAATTTGATCAAGGGAAGTCGCATAGGATAAGCGGATGTAATCCGGTGCCCCGAAACCTTCACCAGGAATGACAGCAACGTGGGCTTCTTCCAACAGCGCCTGCGCCCATTCTGTCACACTGTTAAAACCGTTGTTTATCGCCGCATCTTTTGCATGGACGAAGAAGTAAAACGCTCCTTTCGGCTTGACGCAACGAAGGCCCGGTATTTTGCTTAACCGTTCATACGCTTTATCCAAGCGCTCTTCAAAAGCTTGGCGCATGACAGTGACGGAATCTTTTGAACCGGTATACGCTTCCAGAGCGGCATATTGTGAAACCGATGCCGGGTTGGATGTACTGTGACTGGCGACTTTCGTCATTGCTTGGATGAGTGCCTCATCCGCTGCTGCATAACCAATCCGCCAGCCCGTCATGGCATGGGATTTAGAAAAGCCGTTGACAATAATGGTTTGATCTTTGATTTCCGGCATCACTTCAACAATGGATGGTGCATGTTCCCCATGATAGACGAGTTTTTCGTAAATTTCATCAGATATCACGATAATGCCGTGGCGCTGGCAAAGTCGACCGATGGCACGCAACTCATCCTCGGTATAAATCATGCCCGTCGGATTACTTGGGGAATTGATAATCACCGCTTTCGTCCGACGATGAATGGCTGCCTCCAACTGTTTAGGCGTGATCTTGAAATCATGGTCTTCAGACGTCTCGATGATCACCGGAACGCCATCGGCCAACTTCACTTGTTCAGGATAGCTCACCCAATAAGGTGCAGGAATGATCACTTCATCGCCGGGATTAAGTATGGCCTGGAAAATCAAATAAAGCGCGTGCTTTGCTCCATTAGTAATGATGATGTTTTTTTCATGATAAGACAGGCCTTGATCATGCCTTAATTTTTCGACAATAGCCATTTTTAATTCCGGAATGCCCGCAGTCGGGGTGTATTTTGTTTTACCGGATTCTGCGGCCCGAAACGCAGCATCAATGATTGCTTGCGGTGTATTAAAGTCCGGTTCACCAGCACCAAGACTGATCACATTTAATCCTTCCGCTTTTAAGGCATTTGCCTTGGCCGTAATTTGTAATGTGCTGGAGGGGGTAATCGTCTTCACTCTTGACGCAAATTGCACGCCATTCACTCCCATTTAAATATTTTAATGAATTGCCGAAAATATCTCGTTCGATCCGCGATTCAACCCAACCGCGATGTTTACCTGGCTGACTTTATTGAATGCTGATTGGATCGAGTAGACTTTGTCCAGTTGAAAAATCATAATAACTGAAAACATAAGCGCCATTTTTATCAATATATGTGATTTCCCAAACCGGCCGCCCGTCCTCCATGCCTAAGCGGGCAGAAATGATTTTCCGGAATGCGACATGTTCACGAAAGGCGTTAAGGATTTCTGCTTTTGAATAACCCGCCGAAACCGGGAGCATTTGAACGACCTTGTGTCCCGGGTCAAAAACCCATATGTACACGTGCTGGCCGTTTTTTAAAACCGCATCAACGATATGATAATCGTCTTTCCCGTGGTAAAACGTCACATCATTCACTCGTTTGACTGGATAGGCAGCTTCGGCGGCTTTCATTGCGGCATCGGCGGCTGAATATTTTTGCGCTATCGCTGCTTGATAAACGGAAACAGATTGCCAGGCGATCACGATAATGACAATAACAAAAATAAATACCCATTTTTTCATGTGTCTCACCTGTTATGTACGGTAAATGGTAAATACCATTTTTTCTCGATCGTCAGGGTCTAATGCCAATCCGAACATCAAGTCATCACTCTTAAGCGTGCGATTCAATAAATCCACAATCTTATATAATTCATCACATTTTTTAATTTTTAACGAAGCGAGCAATTCAATTTTATCACTCAACAGCTTCCCTCCATCTAGCTCACATTATTTGGGATATTCCCTGAAAAATCTACTATTCATATAACGGTTTAGGCCGGTCAAACTAAAAATATCCCGCTGGGAAAATCGCCTAACCAACACCTTTTTACAAACGAAACCCATATGGGTTTCGTTTGTTTGTCACGCCATTTTTATCGTACCATGTTAGGACATATTTCGAAAGCCGCAACGCATTAAAAAATTATGCCGTAAACATTGTCTAAAAAAACGTGGTTCTGCCAAGCCCATTTGGTCATAGCGAGAACCTTAGTTGCCCATAGGCTGGCTTCGGAAAAAGGATCATTTTTGATCAGAACATGTCGATTTGGGCGTAGGCAAGTATTAGTTGCCCTGCTATCGACCCAAAAATGAAATCATATCTTACCAGCACAAGACCTTTGGGCCATAGTAGAAGTAGCTTTGATATTGACCAGTACAAAAAAAGGTGACGGCGGAGCCGTCCCCATTAGGCTTTCTTCAAACACATCCCCCAATCACCCATTAGTTTATGAATATTGGGGGATGTTATCCATTCAATTAACGAACAGTATTGGCTTCCTCTTTGCCCATCAATTCAGTAATGCGGTTGTTTTCATCCATAATGGCAATAACGGGTTGATGACTTCGTAATTCTTCTTCGGAAACGAGACCGTATGCAATAATGATGACAATGTCTCCTTTTTGAACGAGGCGTGCTGCCGCACCATTAAGGCAAATCTGTCCGGAGCCGCGTTCACCCGGAATGACATATGTTTCCAACCGCGCACCGTTATTATTATTGACGATTTGCACTTTTTCATTTGGGGCAATATTCACAGCATCCATGATATCCTCATCAATCGTAATGCTGCCGACATAGTTTAAATTCGCATCCGTAACGCGGGCGCGATGGATTTTACTTCTCATAACCGTACGATACATGGTGCTTATCCTTTCATGATGGAATATCTATAATGACATTATCAATAAGTCGTGCATTGGCATAAAAGACAGCCAAAGCGATGATGACGGTGTCGTTGATTGATTCGATCACCTTTAACTGAGGGTAACTTAACACTTCCACATAATCGATACGGCCGAGTTTCAGATGCTCTTCTAGATGAGCCATGACCGCTTGTCGAATGCGTTTGGCATCCCTTTCCCCCTCTTCAATCAAATGACGGCCTTGTATGAGGGCTTGATATAAATGCACAGCCTCTTTTCGTTCTTCAACGGATAGTCTGACATTTCGCGAACTTTTGGCTAATCCATCAGCCTCACGAACCGTCTCACAAGGGATGAGGCGTATGGGGAAATGAAGCGTTTGGATTAAGCCTTGGACGATCGCCAGTTGCTGCGCATCCTTTTTGCCGAAAAAGGCATAATCCGGTTGAACAATATGAAAAAGACGAGTGAGCACTGTTACCACACCGTCAAAATGACCTGGACGGCTTTTACCACAGAGCACGTCCGCCCGGTCAGTGACTTTCAATTGAATCATATCGCTGTCCGAATAAATCTCCGATACATCCGGATGAAAGACAATATCAACCCCGCACGATTCAGCTATCCGCAAGTCGTGTTCAAAATCACGTGGATATGTTTCGAAGTCTTCGTTTGGTCCAAACTGTGTAGGATTGACAAAGACGCTGGCAACAACGATGTCGGCTGTTTCTTTTGCTTTATAAAAAAGAGAGGCATGCCCATCATGGAGATAACCCATCGTCGGTACAAAACCGATCGTTCCACCGCTTTTTTTACTTTCGGCAAGCCAGTCTCTCAGATCTTTTACGGTATATGCTACTTTCATTGATTTTTTTGGCCTCCATATAATTGGGACAAGGTTTCTTCCTTCATTTTAAAACTGTGTTCAAGGCCCGGAAACTTTCGCTGCTTGACCTCATCGATATATT
>Ga0310837_100905_pt1 | contig 16109 bp, 12 predicted proteins | sample SM_ome_5_FD_201315 | JGI IMG/M metagenome (GOLD analysis project Ga0310837, IMG submission 201315) | Sorghum-adapted microbial communities enriched on stacked mutant (SM) sorghum from Joint BioEnergy Institute, Emeryville, California... ...
TCACGATGGCGATCGGTACACTGGCAAACGCGCCGATTTATATCGACGATACGCCGGGGATTACCGTGTCGGAAATCCGGTCGAAGTGCCGCCGTCTGAAAGCGGAAGTCGGTCTCGGTTTGATTCTGATTGATTACCTTCAGTTGATTACCGGGCGAAGGGGCGGCAACAGCGATAACCGCCAGCAGGAAATCTCGGAGATTTCCCGGACACTGAAGCTCATTTCCCGTGAATTGGAATGCCCGGTCATTGCCCTGTCACAGCTTAGCCGTGCGGTAGAGCAGCGTCAGGACAAGCGTCCGATGCTGTCGGACATTAGGGAGAGTGGATGTTTGTCGTATGATACATTGATTACGCGGGCAGATACCGGAGAGCAGGTGGAAATCGGTTCTTTGGTTGGCCAGGAGAACATCCCCGTGCTGAGCATGAACGGCGATTTAAAGCTGGAAGTGGCGAATATTAGCAAAGTGTTCAGCAGCGGTTATAAACAGTTGTTTGAATTGAAAACGGCAAGCGGACGCACAATTAAAGCTTCTGCCAATCACCCTTTTTATACGGTTAACGGTTGGAAGGCTGTCGAAGAGCTGCAGACGGGCAGCCGGGTAGCTATAGGAAGAAAAATTGAATTGGCCAACCAATGTAGTAATGAGGAAATAATGAGTGAGGAAGAACTCGGTTTGCTAGCCCATCTAATTGGCGATGGGTGTGTAGTTTCTAGACAGCCTATTCATTATACAAGCCAGGATAAAGCGAATCTTGATTATGTAGCTCAAGCAGCCAATAAATTATTCGGAATTACAGCGCGTGTGGTAGAGCAAGGCACATGGAAGCATATTTATCTTCCTTCACCTTACCGCCTGGCAAGAGGAAAACGCCACCCGATTGCCCTATGGTTTGAAGAGATGGGGATATGGAATTTACGTTCTTACGAAAAACGTATTCCAGCTAAATTATTCAAGCAGCCGAAGGGTGCCATTCGTTTGTTTTTGCACCATCTTTGGGCGACTGACGGATGTATTTTTTATAAAGAAGGCAAGCCAGGGAAGATATATTACAGCAGTACAAGTAAAAGATTGGCTGAACAAGTTCAGCATCTATTGTTACGGCTTGGTATATTGAGTGCGCTTCGTCAGGTTCCTCAAGGCAAACATCGTCCTGGCTACCATGTCGACATTTCAGGAAAAGAAATGCAAATGTTATTTTTAAGTGAAATTGGATGCTTCGGTGCTCGAGGCGAGAAAATAATCGATTTCATAGCAGCATTGCAAACGAAAACCAAAAATCCAAACCGAGATATTGTTCCGAAAGAAATATGGACTTATGTGTCTGCTGTAAAAGATAATTACGGACTTAGCTGGCGAAAAGTCAGCAGCGGTTTAGATACAGCTTATTGTGGTTCAACCCTGATGAAAAGCGGACTATCTAGAGACAGGATGCTTAGACTGTCACAAGTAATTCCTGATAAAAGGCTGTCTGATCTCGCTAACTCTGATCTTTATTGGGATGAAATTATCTCCATTACTCCGCTTGGCGTAGAGGAGGTGTTTGACGCTACAGTTCCAGGCAACCATAATTTTATTGCTAACGATTTTGTTGTTCATAACAGCATTGAACAAGATGCGGACATGGTCGCCTTTCTGTATCGCGATGACTATTACGACAAAGAAACAGAGCGAAAAAACATCATCGAGGTCATCATCGGCAAACAGCGGAGCGGTCCAACAGGAACTGTGGAGCTGGCCTTTCTCAAGGAATATAACAAATTCGTCAGCCTCAGTCAGCATAATGAGCCGGGGCAAGGATAAGCAACGTATAGATTTTAGGAAAATCCCTATCCTACCTGATAGGGATTTATTCTTTTTTACACAGCATTCTCGAACAAATCATAAAGATAAAACCCGATCGTTCGGTTTTTATTGACATACAGAAACGCCGTTGCTAAACTTAGTATGTTAGAAAAGTAGGAGGTGCCCAGCCAATGTCAACCGTAGTAGTTGTAGGAACCCAATGGGGGGACGAAGGAAAAGGAAAAATCACTGACTTCCTTGCGGAGAAAGCGGAAGTCGTCGCTCGTTATCAAGGTGGAGACAATGCGGGTCATACCATCGTTTTTGGCGGGACAAAATATAAATTGCACTTAATTCCTTCGGGGATTTTTTACAAAGAAAAAATTTGCGTAATCGGAAACGGCATGGTCGTCAATCCGAAAGCGCTGGTTAAAGAACTGGATTACTTACATAGCAATGGCGTAAGCACGGACAATTTGCGCATCAGCGACCGTGCGCATGTTATCATGCCGTATCATATGAAGCTTGACGCAGCCGAAGAAGCGAAAAAAGGCGATAACAAAATCGGTACGACACTCAAAGGGATTGGTCCGGCATACATGGATAAATCGGCGCGTATCGGTATCCGCATGGCAGACTTGATGGATAAAGAAGTATTCGAAATGAAGCTGCGCCGCAATCTCGAAGAGAAAAACCGTCTGTTTGAAAAATACTATGAAACAGAAGGCTTTACGGTAGAAGAGATTATGAACGAATATCTTACATATGCGGAGCGCATCCGTCCATACGTAACAGATACATCCGTTGTGCTTAACGATGCGATTGATGCAGGCAAGCGCGTACTCTTCGAAGGCGCCCAGGGCGTTATGCTGGACATTGACCAGGGTACGTATCCGTTTGTAACGTCTTCTAACCCGGTTGCCGGCGGCGTTTGCATCGGTTCCGGTGTCGGTCCGACGAAGATTCATCATGTCGTGGGTGTGGCAAAAGCATACACAAGCCGCGTAGGCGACGGTCCGTTTCCGACGGAGCTGCACGATGAAATTGGCAACCGAATCCGTGAAGTGGGCCGTGAATACGGTACAACGACAGGACGTCCGCGCCGCGTAGGCTGGTTCGACAGCGTAGTGGTGCGCCATGCACGCCGCGTCAGCGGGATTACCGCCCTGTCCTTAAACTCGCTTGACGTATTAAGCGGGCTTAAGACAGTGAAAATCTGTGCCGCTTACCGCTACAAAGGCGAAGTCATCGAGCATTATCCGGCCAATTTGAATATTCTGGCCGAGTGTGAACCGGTATACGAAGAACTGCCGGGCTGGGATGAAGACATTACAGGTGTTCGCTCCCTGGATGAACTGCCGGAAAATGCGCGTCATTATGTAGAGCGCATTACGCAGCTCACAGGCATTCCGCTTTCCACGTTCTCTGTTGGTCCGGATCGTGAACAGACAAACATCGTTCGCAGCGTATATGCCCTCTAGAATAAAATAGAGTATGGTAAGGCTCTGACTTGCAAACTGTTAGGGCCTTTTTGTATATTCTTTCCTCTCAATCCTATCATTTCATGTCGAAATATGTCATTTTTTCTTGCCGTAGTATTCTTCTGATGGTACTATGAAGGAGTGTTTGGAAGATGGCGTGTAGACATAGGTCCGAATGTCTTATTTGATGTATAAAACCGGTACATTAACTAAAAATAAACAGAGACAAAGGGATACTTTTACAGGATTCCCTTTTTTGTTTTGTATGGGTAATTTTTCACTCCAGAGTCAGGCAGCAGGAGAAAAGGGAGGTAGCAATGTTTATCGAAAGAATGTCGTCATGGACGAAAGGTACATGGTTTCATGGCGTGAAATTCGTTCAGGATACAAAAAACAAGGGGAAGATTGCATTTGGAATCATGGCCGCATTACTTCTAGTCAGCGGTACGGCTGCAGGCGGCTATGTTTATCAGTCAAACGTAAATACACTTTATCACATCTCGTTGGACGGAAAGGAAATCGGTAGTATCGAGAATCCGGATGCTGTCCGCAAATGGCTGGGGGACAGGCTGGCGGCCGAGAAGAAGAAATACCCTGATTTGGCCCTCGGCTTCAATAAGGAAATCTCTATTACCGAAAAACAGCACTATAACGGAAAAGGTACCAGGCAAGAAGACGTGCTGAATAAGCTGGCCTCCGCGGTACAGGTGGAAGCGAATGCGGCTCAGCTTGTTGTAGACGGCCAGGTCATAGCCTACGCCAGAGATCAAAAGACTATCAATCAGACCCTTACCAGTCTGAAAGCTTCCTATAATGAAAAAAAAGCGACGCAAAATTTAACGGCGGGAGCGGGTAATGTAAGTCCTGAACAGGCAAAACAGATGGAGTCCGATCTATCTGAGGTAAGCATTAAAGAGAATATTCAAATCAGAGAAGGGAAAATTTTGCCGGAGCAAGTCCTGAAAGAGCCGCAGTTGATGAATAGAATGAAAAAGGGAGTCACCATTGTCTCTAAACACGAAACCGTAGAAACGCTCGCCATTCCTTACCGGGTAAATGTCAAACCCGATCCGACAAAATATCGCGGCGATGATAAGACAATCGTCCAGGGAAAGAACGGGAGCAAGCAGGTCGTCTACGAACTGGTCAAGGAGAATGGAAAGCTGGTGCAAAAAAATGCAGTGCACCAGAAGATTTTACAGCAGCCGGTAACGAAAGTAATGATTCGGGGTACAAAAGTGAAACCTTCACGCGGTGACGGCCAGTTCCGCATGCCTTCAGCGGGAATACTCAGTTCGCCGTTCGGCAAGCGCTGGGGCCGTATACATGCGGGCATCGATCTTGCAACGCCAATCGGTACGCCGGTCCATACATCGGATCATGGCCGCGTCACTTTTGTCGGAATAAAGAGAGGATACGGTAAGTGTATGATTGTTGACCACGGAAACGGCTATCAGTCGTTATACGGTCACCTGGACGGTTTTGTAGCGAAGAAGGGGGACATCGTAGCGAAGGGTGAAGTCATCGCCAAGTCCGGCAATACCGGACGCTCTACGGGACCGCATCTGCACTTTGAAATTCACAAGGATGGAGAGCCAATCAATCCCATGCTCTTTCTCCGTTAAGGATAATTCAAGGAAGAACAAGCCGACGCGGGTCCAACTTGCGCCGGCTTTTTTTGATCTATAGAAAGAAGAGCAGGATTTTCATAGAGAAAGTGGAAAAAGTCTAGGAGAGGTGAAACCATGAGACATAAAATAATGGTAGTAGATGACGAACGTCCGATTGCAGATATTCTTCAGTTTACATTAGAAAAAGAAGGCTACGATGTTGTATGTGCCTATGACGGAAATGCTGCCGTCACGCTGGCGGAAAAAGAAAAGCCTGACTTAATCCTGCTTGACATCATGCTGCCGGGCAAAGACGGTATGGAAGTATGCCGGGTGGTCCGGCGTACGTCTGATGTTCCGATCATCATGCTGACTGCCAAAGACAGCGAGCTGGATAAAGTATTAGGCCTGGAGCTAGGAGCCGACGACTATGTTACCAAGCCGTTCAGCAGCCGTGAACTGCTCGCCAGAATCAAGGCGAATCTGCGACGGCATACGAAAGAGCTTGCGGAAGAAAAGAAGAAAGAGAGCGAGCCTTCCACGAAAATTACGGTAGGTCAGCTCATTATCGATATGAAATCGTATACGGTTGAAAAAGACGGCCAGCAGATTGATATTACACACCGCGAATTTGCCCTGTTGCATTATATGGCGAAAAACCGGGGACAGGTTATGACACGCGACCACCTGCTGCAGGCGGTATGGGGGTTTGATTACTTTGGCGATGCGCGCACGGTGGACGTCACCATACGTCGTCTGCGCGAAAAAATTGAGGATGATCCGAGCTCACCCCACTACATTATCACCCGGCGCGGGCTCGGGTATATGATGCGCAGCAACGTGGAGGAATAGACGATGAAGCGGGTCCGTTTTTTTCAAACGGTTCAATGGAAAGTAGTGATTCTTTATTTATTGCTTATCCTGATTGCGATGCAGGTCATCGGAGCCTACTTCATCCGCGCTACGGAATCCTATTATCTCAACAATTTCGACGAGACGCTGAATACCCAGGCCAATTTGTTGGCGGTGAATGTAGAGAAGTATCTGGAAGAAGAGAACATTCCGCGGGAAGATATCGATAACTTAATCCATAATCTGTTCGCGCTGCGCAACGCAGATGTCCAACTGCTGGACCAGAACGGTACCGTGCTGACAACCACGGAAGAAAATAAAGCGTTCATCGGTCAGAAAAACACGCGCGCTGAGATTAATATGGCGTTGCTCGGCACACGCAACGATTCGATTCAATACAACCCGGAGACCCGACAGCGGGTCAAAGTGCTGGCGCTTCCAATCAAAAAAGGAACAAAGATTCTTGGCGTGCTTTATATGGTAGCATCGATGGAAGAAGTCTATCATACGATGCGTCAAATTAACGGGATCTTTGCTACGGGTACCGTACTCGCCCTGCTGTTGACTGCGGCGCTCGGTATTGTGCTAGCCCGTACGATTACAACGCCTGTCAAGGAAATTACCCGGCAGGCGACTGCCATGGCAAACGGTGACTTCAATGGCCGGGTACGTATCTATTCCGAAGACGAAATCGGCCAATTGGGAGAGACATTTAACCTTTTGACCCGGAAGCTTAAACAGGCGCTTTCCCAGACGGAAGCGGAGAAAGAAAAGCTATCTTCCATTCTGGCTAATATGACCGACGGGGTTATCGCCGCGGACGGCGACCGCAACATTATTCTTGTCAACAAGCCGGCCGAGCGTATCCTGGGCGTGAGTTATAAAACGGTGTTAGGCAAAAACCTCTATGAAGTTCTTGCCGTTCCCAATGAAGAGGAATGGGATTCCCTCTTCGAGAAAAACGGTTCGCTGCTAATGGATATGAATGTAGAAGGGGAAGAGCGCCTGATTCGTTTCTCATTCACGGTGCTCAAAAGCCGGGAGGAAGAGAAAAACTCCGGTATTATTGCCGTTATGCAGGACGTGACCGAGCAGGAAGCGCTGGAGAAGGAACGTAAGGAGTTTGTAGCCAATGTTTCACATGAGCTGCGCACGCCGCTTACAACGCTAAAGAGCTATTTGGAAGCTTTGGAAGAAGGCGTGGTTGATGACCGGGAACTTTCCCGGCGGTTTCTGCGTGTGCTGTTGAACGAGACGGATCGAATGACCCGTTTGGTGACCGATTTGCTGCAGCTTTCCCGGTATGATGCCGGGCAATATGCACTCGATTTGCAGCCGGTTAACGTTCGGGAGCTGTTGCACAATGTTACCGAGCGTTTTGCGCTGCGGAGTCAGCAGGAAAACATCGCTCTTTCTCTTGACGTACCCGAAAGCGGGCTTCCCAGGGTCAAAGCGGACCGGGACAATATCATTCAGGTATTGGACAACCTTATTTCGAATGCAATGAAATATTCAAGCGAGAATACGACGGTGGTAATTCAGGCACATGAAGAAGAGAACGTCGTGCGAATTGAGATTATTGACGAAGGAATAGGCATTCGTAGACGCGATTTGGATCGAATTTTTGAACGTTTCTATCGCGTGGATAAGGCGCGCAGCCGCAGTATGGGGGGGACTGGCTTAGGACTTTCCATCGCCCGTCAGATTGTGCTCGCCCATGGCGGTACGATTGAGATTGATAGCGAGTGGGGGAAAGGAACACGAGTCAGCTTTACACTTCCGATATACGGGGAGAATGAAGATGGAGCTTGAAAGACTGAAAACAATCGTCCTGACTTTACTTATCATCATAAGTCTGATGCTCTCAGGTTTCTTATGGAATAGCACGCCTGAGCTGGAAAATTTGACGCCTTCCGACTATGTGGCGCCGCAGCCTGCCGGCCACAAATATGAGGTAACGGATGTTATTCGTCCGTCTTTCCTGATGTTTCATACCGGAGAAGGCAAGCATAGAAAGGCGCCGATTGAATCGGCTATGTATGAGAAGCTGATGTCCCGGATGAACCAATGGTATTTCTATAACTTTGTCGATACCCATTTGGTTAAAGAAGAGTGGGAGGAGTTAATTAATAAGAGAAGGTCGGTGGAAATTGTCTACAATCATGAAATTCCGGCTGATATCGCAAGTGAATTGTTTACGCTCCGCAGCCATGCCGAAGGAAATTTCCGCTCCATAAGCCGCATCCTTCTTTATGAAAATGAGGAGAAAAACGCGATTGATGCGCTTCTTATCTCTAACCGTAATCAGCAGGTCATCCGCGTACATACGTCAGTAGAGCCGGAAGAGGTAGAGAATTTGTTTGCGCCCGGGAATCTTGCCGGACTTTCGGAGCAAATCCTGTACCGGACATTTGTCGACAGGTTAGAGGATGATATTCGAACGACCCGCTATGCCTTTTATGATCCGATCTATCTTCCCGGTGGACGGGAGAAAATGTCGCGTTACCGATATTTTTATCAGCCGTTGACTGTTCAACAAGTATTGAACGCCATGTTTGTGGATGCCAGTTTAACCCGCCAGGTGACCGAGCGGGACGGTACGATGATTTATACGAACGGCAGCCAATCCGTATCCATTCCTTCGGAGCGAAATTATCTATTGTACCGCCACCCGATGCATGAATGGGAAAAAGCGCAAGGAGAGCGGCCCAACTATGAAGCGCTTAGCTCGGCCCTTTCTTTCATCAACCAGCACGGCGGCTGGATTGGCCGCTATTATCTGGAAAGTGTCGATGACGTAAACCGGGAGAATACCGTAGCGTATCGTTTCCGTCAATATATCGGCACGTATCCGTTATTTAGCGGCGACGGACCGGATTTGAATACGATCTCTGCCCGTGTATCGGGAGGCAATGTCTCCGAGTTGTATTATCCGATGCGGCAGCTGGATTTGTATTTCGAACGCATTCCTGTCACGGTTGTTTCCGGAACCGAGTTGATGAAATGGCTGGAGAACAAGGGGATTAACAAACATCAGGTCGGATCGATAGAGCTTGGGCTCTATACCCGTTCGATTTATGACTTTATTGAGATGAAGCCGTGCTGGGTGGTGTACTTGAAAGATAAGGAGCCGCTCTATGTAGAAGCGGATGTCGCCGGATTCGGCAAGTGAGCGGGAGGAAGGGAACATGGACTGGAGTAGAGCGAAAACCATTTTAATCGTAACGTTCCTGCTGCTTGATCTTTTTCTGGGCTACCAGGTGATTATGAGTCAGAACAGAGATATCGAAACCGCGCCGCAGGGCGAGTTGATTCCGTCAAGCCTCGAAGAACTTCTGAAGACGCGCAACATTAAGCTGGATACGGAAATCCCGTCTGAAACACCGGAAATGAATTATGTTAATGTAAGATTTACGAGTTTCGCTCACCATTTGCAGACGCTGACCGGACAGATTCTCGGACAGCAAGGAGTGGGCGTTATGGTAAAATTTAATGAACCCGTTCCCCTATCTAATTTCGTAAATAAAACGGAGATGCTTAAGAGCCTGGAGCCATACGCGGCATACGCCCGGGACTATGTGTTTGATGCCAAACGGAGTTCGAGTACTGTGCAGCGGTACGTCCAGAAGTACGGGAAATATGTAATATTCAGTGCTCCACTTGAAATTGTGTTGGCACAGGATCGAATGATCGGCTACAAGCAAATTCATGTGCAGATTGTCAACCAGGGGACCGGCCGGAAGATTATTCCTGCGTTCACGGCGGTTCGTACATTATTGGACAACGGGTATATCCGGTATGGGGAGAAGATTTTGGATGTGTCGATTGGCTATTACGGCCATATGTATGATGCCGATATTCAGGTGCTGGCTCCTGTCTGGCGGGTCGTTCACAGCGAAGGCGTCCATTATGTGAACGGTCTTACAGGCGCTGTAGAGCAGGCCCCTCCTCTTGAAAAAAATAAGATTATCTCCAATAATAGTACTAGTAAATAGAGGCGCCTGTTCATTCCAAAGGAGAGAAGATGGGCTTATGGAGTTTAGCGTGCTTGCCAGTGGAAGCACTGGAAATTCATTTTTTATTAAATCAAAGAATAGTAAAGTGTTGGTAGACGCCGGGTTAAGTGGTAAACAAGTAGAGAGTCTGCTGGAAGAAGTAGGTGTGAGTGCCGCAGACCTGGATGCGATTCTCATTACGCATGAACACTCCGATCATATAAAAGGAGTAGGCGTGCTGGCGCGGCGGTACCAGCTCCCTGTCTATGCCAATGCGAAAACATGGGAACAGCTCGACCGCCAGTTGGGCAAAATTGCAGAAGACCAGCGCCTGATTATGGAAGTGGGCGAAACGGTGGAGTTCGGAGACATGAAAGTCGAGTCGTACGGTTTGTCGCACGACGCCGCCGAGCCGATGGGTTTCTGTTTTTATGAAGATGACGCCAAAGTGAGCTTGACGACCGACCTGGGCTACGTGAGCCAGCGCATCAAGGATACGATTTGCGGTTCTGATGCCTATATTTTCGAATCGAACCATGATGTAGAGATGCTGCGGATGGGAAGCTATCCGTGGAACACAAAGCGCAGAATTCTAAGCGATGTCGGTCACCTGTCCAATGAGGCAGCCGCAGAAGCGCTCGGCGATATTCTTTCGGGCAAAGGCGAAACCGTCTATCTCGCTCATCTGAGCAAGGAGAATAATATGACGGAACTGGCGCGCCTGACAGTGAAGAACATCCTCCAGGAATACGGGTTTACAGACGGTGAAGACATCAAGCTGATGGACACCTCGCCCGTCCGCCCTACCGTAATGCAGGAAATCATACGTAAATGAAGCAGCACAATTAGTAATACTAGCAAATATGAGATGATGAGGTACAGAAAGGAGCAGCGCTATGGGTTATTACAACGATGATTTTTACGACAATCGTAAGCGAGGCAGACGAGGCGGGGCCTCCACGTTTTTTATCGCGCTTGTTTCAGCCATTATCGGCGGTCTTTTGGTATTGATGATGGTGCCTACGCTATTAAAATCAGGTTATTTTCCAGGTTGGGACGCGCCGTCTGCTGCCGAACAGCCGGGCCAGCAGACTCCTGCGCCTAATAGAGGAAATACAGTCAATTATTCCGTTGATGTAAATTCAGGTATCGTCCAGGCAGTACAAAAAGTGGAAAACGCGGTAGTAGGTGTCATTAATATACAGCAGCGAAGCGACTTCTTCGGGCAAACTGAAGAGGGAGAAGCGGGCACCGGTTCGGGCATCGTGTTCCGCAAAGTCGGCGGCAAAGCGTACATTGTAACGAATAACCACGTAATTGAAGGCGCACAGCGTGTACAGGTATCACTTGTAAAAGGTGAAAAGAATCTGGATGCAAGAGTGGTGGGCGCCGACACGCTGACTGACCTGGCTGTGCTTGAGATTGATGGATCGAAGGTTCAGCAGGTAGCTGAATTCGGTGATTCTTCGAAAGTGAAAGCCGGAGAGCCGGCCATCGCCATCGGAAATCCGCTGGGCCTTGATTTCTCCCGGACGGTTACCCAGGGTATTATTAGTTCCACCGAGCGGACGATGCCGATTGATTTAAACGGGGATAACGAGAAAGACTTCGAAGTGAATGTTCTGCAGACGGACGCGGCGATTAACCCGGGGAACAGCGGCGGTGCATTGGTGAACATTGCCGGACAGGTGATCGGTATTAATAGCCTGAAAATCGCCAAAGAAGGCGTCGAAGGTCTCGGCTTCGCGATTCCGATTGACGACGCCAGCAAAATTATCGACGATCTTATCAAATACAAATCCGTGCAGCGTCCGATGCTGGGTGTAACACCGGTGGATCTCGCATCCGTACCGGATGAAGCGCGCAAAGATCCGCTGCAGCTTCCGGATAGTGTAGAAAACGGGGTTGTAATTAAAGACGTAAGCCCGATGGGTCCTGCCGACAGAGCAGGCTTGAAACGGTATGACGTTATTGTGCAGCTGGACGACCAGAAAATTGAAAACCAGGCGCAGCTGCGCAAGTATTTGTTCCAGAAACAGATTGGCGATACGGTAAAAGTTACATTCTACCGCGGCGGCAAGCAACAAACTGTCAACGTAACGCTCGCCAAGCAGCAGGTACAATAACGAGAAGAAAAGCCGGGGATTTTCCCCGGTTTTTTCTGTGAAAATCATGAGGAAAGAAGGAAGGGAGAGAGGAAATAAGATCCGGGGAAGAAAAAGGCGTTCGCCTTTTTCCCCATTGAAATCATCCCCTCGTTCTCTTCTCTCTTTTCCTTCGTACCACAAAAGTTAACTGATAAAAAAGCCATGGTGATTTTTGTATGTTTGGTAAAAAAATAAGATATGATAGGATAGCGATAAATATGCATACGGAGGGAAAAACGATGATGGACCCGGTAAAAAAAGAGTACCTGGAGCATGGCGGCGACCGGTTTATCGTATGTGCGCCCGACCAGTTGGAGCTTGCGCTCGATGAGTTTGTGGACGAGTACGGAGAAGCGCCGGATGTGTATTTGCTGACGGAAGTCGCACAGGAGCTGGAAAAATGGAAAGCGCCGGAGACATGCCGATATAGCGGAGAGAAGCCTGTGTATATCCTTGTGTAAAATGATTTTGCGGGCAGAAATGAGCAGGACAAGTTATTCAATGATTGTGAATAACTTGTGAGCAATTTTGTGTAAATTCCGTTATTCACATGTGAACAAAAGAGCGGGCTGTGTGAAAAACCTTGAAATTCCTGGCTTTTTTTGATATCTATGTGTGTTTTATATTCACAATAATTTTATCAACAGAATGTGGATAACTTTGTTTTAACAGGGGATAACTTTTCAAAAAGTTTGAAAAAAGAGGAGGGGGGAAAAGTTATGCACATTATGATTGTGGCGGTGGGTAAGCTCAAAGAGAAGTATCTAAAGCAGGGAATCGATGAGTACCGCAAGCGATTGTCCGCGTATGCAAAGGTGGAGATTGTGGAAGTAGCGGATGAGAAGGCGCCGGAGAATTTGAGTGAGGCGGATATGCTGCGGGTGAAGGAGAAGGAAGGCGGGCGGATTCTGGCCGCGCTGAAGCCGGATCAGCATGTGGTAGCGCTGGCGATCGAGGGGGAGCAGTGGTCGTCGGAGCAGCTGGCGAAGAAGCTGGATAGCTGGGCGACATATGGCAAGAGCTCGGTTGCATTCGTTATCGGCGGCTCGCTCGGCCTGTCGGATGCAGTGATGAAGCGGGCGAACGAGTATTTGTCGTTTTCGAAGATGACCTTTCCGCACCAGTTGATGCGGCTGATTTTGCTGGAGCAGGTGTACCGCGGTTTTCGGATTAACCGCGGTGAACCATATCATAAGTAGCGGCGAATTATAATTTTTTCAAGAGGAATAAATAAATTATGAAATTGATTCATAGAACAAAGGAATAATTCAACGTATATTGAAAGGGAATGATTGGATAATCAGCACCCGTGACATATACTTTCCTACACTAACAAAAAGTCCATAGCCAAAAGCAGCTATGGATCTATTGAAATCCTTTTTTATATTTTTTGTAAACGAGTTGACACTGTTTTAACAAGGTGCAATAGTATTTGTAGAGGATTGGTAAATACTATTCAGCTATATTGACAAAAGTGATTCAAAGGCCAATTGTTCAGGCTTGTTTCTTATATTGTTGATAGTAATACCCTCAAGTTCGTCAATTACAGCACTTGCAACTGCCTCTGCTAACAAACATGGTACTGCATTACCAATTTGTCTGTATATAGCTGTTTTACTGCCGTGAAAAACATATTCTTCAGGAAACGTCTGAATTAGTGCAGCTTCTTTAATTGTTAATCTTCTTAGCCTTGAAGGAGCTTCGCCGAACTCAGGAATTACCTTATTTTCGAGTAGCCCCTTGTGGTAATTAACTACCCAATTATCATTGGCGTGGTTATACAACAAAGCTTCGTCTACAATTGGTGTTTTGTTACCACCCATTGAGGCAGGAAGGGTGTTAGAGACACCATCTAAATCTAATGGTCGTCCCAATCCATTAAAAATCATTCCAGCATATGGTGATTTCCTTATCACCGGTTTAGCCGCCAAGGTGATTTTGGCTGTACAAGTCAAAGGATTTCTGGTCGTTCCAGCGGGGCCTAGAATAGAAATAGTTTCTCTAATATTTTTTGGCTTCTTTCTCCGCTGTTCTAGTCTAGAAAACGTATGATGAGGATCAATGTTTTTACCAAGTAATCCAATGAAGAAAACTCGCTCCCGCTTTTGTGGCACTCCGAAATGAGACGAGTTTAGTAAGAAAGGATAGCAACTATATCCCATTTCATTGGCTAGATGGAAGAGTTTTTCTCTAACATTTTTCCATTTTTCAAGTGTGGCTAACGCCTTAACATTCTCTAAGACGAATGCCTTTGGGCGAATAATTCTTACAACGTCTAGAAAAGTCCAAATTAATGTGCTTCTTTCATCGTTGGGATCCATTTTTCCTGCAACTGAGAAGCCTTGACATGGTGGTCCACCGAAAACAATATCGACATCATTAAATTGTTCTAATTCACCAAGTAATTCTCGGATATCTCCTCTTTTTAGGAGAGTTTCAGGATGATTTGCTTCGTAGGTGTTGCAGGCGTCTTTGTCTATTTCATTTGCCCAAAGAACATTGACACCGGCTCTCTTAAAACCTACGTCCATACCTCCTGCACCTGTGAATAAGGAGATTCCTGTATATTTATAGTTCATGGCAATCTACTCCATAAATTATTTTTATTAGTATTGAGTCAATTAAACACGAATATATGTTTGTAATAATTATACTAAACATAGGTTCGTATTAAAAGTATTAGTAGTTAAAATAAGGGAACAATATTTGTTTAAAATCTAATTATATCATAAGTTTGTAACTGAAGGGTGAATGCAGAATTGGAATTAACTAATGTTAACCGAGATAAGGCCCTACAAAATCTTAATAAAGCCTATGAGAGAGTAACCAGCGATCAATATACACTATGCTCTAAATTTATTGATGAAATTAAGCAGGTTATGTTTGGGACTCACCTAACCTTCAAGTATGTTATGGTTAATGCATTATTAGCAAAGGCCACTAATCCAGAAGTAAATGCACTTTGTTTACAGAAAAAATCTGTCTTACCTGGTGCTTATGATGCAAGAACTTTATGTCACAAGGTTTTAGTACCGTTTGAACGTGATAAGCTAAATGGAGCATTAGGTGGATCCAACGAACCGTTTCTGAATAAACCTGCAAGATTTCCTGAATTAAGTACAAATAATGCGGTCCGGAAAGGAAAAGACTTTGCACTCCTTTCTTTACTCTGTACATTTTTACCCCAAATTGTTACTCAACAAGAAGCTTTTGATTCCCTCTGCGATGCAATCTATTTTGCCTTAGAAATTTCTAAAGAAAAAGAGGAAATATTTGGTTTAGAGGCGACAAAAATTCCTACATACTACGAAATTCAGGAAGTAATAGACGCTCTACTAGTTGAGTCATTTGGGGGGGAAACCTTAGCACTTACAGTAGGCGCGCTTATGAATCTTTTAGCAGATTCAATAGAAGGAAAAACATGTGTTGAAGTACATGTTGTTAACCAATCAGGTGCATCTTCAAAGGAAGTAACAAAATTTTATATGCAATTGAAGCTAAAGATAAGGTTTTTACACAAGAGGATGTAACCCATGCCATTAGAAAAGCAGCTTTAGCTGGATGTGATCGTTTAATGTTTGTATCGGGACCTCGTGCATATCTCGAGGGTGCATCCGAGGAAATTATTGTTTCAAAAGCTTTGGAAATGGGAGTTTATCTTTCATTTATGAACCATAAGGAATTTACTAAGATGATTTTATCTCTCATTTTACCAACCACAACTGAACGTTTCTTTTCCTATCTAAGAAACATAGTTTATGAAGCTAGGTTAAAGGAGGAAACATTACGTCATTTGCTTAAGGAAGCTCGTGAACATTACCTTATCAAAGATGACTACAATGAGGATTAAAAATGATAGTAATTGCTCAGTCTGTTAATAGACAGCACAAATAGAGGTATTTCAAGGGGAAATACCCTGAGTAGTTAGCAAGAGAACAACGAAACATTCTGTCTCAGAATCGTGTCTTCCATTGATGATAAAATACTTCGTCCCTGTTTTTTGACCGTCGATATGAAATTGCATATGACACAAAACGCATCCGATCCACATTTACTGCGGATGTCCCTGAAATTTTTTGCTTCAACTTTGCTCTTCATATATCATGCTCTGACTGGTTGTTGTCAAACGAAATGGCAGGATCATGTAGAAAGGCAAGCACGTGATTACGATGGACAGACAAGCGATCCAACAGATTTTTGACGGGGGGCTTATTCCGTCCCTTTTCTTCTGGCAGAC
>Ga0310837_100994_pt1 | contig 14816 bp, 16 predicted proteins | sample SM_ome_5_FD_201315 | JGI IMG/M metagenome (GOLD analysis project Ga0310837, IMG submission 201315) | Sorghum-adapted microbial communities enriched on stacked mutant (SM) sorghum from Joint BioEnergy Institute, Emeryville, California... ...
CATACAATGGAGGAAACGGAACTTTCGACCGCGTCCTCAGAAGCGTCATCAACATATCGCTTGGAATCATTTGATAATGAAATGTAGCTATCGCCACATAAATGGCTGTAAAAAACAGGGCGGCAAACAGCCCGACCATGCGCAAAAAACGGAGCAGCGAGGCGGACAGCCAGCGGTTATAATAATCGTCAGGCGACTGCAAAAATTCCCAGAATGTACTGGGGGCGATCCATGCATAAGGGGAGCCGTCCGCGAGCACGACAATCTTGCCGTCCAGAAGCGCCGATATTGCCTTTGACGGCTGTGTGGAAGAAACAAAGTTAGGGAACGGGGAATACGGATTGTCTTCTACAAATTCGGTCAATTCCGCAATGTCCGTAATGCCGTCGCGCTGTATGCTTTCAAGCCGCCGCTTCATCTCGCCCACATTCCACGGATTGGCCAGCCCTTCCATCCACAGAACACCGACCATCGTATTCGTCCGTTTACCGACAAGCAAAATATCGAAGCGCAAGTCAGCCGACCTCATACGCTTGCGAAGCATGCCTACATTCGTCATCAACGATTCAATGAAGTTTTCCTGTGGTCCGAAAATGGTCGTCTCATTTTCCGACGGCTCCACAGACCGTTCCGGGGCACGAAACACATTCACCGCGATCGGAAACCCTTCGTCATGCAGGACAATGGCCCAGCCCTGTACAAGCTTTGTTATACAAGCTTCAATGTCCTCCACCTGTTCTGTTTCGCTGCCGCCCAGCATTTCGTTCATGGCTTTTACTTCACCGCGCATAAAATGGGCGGACAACGGCCGGATTACATACGTATCTATATATTCCGGAAGGACAATCGTACTCATATAACAGCAAATCACCGACTCTAAGCGGCGGTGGCAAAAATCCGTCATTTTACACAAAGTAGACAAACGTGCAAAATCGGCTTCCGCTCCTTTTCCCATTTTTTTTGACATATGGTCTATCATGTCGGAAGAGGAATGGGAAATATTTCCGTGAGAATAGACGCGGTGCTGAAAGATTCGTTTAAGAAAACGCAGCATGCTCTCCCCTCCTTTTGGCTTCTGTTACTTAGCTTGGATGATTAGGCAAAAATTATCCGCTCACACAAACAAAAACAGCCGGCCTCATTCGAGGTCGGCTGCACTCATTTATTTCCTGTTATGCGTCTTTTTGAATTTGGTATTTTGTTTTTTCTTTAATGGCGGACGGGGGCGCCGCTCCTGCGGCGATATAAGCCGTCCTTGAAACAACACGCGCTCCGGCATTTCAATATGAAGCTGTTTGGCGAGCTTGCCGGCCATAAACTTTTCTTTCGGCTCAAGCAGTGTCACCGCCATGCCACCTTTGCCCGCACGGCCAGTCCGGCCTACCCGGTGGATATAGCCGTCCGTATCAAGCGGCAAATCAAAGTTAATGACATGCGTAACATCGTCAATATCAAGTCCACGCGCCAGCAGGTCAGTCGTTACCAAACATCGGATGTCACCTCTGCGGATGCTATTCATCGCCTGCTCGCGTTCCGCTTTTCTCGTTTCGCTGTGAATGCCGGCGATGGACACTCCCTTGGCAGCAAGCCAATTCGCAATGTCGGCTACCTGATGCAGTTTTTTGACGAAAATCAGCGCACGTTCCGGGTTCAGTGCATGCAGCAAACGACGCAGCGTTTCAAATTTCTCCCGCTCCGGTGTCACAATGAAATACTGTTCGATGAGCTCCGGCAGGCGAGACTTCGCACGAATTTTAATCACCTTTGGCTCCTGATCCGTCCACTTCCTGCCCCACTCTTCTACCAGCGGTGAAATCGTGGCCGAGAAGACGGATAGCTGCCGATCCCGTGGCGTTCGCTGCACAACCGCTTCCACTTCGCAGATCATGCCGGATTCCAGCATCTGATCGGCCTCGTCAATGACCACCATCTTGACTTCGTGCACTTTCAGCTTTTTCTTCTCGATTAAATCATAGATGCGACCTGGCGATCCGACGATAATGTGTGGTTTCTGTTTCAGTTTTTCCATCTGGCGCTTGATGTCCACGCCGCCCATAATAATTTGAAAACGAATGTCGGTTGCGTTGCATAATTCATCAAGCACGTGGCGAATCTGCACGGTTAATTCGCGGGTAGGGGCCAAGATTAGCGCCTGGGTCGCGGAACTGTCCGCTTGAATCCGCTGCAGCAGCGGAAGCAGATAAGCAAGCGTCTTGCCCGTGCCTGTCTGTGATTCGCCTACCACACTCCATCCTTCGAGCAGAAACGGAATGGCCTGCTGTTGAATCGGTGTCGGCGCCTTGATATTCATATTCGCAAGCCCTTTTAACAAAAAAGGGGCAAGCGTACTTTCGGCAAAAGTTTTCATCCGTGCTTCCCTTCCTCAGGCTGAGTCGGCAGCTGGATGGAGAACGTTGTGCCCTCGCCCAGCTTGCTGCGTACGGTAATCGTACCGTGATGGCCTTGTACAATATTTTTTACAATCGACAGTCCCAGACCCGTTCCGGCACGGCCGCGTGTCCGGGCTTTGTCGGCTTTATAGAATCGCTCGAATACAAACGGCAGATCCTCCGCCGGAATGCCGCTTCCGGTATCGGTTACTTCAATCGTGTACATCTCATCCTGTATGAACGTACGCAGCGTGACCGTTCCACCATGTCCGGTATGGCGGATCGCATTGTCAACCAGGTTGGTTAACACCTGCTCCATCCGATCGTTGTCAAAGTAGAACGTCCCATCCGCCGCCTGCCAATCCAACTGCAGATGAATTCCCTGCTCTTTGGCTACCCCGCCGAATTTGCGAATGACTTTATCTTCGAGCTGCAGCAGATTCGCAGGCTGAATCTCCAGTGGAATATGCCCGGCTTCCATACGGGCCAGGTCAAGCAGCTCGTTGACGAGGCGCGACATGCGCAGTGATTCGTCATAAATGATCTGGGCTAATTCTTTCTTTTCTTCCTGCGACTCAGCGATATCGTCAATAATCGCTTCGCTGTAGCCCTGCAGCATCACGAGCGGCGTTCGCAGCTCATGCGAGACATTGGCGACAAAATCTTTGCGAAGCTTATCGAGACGGCGTTCCTGCGTCATGTCACGCAGCACGGCCACAGCGCCGCGTACCTGAGCATCATCATACAGCGGCGCCATGACAACGGCATAAATCCGTCCTTGCACAATCACGTCCGTTACAACTTCTTCCTCGTTTTTTACAACTTGCTCCAGAATAGAGCGCATAGAAGGAGGAAGTCCTTTTCCCTGATCGCTTTCGTCTTCTTCAGCTTCTGCGCCGCCTTGCTCATACTCCCAAGCTTTCAGCAATTCATCAGCCGGTGGGTTCGTAACAATAATGTGCCCGTTGCGGTCGAAAGTCATTACACCGTCCACCATGCTTTTCAGCACGCTCGCCACCTGTTCTTTTTCACGGGAGAGCGCAACAATTAAATCGTTCAGCCGACCAGCCATGTGGTTGAATGTGCTGGCCAAATCCCCTATTTCATCGTTCGTCCGAATGGAAATTTGCGTCGAGAAATCGCCGCGTGCGTATGAATCAGCCGCTTCCTTCATGGAACGGAGCGGTTGCGTAACCCGGGACGATAGGAAAAAAGCAAAAAATGTCGTCAAAATAATGCCAATGGCAGCGGCGTAAAAGATTAACCGGGTCGTCTTATAGGTCGTCTCCCTCAATTCTTCCATCGTCTGATATAAAATCAGCTCGCTATTCAATCCCTGCGAATGAAGGGGAACTGCTACCACAACAAACTCTTCGTAATGCGGTACGCTGCTTTTGGGCGGCAAAACCGAGAAAAAGTCCCGCGTAACGGCAATACGATCATTGTCCCTCGCCTGTCTCAGTACCGGATGTTTCAGGAACTCTTCCGGCCTTACTTCCGGAATGGAAGCATTGTTTGGCGCTGCACTGTCCTGATTATAATTCCCGAGCGAACCGGTAATTACCATCCGCGTATCATACACATCCACCAGCTCTCTGGCAATGTTAAGCGTTTTCTCGCTGTCTTTGTAAACAAGAATGACATGCGCCATATTTTGCGCCAACTGCTTTAAGTCCTCCGTACGCTGCCGCTCGTAGAATTCGTCCAAAAAGGACATAAGCGTCAGGCTAAGCACAGTCAATACGACAGCAACCAGACCGATGATTGTAATCCAAAGCTTAAAAACAACCCGGTTTAACACTTACTTTGGCACCTCAAGCTTGTATCCGATTCCCCAAACGGTCGCAATCATATTCGCTGCAGCCGGAGAAATTTTGTTGAGCTTCTCCCGGAGACGTTTAATATGGGTATCTACGGTACGCAAGTCTCCGAAGAACTCATAATGCCATACGTCCTTGAGCAAATCCTCACGGGAGAAGACACGGTCCGGATGGCGCGCCAGGTAATAAAGCAGTTCATATTCTTTCGGCGTCAGGCTTACTTCTTCACCGGCAACCATCACGCGATGCGCATCATGATCAATGGATAAATCCGGGAAGACAAGCACATTGTGCGAACTGCTCGGCGTCGTGAGAAACGCGGTTGCAGACGAACGGCGCAAGAGCGCTTTCACCCTGTATACGACTTCGCGCGGACTGAACGGCTTCACCACATAATCGTCTGTACCGGACTCAAAACCCTGCACGCGATTGGCTTCCTCACCTTTTGCCGTTAACATAATAACCGGGGTCGCTTTCTTTTCGCGCAGCCGTGTACATACTTCAATACCGTCAATACCCGGCAGCATTAAATCAAGCAAAATAACATCATAGTCGGTAGCAAGCGCCATCTCAAGAGCCTGCTCTCCGTCTTCAGCTTCCTCTATTTGGAAGTTCTCTCTTTCCAAGTACATACGCAGCAGGCGGCGGATACGTTCCTCATCGTCTACTACGAGCACTTTGGCTTGATGTTCCATTTTCTTTCACCTCAGTTGACATTTTCAATAATAAGTCTGTTTTTCTACTTATTTTACCATTTTAAGCAACGAATTTGTGACCATAATCGTACAAATTATATGTTACCCAGGTTACAAAAGACAAGCTTTTGTTTTAATCTGGAGAGTTGTGGAAACAATATAAGAGCGAAAGGAGTGAGCTTCCATGAAAAAACAGGAACAAAACATTCGCTACGATTCCGAAGGTGAAAAAATCGTCAATCAGGAAATTATGAATGCCTACCAGAGCGGCGTTATCGGAGACGATGACACATACTCTCAGATGGGTGACAATCCACTAAGCGCCCATCGTCCTGAGAGCCGCCAGGAAAACCTTATGCAAGACAACGAACTTGAAGAAAAAAGTCCTGACGATTTCGAGTAGTCTCTTCGCACGCGGTTTTCTTTCCTTAGCTCGTCACTACTTTAAAAAGCGCCTCGCTCAAATCATACAGAGCGAGGCGCTTTCGTATCATTATTTCAATTACGCGTAAGAATGAAGCCCCGAGATGACAAGGTTGACGAAGACAAGGTTGAACATGACGATGATGAAGCCGATCACGGCCATCCACGCCGATCTCTTGCCCTGCCAGCCGCGGGAGAGGCGCAGGTGGAGATACGCGCTGTAGAATAGCCATGTAATCAGCGCCCATACTTCTTTCGGGTCCCAGCCCCAGAACCGTCCCCATGCCTCGTGCGCCCAAATCATCGCGAAGATAAGCGCGCCAAGCGTAAAGATTGGAAAACCAATCGCGATGGCACGGTAGCTAATCTCATCAACAAGATCCGGTTCCAAATCCTGCACCCACCTGCCGACCACGCCGGAAATGCGGCGGCGCAGCGCCAGGCGGGCCGCTCCATACAGCAGCGTACCACCTGCCACAGACCAGATCAGCGTATTGAACTTGCGGGCCGCTTGGTTTCCTTTCATGAATCCCGGTGCTTCGAACCAGGGTTTCATCTTGTCTGTTGTCTCAAGCGTACCGCCTTTAGGTCCGACAATCGCCGGCATATGGTATTTTACCTGGGAATCTACCACCTGGCCGGTCGACATTTGAAACGGCGCTTTAAATGTGGCCTGATATCCTGCAAGCTGGAAAGAGAATACAAGTACGATGAAAGCAACCAGTGTACAAATAACCCACATAACAAATTCGAGCCAGCTGGCCGACTTAGATTTCTCGTTCGGGTCAAGCGTACGCAGCAGGTACATTAAACCGCCGGCAAAGCCGACCGCAAAAGCACCCTCACCAAGCGCCGCAGTCGTTACATGAATCTGCAGCCAATAGCTCTGCAGTGCCGGAATTAACGGCGTGATTTCACGTGGAAATACCGCTGCGTACGAAACGATAAGCACGCTGAATGGCATAACAAACGCGCCGATAAGCGGAATACGGTAAATAAGATATATCCCCAAAAACGCAAGGGTCATGGCAAAGCCAAGGAACTGCATAAATTCAAACATGTTACTGGTTGGAATGTGCCCGCCCACATACCAGCGAATTCCGATAAACACCGCATGCGCGAGAAACCCGATGACCGCCGCCGCGTATGCGAAGCGGCCGCGACGGCCCTGCTCCTCAGGCGTACGGTTGCGGAAGCTCTTGCCCGTTACGGCAACAAAAAACAGAATCGTTGCGACACAGTAAAAAATAAACGCGATGGTCAGCATAGTATTGCTGAGACCGATGAGACTATTCACGATTGTTTTGCCTCCTTCTCCAATTGTGCGGCGGAGATATGGTACCCGTTCGCTTCGAGAATTTTCACGACTTCATTCTTGATGCCAAACCAGTTTTTATTGGTGTGCGCTGCCACCAGCAGCTTCTCTTCTTCAACCTGGAACCAGATACGACGATGCTGCCAGTAGAAGCCCATCACAAGACCGAGCATACTGACCCCCGCGCCGAAGAAGATAATCGGCAGGCTTGCGTCCTTACGCACCATCAATCCGCTCATATCGACTAAGTCCGGCTTGGCAAACGCATACGTGACTTTCGGATCTTTACCGTCTGCCGTCAGCGTATCGCCGAGGAAAATCCACTGCTTCTCTCCGTTCGGTGTCTTCGGAGAAATGGTATTCACGATAAATGCCGGATTATTCGGCTCCGTCGACTTCGTAATCGGCTGCTTCATATCATCAAGGGCGAAATCAGGAAAATATTGTAGTACCTGTACCTTTACATTGTCATTTACTTTGATTTCTTTCGGCGGAGACAGCAAGTCCAGTTTTACGCTGCCCAGCGGTTCTTTAGTCGCTGTATCAACCAGATTTAGATTGAGCGCCTGCAGTTGATTTTCTTGTTCGCCTGCTTGATATAATAATAATCCTTCATACTTTAATGGATGATTAACCTCAATGTCATGCTTCGCAACCTGCTTTAACTTCGGTTCCGAACCCGGAATTTCCGCGTTTTCATTTTCATAGAGAACCGCTTTTGTTTTATATTCCTTTACGATGACACCATTTACGTCCAGCTTCTCGGGAAATTCATCATCCTGGTAGTACTCTTTAATGAACTGTTCGTTTTTGACATAATAGTTTGTCTCCGGTACCGGGACGGTTTGCCCTTCACGTACCCATACATACTGGTCGAGATAGAAACCGGGAATGAGGCGCATCAAACAGCCGATCAAAAAGATAATGAGCCCGATGTGGTTGATATACGGACCCCAGCGGCTAAACCGGCCTTTTTCACCCAGTAAAGCGTTCTCTTCGCGTCGTACGTGATAACGTTTTTTCTTGAGTGCTTCTTCAAGCGAAGCCGTCAACTGTTCTACCTCTTTGCCCTCGGCGTTCAACTCCACACTAACTTTCTGGATTTGGAGGAAACGCTTGTCCCTTTTGACGCGCTGTGTTTTCAGCGCGCGATACAGCGGCACGACACGGTCGAGGCTGCAGACAACAAGCGAGATACCAATTCCTAACATAAGCGCGATAAACCACCAGGAAGAATATAAATTATGAAAGCCGAGTCTATAATAAATAAGCCCGAGAGTTCCATAGGCTTCCGGGTAGTACTGCTCCGCCGGTTTCGGCACCGGAATATAGCGCTCCTGTGGAAACACCGTACCGATGGCCGATGCGATAAGCGTCAACACAATCATGATGACCGCATTTCGCACCGAAGAGAAGAAGTTCCAGATGCGGTCTACGATCGTTTTGTGGTATGTTTGCGAACGCCGGGCCGCGCCTTCGTAACGCATATCCACCTTCTTACCAGCAACCTCGCTCGCAAGCGGGGCTCCGCATGATTCGCACAGCATGGTACCGACCGGATTCGAATGCCCGCATTCGCATTTCACATTGTCCAACATGGTTTCACCTCAAATTTCTTACGGAGCAATCTGTTGCATATTATCATGAATCGTCTGATATGACATCGGACCGCCCACAATGTGCTTATAGAGCGTTCCATCCGCTTTTATAAAAAACGTAGAAGGCATTTCGCCGATCTGGTATTTGCGAGTAATGGCCCGCGACGGATCCATTAATAGTGGCAGCGCATCCAATTTGTACTGGCGGGCAAACGATTGGACCGGAATTTCCGATTCTCCTACATTAAGTGCGAGAATCACCACGTTCTTATCCGCAAATTCTTTCGCCGCCTTGTTCAAATCCGCCATCTCTTCGCGGCACGGCGGACAGTACGTTCCCCAGAAATTCAATACGACCGCCTTGCCCTTCAACTGGCTCAGCTGGACTTTTTCACCGCCGACCTGCTGGGCGACGAAATCAGGCACTGGTTTGCCGACCTGTACCGTCGTCTTGTCTTTAAAAAATGCGCTGTAAAATGTCCAGCCAACCGCCAGAACGATGACCGCCAAGACGATTAGCCGTGTTACCTTACGCGTTCCCATACTTGGGCACCCTCCTCAACACACTGCAGTAGCTACTGTTTTCATTGTCAAATCAAGGATAACTATACACATTATAACGGCAATAAAAATTAACACTTCACCTACTTTTTGAACGTTTCGTGACAGCAAACATTTCCATTTACCTACAATATTAGCTTATCGCAATTTGCTTTTCATGCAAATCCACAGGCATGCTTACGAAAAAACGAGTCAAATAATGCATAAATATTTATTTACATATGTATTTATTCGTTGTAGAATTGAATCTATCTTAAGCCGCACGACCGGCTCAACGTTCGATAAAGAAAAAGGAGTGGACGCGAGATGATCCCGACTGAGATGCAGTGGAACGCTTTGCTGCAGCGCCATGCGACCGTTACTGTACATACGAAAAATCAGAAAGTGACAGGCGATTTGTACAACGTGACGGACGAACAGGTGATTTTAATTGTGCCGAATAAACAGGACCTGTTCGAAGTGATTCCCCGCGTGGATATCTATGACATTACATGGTAGCTTCATGCATAAATATCTGGTTTTAAAGAAATGGCGATTTCCAGCCATTTTTCTGTGAAAATCCTGAAATAAAGAAGGAAGGAGAGAGAAAAAAGATCTAAGGAAAAAAAAGGCGTTCGCCTTTTTCCCCATTGAAATCACCCCCTCGTTCTCTTCTCTCTTTTCCTTCGTACCGCAAGAGTCAGGCGTGCAACTTCTTCTCCCGTTAGCGGACGGTATTTTCCTTCCGGCACACCATCAAGCGTAAGAAAGGCCAGGCGAATACGCTTCAGTTTAACAACCGGATGGCCGACTGCTTCGCACATCCGCCGCACCTGACGGTTGCGTCCCTCATGAATGGTAAGTTGAATCACGCTTGTCCCCTCTTTTTCCTGATAGCGAAGCCGGACCGCTTCAGCCGGCGCGGTCATTCCGTCTTCAAGCATGACCCCCTGTCGGAGCCGTGCAAGCGCCCTTTCTTCCATCCTTCCCTTTACGACCGCTTCATACACTTTATCCAGCTCATGGCGCGGATGCATGATGTGATTGGCGAACTCGCCGTCATTTGTGAGGAGCAGCAGGCCGGACGTATCGTAGTCAAGCCTTCCTACCGGGTAAATCCTCTCCTGCACCCGATTCATTAAATCCAATACCGTCTTTCTCCCCTGCGGATCAGTAACGGATGTAATATAGCCAATCGGTTTATTTAATAGAAAGTACACAGGACGCTCACGGGCGATGATTTTGCCGTCCACCTCAATCTCATCGTTCAACGGGTCGGCTTTAAAGCCAAGCTCGCGCACAACAATCCCATTGACTTTCACGCGCCCGGCCAAAATGAATTCTTCACACTTTCTCCGTGAAGCTACCCCTGCCTGGGCCATAATTTTTTGCAATCGTTCCATTTCTTATCTACCTCCTCCCCCATCATACCTCTCTCGTCCGCCGGACACAATGTTAAGCAAAAAGCTCCCGTCTCTTACGAGAAGCGGGAGCTTATCCGAATACCATCCAGACGACAAACAATGAGGCGAGAACGCCGACAAGATCCGACAGCAAACCGACTTTCAGCGCATATTTCGTATTCCGTACCGCCACCGCGCCAAAATACACCGTCAACACATATAGTGTCGTATCTGTACTGCCCTGTATCGTGCTCGCCAGACGTCCAATATAAGAATCGGGTCCATACTGGGCGATTAAGTCGGTTGTAATCGCAAGTGAGCCGGATCCGGTAATCGGACGCAGCAAGGAAAGTGGCAGCACCTCCACTGGAAAATGTATCAGGTCAAGCAGCGGGCGAATTGTCTTCAGCAGCAGGTCCATCGCACCCGATTCACGGAAGATGGTAATCGCCACCATCATCCCGACTAGATGGGGCATGATGCGAATCGCCGTTCCGAAGCCCGCTTTTGCCCCGGATGTGAACGTATCGTATACCGGCACTTTTTTGTATAGGGCATACGCCAATACATACGACAGAAGCAGTGGAATGGCCCAGGTCGATAGCTGTGTCACAAGTGCATACATTACTGCCGCTTCCACTCCTTTCGTTGATACCACCGGTCGATAAGTATTGCGCTGAATGTGGCGATAAACGTAGCCAGCAGCGTCGTACCGACAATCTCCGCCGGATTGACCGAATTGTAATTCATACGGATGGCAATGATGGTAGTCGGAATCAAGGTAATGCTTGCCGTATTCAACGCGAGCAGCGTACACATTGCAGGTGTGGCCGTATTAGGATCAGGATTAAGCTTTTGCAGCTCCTGCATTGCCTTAATCCCCATCGGCGTCGCCGCATTGCCCAATCCAAAGATATTGGCCGCCATGTTGGACAGAATATAGCCAAATGCCGGATGATCTTTCGGCACCGTCGGAAACAGCCAGCGGGCGATGGGACCGAGCAGGCGGGCCATCTGCTTCAAGAGGCCGGCCTCTTCCGCTACTTTCATTACACCCATCCAAAATATCAGGATGCTAATTAAACCGAAGGTGACGGTAACGCCCGTTTTTGCTCCTTCAAATACAGCTTTGTTAACCGCCTCGACATTTCCCGTGACAAATGCGGTAGCGATACCGATAAAAATCATGCCCGCCCAGATATAATTAACCATTTACATTCCCTCCAGCATCGTTCGTACGAACGACTCCAGATTTGACGTGAAGCGGTGCCCGATAGCCTGGGCCATTGTCTCCTGTTCCAGCGTGAGCGCCACCCGTCCGATTACCGTATCGTCCAGTGTGATTTCAAGAAATGGCTGCTTGATGTTACGTACAATCCTCTTACCTACCTTCGACTTCTCCTCCGCAGTCAGCGGATAAGAGAACGCGCGGCTGCTGTAGTAAGCGATCGCGCCATTTTCCTGCTTGTCCTCGCCTACCCGCTCATTCTCACGGACAATATCTGTGCGGGGATACTGACTGAATCCGTAGTCGAGCCAGCTCATTGAATCGTCCCAGTCCTGCGGCGCGTTCAATACAACGACGGCAAGCTGCTGGCCGTCCCTTGTCGCGGATGAAGACAAACAGCGCTTCGCAAGCTTCGTGTAGCCGGTTTTGACTCCGTCCGCTCCTTTATACAAACGCAGCATTTTGTTTTTGTTTAATAGCTTGCGATCCCACTGCTCACCTTCCCATGGAATGTGTTTGACCTCAGTAGAGACAATTTTGCGGAATTCCGGGTTACGCAGGGCGTACGCCGTAAGGATGGCCATGTCCCGTGCCGTGGAATAATGATTATCACTGTCGTCAAGTCCGTGCGGGTTCGTAAAATGGCTGAACTCCATGCCGATGTACTCCGCTTTTTCGTTCATTAGCCGGGCAAATCCCTCGATCGATCCCCCCACGTGCTCGGCAATGGCGACAGCGGCGTCATTGCCTGAACGAAGCATCAGGCCGTATAACATGTCTTCCATTTTCATTTTTTCGCCGCGTTTCAAGTAAATCGAAGAACCTTCTTTTGCATAGGCACTGTTCGGCGTCGTGACGATATCCTGGCTATTCCCTTCCTCAAGGGCGACGATGGCGGTCATAATCTTCGTAAGGCTTGCGATGCGCATTCGCTTATCGCCCTGCTTCTCCGCCAGAATGCGTCCGCTCGCGACATCGATGAGCACGGCTGTTTCGGCGGATACGGGCGGCGGAGCTGGTCCCGTCGCCTGCGTAAGCTGCGGCAGCATCAACAGACAAATAACGAGTATAATAACGAGTTTCCTCACTTTACTCCCCCTTATCCCGGATGACGGTTTGTCCTGTTCTTTCTATGTACATGTATATGGCTTATCCACAAAATTATGAGTGGAATAAGAAAAACTCTCGGGCGTTGCCGCTCGTCCTTTTTCCACACAGAAGACAAACGGCCGGCATACGCCTCGCCGTTTTTCCCTGCTTTCTATCCGTAAAAAAAGCCCCGAGCAGACTATTTGCTCAGGGCATTATTTCTCGTCTTTATCTTTCTTGTAAAACAGGTACGCTTCCTGCTCCACATCCGCGCCTTCCGCCGAAAAATCAGGCACCGGTGGCAGATCTTCTAAGCTGCGCAGACCGAAATATTCAAGGAACTCTTTCGTCGTTCCGTATAGGATTGGCCGGCCCACCGCATCGGCCCGCCCTACCTCTTTAATAAGGTTCTTGCTTATCAGGCGCGAGATTGAACTCTCGCACTTTACGCCGCGAATTTCTTCAAGCTCAAGGCGCGTGATCGGCTGCTTGTACGCGATAATCGCCAGCGTCTCGAGCGCTGCTTGAGACAGCGTAGCATAGGATGGTGTGTAGGCCAACTTTTCGAAATACTCAGCGAACTCGGGCCGTGTCGTAAACTGGTATGCCTGTGCAATCTCAACAATCTGCAGCCCGCGCTGCTGCTCTTTGTAATCTTTCTTCATCTCGTCCATCAGGGCGACAACTTCGTGAAGTTCCAAATCCAGGATGGAAGCCAGTTGCTTCGCTTCGATCCCTTCGTCCCCCGCTACAAATAATAGCCCTTCCACGATCGCTTTCAACCGCTCTACATCAATCATACCGTATCCTCCTGCATCCGCAACACCACAATCTCGGCAAACAGCCCGTCCTGCTGGCATACAACTGTCCGCTTCTTCATCATCTCCAGCAGCGCAAGAAACGTCGTTACAATCTCGATTTTCGACTCTTTTTCCGTAAACAGCTGCGAGAAGTACACCTGTCCGCCCGCAACCGTAAGCAGTTTATCAATTTCTGCGATACGATCCTTTAAGGAAATCTCGTCACGCTGCACTTTCACCGTTTGTTCCTTACGATTTACACGCTTGAACGCTTTCTGCAAAGCATCTACCAGGTCATAGATTGTCACATTCGAAATCGGATTCTCTTCTTCGGGAATGAACTGGCTCAAATCTTCGGCCGGCCGGGTGTATACCCGGCTTTGTTCCTTCTCCCGCTCACGGAACGTTTCCGCGAGTTTTTTATATTTTTTATACTCCAGCAGGCGCTGGACCAGTTCTTCACGGGGATCTTCCTCTTCTTCATACGGCTCGATGCCCCATTCGTCATACATTGCTTCCTCACGCTTTGGCAGCAGCATCTTGCTCTTGATCGCAAGCAGCGTCGCCGCCATGACAAGAAATTCGCTGGCCACATCCAGTTGCAGCTCCTGCATGATATATAAATGGCTCATATATTGATCGGTAATTTCTACGACCGGAATATCATAAATATCGACTTCGGCCCGGTCAATCAAATGCAGCAGAAGATCCAACGGACCTTCAAACGTATCCAGTTTGATGTCAACACCCATCAAACATCCACCTCCCTATCTCACCAGGGAAAACAGTATGTTCTGCACCCACTCGTATGGCTTGTATAGCACGAACGAACCCAGAGCGGGAATAAAGATTAACAGCAGCAGCACAAACGTGCCATACGGCTCCATTCTCTCAAAAAAGCCGTCAAACCGGCGCGGCAAAGAATAGCGCAGAATTTTCGAGCCGTCCAGCGGGGCTACCGGCAGCAGATTGAATACAAACAGCGCCACATTAATGGCGAAGCTCCAGGCAATCGTATTCCCTACCAGTGTCGCCGCCCATTGCGGCCATGTATTCAGCGTGCCTGTAGATAGCAAATACCAATTGACCTGCAAGAACAGAATGGCAAGAATCAAATTCGTCAACGGACCCGCTATAGCCACATACACCATGCCTAAACGGCGATTGCCGCGAAAATGGAACATGTTGACCGGCACCGGGCGCGCCCATCCAAACGGGCCGAACAGAATCATCAGCATCCCGAACGGTTCGACGTGACTGACCGGATTCAGCGTCAGGCGCCCTTCGTTTTTCGCCGTGTTGTCTCCGAGCTTATAAGCCACAAACGCATGCGCCCATTCGTGAATAGAAAAAGCGATGACAAATGCGATAACCCGATATAACAGTGAATCCCAATCAAAATTGAACAACACCGCTCCCCCTTTTTCTGTGAAAATCATGAAGAAAGAAGGAGAAGAGGGAGGAAAAAAGATCTAAGGAAGAAAAAGGCCTTCGCCTTTTTCTACATTAAAATCC
>Ga0310837_101001_pt1 | contig 14743 bp, 13 predicted proteins | sample SM_ome_5_FD_201315 | JGI IMG/M metagenome (GOLD analysis project Ga0310837, IMG submission 201315) | Sorghum-adapted microbial communities enriched on stacked mutant (SM) sorghum from Joint BioEnergy Institute, Emeryville, California... ...
TACAAAGGAGGAAAAATGAAAAGCGAGAGTGGCTGGATAAGGAAGGTGTGTTTGTAGCAGACGGCGATTGGCGGGCGTATAAGACGGGTAAGAGCCGGAGGAAAATCCTGGATGTAAACAAGCCCGTTCCATAATGGAACAGGCTTGTTATTTTAATCATGGGAAGTTTCTTCAATCATTAGTGGAATACGGCAGTTTCTTCTTTTGCAGCCCTTCCAGCATCCTCGAAAAGAATTTTTGCCCTTCCTCGACAAGATCGAAGGCTCCATCGTATAAACACCAATCATATAGCATTCCCCTCATACATCGGACGATGTCTCTCGTTAATTCGGATGCGCTGATATCATCGCGAAATTCACCTGACTTTTGACCCTGTTCCATAATCTGGTGAACAATGGTATATAATTCCCTTTCTTCATCAATGATTGATTTTTTTTCTTGATTGTTTCGAATGAGGCTGTAATAGACCACTTTGATCGTGTCTAAGCCAACTATTTGTGCACATAATCGGTGTTGCTCCTTGATCAGCGTGAGTAGTTTTTCCGTGGCAGTCCATTCGGGTGGATAATTATGGTAAATTCCCACATAATATTCGTCAAATTGTTTAAACTGTTCTATAATCACTTGATCTTTTGATTTGAAGTGGGTATAGAACGCTCCTTTTGACGTTCCGGCTTGAGTGACAATTTCGTCAACGGAAACCATATCATAACCCTTTTCGGCAAATAGTTTCAGGGAAGTTTCAAATAATCTTTTGTACGTTTCAAGTGCTCTCTTTTTTCGGAGAGTGAGACCGTTTTGCTGTTTCATGTAGAACTCCTTTCCAATGAATTTCATTGACTTCAGTGACAGAGTTGAGTTAATGAAAATGACGAAGTCGTATCTTAAGTTCGCCAAAGAATTTCAGAGTTGCTCCTATTACATGATGTTTGCGTACACCAGTATCATGTTTACCCGGTATCTGTTTCTTGCCATGGAATCCAGAGAAAGCCAGGGTCGGGTTATGTTTATCCAAGTATATCAAGGTTTCTTGAGCATTTCGGTGTGCTTGTAGCGTAATAATTTAATCATAACATAAACATAGGATTACTTTCTATTCATACAGGTCGTTATATTAATAAGATTAAAAAAATATAATATAGAAATTATATTGAAAATATTTTGATATTTGTATATACTGACTGTAGTCAAATACTACAGTCATTGACCTTAGTCTGTAGTAATTGTTTTATTTCCCTATAAGTTTGCAATAGCGAAAGGAGTAGATGTTGTGAAAAAAGGTCGCATTCTTTTTGCCAGCCTTGCTGGATCGGTCATCGAGTGGTATGACTTCTATTTATATGGCACGGCCACCGGCTTGGTATTTTCCACTCTGTATTTTCCCAACCACGATCCTGCCATTTCGATTCTTCTTGCCTTTGCCACCTTTGGAGTCGGTTATGCTGCCCGGCCGCTCGGCAGCATCTTGTTCGGTCACATGGGTGATCGCCTGGGGCGGAAGGCGACGCTCATGTATACTCTTATTGGTATGGGAGGCAGTTCGATGCTTATTGGCCTTCTCCCTACTTATGCACAAGTCGGCCTGCTGGCCCCGATTCTATTGGTTATCATGCGGCTCATTCAGGGTATTTCCTTGGGTGGCGAATGGGGTGGGGCCATCCTGTTGGCAACAGAAAATGCCCCGAAAGGGTTTCGTGGGCTTTACGGTTCAATTCCCCAATTAGGGGTTCCTATCGGCTTGGTTGCCGGGTCCTTCAGTCTTTCGTTTATTAGCTACATGACTACCGATGAGCAGTTTATGAGCTGGGGATGGCGGATTCCATTCCTCTTAAGTGTTGTGCTTATCGCTCTGGCGCTCTGGGTCCGGAGCGGTGTAGAGGAAACCCCGGACTTTAAGCAGCAGAAGGAAAGTGGAAATCTTGCGAAGGTGCCCATTGTCGAAACGTTTCGCAACGATTGGAGAAACGTGTTGCGTGCGATTGGACTGAAAATTGGTGACGGGTTCTTTAACGTCTTTGCCATGTCCTATGTGCTTGTATTTACTACTGTGTATTTGGATTACTCCCGCGATACAGCCTTAACCGCCCTGACGATTGGTTGTGCTACCATGCTCGTTACTATCCCGATTGTTGGTTACCTTTCTGATTTTATCGGTCGGAAAACCATCTATCTGGGAGGTTTGACTCTTCTGTTCCTTCTCTCGGTTCCTTATTTTGCTCTGATCGGAAAAGGAGTCGGCTGGCTGTACTTCATGCAGGCGGTCATGCTCGGCATCATTTGGGCGGCTGTTTTTTCTACCCAGGGGACTTTATTTTCTGAGCTGTTTCCGACCAAAGTCCGTTATACCGGGTTATCGGTCGGTTATCAGGTTGCCGCTGCCATTGTTGGTTTTGGGCCTATGATTTGGACCCCAATGGCGAAATCATACGGTCCATCTCCGTGGATATTTGGTGGATTCATGATGGCGGGGCTCGCTCTCTCTCTGGTATTAAGTCTGTTTGTACAAGATACAAGAAAAATGGTCAACCCGCGTTACGACGAAAGTGTGAAACATGTCGGAAGCTGACGAGACACTTCATACCCGAGGCTTCCCCGTAGCAGAAATAGCCTTGGACCGGGCAGCCCCGGATGTATCTGTATTCTATAAATAGATGATTTATATTAATGAAATTTCAAGGGGGTATGTGTTTTGCTGGAAACTACAGTGGGACAGTTGTTTGACAAGGCCGTTCGCCAACATCCGGACAGAATTGCAGTTAAAGACCAGTTGAGAAACATAACGTATGCGGAATTGGAAAAAGAGGTTAACGGTTTTGCAAACGCTTTAATCCGGCTGGGGATTCGCCAAGGCGACCGGGTTGCATTGTGGATCTACAACAGCATTGAGTATATTGTTGCGGATTTTGCCATAGCCAAAATCGGTGGAGTGCGGGTCCCCCTAAATCAATTCCTGAGTACTCATGAAGTGCAATACCGTTTGCTAGATTCCGGTGCTAAGGCGATCATCTGCAGTCCGGAATGGATTTCACCCGTGCAAACTCTGCTGCAGAATTTTCCATACGACGTCCTCGTTATCAACGCCGGAAAAGAGCCTGTCAACGGGGTAGTAACCATGCAGCAGTTGATCGAAAACAGTGATTTTGAAAATCCTGCGGTTTCTATTGGACAAGAAGATCTTGTGGCCATTATGTACACCGGAGGGACAACCGGGCGTTCCAAAGGGGTGATGCACACTCATAAATCCACCATTGCCCTAATGTACAGTGAGATCGTCGAGTTCGAACTGGAAAGAGGGGGTGTGATGCTGCATGTAGCCCCACTTCCCCATGCAGCCGGTTTTCTGATCCTGCCCGGTTTGCTGCGGGGCGGAACCCATATCCTGCATCAAGGCTTCAGTCCCCGTGCGTTTTGTGAGACGGTCGAACGTGAACAGGTTAATTTTACCTTTCTAGTTCCCACAATGATCTACCATATTCTCGATTTACCGGAGCGGAAGCAATACGATTTAAGCAGCTTGAAGACGATTGTGTACGGGGCAGCCCCGATGGCGCCGGCACGAATTAAACAGGCATTAGAAGTGTTCGGCCCCGTTCTGGTGCAGATTTATTCACAGATGGAAGTGGCCAACCAAACTGCGATTTTAACGAAAGATGATCATCTGAGCGCACAGGGAGAAGAAAAACGGCTGGCATCCTGCGGAAGGGAGATTATTCTTTCTCAGGTTCGGATCGTCAATGCAGCCGGGGAAGATCTGGGTCCCGGAGAAGTAGGGGAGTTGGTCACGCGTGGGCCGCACATGATGAAAGGCTATTGGCAGCTTGAAGAAGAGACAGCCAAGACTATGCAAAACGGCTGGCTTCACACGGGAGACATGGCTTACCGGGATGAACATGGATATATTTATATGGTGGATCGTAAAAAAGATATGATTATTTCCGGCGGATTCAATGTTTACACTACAACAGTGGAAAGTGTCCTGTTTCAGCATCCTGCGGTAAAGCAGGCAGCGGTCATAGGTGTCCCGGACGAAAAATGGGGTGAAGCGGTAAAAGCAGTGGTTGTTGTTCATCCGGAAACCGGGATAAGTGAAGGTGAATTAATTGCTTTCTGCAAATCCAGATTATCTAGTTATGAAGTTCCGAAATCAATTGATATTGTAGATTCTATTCCTGTAACGGCATACGGGAAGGTCGATAAAAAAGCGTTACGGGCACCTTATTGGCTCGGTCTTGTAAGGCAAGTAAACTAAAAACAGAGAAGGGATAATTTATGAGGAATGTGGTAGTGCTGGGGATCGGGATGACCCAATTTGGAAAGCATCCGGACAAAAGTTTGAAGGATTTGGGAAGAGAAGCGTTATATCGTGCCGTTCAAGATGCCGGCATTGAACTCTCGCAAATCGAAGCGGCTTATGTAGGCAATGCGGCTGCGGGATTGATTACGGGGCAGGAATGCATTAGAGGACAGGTGATATTAAGCGGGGCGGGATTGACCGGAATTCCGGTAATCAATACCGAAAATGCTTGTGCCAGCGGGTCAACGGCATTTCATTTGGCGTGGATGGCTATTGCCTCCGGTTTATATGATGTCGTTTTAGCTTTAGGAGCCGAAAAGATGACTCATCCGGATAAAAACCGCGCATTTGCCGCCTTGCAAAGCGGTACCGATATCGAACAGTTGTCGAGTTTTCCCGGATACGAGGAACACAAAGAAGGACAAAGTATTTTCATGGATTTATATGCGTCGGAAGCAAGGGAACATATGATGAAGTATGGAACATCGCTGGAAACGTTGGCTAAAATCGCTGTAAAAAATAGTTACAACGGCAGTTTAAATCCGTATGCACAATACCAGCAAGCGCAAAGTTTGGAGGCAGTTCTGCAATCAAGAATGATCAGCGATCCGCTGCGCCTGAAGATGTGTTCACCGATCGGTGATGGTGCCGCCGCAGCCATTGTATGCAGTGAAAAAATAGCCCGGCAGTTTACAACAAAACCGGTCTATGTAACGGCTTCGGTAGTTGTTTCCGGCAGTTCGAGTAAAGATCAGAAAATCGACACAGTACAAAGAGCCGCTGAAAAAGCCTATGAAGTCGCAGCTATCGGCTCGGAGGATTTGCAAGTGATGGAGGTTCACGATGCTGCCGTACCGGGAGAATTACTTGCGTATGAACAGTTAGGGCTTTGCCCTCCCGGTGAAAGCGGGAGGTTAATCGAATCCGGGGACACAGAAATCGGCGGAAAAATTCCGGTCAATCCGAGCGGCGGCTTGATTTCCCGTGGGCATCCAATCGGGGCTACCGGTATTGCGCAAATCGCCGAGATCACCTGGCAGCTTCGCGGGCAAGCGGGTGCTCGTCAGATCCGAAATCAACCCAAAGCGGGGCTGACTGAAAACGTAGGTGGGTTTCTTAACGGAGACAATGGCACAGTCAACATTCATATTCTTAAGCGCTAATCAAAAGCCATTCACTAATGGAGTTGATACTTGAATCATAAAAAGCACTTGTTACCCCAACGGAGGTAATCGGTGCTTTTTCATGGTATAGGAAAGTATATTTTGCTTTACAGTGATAAAGCGAAATGTATTTTCCCTCCATTCGTAAGCGAGTTTTTCTCATTTGAACATATGCCAAGATGCAAAAAACGGAGCGACGATAATGTCTGCCCCGTTTTGGTAAGGAAGAAAGAGCTAACAACTATTCTTCCCAAACTTTCACTTCTTTCATTTTGTCGCCGTTACGCAAGTTCTTCGCATGCTCCAGACCTTCCACAACTTGTCCGAACACCGTATGTACGCCGTCCAGATGCGGTTGGGATTCATGAACGATGAAGAATTGGCTGCCGCCGGTGTCGCGACCTGCATGCGCCATCGAGAGCGCGCCCGGAACGTGCTTGTGCGGATTGCCTTCAGTCTCGCACTTGATTGTGTAGCCAGGGCCACCGGTTCCTGTTCCGTGAGGGCAGCCCCCCTGGCTTACAAAGCCCGGAATAACGCGGTGGAATGTCAGGCCGTTGTAGAACCCTTCATTCGCCAGTTTTTCAAAGTTTGCAACCGTGCCGGGAGCGGCTTCCGGATAGAATTCGATCAAAATTTTATTGCCGTTTTCAAGTTCGATGCTTCCTTTTTTTGTCATCAGCCTAGTCACTCCTTTTTTTACTCACTTTATTCTACCACAGTGTATAGACAAGTCACAACTGAACAGGCATTTTCACCATGTGAAATTACGCATGGACAGACTGCAGGGAATACGCTATAATAAAAATACAATTTCATCAGTAATCCTTCGGGGCAGGGTGAAAATCCCGACCGGCGGTGATAGAGGCATGAAGTCTCTTCAGTCCGTGAGCTGCGGTTTCATAGAGCCAATGCTGACCCGGTGTAAATCCGGGACCGACAGTATAGTCTGGATGGGAGAAGGATGTAGTTTAGATTACAGGTGCAGTTTGTTTTATTTGATTGCGTTTCTTTAAAATTTGCCATGAGGCGAACAAATAGAGACGCTTGAACCCTGGTATCGCTCTACCTTTTTCATGAATACAGGCCCTGAAAGCGGAATGAAACCGTCTTTCAGGGCTTTCTTTGTCATAGGCAAATAAGGTACCTGAGTATACAGATAAATTAGAGTGGTTACGCCCAACGACAAAGGAAGCAAAGCGCATGGCGCCGCCTTTTTCTTCTGCCCCGACCGGTATTCGGTTTAACAGAAAAAAGACGGCGGCATGCGTTTTTTTCTGTGAAAATCGTGGGAAAAGAAGGAGGAAAAAAGATCTAAGGAAGAAAAAGGCCTTCGCCTTTTTCTACATGAAAATCCTCTCCTCATTCTTTCCTCTCTTTTCCTTCGTACCACTAAAGTCAGCCGCCTTTCCCACGATTTTCATGTCGGGGTTGCGGCTGAGATGCCATGGTGGTTTTCTGCATTAAACATAACTTACATTTACGGAGGGAGCGGAATGGAACACAGGGAGTATATGGAGCTGGCGCTGCGGCTCGCCGAAGCGGCCCGCGGCCAGACAAGCCCAAATCCGGCTGTCGGCTGTGTCCTTGTCAAAGACGGGCGGATTGTCGGTATGGGCAGCCATCTCAAGGCCGGAGAAGCGCACGCGGAAGTGCAGGCGCTTCGCATGGCCGGTGAGGCGGCACGAGGAGCGACCGCCTATGTAACACTTGAGCCCTGCAGCCATCATGGTCGTACGCCACCCTGTGCGGATACACTGATTAAGCATGGGATTGAAAGCGCAGTGGTGGCGATGCTGGACCCGAACCCCCTGGTAGCGGGACGCGGCGTCGCGCGGCTTGAAGAAGCGGGGATTGAAGTGCTAACGGGCGTATGTGAGGCGGAGGCGAAGCGGCTGAACGAAGTATTTATTAAATACATTACGACGCGTAAGCCATTCGTGACGGTCAAAACGGCAATGACGCTTGACGGCAAAGTGGCGACGTATGCCGGCAGCAGCCGCTGGATTACCGGTGAAGAAGCGCGGCTGGAAGTGCATCGGATGCGTCATGAGCATGATGCCATTCTGGTGGGCGTCAATACGGTGCTGACCGATGACCCGCAGTTGACGACGCGCCTGGCGCTGGGCGGCAAGAATCCCATACGTGTCATTGTTGATACGACGCTGCGCATTCGGTTGGATGCGAAGGTGCTGACGGACGGTGAAGCACCGACGTGGATTTTTACTACTGAGCGTGCAGATCCGCTGAAATGGGAGCGGCTCGAAGAGATGGGCGTTCGTGTATTTTCTACGGGGAACGAGGCACAGGTGGATATCGACCGTCTGCTTACGCTGCTTGGGGCTCAGGAGATTGCATCGCTGCTGGTAGAGGGAGGCAGTCAGATCAACAGCGCGTTTCTGCATGCGCAGGCCATTGATAAGGTTGTCTCTTATGTTGCCCCGAAGCTGGTTGCAGGACAAGGAGCACCTACTCCGTTTGGCGGTCTGGGCATTCAAGAGATGAACGATGCCGTCTCGCTTGTGGACGTTTCATTCGAGAAGATTGGCGACGATATCAAAATTACCGGCTATCCGGTGTGGGGGTGAATGTCGTGTTTACCGGAATTATTGAAGAAATCGGCACTATTCGGTCGATCAAACGCGGAAATGCGTCCGCGGTGCTTGAGATTGCGGCAGACAAAGTACTGACCGATGTCCAATTAGGCGACAGCATTGCCGTAAACGGCATTTGTTTGACGGTCACCGAATTTTCCACCCGGCATTTTACGGTGGACGTGATGCCGGAAACGCTTGCGAAGACGAGTCTGGCCTCACTCGGTCCCGGATCGCCTGTAAACCTGGAGCGGGCGATGGCGGCGGGCGATCGGTTCGGCGGCCATTTCGTATCAGGGCATGTAGATGGTACGGGCGTCATTGCAGGCAAGCGGCCATACGGCAACGCGGTGTTATATGAGGTAGAGGCGGAGGATGGGCTGCTGCGCTATATCATTCCGAAAGGGTCCATCTCGATTGACGGCATTAGCCTGACGGTGGTGGATGTGACGGAAACCAGTTTTTCCGTCTCCATCATTCCGCACACGCTGGCCGAGACGGTGCTGCAGTATAAAGAAAAGGGCGATCGGGTCAATCTGGAATGCGATATGATCGGCAAATACATTGAGCGAATCCTCACCTGGCGTGAGCGGAAAGCACGCCCTTCATCTCTAACGGAAAGTTTTCTTGCCGAGCACGGATTTCTCGAATAAGCCAAGATAAGGAGTGGGGACTTATGTTTCATTCAATCGAAGAAGCGATGCTTGATTTACAGCAGGGCAAACCGATTATTGTAGTGGATGACGAAGACCGCGAGAATGAGGGTGACTTCATTGCGCTGGCGGAGAAAACGGATGCGGCAATGATTAATTTCATGGTCACGCATGGACGCGGTCTGGTGTGCGTGCCGATTACGGAAGAGCGCGCAGCGGAGCTTAACCTTGCGCCGATGGTGGACCGCAATACCGATCTGCATGGAACGGCGTTTACCGTCTCGATCGACGAAGCGACGACAACGACCGGGATCTCCGCTTTTGAGCGGGCACAGACCGTACAGGCGATGCTGAATCCGGCGAGCGGGCCCGCGGATTTTCGGCGCCCGGGCCATATCTTTCCGCTGATAGCCCGCAAAGGCGGCGTGCTGCGCCGCGCCGGCCATACGGAAGCGGCCGTTGATCTGGCCCGCCTGTGCGGAAGCTATCCGGCCGGAGTCATCTGCGAGATTATGAACGAAGACGGATCGATGGCACGTGTGCCGGATTTGGTGCAAATTGCCGAAAAACATGACTTAAAGATGATTACGATTGAGGAATTGATTCGCTACCGCACCCGTCACGACAAGCTGGTGAAGCGGGAGGTCGAAGTGGAGCTTCCAACGGAATATGGCCGTTTCCGCATGGTGGCCTATACGAACGAAACGGATGGTAAAGAACACGTAGCGCTAGTAAAAGGGGAATTAAACCCGGATATTCCGACGCTCGTGCGCGTGCATTCCGAGTGTCTGACCGGCGATGTGTTCGGCTCGTGCCGCTGCGATTGCGGACCGCAGCTGCATACGGCACTCAAACAAATCGAGGAAGCGGGTCAGGGTGTGATCTTGTATATGCGCCAGGAAGGACGGGGCATTGGCCTCATTAATAAGCTGAAAGCGTACAAGCTGCAGGAAGCGGGGCTTGATACGGTAGAGGCGAACGAGAAGCTCGGGTTTGCGGCCGACCTGCGCGAATACGGCATCGGTGCGCAAATTCTTGCCGATTTGGGCGTCGGCAAGATTCGTCTCTTGACGAATAACCCGCGTAAGATTAAAGGCATCGAAGGCTATGGCCTGCATGTCGTCGAGCGGGTGGCGCTGCAGGTGGAAGCGGTGGCGGACAATGAGCGATATTTGCGCACTAAAAAAAGCAAGCTGGGACATTTACTGAATTTATAGGCTGGAGATACACGAATGCCAACGGTTATCCATATTTCCATCTTTCTTGCTTTTTTCTAAACGTCAAACCACGCTGGATGTATAAATAAAAAATGATAAGATTTGGAGGAAATATCATGGCAAAAGTATACGAAGGAAATCTGGTAGGTACAGGACTAAAGATTGGGATTGTAGTCGGACGCTTTAATGAGTTCATCACAAGCAAGTTACTGGGCGGCGCGCTGGACGCGCTCAAGCGCCATGGCGTAGAAGAAGATAATGTAGAAGTAGCCTGGGTGCCGGGAGCATTTGAGATTCCGCTTATCGTTAAAAAGATGGCCGAATCCGGTAAGTATGATGCGGTCATTGCGCTTGGAACCGTCATCCGCGGTTCTACGCCGCACTTTGACTACGTGTGCAACGAGGCGGCGAAAGGGATCGCGTCCATCGGACTGTCCACCGGAGTCCCGTCAATCTTCGGCGTACTGACGACCGACACGATTGAACAGGCAATCGAGCGCGCGGGCACGAAGGCGGGCAACAAAGGTTGGGAAGCGGCCGCGTCGGCGATTGAGATGGCCAATCTGACCAAAACATTCGAATAAGCTTTAAAAAATCGCAGTCTCTCCTCTCTACTTCGCCTTGCGGGGTAGAGTTTTTCTTTTTGTACGGAAATCGTCGAAGCCCCGGAATTGCTCAGTTTACGGGCATATGGTAGAATGAGTTGCGGCATTTTTATAAAAAACCAACATAGCTTTTCAGCCACAACCTCGACATGAACATAAGGGGAAGAGCGGCTGACTTTTGTGGTACGAAGGAAAAGAGAGGAAAGAATGAGGAGAGGATTTTAATGTAGAAAAAGGCGAAGGCCTTTTTCTTCCTTAGATCTTTTTTCCTCCCTCTTCTCCTTCTTTCTTCATGATTTTCACAGAAAAAGGGCAGAACAAATGCGGTTCTGCCCTCCTTTGTGGAATCACTGCATACGGCCGCCGCCGAGCTGTTGCTCCGCCATCATGACCAGGCGTTTGGTGATTTCTCCGCCCACAGAGCCGTTTTGACGAGACGTCGTATCCGGTCCCAATTGTACACCGAATTCAGTAGCAATCTCATACTTCATTTGCTCCAGTGCCCCGCGTGCTTGCGAGGCAAGCAAGTTGTTCCTGTTTCTAGCCATTGTTATGTTCCCTCCTTGAGATGAAATGCCAGATACATTTATATGGTTCCTTATGAAAGGAAAAACATACATTTCAAAGAAAGGATTTTTTTCTGGCCTTTTTCGCCGCTCTATCTCGTTATACGCTGTCCTTATAGGTGTTCTCCCCCAGCAACTCCTCTCCTGCGGATATGGTTTCCTTATCTTTGTTGACACTCTCACGGCTAAAGCCGATGGGATTCTTCGGTAGTTAGCGTTCGCAGTCCATTTCTGTTTTGAACAACTCCGAAGGTTAGGGTGTGCCATCACCCCTCCTAAGACAGTGCATATAGCATCTTAGTTTGCTTTGTACTCGATAAATTGAGATAAGCGATAGAAGGACCATGTGTGCAAATTTTTCTCGTTTTTACGGCTTGTTCTTGCCGTCTGTCGAATGTTCGCAAGTTGTTCAAGGCGAATGACAGAAACCTTATTTTCTTTTGCAAAATCCACAATTGCACGGCTAACTTTATGGTCTTGGTCTTTCATCCAACGCTGTTCTTTATCGTCTAGCTTGCGAATGGCATTGAGTTTTTTCTGTTTCCCTAACGCCTTGCGAACAGAACGATATTTCCGCTTCATGTATTTGTTTTGTCTGCCATTGCCAAAAAAGCGAACGTTTTCATCATCTGTCACAGCGACAGCGGGGACTTTCAAACCTAAATCAACCCCCATCACTTTCAATCCTGTTCCTTCGACCGTCGGAATGGTGACAGAAATTTGAGCAATCCACTTGCCAGATTTCTGCGTGATGCGAAGTGTCCCCAATTTATGTTTGAGCAAGTCGAAATTGCGATTTTTCTTATCAACCAACAAAGCACGAATCGACGTTTTCCTTGCCTTCCCCTCTATCATCAAAGGGAGAGAGATGTGGGTGAAATCAAACGAGTAGTTTTGATTGTTCCAGATACACACAGGTTTCTTGAGTACAGGAACAGCAGTGTATTTACTTTTCTTTGCTTTTTGGAAAATGCTTTTCGCATCTTTGATTGCTTGATTTTTGACCGCGCTTGGAAGATTGACAGCAACATCTTTTGTTGTTTTTTGGTACTTTTCTTTTCAGTAACCATTTCAGATACAAGTGTATTGATAGTCGAAATATACACTCGGCTCATTTCACTCAAGATGGAGGCCTGTTCTTTCGTGGGAAGCAATTTAATTTTTACAGTGATTGTTTACGACATCAGATTCACCCCCTTGTTTTTTGTTGTTCCACATATCGTTTGATTGTCTCGCTTGATACGTTTCCTGCGGTAGAAACGAAATAGGAACGTGTCCATAAACTCGGCAAGTGTCGAAGATGAGGAAATTCCTCTCTCAATTTTTTCGAAGTCACCCCTTTGATTTTTGCCATAATATTGGAAGGACTCAGGTGTGGCAGTGCATGTAGAAACATATGTGTGTGGTCTTTGTCACATTCTAAAGCAACAATGACAATTTCCAATTCTTCGCATATTTCCTTTACCAACTGTTTGAAACGTTCCTCTACATCGGAACGAAGGAATAGTTTCCTTCTATATTGAGGACAAAAAACGAAATGATACTTGATGAAAGATATTGTTGTATGAGTTCTTCTATATTCATTCATACCCACACTGTATCAGTTATACTAACAAACAGCAACAAATAAACAAAAATAGTTGGAACATTTGACGTGGCATAAGGCCACGCCTGTTCCAACCTCACTTTCATCCCCCCCTAAAGGAGCGGGCTTTTTCGTTCGGAAAATTCTTTTTTCTCCTTTTTATCTGGCATGCCGTTCAATGATTTCGCGGAACTTCCGGGTCAAGGCGCTATCTTGATTTAACTCGGTTTCATTTAAATAAACACGTACCAGACGTTCATCCATATTGTACGCTTCTTCCAGCCATCCCAATACTCCTCTGGCCTTGCGATCGATTTCCAGAGCGACTTCCATGCCGTGTTCTTCTACATGGCATACAACTTCGACTTCATCGAGCCGTCCACGGTATTTAGAAGAGGTTGGAACAAATTCAAATTCTTGTACAAACGGAAGGCGGCGCTTGAAGAACGGAGCGTACTCACAATCCGCTTCGCGCAGTTTAAATCCGACCTGGCGGATTGCCTCCAATACTTTTTCCATCCATGGATGCGGAAGCACCCGAATGTAATCTTTATCTCCCGAATCAATTCCGCCCTTAATATCTAAGTCCGTTTTTATCCAGAGGGACACGCTTCCAAGCGTAACAGGCGTATCAAACGGTAAGCGAAACGAGAACGGAAACTCTTTCACTTCTTTTGGCAGAATGGTAAATCCGTTCACTACGCGGTGCGAAACGATAGGAGACTCCTGATATACTTTGCTATCGTCTTTTTCCATCACGTAGCGACTCATGACATACAAATCAATGTCATCCATGTGCTGTTCCACACTGCCTCCACGCACATAGACAGTGCCTGTAACCATGTCGCCGGGACGATACTGTGAGTAATCCAGAACCGTGTCAACTGTAGCGGAACCGATGCCAACGCTTGCCGCTATTTTTTTAAAGAAGGACATCCATCATTTCTCCTTTTTTAAATATTTTTTATGCGCTCTCCTGGCAGTCAGTAAGTTATACGAAGAAAGGAAAAATGAGGTTGCTCTTTTCTGTGAAAATTATGAAAAAAGAAGGAAGGAGAAATAAGATCCGGGGTAGAAAAAGGCGGTCGCCTTTTTCTACATTAAAATCCTCTCCTCATTCTTTCCTCTCTTTTCCTTCGTACCACAAAAGTCAGCCGCCCTTCCCATGATTTTCATGTCGGGGTTGCGGCTGAGATGCCATGGTGGTTTTTTGTGAAATTCAAACTGAAATGACAAGTAGTTATACATAATGTAGAACTATTTGATAGAAAAAGAGAAGTGGGCGCGGTTCCATTCACCTGTGTGCGGCTGCAATGCCTTTTCAGTAAACATAATATTATTATTGTTATCTATGGTCACTATGGTCATCGAGCGTGTGCCGTAATCCGGACTGGCAATGAACAGGGGCGACAGTATCCGTTCCCATTCGATTCCTACTCCCGTATCCGGCAGTTCGCTATCTTCTGCCTGCTCTGCATCGGAAAGAATGTCGAACAATTCCTTCTCCTGTATGTTCTCTTTCTTTATCGCTTCCGCGAGAAGCCGTGTTCCTTTTCGCACTTTCGGCCAGGGCGTGTCCAGTACATGGTTGCTTAGACCGTGAATGCCGGGAGCTACCTCTGTGATTTCATCCAGCACAGGAGAATAATAATACAGAGTCTCTGTATCCCCCACCAGTAAATTAAACCCGTTATACCGCTCCTTCTCCCCTCTCACCTTCTCCAGGTAAGCGGCAGGGTGCTCCGTACCGGTCAAGTAGTCGCTTACTAGATAGCCGCGCGATTCAGCGTCCGGCCGATTGTGCTGCGGGTCGCGATAGTTGGTCAGTGCGGCTAATCTTCCGCTGCGGGTAACCCCCATCCAGGTTCCCCCTTTCTCCATATCGCGTCCAGCTAACACGTCCGGCCTGTCATCCCAAAATGCGGCCGGTGCGGTCGGACGTTTGTAGAACTCATCCCGATTTGCTGCTAATACCAGTCGATAGTCGGGATGGGATTTGTAAGCAAATAAGAGCAAGCACATGATCCTGTTCTCTCCTCTTTTGTCAATTGTACTCTCTGCTTTTT
>Ga0310837_101021_pt1 | contig 14427 bp, 8 predicted proteins | sample SM_ome_5_FD_201315 | JGI IMG/M metagenome (GOLD analysis project Ga0310837, IMG submission 201315) | Sorghum-adapted microbial communities enriched on stacked mutant (SM) sorghum from Joint BioEnergy Institute, Emeryville, California... ...
GCTGGCGGCGGTGAGCTCCCATATCGGCCTCGTCGGCACGTTCACCGTCGCCTACAACCAGCCGTATACGATCGCGAGACAACTGCAATCGCTGGATCACATCAGCGGCGGTCGGGCCGGCTGGAATGTCGTGACCTCCTTCCTCGAGGGAACAGCCAGCAACTACAGCCAGGAGCGCCATTATCCGCATGATGTGCGCTACAGGCTGGCGGATGAATTCCTCGAGGTGACCAGGGGACTGTGGGATTCCTGGGATGACGACGCGTTCGTTCGCGACAAGGAAAGAGGCATCTTCTATGATCCCGACAAGCTCCACATCCTGAATCATCGCGGCGAGTTTTTCTCCGTGAAGGGACCGCTCAACATCGCGCGCGGGCCGCAAGGCCATCCGGTCATCTTCCAGGACGGCATGTCCGAAGACGGCAGGGAATTCGCCGCCAGACACGCGGAGGCGATCTTCTGCGGCGCGGACAACATCGAAGCGGCCAAGGAGTATTACGACGATGTGAAGAGGCGCGCGGCGAAGTACGGACGTTCACCGGATGAGATCTTCATCCTGCCCGGCATCAGTCCGATCATCGGCGATACGCCGGAGGAAGCCGAGGCGCGGTATCAGGAGAAGCTGAGCCTGATCTCGCTGGACAATGCGCTGACGGCGCTCGGCCGTCCGTTCGATTATTACGACTTTACGAAGCATGATCTGGACGCGCCGTTCCCGGATCTCGGCGATATCGGCATCGAGTCGATGCAGAGCGCGGTGTTGAGGATCACGCGGCGGGCCAGGGAGCACCATCTGACTCTCCGCCAGGTGGCGCTCGAGTATGCGGCGCCGCGCGGCGAGTTCGTCGGCACGCCGGAGCAGGTAGCGGACAGGATCCAGCACTGGGTGGAATACGGGGCGGCGGACGGCTTCATCATCAGCCCGGAGAATGTGCCGACGGCGCTGGAGGACTTCGCGGAGAAGGTGATCCCGATCCTGCAGGAGCGCGGGGTGGCCCGCCGCGAATACGAGCACACCACGCTGCGCGGCCATCTGGGCCTCAGGAAGCCCGCCTCGCGCTATGCGCAAGCCGCAGCCGCGAAGGGCGCGGCAGCATCGGATGCGTCCTCCGGAGCCAGGTATTCAGCCGCATCCAACTACTCGGCCTAGAAGGAGAGGAACAACGAGATGAAGTCCATAGTACGAGCGGCGATGCTGACGCTCGCCGCCTGGCTGATCCTGTCCGGTTGCTCGGGCGGAGGAGGTGGCCAGACCTTAGTCTCAGGAAGCGATCAGGTGGCGGAAGAGGATCGTTACGGCGGCACGCTGACCGTAGGCATCGGGGTGCCGATCGTCAGCGACTTGCTCGATCCCCATCGCTCCGCCAGTCCGGGCAACTCCCGCATCCAGCGCTCGCTGTTCGACAGCCTGGTCGTGGAATTGCCGAACCATGAGTACGGGCCGTGGCTGGCCAGGCGGTGGGAGATATCCGATGATGGCCTGACCTATACCTTCTATCTGCGCGACGACGTGACCTTTACGGATGGCACGAAGCTGGATGCCGAGGCGGTAAAATTCAACTTCGACCGCATCCGCGAGTTGCCGAACCCCGGTCTGGCGCTGAACTACATCGGTTCCCTGCAGGAGACGGAGGTGGTGGACGAATACACGGTTCGCTTCCACTTCGCCGAACCTTTCGCTCCGTTCTTGCGCTATCTGGCGACCGAGAATCTCGGCATCGTATCGCCGGCAGGCGTGGCCGAGCGCGGCGAGGAGTTCGCCGTCTTCCCCGTTGGCAGCGGCCCCTTCTATATCTCCAGCTACACGCTGGGCAATGAATATGTGCTCGAACGCAACCCGAATTACGCCTGGGGGCCTGTGAATGCTGACCACTAGGGACCGGCCTACCTCGACAAGCTCGTGGTGAAGATCATCACCGAGGAGGCGACCCGCGTCAGCGCCCTGCAGAGCGGCGACGTCCAGGTGATCGACACGATCCCGCCGCAGAATCTGGCTCAGATCGAGCAGGCCTACCAGGTTCAGGAGGTCGAACTGTTGAACTACAACGCGTCGATCCACTTCAACGCGACGAAGGGCGTGCTGCAGGATAAGCGGCTGCGGGAGGCGCTGCGCCTCGCTGTGGACTGGGATCAGATCGTGCAGACGATCTACCTGGGGACGTACGACCGGGCATACTCCGTGCTGTCGCCGTCACTGTTCGGCTACGATGACAGCCTGAAGGAACTGTGGGTCCATGATCCGGCGAAAGCCGAGGAGCTGCTGGAGGCGGCCGGCTGGGAGAAGGGCAGCGACGGCATCCGCGTGAAGGACGGCCAGCGCTTGTCCTTGCAGATGATCGATTTCTACGCGAATCGCGAGAAGCGAATGGATGTCATGACGATGGTGCAGAACGCATGGAAGTCGCTTGGCGTGGAACTAAACATCAGCACGACATCCGTCGGGGATTATCAGGCCAAGAGCCAGACCGGCGACTTCGATCTGTGGATCGGCTCGCAATATGGTCCGGATCCGGACGGTGTGCTAAGGCCATACCTGTTGCCGCGAACCGGCTTTCATGACAAGTATCAGGATCAGCGCCTGCAGGACCTGCTGGACCAGGGGACGGTCGAGATGGATCTGGAGAAGCGGGCGGAGATCTATCGCCAGGTGCAGCGCATCGTGCATGATGAGGTGTATGCCATCCCGGTCTATGTACTGCCTTACACGGTGGCGAGCGACCGAAGGGTGCACGGCATCCGCTTCGACTCGAAGGGGGCGCCGCAGTTCTACGATACATGGGTGAACCAGGTATCCAGATAATCGACAGGATGATGAAAGGAATGATGGCCACATGTCCAGGAAGGTATTGATCCTCTCCGGCAGTCCGAATCTCCAATCCCGCCTGTACGGCGTGCTTGACCATGCGACCGGGCTGCTGGCAGCAAGGGATGTCAGCATCAGTCGGCTGGACGTCGTCTCGCTGCCCGCTGAGGCGCTCATCTTCGGCAGGTTCGACGATCCCGCCGTCCGCGAGGCCAATGCCCGGGTGGAGCAGGCCGACGCGCTGATCATCGCCAGCCCTGTGTACAAAGCATCGTATACCGGCGTGCTGAAAACCTATCTGGATCTGCTGCCGCAGGGCGGGCTCGCTGGCAAGACGATCACGCCGATCTTCATCGGCGGCACGATCGCGCATCTGCTCTCGATCGATTATTCACTGAAGCCGGTGTTGTCCGCGCTGGGCGCGCGTCGCTTCACCAATGCGGTCTATGCGGTCGATCAGCAGGTCCTGCGCACGGAAACCTCCGCCGGCCAGGTCTTCGAGCTGCAGGAGGAACTGAAGGCGCGCATCGCCTCGGTGGTCGATGAGCTGAGCACGGAGCTGGGCTTGCAGCTGCAGAAGGTGTAGAAGCGGATTCGCGTGATGGGTGATTCGACGCGACAGGCTGTCAGCATGCCGGTGGTTGCCGGCGTGCCTGGCAGCTTTTTTTGGAACCGGATGCCTGAATCTCAGGTTAGGCGTCAGGAACGACATGCCACAGCTGATGCGCACAAGACATGCAGGGCGATATGCTCATCAGGAAGCCCGGATAATCATTAGATCAGATCGTACAGGTTCGTTAATTTGTGATTATGTTTATCAAAGAATGATTATTGATGCATAGCCCGGATCGGGACTATACTAGCCATGCTTGACTGAACGTTGGCGCTGCACTGAACGGCAGCGCTGCCCATGCGTCCAGTCAGGCGTGGCTTTTTATGCGCACAGGAGTGGACTTCCAGTATGTCAACGGCTCGCACGCGGGCATCCTGGTGCGGGGCTCGCTTGCTCAGGGAAGCCCGTTCGTCTTCTCGTACATGCAGGCGACGTCGAACCAGTATCAGCCGAACATCACGGTCAAGGAAGTGACGAGCGAAGGGTCCGTTGGCAACTCGCCGTACAGGATCGACAACAGGATGTGAGGTACGACTGGAACGATGCGCCTAAGTACATGCGTGTGCGCAAACAATGGAATACTGGCGAGAATCGCTCGGACGTCTATTTTGATCTGGGCGTGTTGGAGGGCGACAAGATCAAATGGACCCAGATCAACGGCAAGTCGATCAAGGATCCGGCAATCACCGAGAACGCCGAGCTGCTGGTCGGGCTGGCCGTGGGCCTGAACGCCACGGCGAAGTTCAGCCAGGTGACGCTGTTCCATGAATACGACAGCTCGCTGGAGACCGAGGTGTCCAAGCTGACCCAGCCGCCAGAAGATCCGGGAGGAGGCGACCCGGGAGGCGAGGATCCGGATGTGATTCCCGTGCCGACCGGACTGACAGCATTCGCCAAGAACCGGCAAGTGTATCTGTCCTGGCAGGCGGTAACCGGTGATGTCGTTTACAAGGTCAAGCGAAGCACCGTGTCCGGCGGACCGTACACGACGATCGCCGAGGAGATTCCTGGCGGGTCACCGGTTTATCTGGATGACGGATTAACCAACTATGAAACCTACCACTATGTCGTCAGCGTTGTAAAGGACGGCCAGGAAGGCGAGTACTCTGCAGAAGTGTCCGCCAAACCAAGGGATTTCATCATCAGCGATAACTATGAAGACGATCCGTTGGGCGAGATGCCTAAAGGCTATTCATCACTTCTGGGACAGTCCGAGATCAACAATCTGGCTGTTGTGAACACGCGGGATATCGATTCACGCAAATCCAAATGGTACACCGATGGAGATATGAACAATATTGCGCCTGAGATCGTCGGCAACAATACCAACGTGCTCTGGGTGAATGACAAGGCGGATGCGGGACGCAGGGGCAGCTTCGTGGTGGATTTCGCCCCGGTGACCGGAGGCATCACGCTCCAGCAGAACGGTTCGGATCGCATCACGGGCACTTCCTACCTGGACAAGAAGCTGTGGAACGGAGTCACCTATTACTACCGGTTGACGGCAGGCAATGTCGGCGGTATGGGCTCGTCAGCCGTCACGGCGGTTGCTGCTTCCGCGGCACTGCAGGCGCCGGTGCTGATCAGCGCCGAGTCGGGTGACGGAAGCATCCATCTCAGCTGGACGTCGGTTGCGCGAGCCACGCAATATATCGTCAGCCGCAGCTTGACGAATGGCGGTCCATATGCAGAGCTGGCCACAGTCGGGAGCACGGAGTACGTGGACACCAATGTGGATGACGGTCAAACCTATTATTACGTCGTCACGGCGGTGAGCGGATCGCAGACCAGCATGTTGTCCAACCAGCTGAAGGCCAGGCCGTATGACGCAGCCGCTGACGCTCCGGGCAGAGTCACCGGATTGTGGGCAGTGGCGGACAGCGGACGGGTCAGCCTGGAATGGCAAGCTGCTCCCGGAGCGGAGCAATACCGGGTGAAGAGAAACACCACCAGCGGCGGTCCGTACTCAACGATCGCCACAGCGGACGGAACGGCATTCGTCGATACGGATGTGACCAATGGCACCACCTACTATTACGTCGTAGCGGCGGTCAATGCAGCCGGCGAGGGCGGAGAGTCGGATGAAATCGCGGTGCTTCCCGCGAAGATCCTGACGGTCGACAAGATGCTGACGGCGGACAATGTCACTGTGTTCGACACGATTCAGGCGGCTGTTGATGCCGTGCCGGCGAATAACACCGAGCGCGTCATCATTCACATCGCACCAGGCGTCTATGAGGAGAAGCTGAAGGTCACGAAGCCGTATGTCAGCCTGGTTGGATCGGGCATGGACGTCACCAAGATCACCTGGGGCGATTATGCGGGAACGCCGTCCACCGTCGGACAGCCTGGACATGTTGGCAACACCTTCCTGAGCCAGACGGTCGAAGTGGATGCGGATTATTTCACGGCGGCCAATCTGACGATCGAGAACAGCGCAGGTCCTCGTTCGAAAGTGGCGCAGGCGGTGGCTCTGTCGCTCAAGAGCAACCAGGCGTCGTTCGAGTCCGTGCGGCTGATCGGCCATCAGGATACGCTGTACAACGGGCTGCGCAACAATGGCGGCATGCACTACTTCCACAACAGCATCATCCAGGGCGACGTCGACTTCATCTTCGGCGAAGCTCCGGCAGTGGTCATGGACAATGTGCGTCTCGTCCTCGTCAGCCATGAAGGCGGCGGCGGACATATCACGGCGGGTGCACAACGCAATCTCACCGACCCCGGATATGTCTTCTTCAACTCGCACATCGTGGATGATGCCTCTGCCAAGGGCAATTATGACCTTGGACGCCCGTGGAAGGACTATGCGCGCGTTACCTTCATCAACACGAACATTGACTCGGACAACTTCATCCCGGGTGGATGGGTCTCGTCGTGCGCGGGCAGCTGCAAGGAGGCCTTCTTCTCGGAGTACAACAGCTACGGGCCTGGCGCCATCGCGTCGATGCGTGAGATTCCGCTCATCCTGACTGGTGAGGAAGCCAGCCTGACGATCCCGAGGATCCTGGGCGGCTGGGATCCGGCCACTCCGGTGATCATGCCGAAGGTCCAATACATGCCGGAGGTTGTGACCACCTATGCCGTATATGACAAGAGCGCGAGCGATCCGCAGGATATCCATGTGATCGTCAAGGGCTACGGCCAGGCGCTCAAGGCGATCAGGAACGGGGATCAGACGCTCTCGCTGGATGACTATGAGGTTCGCGGCAACGTCTATTCGATCAGAGGCCAATATCTGGCGAAGCAGCCTGATGGCCGGCTCAGACTGACCTTCGAGTTTGAGCAGGCAGAGGCGGAACTGACGATCCATGTCACCGGTTCACCAGAGATGGCGATCGGTCGCGAAGTGCTGACGCCGAATGACGGCTGGGCCTCTTATGGCAACGTTACCATCGGCGGCGCGAACGCGGCTCCTTCCCAGGTGCATATCGTCGAGAATCGCAGCCAGCTGCTCGCGGCACTGGGCGGGTCGAACAACAGCGTGCCGAAGATCATCTATATCAAAGGCGTCATCGATATGAATGTCGATGATGACAACAATCCTGTTAACATCGATTACTACATGGATCCGGCGTATAATTTCGATGAGTATCTGAAAACGTACGATCCGGAGGTCTGGGGCTGGGACCGCCTGCCGAGCGGACCGCTGGAAGAGGCACGGGCCGCGTCGCAGAAGAAGCAGGGCGATCGGATCAAGATTCCGGTTGGCTCCAACACGACGATCGTAGGCTTGCCTGGCACAGGCGCGACGATTCGCGGCGGCAACCTCGTCATCCAGAACGTCAGCAACGTCATCGTGCGCAACATCCGCTTCGAGAATACGTTCGACTACTTCCCGCAATGGGATCCGACGGACGGCGAGTTCGGCAACTGGAACTCGGAGTATGACTCCATCTCGATCAAAAATGCGACCAATGTCTGGATCGACCACAACACCTTTACCGACGGAGGCCGTCAAGGCTATCCATACTATTTCGGGCGCAAGTATCAGATGTATGACGGTTTCCTGGACATCACGAACGGCGCCGATCTGGTGACGGTGTCGTACAACGTGTTCGAGAACCACGACAAGGTGTCGCTTGTTGGCGGAAGTGACTCGTACACCGCCGATGAAGGCAAGCTGAGAGTCACCTTCCACCACAACTATTACAGGAATGTCGGGCAGCGTTTGCCGCGCGTCCGATATGGTCAGGTGCACCTCTACAACAACTACTACGAAGGTTCGTACCACGCGGATGATCCGTTCCTGTACGCGATCGGCGTGGGATTCAAGTCGCAGGTGTACGCGGAGAACAACTACTTCGTGATGGATCCGGACATTCCGCTTGAAGCGTTGATCCAGATCAACAACGGCACCAGCTTCACGGATGTGGGCACGTTGCTGAACGGTGTTCCGGTCAGCATCTCGCAGGCCTATCCGCAGCTGAGCAGGGTGGATTGGAAGCCTGTCCTGTTCACCCGGATCGATGACACGTCAGATGTGCCTGCCAAGGTACTGGCGAATGCCGGTGCGGACAGCTCTGAGCTTGCCGACGTCCGCGCTCCGATGTGGCTGGCGGGGGCGAAGTTGACAGTCAGAGATGTCACGACGAACAGCGTGACGCTGGAATGGACGCCTGCCTATGACAACCTCGGCGTGACCGGGTACAAGGTCTACCGGCTGACTGGTAGCGCAGAACCCGAATTGCTGGCGGAGCTGGAGCATCAGGCGACGAGCTACAGGGTGACCGGCCTGAGTGCGAATACCGTATACACGTTCGCCGTTCGAGCCTACGACGCTGCGGGCTTGTGGAGCAGCATCCAGGCGGATGTGCGCACTTCATCCGGTGGCGGGGGCACGAGCGGTCCGGGGCCGCAACCGGGCGCAGGTGGCGGCACGACGCAGCCGGGTTCGGAGGATGGTACCGGCTCATCCGGGCAACCGACCAGCATCGATAAAGCCGCACAGGTCACGACAGGCGATGGCAAGAGGATCGTCACGATGAACCCGGATGCGTTGAGCGAGCTGATCAGCGAAGCGGCAGAGGATGCGGCACAATTCACCCTGTACGTGGAGAGCGGCCAGGATGAAGTGCAGGTGCAGCTGACAACCGAGATTCTGGACGTCGTAGCCGGGCATCGCGCGGATGCGGTCCTGCAGATCGAGACCGATCAGGGATCGTTCTATCTGCCGGTCGGACTCCTCGACCTCTCGCGATTGGCGGAGGCATCCGGCGTTACGGTTGATGATCTGAAGATCACGGTCACGATCAGCAAGCCGGACGACAACGTGACAGCGGCATTCCATGATGCGGCCAGAGAACTGGGAGCCGCCCTGCTGAGTGAACCTCTCATGTTCACGCTCACGGTAGAAGCGGGAGACGGCGAGGCCTTCGAGATCGACGAGTTCACCACGTATGTGGCTCGTGTCATCAAGCTGGATGATGCGGTGAACGCATCCACAGCGGCAGGAGTCATGTACGATCCGGTCAGCGGCACGATCACGCCTGTGCCTACCGTGTTCAATGGCCAGGAAGCGATCATGCTGCGTCCGGGCAACAGCATCTACGCCGTCATCGAGCATTCGAAGACCTTCGCTGACCTGACAGGGCACTGGTCGCGCCGCGATGTCGAGTTGATGGCCAACAAGCTCATCGTCAGGGGAGTCAGCGAGGACCGCTTCGCGCCGGATCAGCACATCACCCGTGCGGAGTTCGCCGCCCTGCTGGTGCGCGCGCTTGGCCTCACGGAGAAGGCGCTTGACGCGTTTGACGATGTGACGGCCGCAGACTGGTTCTACGGCGCTGTCGGTGCGGCTGCGGAAGCCGGGCTCGTGACAGGCTTCACGGACGGCTCGTTCCGACCGCATGAGAAGATCACGCGCGAGCAGATGGCGACGATGGTGGCGAGAGCGCTCCGGTTCGCCGGATACGATGCCGCTGCAACCACATCCGTCCTGAGCCGCTATGCGGATGCCGGCAGCGTATCGACCTGGGCAGCACCTTCCATGGCCGAAGCGGTGAGCGAAGGCATCATCACCGGCACGTCGGCGACGACGCTTTCGCCGAAGGCGCTGGCGACCCGAGCCGAAGCGGCGGTCATGGTGAAGCGGATGATGCAGGTGCTGAACTTCATCCAATCCTGACTCGGCCGCGGCCCGGCGCAGAAGCCGTGACGTCTGGCGTTCGGCTTCTGGCCGGCCTGCCGATCAAAGGTCTTTCGTTCGAACATTCGAACGAAGGACCTTTTTCATTGGATGCCACAAGCAGCAGAAAAAACCGGCATAAAGGTTGCTTCGACCAACGTAAATGGCCGAAGCGGCGTGAGAACTCAGCCATGCCGCTGGAGTCGCCGCCTGAATATCGTCCAGCTTCCGGTGTGACAAACGCCCACCCGCCGCATATGATATATCGAAATTGCACTGAAGGAGGCAAAGCATCAAGTGAGACTCTACATCGTGAAAGCGGGAGATACGCTGTCGTCCATCGCCGAGAAGTATGGACTGGAGCTGGCGCAGCTGCTGGCGTTGAATCCCCAGATCACCGATCCGGATAACATCACGCCTGGTATGAAGATAAAAATAGCCGTTGGACCGGTATCGATCGCGCCTGGCCAGCCTGAGGGGGGGCACCCGATCAACCCGGTTGGGCAGGTGTCGGAGACGCTGTTTATGCAGTTCCCGGTACCGGCTGCAGAAGCGGGAGCGGGCACTGCCACCGGGGGGCAGGCTGCTCAACCGGTCAGCGGCTCCGCATCGTCTGGCAGTTCAGGCGGTCAGACAGGCACAGGCTGGATCGGGATGAACGGTTACCAGACCGGCGGATGGGGGGATATGGGCAGCATGCCAGGGACCGGAGGCATGACCGGAACCGGCGGCTTCTCAGGAACGCCCGGCATGAGCGGCACCGGAGGCATGACGGGTACGGGTGACATCACGGGTACGACCGGCATGGGAAGTATGACCGGAACCGGCGGTGCTGCCGGAATGGGTGACATCACAGGCAGCAGCGGCTATGATTCGGACGACACCTCGCCTTACCTGAGCACGATCCCGCAAAATTTTACAGGCAACCCGCTGTACAGCGGAGTGGGAGCTTTCGGAGACGTATCCCATGTACAGGGAACCACCAACGATTCGTCGCTCCATGCTCAAGCGCCGTTGTCCTATTCCTATCCGGGCGGGCATGTTCAGGGACCCTTGTACAGCGAATCGGTGAATGTGCCGTCCCCCGTGTCGCCTCTCTCCACGGCGAGCAATCAGACATGGCCCGCCACCGGCGCCGGTGCTGACCATGCCTCGGCCAATATGCATACGCCGTACGTGCAGTCCATGTCCGGTCAACTCCACCCGACCATACAACCATACGACGGCATGTCCACTCCCTGGCCCGAGGCGTACACCTGGTCGGCTCCATTTGATTACATGACAACAGGCCAGGCCAATGCGACTCTGGCCAACATGCCGAACTATCCGCCGAATCTGCCGGTCGCAGGGCTCTCTGCCCAGCTTCCCGTCAAGAAACCGTGCGGCTGCGGCGGCAGAGCCTCTGTCGGGTACTACAGTCTGGCGGAGAAGCGTCGGGCGGAAGAGGCGGCCTTGGCCGGTGGAGCAAGCAACGGATCGGAAGAAACCTTGACGGCTGCGGATGAAGCTCGCATCGCGGCGCTTGAGCAAAGCGTCGAGGAGCTGAAGAACCAGGTCGGAGCTGACCAGACGGAAGGAACAGACCCGTCAGCATCGGCGGATGACACGGCCAGCCTGGCGAGCGTAAGGCGCGAATCTGCCGCCGGGCGCAGCCGAAGCAGGAATCGCAAGCGCACAGGAGGGCAGAAGAAAAGCACTCCCAAAGTTCATCTGCATGGCGCAGGGCGAACGACAAGACAGGGGTCGGGTCCTTCCAGGTCCAAACCATGGTTAAGGGTGTAGGAAGAAGCGAATAGTTCCCCAGATCTCTGGTCACAATAGATAGAAACAATTGGCTTCCGCAGCTTGCATAACAGCGGGGCGTACTGGATAAGAGGGGATCGATGTGAACATTCGGCGTTTATCTGGTTTGCTGAAGGAATTGAAGAAGATCTTGCGCAGACGCAGGAAGCTCGGGCTGAATTTTGCTTTTCTCCTGATGGTGATCGGCGCCGCGTGGCTGGCCCTTCTGCCCGAGCGGACCGATTCGGCCGATCAGGCCAGGCTGGAACGCTTGCGTGTCAAGGCGGTGGAGGCCTGGTCCCATTCGCCGTCCGACGCGGAGAAACGGCAGGAGCTCGCAGACTATCTGCAGAGCCATGAGGTCAAGAGACATGTGGAGGTCTACACCATCTACATCTGCGGCGAGGAGAAGCAAACGTTCGGACAACTGAGCTCCGGCCAGATCCTTGACCTTATGAACCGGCATCAGACCTGGCTGGTGGATGAGATGAACGACGAAGCGATCACATTCTATGAATACGTGGAGGATCTGTCCGAGCGCTGCAAGCAGTCCGCCTACATCGGGATCGATACGACGGACCATCTGACTCTGTTCGAAGGAGTGCCCAGCACGGATAACGCGATTCGAACTTTCTTCCAGATCGACGTGGAATCGCTGAAGACGAGTCTGCCTCAGGAAGCGATCGACAATCTCTACAACGGCATCCGCGTGCGGGATATGGCGGAATACCACAGCGTGATCTCCACCTTCAGCCAGTTCGCCGTGGATGAATCAGAGACCGTCGACGCGGCAAGCGCGGAATGAACGAAACGGCGAACTAGAACATGACGCCTGTCCAGAACCTGTGCTATAATGAGAAAAGTGAATGTATGTTCGCTTTTCTTTTTTTTTTGTTGTGGCATGGATTCATCACAATCACATACATAAGCAGGTGTATCGTATTGAGAATATTGGGCATAGATCCGGGGATCGCGATCGTCGGTTTCGGATTCATCGACAAGCAGGGCAGCAAGCTGACGCCGGTCCAATACGGCTGCATCACAACCGAATCGCATCTGGATCAGGCGGTGCGCCTGAAGATCATCTATGACTCGCTCGGCCAGCTCATCGAGAAGTACAAGCCGGATGCGATCGCGGTTGAGAAGCTGTACTTCAACCGGAATGTGACGACGGCCTTTACGGTCGGTCAGGCGAGAGGCGTCATCATGCTCCGGGCTGTACAGCATGGTCTCACCATCGGGGAATATACGCCGCTGCAGGTGAAGCAGGCGGTGGTCGGCTACGGCAAGGCGGAGAAGAAGCAGATACAGGAGATGGTGCGCCTCCTGCTGAAGCTGTCGGAGGTTCCGAAGCCGGACGATGTCGCGGATGCTCTGGCGGTCGCCATCTGCCATGCGCAGTTCAGTGGCTACTATCACAAGTTGAATGAGGGATTGAGGAAATGATCGATTTCGTGCGCGGCGCCGTAGCCTACATCGAATCCGAATACGCGGTCATCGACGTGAACGGCATCGGCTACCAGGTCTACGTCAGCAACCCGTATGCCCTGATGAACAAAGAGACGGTAACCCTGTACACGCATCAGCATGTGCGCGAGGACGCGATCCTGCTGTATGGATTCCCGACGCGGGAGGAGCAGGCGCTGTTCCGCAAGCTGCTGGAGGTAAGCGGCATCGGTCCGCGCGTGGCGCTCGGCATCCTCGCCGGCGGCAGGCCGGAGGCGGTGGTGGCGGCGATCCAGCGGGAGGACCTCTCCTATCTGACGAAGCTGCCCGGCATCGGCAAGAAAACGGCGCAGCGCATCGTGCTGGATCTCAAGGACAAGCTGGGAGGCTTCGGCGACGTGATCCATCGGCCCGAGGTCGCCGTCCCTGCTGCGCCAGCGGCGGTCACTCCCTGGCAGGAAGCGCGCGAGGCGCTGCTCGCCCTCGGCTATCGCGAATCGGAGACAGACCGCGCATGGCAGCTGATCTCGTGTCAGGTGTCGGAGTCGGATACCGTCGAGACGCTGATGAAGAAGGCGCTTCAGGCGCTGTTCGCGGCAAAGTGATCGGCAGCCTGCCCCCGGAACGGGATGATCTCCAGGTCAGGCAGACCGGAGGGCAACGGAGTGGAACGACGCATGACACGCATGATTAGACCGTTTGAGGAGGAGCTGGAATGGAGGATCGCATCATCTCCGCCAATCTGATGATGGAGGATCAGGAGGTCGAACTGAGCCTTCGTCCGCGGTATCTGGCGGAATATATCGGCCAGCAGCAGGCGAAGGAGAATCTGAAGATCTATATCGAAGCCGCCAAGATGCGCCGTGAAGCGCTCGACCATGTGCTGCTGTACGGCCCTCCAGGACTCGGGAAGACGACCTTGTCCCATATCATCGCCAACGAGCTGGGCGTCAATCTGCGCACCACCTCGGGGCCAGCGATCGAGCGCCCGGGCGATCTGGCGGCCATCCTGACGAATCTGCAGGAAGGCGATGTGCTGTTCATCGATGAGATCCATCGCCTGCATCGCTCCGTGGAGGAAGTGCTGTATCCCGCGATGGAGGATTATGCGCTGGATATCATCATCGGCAAGGGGCCGAGCGCCCGGTCGGTGCGGCTGGACCTGCCGCCGTTTACGCTGGTCGGCGCGACCACGCGGGCCGGACTGCTGTCCGCGCCGCTGCGCGATCGCTTCGGCGTGGTGACGCGGCTGGAATACTATACGATCGAAGAGCTGACGTATATCGTCAGCCGCGCTGCCGACATCCTCGGCGTGCATATCGTGGGCGAAGCGGCGCAGGAGATCGGCCGGCGTTCGCGGGGCACACCGCGCATCGCGAACCGTCTCCTGAAGCGCGTTCGCGACTATGCGCAAGTGCGCGGCGACGGCACGATCACGCTCGAGATCGCGCGGGAGGCGCTGGAGCTGATCCGCATCGATCCGCTGGGCCTGGACAGCATCGATCACAAGATGCTTGACGCGATCATCCGCCACTTCCGCGGCGGACCGGTGGGCCTGGATACGATCGCGGCGACGATCGGCGAGGAAGGGCAGACGATCGAGGACGTGTATGAGCCGTATCTGCTGCAGATCGGCTTCCTGCAGCGGACGCCGCG
>Ga0310837_101028_pt1 | contig 14341 bp, 17 predicted proteins | sample SM_ome_5_FD_201315 | JGI IMG/M metagenome (GOLD analysis project Ga0310837, IMG submission 201315) | Sorghum-adapted microbial communities enriched on stacked mutant (SM) sorghum from Joint BioEnergy Institute, Emeryville, California... ...
GCCCACTCCCCAGCATGGATGTATTCCCTCCGAATCACTTTGGTCGGTTGTTCAGAGGGTCTATTTCGACGGGGGTGGGTCATTTTCATTCCGGCGCCGATGGGTCAATTATAGTCCGGCGGTGACACGGCCTTTTCTTTCTTGCTTTTTTAAATTTATTTTTCCTTAGCGTAACGCGATCTCAGCAACCATCTTACTCAAAGGGATTTTTACACGAGTAAGTTTCATGGAGGAAACCCATATTCAGCCGCGTAGCAGTTTTTCGGCTTGTTTGTTTGTCATGACGGACACCCTCCGTGTATTGTCAAGTAATGGATGGAGTTTGCAACCGGGGGCGGTTCTCCGCGCTGTCTGCAACGAAAAATTGAATATAGTTTTCCTTTGCGTTGACGTGATTGAGGGGGTGAAGATATGATAAAATCAGGATATTTCCAAATGATGGAGGAAAAGATGAAGATTACATATGAGCTGGTACGCCGATTAATTGATCGTCAATTTCCGCAATGGAGCGATTTAGATATACGGCCCGTAGAAAAGAGCGGCCACGATAACCGTACTTACCGGCTGGGCCACGATATGGTCATTCGCTTGCCGAGCCATAAACGCTACGCCTCCGCTATTGAAAAAGAGTGGACTTGGCTGCCGATTTTTAAACCTCATCTCTCCCTTCCCATTCCCGTTCCCATTGCAAAAGGCGAGCCCACGGCTGAATACCCGCTTCCCTGGTCCGTCAACCTGTGGATTGACGGCGATACGGTGACGCATCACAACATACGCGCTTTAAACGAATTCGCCGAAGACCTTGCCGGATTTTTGAAAGAGCTGGAAGCGATCGAGGCAAGCAGCGGAATACCGGCAGGCCCCCAGAATTTTCACCGGGGCGGAAACCTTGCGGTTTACGACCATGATACAAGATCGGTCATCGAAACGCTGTCCGGCCAGTATGATCAAAAGCTACTGACGGAAATTTGGGAGCTCTCCCTGGCGACAACCTGGCAATTGGCGCCGGTATGGGTGCATGGCGACGTTGCCGTCGGCAACTTGCTCGCAAAAGGCGGGCGTTTGTACGGCGTCATTGATTTCGGAACCATGGGCGTGGGCGATCCCTCATGCGACCTTGTGATGGCCTGGACCTTTTTTGACGACTCAAGCCGCGAATATTTCTTGAAACTCATGAAGGTTGATGATGATACCGTCAACCGCGCACGCGGCTGGGCTTTATGGAAAGCGCTCATCACCTTCGCATGGAATGAGAAGGGTTCGGAAGCTTCAAAATGGGGAAAGCATGTGTTGGAAACGATCATCCGGGATTACAATTGGCGTTAAGCGTGCGAGCCTCCGGCATTCTCTCGTATTTGAGTCAAAATCTAACGGAAATCACCGCCCTTTGTAACAGCCTCGGTGCTGCGCTGGTCACCGTTTGAAAACCATTTCCGCTTCGACATTCAGTTCGATCCTCTGCTTTACCACTAGCGATGATACGGTTCCCCCCGATTGATCTTCACCGCGCGATAAATCTGCTCGATCAGCACCAGCCGCATCAACTGGTGCGGCAGCGTCATGCGCCCGAAGCTGAGCTTCTGCTGCGCGCGCGCCAGGACGGCGGGAGACAGACCCGTGCTCCCGCCGATGACGAAGGCCACGTGGCTGTGGCCATACGTGGCCAGCCGGTCGAGCTGGCCGGCGAGTTCCTCGCTGGACCAGAGTTCGCCGTCGATGGCCAGCGCGATGACGTGGGCGTCCGGCTTCAACTGCGCCAATAGCCGCTCCCCTTCCCGTTCCCGCACTTGCGCTTCTTCCGCCGGGCTTAGCGTCTCCGGCGCTTTTTCATCCGGCACCTCGGTGATCGCAAGTTTGACATAGGGTGCCAGACGTTTGGCATACTCCGCGATCCCGAGTACGAGATATTTTTCTTTCAGCTTGCCCACGGCTGCAATCTGGATATGCATGACGTATCCGCCTCAGCTTTTTTTCACGAATTCCGACTTCAGCTTCATCGCGCCAAATCCGTCGATTTTGCAATCAATATTGTGGTCCCCGTCTTCCACGAGCCGTATGTTTTTCACTTTGGTTCCGATCTTGAGCACCGAGGAGCTTCCTTTGACCTTCAAATCCTTGATGATCGTGACGGTATCCCCGTCCTTCAGCACGTTGCCGTTGGCGTCCCGGACGACTTTTTCCTCCCCGGCACCAGCCTCTCCTGCATCCGGCGACCACTCGTGGGCGCATTCCGGACAGACAAACAAGCTCCCGTCTTCATATGTATAAGCGGAATTGCATTTCGGACAATTTGGCAAAATGGACATCTGGTTATTTCGCTCCTTTGCTATCCCGCGCGATACGGGATGAAATCCCCCACATCATAGCACAATCGGGACAAGAATCGTACCCGGCAGCACAAAATGAAAAAGCCGCCAGGATTAATTCTTCTGGCGGTTATCGTTCGCTTCGACAATCACTTGTACCCGCCCCACCTGTCCATCCTGCAAACGAACCTTGATGCCGTGCGGATGCACCTGCGAGTTGGTCAAAATGTCCTTCACGACGCCGCGTGTCAATTTCCCTGTGCGCTGATTCTGTTTCAATACAATATCTACAATCATCCCCGGACGCACATCGCTCCTAAGCTTGCCGTTACCTGCCACTGACGCAATCGCTCCCCATGACGTATAAGGCCACATCCCTTTCGCCCATCCTAAATAGGTAAGGAGGTGAATCCGAACATGGCCAAAGATGTATTATGCGAAGTCAATTCGTGCAAATACTGGGCAGCAGGCAACCAATGCAGCGCTTCTTCCATCTATGTGGTCAGCAAACAAAATAAACAGGCCTCCAACTCCGAAGAAACCGACTGCAAAACGTTTGAACCCAAAATCTGAACCATTTCCCGATCTGAAGGCGGCGCGGCCACAGCCAAGCCGTCTTCAGTGCTTCATTGCCATTATTATAACCAATCATGAGAATGATTATCATTAAATGAGCAAAAAAATGGGCCCATATTTCGTCCTCCAGCGCATGACATCAGTCAGCAACACAACCACACGCTGCACATATGCAAAACATCCGATCCGAGCCAGGCGGTTCGAACCGGATGCGCTTATCCATGTTCAATTGCAACACCGATCAGGAGCCCAGGATCAACCGCGGCAACCACAGCGACAACTCCGGGATATAAGTCGTCAGCACCAGCGTCGGCAACCATGCGAACAGGATCATGATCATCGACGGTTTCATCATTTCATTGATCGGCGCCTTGCCGACTCGTCCGCCCAAATACAATAGCGGCGCAGCCGGCGGCGTCATGTTGCCCATCCCCAGGTTAACCGCCAAGATGCCGGCGAAATGGATCGGATCGATCCCCAGCTTGATGGCGACCGGCAAGAGGATCGGCGTACAGAGCATAACCGCGCTGACGTCGTCCATGATCATGCCGATGATGATCATGAAGATGTTCAGCATGAGCAGCAGCACCAGCGAATTTTCCGAAATCGATGTGAGGAAGTTCAAAATTTGCGTCGGCACGTTCTCCATGACGTACAACCGGCCCAAAATCGTAACGGCAAACAGCATGACCATGACGACCCCCGTCGTCGTAGCCGCTTCCACCAAAATTTCCTTGAAACTCTTCCAATTCAAGCCTTTATAGATGAAAAAACCGACCGGAATCGAATAGATGGCCGCAATCGCCGCTGCCTCCGTCGTCGTCATGAAGCCGCCATAGATGCCGCCCAATACGATAATCGGAAGCATCAGTGCGGCACTTGCCGCCCCTGTCTTTCTGCCGAAATCCTTGGTCATCGTAATGAAGTCGGATTTTTCTTCGATTTTCAGTCCTTTGTATTTCCGGACCATGACCATGTTGATGATGATCAGCAATGTTGCCAGAATAATCCCAGGTACAACGGTGGACAAGAAGCTCGCCAATACCGATTGGCCACCGATCCACGCATACAAAATCATGATCGAACTTGGCGGAATGAGCATGCCCAGTACGGAGGAGTTCGCGATCAAAGCCGCCGAATAACCTCTCGGATAACCGGCTTCCTTGAGCCGCGGAAACATGACCGAACCGATACTGGACAACGTCGCCGTCGCACTGCCCGTAATCGATCCGAATACTGCGCAAGCGACCACGGATACGGCACCGAGACCGCCCTTGATCTTGCCGACGACAACCTCGATGAGATCGACCAGCCTTTTGCCGATGCCCCCCCGTTCCATGATCCCGCCTGCGATAATGAACAGCGGAATCGCCAGCAGGATGATCGTGTTCATCTTGCTGAAACCATAGGGAAGCAATATGCTCGGCGCATAGTCAGCAGCTACAACAAGGTAGGCAGCGGCCGCCAGAAATGAAAAGGGTACGGGTACACCGAAAATCAGGAGTACACACAATAAGATCAGTGTGATAAGAAGATCCACAGCCTTGCTCCCACCTTATCTCAACTCGATTTCCACGCCTTGGATGCATCTTTCAAATCCCTGGCGAGGTGAACCAGGAAATAAAACGACATCAATATGAAACCGATCAGTATCGCGGTTTGCGGAATGATCAGCGGAATATGCAGCGCTGTTGTTTTCGGATTCGCATCAAGCGACCATCGGAAATAGTCATATGCCCATTTCAGGAATAGCAGACACAATCCTGCCGTAATGACAGAAGTGATCGCTTTCAAAGTGGTACGCAAACGGTCATTTTTTACATAGGAGGATATCAGGTCGGCTGAAATATGGCTGCGTTCGTAGGCCCCATACGATCCGCCAATAAAATACATCCAGAATGCACAAATCGTGATGATCTCTTCCATGCCAAACAGGTCAAGCTTCAGGAAATAACGGAACAGGACAACTAGTGTAATGCCCACAATGACGAAGATCCCCGACAGAATCAAAATCAACCGCTGGATCTTGAGCAGAAGGTTCCACACAAACGACAGAACGGCGCGAATACCTTCTTTCTTTTCAGGTTCCGTAGTGGTTACCACCATCTGCATCCACCTTTTTCGTTAATAACAGCGAAGGTTAGAAACAACGCTCATTTCTAACCTTCGACTGTTTAGTTGATTTACTTGTACGAAGCCATCAAGCCGTCAAGGATTTCCTGATCGATGATGGTGTTCAGCTTCGGCCAGTTGTTGGCGCGGACGTGATCGCCAATCTTCTTCAACTCTTCCGGTGTGAATTTGACGATTTTTACGCCTTTTTCATCAGCCAGTTTTTGCAGGTACAGCTGGTCATTCTCCTTGGAGAGCTCCAGGCTGCGCAGATACAGCGCATTGGCAGCATCATCGATGACTTTCTTTTGCGAATCGCTCAGGCTGTCATACACTTTTTGGCTCATCAGGATGCTGGTCGTCTCGAACCAGTTGTTGTACTCATAATAGTACTTGATGACGTCGCCAACGTCCGTGTAGTTCGGCACCGGAGAACCGCCGGCCCAGCCGTGTGCGACGTTGGTTTGCAGCGCTTGATACAGTTCCGCATAAGGAATGGATACCGTTCTGAAGCCCATGGTGGTCATCGTGTCTTTGAACATTTCGATCGGCGGTATGCGGAGCAGGATGCCCTTGTCGACCGTCGGATCGGCCGGAGCCGTCAGTTCTTTCGTCGTACCGATGCCCGTCATGCCTTCGAAGTGGAAGCCGAGGAACTTGACGCCCAGGTTTTTATGCAGTTTTTCATTGACTTCGAACAGGTAGGAACCCGGTGCGAAAATTTCTTTTGCCTGGTCGTAAGACTCAGCCAGGTAGTTGATCGAGTTGATGTTCAGGTTGGCATCGAATTGGGTCGGAACCGTAATGACACCCATTTCAATGGTGCCCTTCATCAGTTCTTCATATACAAGCGTATAGTCGCCCAATTGGTTGGCCGGATAGACCGTTACTTCGATTTCGCCATTGCTGTTCTTTTCGACTTCTTCCTCGAACTGCTTCAGGCTTTTCGTTGTCGGATGCTCATCCGGATACAAGCCTGCGAGTCTGATTTCGACCTTTTTGCCGCCGGAAGAACCACCCGATGAAGCCGAAGGACTTGCGCTGGAACCACTATTGTTGCTGCCTTCGTTTTTGCTGCTTCCGCAGCCTGCTACGACGACCATCGCCGCCAGCAGCAGAATGAACCCCGTCAAAATTCTCTTTTTCACTTGACTGCCTCCTCGAGATGTAATTTGTTTCAATTTTCCAACAATTGTGTCAACTTCCTGCATGCTATACGAATGAATTATCCGGGCCCGGATAGGAGTTGGTCATTTCACCAGGGAATTGCCTTTTACAGCGGGATTTTTTGGCCTACGCCTTTTTCCATCGCCTTGTTGAAGAATGCTTGCGCCAGAATGATGTCTTCGATGGCCATACCGATATTGTTGTTGATGATCAGTTCCTGCTCGTTTTCTCTGCCTTTCTTCGTCCCTGCAATTACTTCGCCAAGCTCGCCGTATACCTTCGGCATGCCATCCGGATAATAGCCGTATTCGTTGAACAGCAGCATTTGATCCAGGCTGTCGATGATATATTTGTCGCCGCGCTTGATCGTCTTGTCTTCATACAGCACGTGCGAATCGCAGAGCAGAATCGTTTGGCCGGGTTGAATCCATTCGTCCTTGATCTCCGGATTCGGCGTCGTAAATACGGTCGCGGATGCGATGATGCTGCAGGATTTGGCGATTTCCTCGATGGAGCGCGCCTTGATGATTTTGGCGCTGATTTTCGGTTGCACCAGCTCGATGAGGGCATCCATTGCCGATTCGTATTTGTCGTAGATGTAGATTTCCTTCAGGTTCGGAATGGTTGCGCCAGCAAACTCCACATGTTTTTTGCCCAGTTCGCCGCAGCCGATCATGCCGAACGTTTCAGCGTTTTTGCTGCCAAAATATTTGGCGCCGATCAGCGTGACGGCTACCGTTCTCATCGTCGTGATCAGGGTGGCATCCATGATGGCAAAAGGCACGCCCGTTTGGTCGTCGTTGAGCACGATCAGACCCGTAATGTGCGGCAGGCCGTATTTTTTGCGGTTTTCCGGGAAGCCGCCCACCCATTTGATCCCGCAGGCATGATCTTCCGGAATGTAAGCGGGCATGGCATGGAGGAACGTGTCCTTGTTCAGCGGATGAATCCCGATTTTGGCCGGCATTTCAACCTGTTTTTTCGAATATTGAGCAAGCACTTTTTCGATAAGCGGCAATGCATCGGTTACCGTGATGCCCATGTTGACACATTCATCTTTGGTCAGGTAGAGCAGTTCTGATCCGATTTTCAGTTGGCTTTTGTAATCCATGGAAGTATTCTCCTTTGGTCAATTCAGGGTTGTTAATCAGTCAGCCAGAACCACTTCAACGCCGTTGTCCGTCAAATATTTCAGGATATTGGGGTGTGTTTGCTTGTCGGTAATGACGACATCCAGGTCCTGAACATTGGCTGTTTTATAAAATGCGGTAATGTGGGCTTTGGAATGATCCATCAGCGCATAGCGTTCTTTCGCATGTGCCAGCATCATTTTGCGCAATTCCGATTCCCCGATGTGGTAATCGGTAAATCCGCCTTCAACCGACAAACCGCCTACGCCGATGAACGCTTTGTCGATATAGATATTTTGCAGGCTCTGAATGGCCAGCGGACCGCTCAACGCCAGCTCTTCCCCGCGAACTTCCCCGCCGCACATGATGACTTTGACGCCCGGATATTTGGCCAATTCGGCAGCCACGGGGATGGAGTTGGTGATCACGGTCAACTGGTTGCGCTGCTTGAGTTTTTGCGCAAACAGCAACGTGGTTGTCCCGATATCGATATAGATCGAATCCCCGTCTTCCACATATTCCGCAGCCTTGGCGGCAATCCGTTCTTTTTCGGCGGTGTTCGTCTGGCTTCGCTTGGTATAGGAAGGCTCGGCATTGGTTTTGTTGAGCATCGCGCCGCCGTGTACCTTTTTGATGAATCCTTGCTGTTCCAGTTCGTACAGATCTTTGCGGATCGTTTCTCTCGTTACGCCTAGCAGCATCGCCAGATGCGCAATGCGAATGGATTGATTTTCCCGCAGCAGCGATAGAATTTGCTCCTGCCGTTCTTGCTGGAACATAAGATCACCCTACGTCTCGATTTTCTTTTATTCTAGCATGACGGATCGTACATAGGGTAAATTAGCTCGCTGAAGAACGGGTTGCAAAATGATTTCTGACATTGTCAGCAAATTCGTTTGCGGATTTCTTGACTACCCCCTTCATCAGCACGTCGCCCAGTGAAGCCAATCTCCCCATCATCTGCAAATCCATTTCATAGACAACCTCGGTCTCGGATGGTGACACTTCGCGGAATTGAGCCTTCATCCTGGTCTTGAAAAGTCCGGCCAGCTTCATCGGCGTGCCGACAATTTCGACCAGCATTTCCTCCCCTTCAACCTTGTCCTTAATTTGTCCATTTGCAGTAAAAGTAACCGTCATGAACCGTGTTTTGACTTCCATTTCCGCTTCGTATTCCGTTTCGCTGATCGTCTTCATCGACTTGCAGCCGGGCATCCAGGCCGCCAGTTTGTCGATATCCTGGAAAATGTCCCATACATCGCTTTTGGGCGCATTGATTGTAAACGAATCTTTGATTTTCATGGGCTTATCCTTTCCGGTTCAGCAGTGCGCGCGTTGCCCGCTGAGCCAAAGCTATGGATTGGAGATGGTCGTCGTCACCCTGGTTGGTGCAGGTGCCTGCGGCATAAACGTTATCGATGTTCGTTTTGCCTGTTTCATCTACACTAATCGCATGATGCTCGTCCCGTTCAACCGCGCTGCCCTTGAGGAAAAACGTGCTCGGAATGCGGCGATGCGCGTAGATGAGCGTGTCGCAGTCCACCGTTTGGCGGTTGCCCGTTGCACGTTCCCGCAGTTCCACCTGATTCAGCCGGGCAATCCCGCTGATGCGCGTCACTTCCCACTGCTCGCCTGATAAACGTACCACCTGTGACACCGATTCCAGCCGTCTGGCGGTTGCAGCCATGATTCTGCCGTTTTCGAGGATCAGCAGTTTTTGTCCCGGCACATATCCTCTTGCAGCCAAGCCCAACGCCATGCTGGCCGTCATGACACCGGCCGGACGGGAACCGGCAATCCAGTTGCCTTCGCGTGGCTTCTCCAGCGACCCGGAACAGATCATCACCTTGCTTGTTTCGATCAGTTCCGCGCCGTTTGACGTCTGAAGGTTCAGCTGGTGGTTTTCCCCGTCTTCACCCGGGAAGAAACCGGTCACCGTCGATTGATACTTGATTTCATAAGGCAGCGACACCGTTCTTTCGAGCAGTTGTCTTTCCTGTTCAAACAGCCCGGAATCGAACAGGGGACGCGTCATGCCGCCTTTAGTTTTCCCGTAGTCGACCAAAAGCACTTCCTTCAATCCTGCTTCATGTGCGATTTCAGCCGCCGCCAGACCCGAGATTCCTGCTCCGATGATGACGAGTTCGTATGTCATGTCGGCGTACCCCCTTGATGCGCGAGGTTCGATTGAAGCAAACCCTTCAGCGGTTGACTCGGCTTGACCCCGGTTTTCTCTTCGTACAGGTCCAGAATTTTGGGGATGCAGCAGTTGCCCTGGCATTCGCCCAATGTCGCCCCAGTCCTGCGTTTGATCGCGTCGATCGTAAACGGCGCAATCGGACGCGACATCGCGTTCATGATCTCACCGCGGGAGATCGAACGACAGAGGCAGACAATTTCGCCGACTTCCTGCTCGTTGGCTTCACCGAACAGTTCGGGAATTTCAGTCACGTACGAATCACGCAATTCCGCCTCCAGACCCGCTTCCTGCAACTGCCCGAACACCATTTCCGCAATGCCCGGCGAAGCAGATACGCCTGTCGAACGAATACCGACTGCCAGTACCATTCTGCGATCTGCCGCCGAAGGCCTGATGATGAAGTCGCCCTCGCTGCATACCGCCCGGACGCCGGCAAACTGGCGAATGCTCTCGTAGTTGCGCGCTTCCGGAATCAATTTTTCCACGCCGCTTAGCACCGCTTCGATGCCTTCCGGCGTTGTGGAACGATCCCATTTGTCTTCCTGGTCTTCCGCTGTCGGTCCAAGCAAGAATCCGCCAAATACGACGGGAGAAATCAATATACCTTTGGACTTCCTGGTCGGCACCGGCAAAATGATTTGCGAGATCGGTACCTGTTCTTCCGTCAGGATGAACTGGCCTTTGCGCGGCGTAAGCGTGAAACTGTTGTCACCGATCATGGCAGCGATTTCATCCGCCCATAGTCCCGCCGCATTGACCACATATCGCGAAACAATTTCCTGCCCGTCAGCCAGAATGAGCTTGAGTCCTTCCGGATGACGCTCGATGTGCCGGACACCGTTGCCCAGAATCACTTCCGCACCATTCATCGCCGCAATTTCGGCAAATGAACGCGTTGCCCAGAACGGATCGCACAATGCCTCGCCCGGCACGACCAGACCGCCCAGCGCGTTCGGCGTTACGGCCGGATTCATCTCAAGCAGTTCATCCTTGCCGATCCATTCCACTTCCACCCCGTTGGCTTCCGCATTCGGAATGTATGTGTTTTCGATAATTTGTTTCTCTTCTTCCGACGTTGCTACCATTACCGCACCGCAAGGGATATACGGGATTTTGCAATCTTCGATCAGTTGCGGCCACAAATCGCGGGACAACTTCAGGCATTCCGCTTCGACCGAACCCGGTTTGGCGTCAAATCCCGTATGGATGATGCCGCTGTTTGCCTTGCTTGCTCCTTCGCAAACATCCGGTTGCTTCTCGATCAACGCAATATCGAGCCGGTAAAATGACAATTTGCGCAAAATTGCCGTACCTACGATCCCGCCTCCGATGACGACAACATCCTTTGTTTTGGTTGGCATTGCAAGACTCCTGACTGTCGTTTTTGGTTGCAATTAATTTGCATTACTTGTCTTTTATTGTATTATGATTTGGCATTATGTCAATAGCATTTTGCAAATTGGCATTTATCAACGATAAAATGCCAACAACCAATCCATCAAACGGCGCCATTGCGCCCTGGTTTGCAACCGCGTTTCCTCTGACAGCCGTGGATAATAGATCCTGGTTTCCTGCTTGCGATTGCGCAATTGTGCCGGTTCCCACCAGCCCGCGGCTTTGCCCGCCATGTAGCCCACGCCTCTGGCTGTCGCTTCCGGTTCGACTTCCACCTGCACCGGAATGCCCAGCAGATCCGCCTGTACTTGCATCAGGTAGGGATTGCCGGTCAATCCGCCATCTGCCTTTAGAATGGTTAGCGTTTTGTTTGCACTTTTTTGCATGGACTCCAGCACATCCGCCACCCGGTGCGCAATGCCTTCCAGCATGGCTCTGGCCATATCCATTTTGGAAGTGCTGTGTGACAAACCCAAGAAGAGGCCGCGTGGACCCGATTGCCAATAGGGCGCACCGACACCGCCGAGGGAGGGCACAAACCAGAGCCGTTCTGTCTGGAGAGGTACTGCACCGGCATTGCCGGATCGTGCTTGTCCCGTAGTTTGTCCCGAATCGCCGGCATCATCCAGTCCGCCCGTCACCAGCTCGCTCACCCATGCTTCGGACCACTCCTGCAACTGGTCAATCGAGTCGTACAACTGAAGCGCTTCCATTCCCCAATTGATCGCGGAACCCGCACTGTACACGCCACCATCCAGCGCATAGGTGATTTTGCCGTCCATCTCCCACACAATCGTGGACAGCAATTCGCCACCAGCCACAACCGGTGGTGTGTCACCTGCGTTCATGTAGACGAAACAGCCCGTTCCGTACGTGCATTTGGACGTGCCAGGTTCCAGGCACCATTGGCCGAACAGCGCCGCAGGCTGGTCGACGACGCTGGCGCGGATCGGTGCCTGGATGCCGCAGAACGCGGCGGGATCGGTCTGGCCAAAATCGCCCATGGTTGGCACCACGCCAGGCAGCCACGCGCGATCGATCTGCAAATAATCAAGAATGTCCTGATCCCATTCACCGGTATGAATGTTGTACAACAATGTCCTGGCCGCCGTGGAAGGGTCGGTTGCATATACGCGGCCGCCGGTCATTTTCCAGATCAGCCATGCGTCCAATGTGCTGCAACGCGCTTCTCCCCGCTTGATATGCGCCTGCACCTGCGGCACATGATCCATCATCCAGCGGATTTTGGTCGCCGAAAAATAGGGGTCAATGCGCAGTCCGGTTTTGGCCGTCACCTGGCTGGCCCAGTTGCCGTCCTTCGCCCATCGTTCCGCAATATCATGGGAACGCCTGCAAGACCAGACGACAGCCGGATACAGGGGACGTCCCGTGTCCGCATGCCAGAACATGACGGTCTCCCCCTGGTTCGCCAAGCCGATCGCTGCGATCTGATCCGGTTTCACGCCGCCTTGCTGCATTGCATCGCTGACACCCGTACAAATGCAATGCCAGATTTCTTCCGCATCGTGCTCCACCCAGCCCGATTTCGGATAGTGCTGCGCGTGTTTCCGGTAGCTGTCGGCGTGAATTTCGCCTTGTTCGTTCAGCAGCAGCACTTTGGTGCCGGTTGTCCCCTGATCTATGCTGAGCAAATATTTTTTCACGATGCGCATCATTCCTCTATACTTGACTTGGCATTATTGCTTGGCATTGTTCACATTTACTTTGCTTTTGTTTGCTTTTATTATAGCCAGCCTCATTAGGTTGTCAACCAGCAGCCGCTTCCATGCATCAAGGCTTTTTGCGCCATCTATCATCAAATTGGTTGGAACAAAAAACGGCACAGGGATCATTCCCCGTGCCGTAATTCAAATATGATCAATCCGGACCGGTCTTATCCGATTCGCTATTCCGTTCCCGCCATGGGACGACGAATCAATACTGCACTTTTTCGACCGTATAGCCTCTGTCTTGCAGCAACTGGACCACACCGTCTTCTCCCGGCATGTGGGCGGAACCGGCAATGATGAAGAATACTTCTCCGTCCGGATCGTTCAAATACGATTCGACTTTGTCGGCCATGCCGATGTTGCGGTCCAGCAGCAGCGCATTGTAATACGCTTCGTCGTATGTTTTCATCTCGTTGATGATTTCAAGGATGCCTTCTTCGCTGCCGGACTTCCAAACCTCGGATAGTGCGTCAATGTATTTCCGGTCCCCATATTGCTCGAGAGACAGCAGCAAGCTCTGCTCCTGGAATTCGGGCGTGAAGGATTCGAACAGATCAAACTGGAATTCATACGATTCCAGCTCCAGAATCGGCATTTCGCGTTCCAGGGCCTTCAACGTAAAATATTGATCGATGCCAGGTTCCGTATAGCCGAAGTTGAGCGCCTGGAGCGACATGAGCACACTTTCGACCATCCACGGTTTGTAGCTGTCCAGCGAACCTTCCGGAAGACCGTTTTCCACCAATTTTTCATTGACGCGTGCATAGGTTTCCGGAGAAATATGATCTTTCAGTGTCGTACCGTCGTTGTAGAATGCCTTTTCCAGAATCAATTGCTGGACTTCTTCGGACTGCGCCTTGCTGATATCAATTTCCGTTCCCAGATAAGCCGCTTCCTCGAAAGCCGCTTCAATGGCCGGATGCAACGGGTACATATCCGCTTTGGCCAAATGAATGGAACCGAGCAAATAGACGGTATTGCCTTCATGTTCAATTTTCCACAGGAAGCCGCGGCTGCCTTCGACGATCGCCTTTTCCAGCGTGACCGTACGCGTGTCGCCGTTCCAGCCGATTTCGTAGCCAATCGTCTCGGCCAAAATGCGAACAGGTACATACACCGTATCGTTGATCAGTTGGCCATAATCAAATTGGAAGTCCTCACCGATCTCCAGCGCCTCAAACAACGGTTCTTTCGGTGCCCACGTATATCCGTCCACAATGACCGGTTCGAGCGAACCGAACTGGATCGGCTCATCGCCAACCCGGATCTCCACTTGCTTCTCTGCCGCAAACGCAGAAGCGACAAACAGCATCGAAGCCAACAACAACGACAGAAATGCGGATGCAAACTTCTTCACCAAGCGTTCTCTCCATTTCCATTTTACTACATTCAACTATCTATTATAGTGAAATCCCTAGTGATGTGAAACGATTTCTAGCAAAATAAATTTTTTGAAGCAGTGAATGGGAGAGGAGCAAAGATTTTCGGGGTCGTGCTCGGGGGAATTTTCTCATGAGTATGGTTTAAGCCGGCTGTGAGACTGCGCTCCCGAACATCGGTTTATGAGTGTCAATTCCTCATAGGTACGATACAAACGAGAGTCTGTAAAATAAAATGTGTAAACTCCCAGACCTGCTACAATAGGAATAATAGAAAGGTTGGGAGCACACATGGGATTGTGGTCGAAGGAGCAACTTCGAGCGTTCATCAAGGAGAATAACCTGG
>Ga0310837_101039_pt1 | contig 14176 bp, 10 predicted proteins | sample SM_ome_5_FD_201315 | JGI IMG/M metagenome (GOLD analysis project Ga0310837, IMG submission 201315) | Sorghum-adapted microbial communities enriched on stacked mutant (SM) sorghum from Joint BioEnergy Institute, Emeryville, California... ...
GGAAGCCGGAAGTTTCGCAACTTCGCCGGAGATCTCGACAATCGCAGAACCGCTCTCCAGCGCCTTCCTCAGCGCATCGGCGTCAACCGTGCCGTCCGGGTTGGCTTTCACCACACCGTCAGTCGGGGTCGTGTCACCACCGCCAATGCCGCCGAAGATCGGAGGAACGATGATCGGTGCACCAGCAAGCGTATACGTTGCCAGAGCGGTCGAGGAACCGCTGTAGTACAGTTCCAGGTTGAAGTTGCTCAGATTCTTATACGTTGCATCGGTTACATTGAACGTATAATAATAGAGCCCGTTCTCCGCTCTAACGTAGGTAGCGTATACGACCTGGTCCACCTTGCCAATCTTAATCCAGATCTTGCCGTCGAAATTCGGGTCTTTGTACACGGCATCGTCAACATAGACTTCACCGGTAATCGTCCCGCTGGTGTAGTCATAGTCGACTTTATAGAAGCCGCTAGCCGCGTAAGCAATGACCGGAATCAACAGCGAGATCGTCATGATCAGAGCCATGAGACCGGCGGTTTTGCGAATTGCAAGTTTCTTCATTATCTGTTTTCACCTCCTTTCATGACAAATCTCTCATCTAGATTCCATATTATATTACACGATTTACCGGAATGGAAGTATTGAAAAATCAAAAATTCGCAGAAAAATGACAGATACTTGTGGCCGGTCTGTTTTATGATGACATTCGCAGCAGCCCTTCCAGTTCCTTCCTCTCCTTCGCATCAGCGTCAACCAGACGCGCCATCAGCGCATCATCCGATTGCCCCAGTTGATGCAAAGAAGCGAGGTAAAAACGAACGCCCAGTCGAATGTAGGGATCATGGAAATCACCGTCTTTCAGAGGTTCAAGAATTTCAACCGCTTCATCATATTGCCGCAAGGCGTAATAGATTTGGCCCACAGCTTGTCGCAAGAATGGCGTCACCTGGAAGCTTCGACCCTGGAGTTGTTCCTCAGGCAAATTTTTCAGCAAATCCATCCGACGCAGAACTTCACCGTAGATTTCCAGACCCCTGTTCCAGTATTCCTGTGCCAAAGCGGGATTACGGGGATATTCGTTGCGACCGTTTACGGCATATTCCATGACCGCCGCTTCATAGAACTTGATGTCCCATTGAAACTTGGAGATCCCTTCTTCCAGCACAGCTATCGCTTCTTTATACTCTTGTAAATCTTTATGGTTGCGGTATTTTGCCAAAATAATTTGCCGATCGTAAGGTTCGAATGCCATGATGCGATCGATCTGGGTTTTCGCCTGTTCGGCAATGGAACGATCGGCCGTCTGTTGGAAAGCCTGGCTCAGCCAGTCGATCTTCGTATACGCGTACGTTGGATGGGCGGGTGAATTCGCAATCGCCTGATCCAATGGAACGAGAAGTTCTTCCAACGGACGCTTTTCTTTCACGGCCATATTCAAGGCTTTCAGATAAAGACCGCTGGCCGCATATTCCTGAAACACCTGGACGAACAAGGTAACGGATATTATGGCGAGAAACACCGGGTAGAGAAAGCGCCACCTCGGCTTGTTCAACACAGACAACCGAGGTATCCGGATCTTATCACGGTAAACGGCTCCCAGTACACCCAAGGCGAAAAATACCAGAGCGCCGATATACACAAAACTCATATCGAAGTCGATCAGGCTGTGTGCCAGGATGGCGAAAGCCAGAATGAAAAAGACGAAATGCCGCGGTTGCTCCATCCGTTCTCTCCAATAGTGATGGAGGTAATAAAGGAAAATGCCGCCGATCAACGCGAGCAGAAGCAACAACCCGATCCAGCCCACTTCGACAAGCGTCTGGAAGAAATAACTGTGCGCCTGTCTGCTGCTATAAGGATTATTCTGATATTGTTCATACAGAGCGCTCCAACCGCCGCCGCCCGCTCCGAGCATGGGATAGTCGGCTGACAGTTTTAAGGCGTCCCGATAAAACGTCATCCGTTCGAGAACACTGTGCTGGCGGAAGTTGATATTGGCGATGCGATCCGCGATGCTCTGAGGCAATATTTTGTCCGCATTGCCTGTTCCAAACAGCGTAAAAGCTGCCAAGAGCCCTAATACAACACCGACGGTCGGAAGAATGAATGCCGAATATTTCCGCTTTACCCAATCCACCAGACGCCGCTCAAGCCAGGGTTGTGCCGCACGGATGGCCCACACGCACAGCGTTACGACGAGGGTTGCGGCAAGCAGGATCAGCCATCCCTTTAAAACCGCCGGATCTCGAAATGGCAGGATATATGGGTTCTCATTGTCTGACTTGGGCGTCACACGCTTGGCGATGTCAATATAGTTCTCCGTAAACGGGTTCAGAATGATCAATGCGGCAGCAACCGAAACAATGAGCGTGCCCACATAGGCGATCTGCTTGTCCAGACGCAGAAAGACGAGAATAACCAGGATAAGAATCGGAACCAATACAAGCGCGCCGCGCGAATAGGTCAGCATGAACGAAATCCAAATCGGGACAAGCATAACGGCATGCAGACATGCCATGATCGTCCGCTTGGCGTTGACGACGGCAAATGCCGCACACAGGAAAAAGGCGAGCAAAAACCCGGCGTACGTGTTTGAATATTGGAAAATTGAAGTAAGACGGTAGGTACCGCTTGTCAGCCAGATCGAATCTTTGATGGAGACTTGTCCCGTAGCCGCGAGCAGTCCGACGATGACGATCGCATACCCGGACAGAAACATGATGATTTCGGCCGCAAGTCTCGAAGCCTTGGTCGTGACCAGCGACAACGCCGTCAGAAAGAAGACGGCATAGAGCCCATACACGAATACCATCAGAACGGCATTGTGATAGGAGACTGCCTGGAAGGAAGAAATCCAGTAAATGATCGGCATCAGCAGCATGCCGATTCCGAATGCAAATTCAAGACTATCGTATTTCAAGTATCGGGCAATGTAAGCCAGAGCAACAAGAAATACGGCGAATATGAAGAGCATGGCTTCGTAAATAGGAACTTCAAAATTATAAGTAAAGCTGTTAAACAGAGCCTGCTGATAAGGAAGGCAAAGGAAGAAGATCGCCAATCCAAACAAGGTAGCCCATTGGGTGATGGAGAAATCAAATTGTTTCTGTTTCATTTGATGCTCCTTTAAAAACATATTCAAATTACCAATTATTATATATGCCCAATTAAAATCAATAGTCTAAATAATAACTGTTCAAATGGAGAGTTTCGATATGCCTTACACTTTAATAGATACGCTATTCGGCTCTTGAATGTTTCTCTTTCCTTAAGAAAAAGTAGTAATTGCTCTCTTTTATCCTCATCCAGTAATTCTCCATAAGTACGGAAGAACTCCTCAGCTTGCTTATGCAGAAGGCGTTTGCCTTTATGACGTTTGTAACTGTTCCATTTTCTCTTTAACATTTTATGAAACGTTGTTTCTCCACCAACTGAATTGTTGCCGTGCTGACGATACAATATTGATGGCTTGGAATCAAAGAATACTTTTCCAAAAGCAGAGACACAAAGATACGCCCACCAGTCATGCATTTGGATGTTTTCTGGGCGAACCGACTTTCCGGAAATGATTCTCCATGCGTATTGGTTCAGTGTTACCGTTGCTCCTACAGCAATATTTTGAACCATTGCATTGTAAAAGGAAGGACCACGTGAAGGAGGCTTAGGCCAAATATTCAGCGGTCGGAGTGATTCATCAGTAACATGTGTCGATGTGCATACCATGGCCGGGATAGTATGGCAGGGTTGCAATATGTCCAATGCACGCGCCACTTTATCTGGAAGCCAAATATCATCTTGATCACAAAAACAAAAATATTCACAAGTACCATCAGCACGGTTTAGCAGTTCCAAATAACTTTTGACAATACCAATATTTTTTCCTGAATAGTACTGGAAATTAAGCGGATACTGATCGCGATAGAATTGTAAAATTTCCACAGTATTATCGGTTGAACCGTCGTCCCTTACAAGCAGCTTAATATTGTGATATGATTGCTTTAATATACTGTCAATTTGATCTGAAACATACTTTTCACCATTATATGTGGACAGAAGCACTTGTACCGTTGCCACATCATCACCCCGAGCGGCAAAATTCAAATGGACTATTTGCAATGCCTCGAATTATATCAGAAAAATGGCAACAAATCATATTTTAAACTCTAGGATCTGTGTAAGGGTGTAAGGAGTAAAAGACATGACCACTTATTTGCAAAATCTATACAGGTATAAGGATCTGTTTGTTGAATTGGTTAAAAAAGATATTAAAATTAAGTATAAAGACTCATTGCTCGGGTTGTTTTGGAGCATGCTCAACCCTGTTCTTATGATGATAGTCCTATGTGTTGTCTTTATGGCTCTGTTTAAAAGCCAAGTGCCAAACTTTCCGGTGTACGTCCTAATCGGAAGAATCATATATCAGTTTTATTCAGAAGCTACAAATTTTGCGATGGATTCTATTTATGCCAATGGTCAATTGATTAAGAAAGTTTATGTGCCCAAATATTTTTTTCCGCTCTCCCGAGTCTGTTCATCGTTTATTACAACAATGGTGGGATTGATCCCTCTCGTCATCCTGATGGCTATGACAGGGATGACTTTTCATTGGGTCAATCTGCTGTTTGTAATTCCTTTATTTTACTTGTTGGTTATTTCTGCGGGGATCGGTTTGCTGCTTTCGGCGCTGAATGTTTTCTTCAGGGATCTTAAGCACCTGTATTCGGTTATGCTACTGATCATTATGTATATGACGCCGATATTTTATCCGGCATCGATTATACCTGAGCGGTATGCGCCGTTATTTATTTTGAATCCATTATTTACAATAGTTGAAATGTTTAGAGATATTGTGATGTATGGAGTTATGCCGTCTGCGACAGATCATTTGATTTTGATTGCTTATATGGTTGTATATCCTGTCGTAGGGCTGTGTGTTTTTTACAAGACTCAAGACAAATTTATATATCATTTGTAATTTGAGGGGTATCCACATGAGTGAAATAGCCATTAAAACTTCAAATTTGAGCATGAGGTACAGATTAAGTAAAGAGAAAATTGATTCAATAAAACATTTTCTTATCAAGAAATTTAAAAGAGAAGTGGAGTATGAACATTTTTATGCATTGCGCAACGTTAGTTTCGAAGTCAAAAAAGGTGAAGTCTTTGGTATTATCGGAATGAATGGTGCCGGAAAGAGCACCTTGCTCAAGATTGTCGCCGGGATACTTAAACCTACTTCCGGTTCTGTGGAAAGAAAAGGAGTGGTCGCGCCGCTAATCGAGCTTGGAGCTGGGTTTAACGGGGAACTTACTGGAAGGGAAAATATTTATCTCAACGGTCTGTTAATGGGGTATCCCAAAAAATTTATAAAGGAAAAAATGGACGAAATTATTGATTTTTCAGAACTAGGAAGATTTATAGATGCCCCATTGAAGAATTATTCATCAGGGATGAAAGCGCGGCTTGGTTTTTCAATCGCCACAATTGTCCAGCCTGATATTTTGATAGTGGACGAAATTCTAGCCGTTGGGGATATAAGGTTCAAAGAAAAATCCGAGAAGAAGATTCGTGCGATGATGAGCGGGGGGACAACCGTTGTGTATGTATCACATTCTCTTGATCAAATTCAAAAGATCTGTGATCGGGTAATGTGGCTTGAGCGAGGAGAGATCAAAGAAATAGGGGTTCCGAAAGAGATTGTTCCAAAATTCATAGTAGGAGCACGAAAGTCGAGAGATGTTGAACATCCTGTACTTCTCCACAGTTAATTGGAAATGGATAAAGCAGAGGCCGCATTTTATGGCTCAATATTTTGCAGAAGCGGGCCATAATGTAGAGTTTATATCCATTACACCTTTTGGCAAATCACTACTGAGCAAGCAAAAGATCGGCCGCTTGGTAGTCAATGATATGTATGTGCTTCCGTTTTCGTTGAAATGCTCATTAATAGAGAAAATTAATCAATTATATGTGAAATGGCGATTATTCAGGGGCAATTATGACGTAGTCGTACTCACTAATCCACTACAATATCGTTTCATTCCCGAAAAGCATCTCGCCAAATGCACATTAATTTATGAGTGTATGGACAACATCCCTTTTTTTTATACAGGTCTTTTAAGAGAACGTCTATTAAATGAGGAAAACAAACTACTTAGTCTGGTTGATGGAGTAGTTGTCAGTTCTGATTATCTGAAAAGAAAAATCGCCAGGCAGTTAAGAGATCAATTAAAACCAATTCTTACGATATACAATGCAGCGGATTTTGCTGCGTTTATCCAAAATACTCAGCCTGTTAAATTAAAGCGGCCTAATTTGGTTTACATTGGTACTATCGGCAACTGGATAGACTGGGATACTCTTAAAAAATTTGCAATTAATCATCCCGAATATACTATATACATGGTTGGTCCAATTGAGCACCGATGTAAACCCCCCCCAAATGTGGTGTTTACCGGGGCCATATCACATGACCAAGTTCCGAGCTATATCGCTTCCGGGGATAAGATGCTTCTGCCATTTATTCGTAATGAATTAACTGAAGCAGTTGATCCGGTAAAACTGTACGAGTACATCGGCATGAGTAAACAGGTAATTTGTGCATATTGGCCTGAACTAGAACGTTTTTGTGACCATGTTCTCTTTTACCGCAACTATGATGAATTTCAAAGGTATGCATTATATAAGAATAATGCCGAGCATTCCAAAGTTAATTATAATTTCTTAAACAAGCACAATTGGGGTGTTCGTGCTAAAGAATATTTGTTGTATATGACTAGATTGGCAAACCAAAAAAATGAAATAAAAGAGGGATGACAATGAAGATATGCGTAATTGGATTGGGATATATCGGTCTTCCGACTGCTGCCATGTTTTCAAGTTGTGGATGTGAAGTAGTAGGGGTCGATATTAAACAGAGTATCGTAGATACGTTAAATAGTGGGAATATACACATTGAAGAACCAGGACTGCAAGACGTGCTGCGGAGAGCTCTGGATAAAGGTTTGTTTCGGGCTAGCACTTCAGTTGAGAATGCAGATGTGTTCATTATTGCGGTTCCAACTCCGAATCAGGACGATTTCTATTTAAGTTGTGATTTGACATATGTACTTAATGCGTGTCAAGCGATTGTTCCACATGTTAAGGATGGGGCCGTAATTATTGTAGAATCTACGATTGCTCCGCGTTCAATGGACGATCATATTAAAACATTCTTTGAAAAACACGGTTTAATTGCTGGGCAGAATATCTTCTTGGCGCATTGTCCCGAACGCGTTCTGCCGGGAAATATTTTGCACGAAATGGTTTATAACAATCGAATTGTTGGCGGGATAACAAAACGTTGCTCAGAAGAGGCTGCCAATGTTTATGCAATGTTTGTGAAAGGTGAGATCATACAAACAGAAGCAAAAACTGCAGAAATGTCCAAGTGTATGGAGAATACCTATCGCGATGTGAATATTGCATTGGCAAATGAACTTGCCAAGATTTGCGTGAAATTAGGGATCAATGTTTATGATGTCATTCAATTAGCCAACAAGCACCCGCGAGTAAATCTTCATAGTCCTGGTCCGGGTGTAGGGGGACACTGTTTGGCTGTTGATCCTTATTTTGTTTACGCCAAAGCTCCCGAACTGGCTAACATTATAAAACTGGCGAGAGATACGAACAATAGTATGCCGCAATTTGTGGGAAATATTGTAGATAGACTCATGGAAGGCATTGAAAAACCCAAGATTGCCGTTTATGGCGTGACATATAAAGGAAATGTGGATGATATGCGTGAATCACCTGCGTTGGATGTAATCAGATACTTGGAATTAAATGAATATCAGATTGCTATACACGATCCACATGTTAAAAATCCGACATTTCAAGATCGTGAAGAAGCCGTGTTGAATGCGGATCTTATTCTAATATTATCTGACCATGATGAATTTAAGACATTAGACTATTCAAAATTGGCAAGCTTGATGCGGAGACCGATGCTTTTTGACACAAAAAATATTGTTAGTTCGCAAGAATTCAATGGAACGATGGAGGTCCTGAATTTTGGGAATGTACATCGATATATTGAAGTGAAAGGTGAACAATATGAAATCGTCTGATAAGGTTACAGAAGCCTACTTTGGAAGCATGGGGGAATCGTTCGCAAAGAAAACAAGAGAAAGGATTCATTGGATCTGCTCGCAAGTGCAGGGAGACTATGTGTTGGATGTTGGGTGTTCACAAGGAATTACCGAATTTCTGTTGGCTCGTGAAGGGAAGACAGTTATAGGGATTGATATTGACCAGTCAGCAATAAATTACGCAATTAATGCCCTGGAAAATGAAAGTGATTCGGTAAGAAAACGGATTAGTTTTCTTAACATAAGCATTTTTGATTATGTAACAGATAAATTGTTTGATACGATAATTCTTGCCGAAGTACTAGAACATATTTCCACATCCGATGATTTATTAAAAAAAATATCCAGCATGCTAAAGCCTGAAGGTACGTTAATAATAACCGTTCCATTTGGAATTAACAACTATCATGATCATAAGAAAACCTATTATCTATTCAATCTATTGAATGAGATTGATGGATATGTCAAACTGAAGGATGTAAAGTTTTTTGGAAAGTGGATTGGATTAGTTACCGTTAAGGCCGAGGGAGAATGCAGATACAGTTTTTCTGAGTTAGCAAGTATGTTAGAAGAAGCAGTCTATTCATTAGAACAAATGTGGCTAGATAAAATTGATGAACAGACAAATTTGATCAATCAACTTAATTGCCGCCTTGATAAAGTGAAAGAAGAACTTGCAGAAATTCGAAGTAAATCCGCTGCTGAATCCATGCGAATAAACATTGAATATGAGAAAATGCGCGAAGAATATGAAAAATTAAAATTAGATTATGAAAAAATGGTCAAAAAAAATCAAGAGTGCTTTGAATTGAACGAAAAATATAAGATGGTCATTGAATCAAAAAACAATGCATTGTTAGAACGCTTGGAAAGTGAAGAAAAAACTCTTGAGGAATACAAAGCAACAGTTTTGCGATTTAATCATTTAGAAGCAAAATATGCACATATATGCAAGAAGTATGAATTATTAAGCAAATCAAAATTAGGAAGACTGACATTGAACTATTGGAAATACAGGAAAAGGATACCGAAAGATTTTTGATTTTATATATAAATAGGTGATACTACAAATGAATCTTGAACACATACAGCGTAAATTACAAGAAATTTATCAACTACGTTCTACTCTTATACGTGAGATTGAAGATGGAAAGGCTGCGGCCATAGTAAAGGGGGCGGAAAGAACTAAAGGTCGGCGTGAGATCAATGACGTGTCCGAACTTAAAGTTGCGGCAATTATGGATGAGTTTACATACCATTCGTTTGCTCCAGAGTTTACAATATTGCAATTAACACCGGAAAATTGGGAAACAGAAATAAAATCTTTCCGGCCAGATTTGTTTTTCCTTGAATCCGCATGGCTTGGAAAAGAAGGTTTGTGGCACTCAAAGATTGCTCATCTCAGTATCGAGTTAATTGGAATTATTGACTATTGTAAACACAACGATATTCCGGTTGTTTTTTGGAATAAGGAAGATCCGGTTCACTTTGATACTTTTCTAGCGACCGCCAAATATGCGGATTTTGTTTTTACAACGGATATTGATTGCATAAGACGATATAAAACAGTGCTTAAGCATGATCGGGTATATTTGCTTCCGTTTGCAGCCCAGACAAAAGTTCACAATCCGATTGAAAAATATCAAAGGAAAGATAAGTTTTGCTTTGCTGGGGCATATTACAAGCGCTACCCCGAAAGAATTAGGGATCTTGAAACCTTCATTAATACAATTAGCCAATTCTCAGATATTGAAATCTATGATCGAAACTACCATATACAAGACCCAAATTATAATTTTCCAAAAAGTTATAGTAAATACATTAAAGGGACGCTAAAGCCAGAAGAAATTGATAAAGCATATAAAGCGTATCGCTTTAATATAAATATGAATTCGGTTAAACAATCTCAGAGCATGTGTGCTCGAAGAGTATTCGAGTTATTAGCCTCAAACACGGTAACGGTAAGCAACTATTCACTGGCTATTAGAAATATCTTTGGCGATTTGGTGGTTTGCACAGATGATGGTATGAGATTAAAGTCTCAGTTGTCGTTGTTTGAGAATGAGGAGTATTATTTAAAACTTAGGTTGGCTGGCCTGAGAAAAGCTCTTTCTGAACACACATATACCAACAGGGTGTTTTATTTGGCTGAAAAAGTATTAGGACTGAAAAATAAGAGACAATGGGGCTCCGTAGCTATTATTGCATCGGTTGATTCGGAAGCCGATATGGAGCGTGTAAAAGTTCTAGTTCAGCGTCAGAGCTATCGGAATATCAAACTGTTTATACTATCTAACAAAAATCTTGTTGTTCCAGAAATGGCGGTACTGGTTCAAAACCCAACGGAAGAGTGGATTGAAGAAATTCAAAGTATATTCGACTTTGTAGCTTTCTTCTCGAAAAATGACTACTACGGTCCAAACTATATTTACGATTTTATGACAACCAGAGAGTATGTTCAGGCTGATGTGATAACAAAATCGGTCTATTTTGAAAACAGCCCCGATGGAATTACAAAACAGAGATGTGGTGTGACCTACCAATGGGTCAGTAATGCCACGATTCGTAAATCGATGTTGAAGTGCGGTGTTTTGGATAACCGTGCTCTCTTGGGGTATTTGAAATCAATTGATGAAGGTGAACTTGAAGGACGTTGCTTTTCAATAGATGAGTACAATTATTGCATGAACTTTTATGGAACAGAGTGTTCAATTGTAGATGATATGAATATTCCGGATGTTGGCGTATCAATAAATGACTTATATTCAAAGGCAGAACAAATAAGGGCAGCTCGACAAAGTCTTAACTATAAGGTGGTAAATGCAGAAGAAATCAATAATTCAATAAAAGAAATAAAGACAGTAGAAAAAAGATATAATGATAATTTATTATTCCTTAAAATTAACCAAGGGGATAATCATAATTATATTTACTTCAATAATATTTATAATGTCCAGGATCTTGCTGAAGGTTTAAATCTGAATTTATATTTTAATGCTGACGTAAGTCCAGGATGTACTGTGAATATTGCGGTAATAACGCTTGATCATGAACAACGCAAAATAAATGGTTATGTCTATCCATGTAATAGAAATATATCTCTTATTCTAGATGAAGGTACAAGGTACATTAAATTTGCCATTCGCGTTTCTGGAATTGGATCTGCAAAAATTAGGGAAATTATATTTGGTAATATGATCTTGGATACCGGATGTCATATAAACAAATCTAACGTTTTGCTCATAACTGATAATTACCCTGATTATAATGATTTATATCGATATGCATTTATCCATAGCCGACTGGCAGAATACAAAAGGCACGGTAAATTGGTTGATGTGTTTAAGTGTAATGATAGGTATCCCGCAAGCAAAACAGAATTTGGTGGGATTAATGTAATTACCGGCTATCATAAGGAACTTATTGATACATTGGCTTATGGAGGATATGACATAATACTAATTCACTTTTTAACAAGAGATATTTGGGACGGGATTAAGAACAGTATTCATGGAAAGCGAGTAATTGTGTGGATTCATGGAGCGGAAATTCAACCATGGTGGAGACGTAAATATAACTATAAATCAAATGATGAATTAGAAAGAGCGAAAAGAGAGTCTGACAAACGCATGGATTTTTGGAAGGAAATTTTTAATCTGTCATTAAACATCAATGAATATGATTTGCACTTTGTGTTTGTTTCGAACTACTTTGCAAAGGAAGTTTTTGAAGATCTAAAAATTGAATTGCCTGCCAAAAAATACAGTATTATCCATAACTATATCAACACAGAGTTGTTCTCGTATAAAGAAAAGGATGCTGGACAAAGAAAAAAAATCTTGTCTATCAGACCGTTTGCCAATATGAATTATGCTAATGACCTGACTGTCAAAGCAATTCAAGAACTATCAAAGTACGAGTTTTTTAACCAACTGGAATTTAGAATTATCGGAAAAGGAGAACTTTTGCATTCCATAGTCAAGCCCATTAAAAAGTATAAAAATGTTGTTATTGAAGAAAGGTTTTTGAGGCAGGAAGAAATTGCGGAATTGCATAAAGACTATGGCGTTTTTTTGGTGCCTACCCGAATGGATACTCAAGGGGTATCAAGAGATGAGGCAATGTCTTCTGGGTTGGTGCCTATAACCAATCGTGTAGCAGCTGTGCCGGAGTTTGTTGATGAGTCAACGGGAATTCTTGTTGATCCGGAAGATTATAGAGGATTGGCAGAAGCGATTAAAAGGTTATATTATAATCCAGATTTGTTCAAAAAATTGTCTCGCCAAGCAGCACAAAGGGTCAGGCGACAAAGTGGAATTAAACAAACCATCATTAAAGAATTGGCTTTGATAGAGAACAGCAGGCAGTAAAAGGTGGACATATATGAAAGGCATCATCCTCGCTGGCGGCACTGGGTCCCGCCTGTATCCGCTGACCAAGATCACAAACAAGCATCTGCTTCCCGTCGGCGGCTATCCAATGATCTACCATGCCGTCGCCAAATTAAAGGAAGCCGAAATCCGCGATATTCTCGTCGTAACAGGCCGAGAACACATGGGCGATGTTGTCAATCTGCTCGGCAGCGGACGGGAATTCGGGGTCTCCTTCACGTATAAGGTGCAGGATGAAGCGGGCGGCATTGCGCAGGCGCTGGGACTGGCTGAACAGTTTGTCGGCGGAGACCGGATGGTCGTCATTCTGGGGGACAACGTCTTTGCGGACAGCATCGTCCCGTTCGTCGAACGTTACAAGCGCCAGGAACGCGGCGCCCGGATCCTGATCCGGGAAGTGCCGGACCCGGAGCGTTTCGGTGTGCCGGAACTGAAGGACGGAACGATCATCTCGATCGAGGAAAAACCGCGCCAGCCCAAGAGCCGTTACGCGGTGACCGGCATATACATGTACGACGGCAAAGTTTTCGATATCATCCGAAAGCTCAAGCCTTCCGCGCGCGGAGAGTTGGAAATCTCGGATGTCAACAACGCCTATATCGAAGCGGGGGAGCTGGCGTATGATATTCTGGAAGGCTGGTGGACGGATGCGGGCACGCATGCGTCGCTGGCCCGGGCGAACGAACTGGCCCGGAATATCCGGTTGGACGAAACTTTCGGGAAGATCCGCTGAAGCGGCAGGGCAGGTGGAATATGAACATTACGCATACACAAATCCCCGGGCTGCTCATGATCGAGCCGGTTGTGCACGGCGATGCCCGGGGGTTCTTTTTCGAGAGTTACAATGCGGATAAAATGCGCCAGCATGGCCTTCATCATGTCTATGTGCAGGACAATCACTCACTGTCCGTCCAAGCAGGGGTGCTGCGCGGTCTCCACTATCAACTCAATCCCAAGGCGCAGACGAAGCTGGTGCGGGTGACGGCGGGAGCGGTGTACGATGTCGTGCTCGATATCCGCAAGGGATCACCAACCTACGGCAGATGGCAAGCCTTCATCCTGAGCGCGGAGAACAAGCTGCAACTGCTCGTGCCGAAAGGATGCGCGCACGGTTTCTGCACGCTGGAGCCGAATACGGAAGTGCAATACAAGGTCGACGAGTTCTACTCGCCGGAGCACGACCGGGGCATCGCCTGGAACGATCCGGCCCTGGGGATCGACTGGCCGACCACTGAACCGATACTTTCAGATAAGGATAAGAAGCACCCGACGCTGGCGGAAGCCGAAAACAATTTTGTCTACGAAGGGTGAGCCGGGACATGAAACTGCTGGTCACTGGGGGAGCGGGGTTCATCGGCAGCAACTTCATTCATTATATAGTGCGCCGATATCCGCATTACCATATCCTCAACGTCGATGCGTTGACCTACGCGGGCAACCTGGAAAATCTGCGAACCATCGAAGGGCATCCGAATTACCGGTTCGTGAAGGCGGATATCGCCGACCGCGCGGCCATGGAGCCGCTCTTCCGGGAGGGCCTCGATGCGGTGTTGAATTTCGCCGCGGAGTCGCATGTGGACCGCAGCATCATGCAGCCGGATCTGTTCGTGCGCACCAATGTGCTCGGTACGCAGACGCTGCTCGATCTGGCAAAGCAGTACA
>Ga0310837_101062_pt1 | contig 13889 bp, 10 predicted proteins | sample SM_ome_5_FD_201315 | JGI IMG/M metagenome (GOLD analysis project Ga0310837, IMG submission 201315) | Sorghum-adapted microbial communities enriched on stacked mutant (SM) sorghum from Joint BioEnergy Institute, Emeryville, California... ...
CGGGAATCCATGAATGTTGAAAAATTCCTTCTCGATGTTGAACAATAAACCTCCCATGCTGGGCAGATGACCATCCAAGCTGGGCAATAAACCTTCCATGAAGGGCCATGGCCACGGATCCCCCGGCTCCGTCCTGCCCCCCGAATGTTCCTGGAAAAGATCAATCGAGGGGGTCGGCCGATTGGAAATCGAAAGTCTTGCCCAAAGATCCATTTTGAAGACGGCTTAAAGGCCTATTTTGACCAATTGGACAGATCCCTCCGAATGTCCAAGAAAAGAGAAATCGGGGAGCCGGCAGGCTGGTCAGCGTTCGTCTCGGCCCCTTCCCAACTGCCGCAACATGAAACGACGGTTCCTTCGAAGGCTGGACAGGGTTCCTCTCGACCCCGGAATGTCCCTGGAAAAGGGGAGGGACCCTCCTTTCTTGGTTCTATTACCGTCAAGGGGGTTAAAAATTGCCCGCATGCGCATGGCTCAAACTTTTCCCGTATAGAAATAGGTTTTTGAAAAAAATTTTGCTAAAATAAAAGAAAATCAAGCCAACGGACCGATAGATGCTGCCATCTGCCAAGGGATTTGGGTCAATCGGACGGGGAGGTGCCTGCTTTGGCGGCATGGGTTTTTGAAGTTGCGAAAGGAATCGGCATGTTCTTTCTTCATCCCCTTTTCTATATCGGCTGGTTTTACGCCGTTTATCTCGGCTACCGCCGGGTCAAAAGGGAACGGAAGGATTTCCATGTCCGGGTGCAGGATGGCTGGTTTGAATTCCGCACCTATTTGTCTAAAGGGATATTGCCGGGGGTCCTCATTTCCCTCGTGGTTTTTGCCGCGGGCGCTTACAGTTCCTTCTCTTTTCCCGTCGCGGCCTTCTTCGCCACCCTTCTGTTTTCGCTGTTTTTGCATCCCGCTTGGTTATCGCCGGCCTTTACCGCCGGAACGGCCTTTTTTCTTTTGTATTTTTTGCAAATCTATCGCGCGGAAATTCCCTATTTGAACCGGTGGCTTTCCTTTGAGCCGGACGGGACGCTGCCGACGGTCTCTTTTTTGCTGGCCCTTTTGTTGCTTGCGGAAAGCTATTTGTTGTTTAAAGACGCGGCTTACCATACCTCCCCGCGGATCATCCGCAGCCCCCGGGGGCTGAACGTCGGCGTGCATGAATCCCGCCGGCTTTGGATGGTTCCGCTCGTGCTGGTCCTGCCCGGAGGAAATCTTCATCTGCCCTTGGATTTCTGGCCGCTTCTTCCGTTTCCGAACGAGGATTTTTCGCTCCTTTTGATCCCCTATTGGATCGGATTTTCCCGGCAAATCCGCACCGATCTGCCGGCGGCTGCCGTTTCCGCCACGGCCAAAAGGGTTTTGATCTTAGGTCTTATCGTGTCGGCCCTAGCGATTCCCGGCTTTTGGCATCCCCTCTGGTCCGCCGCCGCCGCGGCCGCAGCCGTGATCGGCCGGCTTTTCATCCCGTTGATCCAACGGATGCAGGACCAGAACCGTCCCTTCTATTTTTCCCGGTCGGAAAGGGGAGTGAAGATTCTGGATATCATTCCCGGTTCCCCGGCCGAGCGGATGGGCTTGAAGATCGGGGAATTGGTGACGAAGGTAAACGGGACGCCGGTCAACGATGACACCGGATTTTACGGGGCCCTGCAAAAGAACATGGCCTACTGCAGGCTGGAAGTCGTCGACCATCAGGGGGAGGTCCGCCTGGAAAGCGGGGCGTTGTACGAAGGGGAACATCATGAGCTCGGGATCCTCTTCGTCGGGAAAGAAAAACAATGGATGGATCACGCGGGGTAGGAACGGACGGCGGGAAGAGACTTGCCGTTCCGTTGCCGGCAACGGCGGTTTTCGTCCGCCTTGGGCCCGGGCTGTCCTTTTGTGAAAAGGCCTCCGTCATCGCGCCTTTTTGGTTCCACTTGTGAAAAGGCCTCCGTCATCGCGCTTTTTTGGCTCCACGAATGAAACCCTTGGGCAGCCTTTCCGCGAACAAGCCCTGCGGGGGCCGTTTTTCCCTTTTCCGGGATGCGGCGCGCAAGCGCCATTCATCGGAATAAAAAAGTAAGCTTGATGCTTTTCGGAAGAAAAAATCCTTTTCCTGTGATAGGATAAACGATGAGAAGGTTCGTTGGACGGTGGAAGAGATATGGGCAAATACTTGGCGGCGCTGTTTTTCCCCGGTTTGCTCGTCGTCCTGTTCACCAGGGTGACCTATAACGCCCTGGTCGGATTGGTATTGACGGTGGCTTTGATCGCCATTTCCGTTTACCGCGGGTATACCGACACTTGGCCTTTATTGATCATCGATGCGTTATCCCTGACGGCCGGCTTCTGGTATTCCAGGCGAATGTCCCGGAAGTTCGTCTGACGGTGCCGGCGGGGGTTGCGGGCTGTTCGAAAAGTCATGGAGGAAGCGACTTTTTGGCAGCTTTTTTCTTTTTGCGGAAGAATGCCGGCATTCCAAAAAACGAATATTTGTTCGTTTTTTTGTTTATTTTCCTCAATCTTATGGTAAAATGAAATCTATGATAATGACCGATTTCAAAGGATGATCCCGATGAGCCAATCGTTCCAATTAGTGTCCAAATTCAAGCCGCAAGGCGATCAGCCGCAGGCCATCCGAAAACTGGTGGAAGGCATTAAGCAAGGGAAAAAGCATCAAACCTTGCTCGGCGCCACGGGCACGGGGAAAACCTTTACGATATCCAACGTGATCCAGCAAGTCAACAAGCCGACCCTCGTCATCGCCCACAACAAAACGTTGGCGGGCCAGCTGTACAGCGAGTTTAAAGAGTTTTTCCCGAACAATGCGGTGGAATATTTCGTCAGCTATTACGATTATTATCAGCCGGAGGCTTATGTGCCCCAGACGGATACGTATATCGAAAAGGATTCGAGCATCAACGACGAAATCGATAAACTGCGCCATTCGGCCACATCCGCCCTGTTCGAACGGCGGGATGTGATCATTGTCGCCAGCGTCTCCTGCATCTACGGTTTAGGATCGCCGGAGGAATACCGGGATCTCGTCGTTTCATTGCGGACGGGGATGGAGATCGACCGCAACCAATTGTTGCGCAAGCTTGTCGATATCCAGTACAACCGCAATGACATCGATTTTCAGCGGGGGACGTTCCGCGTCCGCGGCGATGTGGTGGAAATTTTCCCCGCTTCCCGGGATCAGCACTGCATCCGCGTGGAATTTTTCGGCGATGAAATCGACCGGATCCGGGAAGTGGACGCGCTGACCGGAGAGATCATCGGCGACCGGGATCATGTGGCGATCTTTCCCGCATCCCACTTCGTTACCCGCGAGGAAAAGATGAAATTGGCCATCGAAAATATCGAAAAGGAGCTGGAGGAACAGCTGGCGAAGCTCCGGGCGCAAAACAAGCTCCTCGAAGCCCAGCGCCTGGAGCAGCGGACGAGATACGATCTGGAAATGATGCGGGAGATGGGCTATTGTTCCGGAATCGAAAACTATTCGCGGCATTTGACCTTCCGGAAGCCGGGCGAACCCCCGTATACGCTGCTCGATTATTTCCCGGACGATTTCCTGATCGTCGTCGACGAGTCCCACGTCACCTTGCCCCAGCTCCGCGGGATGTACAACGGGGACCGGTCGCGGAAGGAAGTGCTCGTGGAACACGGCTTCCGCCTGCCCTCCGCCCTGGATAACCGGCCGCTGACCTTTGAAGAATTTGAACAACATATCAACCAAATCATCTATGTTTCGGCCACTCCCGGCCCCTATGAACTGGAGCATTGCCCGGAAGTGGTGGAACAGATCATCCGGCCGACCGGATTGCTGGATCCGGTTGTGGAAGTGCGGCCGGTCAAAGGGCAGATTGACGATTTGATCGGGGAGATCCGGGAACGGATCGACAGGAACGAGCGGGTGCTGGTGACGACGCTGACGAAGAAAATGGCGGAAGATTTGACCGATTATTTGAAGGATGCGGGAATTAAAATGCAATATTTGCATTCCGAGGTGAAGACGCTGGAGCGGATCGAGATCGTCCGCGACTTGCGCCTCGGAAAATTCGACGTCATTGTCGGCATTAACCTTTTGCGGGAAGGGCTGGACATCCCGGAAGTCTCCCTCGTCGCCATCCTGGACGCCGACAAGGAAGGCTTTTTGCGCTCGGAACGCTCCCTCATCCAGACGATCGGCCGGGCGGCCCGGAACGCCAACGGCAAGGTCATCATGTACGCCGACACGATCACCCATTCGATGCGGATCGCCATCGAGGAAACCCGGCGGCGGAGAAGGATACAGGAAGAGTACAATAAAAAACACGGCATCGTTCCGAAAACGATCCATAAAGAAATCCACGACGTGATCCGGGCCACCAAGGCCGCGGAAGACGGCGAAGAATACCGGACCGGAAGCCTTGCCAAAGGGAAGATGTCGAAGAAAGAAAGGGAGAAGTTGATCGCCCGTTTGGAAAAGGAAATGAAGGAAGCGGCGAAGGCTTTGGATTTCGAGCGGGCCGCCGAATTGCGTGATGCGATTTTCGAATTGAAGGCAGAAGGGTGAAGAAAAGATGAAAGATCGAATCGTTGTCCGGGGGGCCAGGACCCATAATTTGAAGAATATCAACGTGGAAATCCCGAGGGACCGGCTGGTCGTCCTTACGGGACTTTCCGGTTCGGGGAAGTCCTCCCTCGCCTTTGATACGATTTACGCGGAAGGACAGCGCCGTTACGTGGAATCCTTGTCGGCTTATGCCCGGCAATTTTTGGGGCAGATGGACAAGCCGGACGTGGATACGATCGAAGGGCTTTCCCCCGCCATCTCCATCGACCAGAAAACGACGAGCCGGAACCCGCGGTCGACGGTCGGCACGGTGACGGAAATTTACGACTACCTGCGCCTTTTGTTCGCCCGGATCGGGAAGCCGATCTGCCCGAAACACGGCATCGAGATCAACTCCCAGACGGTGGAGCAAATGGTCGACCGGATTTTGGAATATCCGGAACAGACGCGGATCCAAATTTTGGCCCCGGTGGTATCGGGGCGGAAGGGCACCCATGCCAAGGTTTTGGAGGACATTAAGAAGGAAGGGTTCGTCCGCGTCCGCGTCGACGGGGAGATCAGGGACATCCAGGAGAACATCGAACTGGAGAAAAACAAAAAACATTCCATCGAAGTCGTGGTCGACCGGATCATCCTCAAACCGGGCGTGCAGGCCCGGTTGACCGATTCGCTGGAAACGGCTTTGAAACTGGCCGACGGCCGGGTCATCATCGATGTCATCGGCAAGGAAGAATTGCTGATGAGCGAAAAGCTCGCCTGTCCGATCTGCGGCTTTTCCATCGGCGATTTGGAGCCGCGGATGTTTTCGTTCAACAGCCCCTTCGGCGCCTGCCCGGATTGTGACGGGATCGGCGCGAAGCTGGAAGCGGACGTGGACTTGATCATCCCCAACAAGGAATTGTCCTTGCGGGAAAACGCCATCGCCCCGTGGGAGCCGGTCAGCTCCCAGTACTATGTCCAGCTGCTGGAAGCGGTTTGCGACCATTACGGCATCGACATGGACGTCCCGGTGAAACAGATTCCCGATCATTTGATGGAAAAATTGCTGTACGGTTCGAACGGAGAAAAGATTTATTTCCGATACGTCAGCGATTTCGGCCAGGTCCATGAAAAATATGTGGAATTCGAGGGAGTCGTCCGCAACGTGGAACGGCGCTTCCGCGAAACGACTTCCGATTACGTCCGGGAGCAAATGGAAAAATATATGGCCCACAAAGTTTGTCCCACCTGCCGCGGGCACCGTTTGCGGCCGGAAAGCCTGGCCGTCAAGATCAACGGCCGCCACATCGGCGAAGTCACCGAGATGTCGATCAAAGAAGCCTTGGCCTTTTTCGAAAACTTGCCCTTGTCCGAAAAGGAATACAGCATCGCCCGGTTAATTTTGCGGGAGATTAAAGAGCGGCTCGGTTTCCTGGCGGGCGTCGGCCTCGATTATTTGACCCTCAGCCGTTCGGCGGGCACCTTGTCCGGCGGCGAGGCGCAAAGGATCCGCCTGGCCACCCAGATCGGCTCCCAGCTGACCGGGGTCCTGTACGTGCTCGATGAGCCGTCCATCGGCCTCCATCAGCGGGACAACGACCGCCTGCTGGCCGCGTTGAAGAAAATGCGCGACCTCGGCAATACGCTGATCGTCGTTGAACACGACGAGGATACGATGCTGGCCAGCGACTATTTGATCGATGTGGGGCCGGGGGCCGGAGCCCGCGGGGGAGAGATCGTCGCGGCCGGGACGCCGGAGGAAGTGATGAATAACCCGAAATCCCTGACCGGCCAATATTTGTCGGGAAAGAAATTCATCCCCGTCCCGAGGAAAAGGCGGAAGGGTAACGGCCATTTCCTCGAGGTCATCGGCGCCCAGGAAAACAACTTGAAAAACATCAACGTGAAATTCCCCCTCGGCACCTTCATCGCCGTCACCGGCGTCTCCGGTTCGGGAAAGAGCACGTTGGTCAACGAGATTTTGTACAAATCCCTGTCCCAAAAGCTCCATCAATCGAAGGTCAAGCCGGGGAAACATAAGGGGATCAAAGGGATCGAGCATCTGGAAAAGGTGATCGACATCGACCAATCGCCCATCGGGCGGACGCCCCGCTCCAATCCGGCGACCTACACCGGGGTCTTTGACGATATCCGCGACGTCTTCGCCGCGACCAACGAGGCGAAGGTCCGCGGGTACAAGAAGGGGCGCTTCAGCTTTAACGTCAAGGGCGGGCGCTGTGAAGCCTGCCGCGGCGACGGGATCATCAAAATCGAGATGCACTTCCTCCCGGATGTCTACATCCCCTGCGAGATCTGCCACGGAAAACGGTACAACCGGGAGACGCTGGAAGTGAAATATAAAGGGAAAAACATCGCCGAAGTGCTGGACATGACCGTGGAGGAAGCCCTCGAATTTTTCGCCAACATCCCGAAAATCAAGCGGAAACTGCAGACGATCGTGGATGTGGGGCTCGGTTACATCAAGCTGGGCCAGCCGGCCACCACCTTGTCCGGCGGAGAAGCCCAGCGGGTAAAACTGGCTTCGGAATTGCACCGCCGTTCCAACGGAAAAAGTTTATATATTTTGGACGAGCCGACAACGGGACTTCATACGGACGACATCGCCCGCCTTTTGAAAGTGCTGCATCGCCTCGTGGATAACGGGGATACGGTCGTCGTCATCGAACATAATTTGGATGTGATCAAAACGGCCGATTACATCATCGACCTCGGCCCCGAAGGCGGAGAGGGCGGCGGAACGGTCATCGCCGCCGGGACGCCGGAGGAGATCGTCAAGGTGGGAAGCTCGTATACCGGGCAATATTTGGACAAAATTTTGAAGCGGGATTTGGCCCGCATGAACGCCCGAGAAGAAGCCGTAAACCGGGTCTGAACGCCCTTCGGGTGCGCGGCAGCCGGCAGGCAGGACGCGGGAGCGTACAAAAACCGGATTCGCGGCCCGTTCGGAAACGGCCCGTTTTAGGGGACGCCCAGGAGGGCGGCGGGCAGGATCCTTCCGGTGCCGGAAAGGACAAAGGACCTGGCCCGCGTGAACGCCTTGGCGGTGGCAGCGGCAAACCGTGCGGCGCCGAAAGAAGGATTTTGGACCAATGGGATAAGTGAATATTTGAAGCAAAGCTGTGGTCCGGATGACAAGCCGGAAAGCGGCCATCGGCACCTTCCCCGGGATTTTCCCCGGGGAATTTTTTGTCACGAAAGCAAGGGTTCAAGCCGACCTTGGCCGGCCGGCGGACCGGCCACGATGCGGATCCTCGCGGTGCCGGGCCGGCGGCCGGGCCCCCTGAATTGATCTGAAGGGATGCAAGTGATCGACAGGGAAATTTTGCCGGGATAAATCGGCATAAAAAAGCCCGGCCCCTTATCCGGGAGCCGGGCGAATTGAAACCGCGGGAAAAGGGATTTGGCAAAGGATTCACTTTGCCAGCAATTCCTGCAGATCCTTTCCGCTTTCGCTTGCCAGGGCGTCTTCGTCGACAAAGACGAACACTTTCGGATGGGTTTTTATGGCCGAAGCGGGGAAATCCTCGTTCGGCTCTTCGGTAAACAGCCGGCGGACCGCTTCCTGTTTCCCCTTTCCGGAAATCAAGAGCAGGATTTCCTTCGCTTCCAAAATGGTTCCGATCCCCATGGTGATGGCATGGGTCGGCACATCGTCCAGGGATGGGAAAAACCGGGAGTTGGCCTGCCGGGTGCTTTCCGCCAAACGGATGTATTGGGTCCGGCTGTTGAAGGGCGATCCGGGTTCGTTGAACCCGATATGACCGTTTCGCCCGATTCCGAGGATTTGCAGGTCAATGCCCCCGAATTTTTTGATTAATGCCTCGTAGTTTTTGCATTCTTCCTCGATGTTTTCCGCCGTTCCGTCCGGGATGAAGGTGTTGTTCTTGTCGATATCGATATGGTTGAACAGCTGGTGGTCCATGAAATAGCGGTAGCTGTTCGGATCGTTTCCGTCCAGGCCGACGTATTCGTCCAAGTTGAAGGTGACGACCCGGCGGAAACTGATGTTGTTGTTCTTATATTCGGCGATCAGGTTTTGATAAAGCCCGATCGGCGTCGAGCCGGTGGCCAGGCCCAAGACGAGGTCCGGTTTTTCCTTGATCCGGCTGACGATATGGGCGCAGGCCTTTTTGCTCATGTCTTCGTAATTTTTTGCGACGATCACTTCCATGTTTAAAACTCTCCTTTAAACGCGATGGCTCCTCTGCAGATTGTCAATATCGGTTCGTACTGTTCGTTCAGGACGACCAGGTCGGCGTCTTTTCCCGCCTCCAGGCTGCCTTTCCGGTCAAACAGCCCCAATTCCCTCGCCGGGTTTTCCGACGCCAGCTTTACGGCCTCCGGCAGGGTGAGGGAAGTATGTGCCAGAATATTTTTGATCCCGTCTTTCATTTTGAGAATGCTGCCGGCCAATGTGCCGTCAGAAAGCAGCGCCTTCCCGTCCCGGACGTGGACATCCTGTCCGCCGAGATCGTAGACGCCGTTTTTCAAACATTTGGCCCGCATGGCGTCGGTAATCAATACGACCCGGTCCAGGCCCTTTGCTTGCAAGATGAGGCGGAACATCTCCGGCCGGACGTGGATGCCGTCGGCGATGAGCTCCACGGTCAATTCATCGAAAAGGAGGGCGGCCCCCGCCGTTCCCGGTTCGCGGTGGTGAATCCCTTTCATGCCGTTGAACAAATGGGTCACATGGGTCGCCCCCGCTTCCACGGCCGCCTTCACATCCGCATAATCGGCGTCGCTGTGTCCGATGGAGGCGATGCAGCGGTTCTTTGATAAATAATGAACAAGTTCAAGCCCGTTGGGACATTCGGGGGCCATCGTCACCAGACGGATATGGCCTTCCGCGAGGTTTTGCCATTTTTGAAAGGTCTCCACATCCGGTTCGAGGATATATTCTTCCGGTTGGGCTCCCTTCCTTTTGGCATTAATAAAAGGTCCTTCCAAATGGATGCCGACGACTTCCGCTTTTCCCGGGGCGTTCTGTTCCTTGATGTAGGAAGCCGCATTGGCCAGGGCCTTTTCGATGGCTTGAGGGCTTTGGGTGATCGTAGTCGCCAAAAAGGCGGTGGTCCCTTCCTTCGCCAAAGTTTTCGCGATCGTATCCAGGGCTTCGGGCGTGGCATCCATCGTATCGGCGCCCCCCGCCCCGTGGATATGTACATCGATAAATCCCGGCACGATGTAGACGGGATGGGAAAAGGTTATGGTTTCCGCATCGGGGAGGGCATGCCCGCCTTTTCTTCCCGCCTTTTCAATCTTGCCGTCCCTGATGGCTACAAACCCATCCTCCAGAAGTTCATTTCCCAGGCATACCGTTCCTTCGACAATGAAAGCGTCGCTTTTCATTTCGGGACTCTCATTCTCCTTTATTTCATAGTGTTCACTCCCTATTATAGTATAATTTCTTAAGGAAGACATCTTTATCATGGGACGGAGGGGCGAAAAAACGTTCCCCGAATCCGGAAAGACAAAACCGCGGAAATTTTCTGCCCTTTTATTTTTCTTCTCCGGAAAACATGATAAAATAGGCATAACAAAAAGGAACGGACCAGAAAAAGGAAAAGCGAGTGGAAGCAAGATGGCAAAGGTGACAGTGAAAGATATATTGAAAAATTTTAAAATGGAGCTGGTCAGCGGAGAAGAGGGCATCAACCGGCAGATTACCACGAGCGATCTGTCCAGGCCGGGGATCGAACTGGCCGGATTTTACGACCATTATCCGGCGGAGCGGGTCCAGCTGCTCGGAAGGACGGAATTGTCCTTTTTCCATAAATTTTTGTCGCCGCAGGAACGGAAGGAAAGAATGGAGAAGCTTTGCACGGAAATCACCCCGGCCATCATCGTGACGCGCAACCAGGAGGTCCCGGAAGAGCTCATCCGGGCTTCGGAAAGGGTCGGGGTTCCCGTTTTGCGCTCCCCGATGAAAACGACCAAGATTTCGAGCCTCTTGACCAATTATTTGGAAGGGAAGCTGGCCCCGACCATTTCCATCCACGGCGTCCTCGTGGATGTCTACGGCGTCGGCGTTTTAATTACGGGGAAAAGCGGCGTCGGGAAAAGCGAAACGGCCCTCGAGCTGGTGAAGCGGGGGCACCGCCTCGTCGCCGATGACTGCGTGGAGATCCGCCAGGAAGATTACGACACCCTGGTTGGAAACGCTCCCGAGCTGATCGAACATTTGTTGGAGATTCGCGGACTTGGGATCATCAATGTCATGACCTTATTCGGCGCCGGCAGCGTCCGGAGCCATAAGCGGATCTCCCTGTGCATCCATTTGGAAAATTGGGATGCGAATAAACAATATGACCGGATCGGCCTGGAAGAGGAAAAGATGAAGATCTTCGACACGGAATTGCCGAAGCTGACGATCCCCGTTCAGCCGGGCAGAAACCTGGCCGTCATCATCGAAGTGGCGGCCATGAATTACCGGCTGAAACGGATGGGGGTAAATGCGGCGCAATTGTTTACCGAAAAGCTGTACAGTTCCATCACCCAACGCCCCGATGATGAAGATTGATTCGGCCGGCGGGCCGGATTTGCGGGAAATGCCGAAAGGACCGCACATCATGCGCGATTTTTCCCGCCGGATGATCGATGGGCGGGCGGTCCATGGGTCTGATCAACCGATTTGCAAATAAACCGCATTGAGCGATTTACCGGATTCATGAACATTGCCGCTTTTGCGAACCGATTGCGGCGGAAGGGGACCGGCGGCCAATCCGTACGGTCGGGCTGGCGGCCTGTAAGGAAATGACCGTCCCTTTCCGCCGTCCAATCTCTAAACGGGCAGAACGATTCGTCAATCTTTGATAAGGAGAGGTAATATGCTCTATACGATCCAACCCCTTGATCCTGTTGCCTTTAAACTCGGACCGATACCCGTCCGGTGGTACGGGATTATTATCGTCACCGGCATTATCATCGCCTACTTTTTGGCCGTCCGGGAAGGCAAAAAGCGGGGGATCCGCGAGGAAGTCTTTACCGATCTGTTGATTTGGGCCGTACCCATTGCGATCCTTTGCGCCCGGATTTATTACGTGATCTTCCAGTGGGACTATTACTCCCTTTATCCGGAGCAGATCGTTCAAATCTGGAGGGGAGGGCTCGCGATTCATGGCGCCTTGATCGGCGCGGTCGCCACCGCCGCCGTTTTTTGTTACAAAAGAAAAATCCCCTTTTTCAAGCTGGCGGATATTGCCGCCCCCAGTCTGATCATCGGCCAGGCCATCGGCCGCTGGGGGAATTTTATGAATCAGGAGGCCTATGGCGGCGTGGTCACGCGGGAATTTTTGGAGAGTCTCCGCCTTCCCGATTTTATCATCAACCAGATGTATATCGACGGGCAATACCGGCACCCGACGTTCCTGTATGAGTCGCTGTGGAACTTTTTCGTGTTCCTCTTGCTGATCCTTCTGAGAAGGACGAAAGTGAAACAGGGGGAAATCTTTTTTGCCTATCTGATTTTGTACTCCGTCGGCCGCTTTTTCGTCGAGGGGATGCGGACGGACAGCCTGATGTTTTTCAACCTGCGGGCGGCCCGGCTCGTGTCCGTTTCCTTAATCGTGATTTCGGCGGTGTTGATTTTCGTCCGCCGGAGAAATAAGGAGATTCCCCGCTATTCGGAATAGGACCGGGGATTGGCGCTTGCGGGCCGGAAGGCGGGTCAACCCGTTGCGGCGGCGGGACGCCGCAACGGCGAAAAAGCCGGCCCTGTTCGGCCGGGCCCATCGGCCTTTCTTGATGTCCTGCCGGGTCTTCCCGGACGGAAAGGTCCGGACCGGGTCCGTCGTATTTGCGGCCTTGTGCGGGCCCCCGCCGGTTTTACTCGCATGGGAAAAGCGGGTTCATCGCTCTGCAAGGTGAACGGGAAGATCCGGCGCGGCAAGCGCCGGACGGAAGGCGGGTGCGGCCAAGCGGCGCCATCGCTTGGAAAGGCGCTCCGAAACGGGATCATCGCTGTGAAAGGGGTACGGAAAGTGGGTTCAACGCTTCGAGAGGGATTGCGTTCGGGATTCAAAACGACGTGGATTCTCGGCAAAGTCATTTTTCCCGTTACCTTGATCGTCACCCTCCTTCAATCGACGCCGGTTTTGCCATGGCTGATGGATCTTTTGTCCCCGGTCATGGGTCTTTTCGGCCTGCCGGGGGAGGCGGCGATTCCCCTCGTGCTGGGGAACGTGCTGAACCTGTATGCGGGCATCGGGGCCATTTTATCCCTCCCTTTATCGGTAAAAGAAGTGTTTATTCTGGCGGTGATGCTTTCCTTTTCCCACAATTTGTTCATCGAATCGGGGGTCGCCGCCAAATCGGGGGTTAAACTTTGGCTGATCGTCCTCGTACGGCTCGGCTTGGCGGTCGGCTCCGCCGCCGCCATCCATCTCCTCTGGCAAGGCGGGGAAGAAGAAGCGCGTTACGGCCTTGTGGCCGGAGCCGGCAACGCGGAAGGCAGCGTCCTTTGGGAAGGGATAAAACGGGGGTTTTTTGGCGTCGTCCAAACGGCGGTGATCGTCATCCCGCTGATGGTCGCCATTCAAATCATGAAGGACAAACGGTGGCTGGACGTCTTTTCGAAAAAAATGGCGCCGGTGACCAGGTTTTTGGGCTTGGGCGAAAATACGGCGCTCGCCTTGACGGCCGGTTTGATTTTCGGCATGGCCTACGGGGCCGGCGTCCTTCTCCGGTCGATCCGGGAAGAAGGCGTCAGCAGGCGGGACGCGAGCGTGGTTTTCATCTTTTTGGCCGCATGCCATGCGGTCATTGAAGATACATTGGTCTTTGCACCCCTCGGCATACCCGTCTTGCCGTTATTTTTGTTGAGGTTATCGGCGGCGGTTTTGCTGACGGTTGCCGTCAGCCAATGTTGGAAAGACGTTTCACAAACGGGCAGAAAGGACTGGAGCCATGATTACCGTTCTCCTCTTTGATTTTGACGGAACCCTTGTCGACACCAACGAATTGATCATTCAATCGTTCATGCATACCTTCGACCGGTTTTTCCCGAACCGGTACAGCAGGGAGGATTGCATATCGTTTATCGGTCCGACGCTGAGGGAAACCTTCGGGAAGATAGCGCCGGATCGCGCCGAGGAAATGATCGCCTGCTACCGGGCTTTTAACCGGGAAAATCATGACCGTTACATCCGGGAGTTCCCCGGCGTTTATGAGACCATCCGCGCATTGCATGAACACCGTTTCCGACTGGGAATCGTGACATCGAAGATGAAAGAAATGGTGCATCTGGGTTTGGAAGCGACCCGGCTCCGCCCCTTTTTCCCATGCATCATCTCGGTCGACGAGGTGGCGAATCCGAAACCCCATCCGGAATCGGTGCTGAAGGCGATGGAAT
>Ga0310837_101066_pt1 | contig 13865 bp, 9 predicted proteins | sample SM_ome_5_FD_201315 | JGI IMG/M metagenome (GOLD analysis project Ga0310837, IMG submission 201315) | Sorghum-adapted microbial communities enriched on stacked mutant (SM) sorghum from Joint BioEnergy Institute, Emeryville, California... ...
GTGGGGCGGAAGCGGTAGAAAACGCGGTGAAGATTGCGCGCAAAGCAACCGGACGCAGCGCCGTTGTGTCTTTCGAACGCGCTTACCACGGCCGTACGCTGATGACCATGTCGTTGACAAGCAAAGTAAATCCGTACAAACACGGCTTCGGCCCGTTTGCTCCGGAAACATATAAACTTCCGTATCCTTATTATTACCGCGCGCCGCAGGGCATGCTGCCGGAAGAAGTGGATGAGCAAATCTTGAATCATTTTGAACAGTTCTTCTTAGGCGAAGTGGCGCCGGATAACGTAGCAGCCATTATTATGGAGCCGGTACAGGGCGAAGGCGGCTTTATTGTTCCGTCCGCAAACTTCGTGCAAGGCGTTCGCCGCATATGCGACAAATACGGCATTATCATGATTGCCGATGAAATCCAGACCGGCTTTGCGCGTACAGGCAAACTGTTTGCAATGGAAAATTACGGCGTAGCCGCTGATATTACGACACTGTCCAAATCGATTGCCGCAGGTATGCCGTTGAGCGCAATTACAGGCCGTGCGGAATTGATGGACGTTCCCGGACCCGGCCAATTGGGCGGTACGTTCTCAGGAAGCCCTGTCGCATGTGCCGCAGGCCTTGCCGTGCTTGATGTGATTGAAGAAGAAAATCTTGTGGAGCGTGCACAGATTATCGGAGGCCGTATGATGGACGCATTCCGCAGCTGGCAGGACAAATACGACATCATTGGCGATGTACGCGGGCTCGGCGCGATGGTAGCAATGGAGCTTGTTACAGACCGCGCGACGAAAGAGCCGGCGAAAGAAGCGACCGCCAAAGTGGTCAGCGAATGCTGGAACAACGGACTGCTCGGTTTAAGCGCCGGCATTTTCGGCAATGTTCTCCGCTTCCTTCCGCCGCTTGTTATTACGGATGAACAGTTGGAGAAAGGTCTGGACATTCTAGAGCAAGCGATTGCGACAGCATCTAAATAAATTCTATAGGTGGGAGAGAGCCATGCGTTACAACAACTATATCAACGGACAATGGAAAGAGCCTTCAACCGGAGAATACAGTGAAAATCAGAATCCTCATAACCAGGAAGAAGTGTTGGACGAATTCCCTCTAAGCGCTGCGGAAGACGTACACGAAGCGGTCGCTGCAGCAAAGAAAGCATTTCCGGCCTGGAAAAAGCTCTCTTTCCAGCAGCGTGCTGCCTATCTGCAGAAAGCGGCAGATATTTTAAAAGCGAACCTCCAGGAAATAGGCCGTGACCTGACGCTGGAAGAGGGAAAAACGCTGGCCGAAGGTATCGGGGAGACACAGCGTGCGATTAGCATCCTTGAGTATTACGCAGCGGAAGCTCGCCAACCTGTGGGAGATGTTATCCCTTCCGCAAACCCCGAGACGTTCCTGTACACCACACGTGTACCGGTTGGACCGATCGGTTTGATTACACCGTGGAACTTCCCGATTGCCATTCCGGTGTGGAAAATAGCTCCGGCTCTTATTTACGGCAATACCGTTGTCATTAAGCCGGCGGACATTACTCCAAAATCAGTCTACCACGTTATGAAGGCGTTTGATGAAGCGGGCATCCCGGCCGGTGTGATTAACTGTGTGTTCGGACGCGGATCTGTCGTAGGCGCGGAGATTGTTGAACACCCGGACATTAAGGCCATTTCATTCACCGGATCCAACCGGGTAGGTTTGCAAATCCAGGATCGTGCGACCGCCAAGGGCAAGAAGGTACAGCTTGAGATGGGCGGTAAGAACCCGCTGATTGTACTTGCGGACGCAGATGTAAACAAAGCGGTAGAGATTGCCGTTAACGGTGCGTTCCGTTCTACGGGTCAGAAGTGTACGGCGACAAGCCGCGTCATTGTTGAAGCGGGCATTTATGAGGCGTTTCGCGATCGGCTTGTGGAGCGCGTAAAGGGATTAAAAGTGGGCAATCCGCTGGACGACAACACATTCATGGGACCGGCCGTTTCTAAAACACAGCGTGACAGCGTAATGGCAATGATTGAGGCCGGTAAGAAAGAGGCGACGCTGCTGTGCGGCGGAGAGGCGCCTGCGGATGAAGAACTGGCAAACGGCTTCTACGTGCAGCCGACCGTATTTGAGAATGTACCGGTCGATGCCAGAATTGCACGCGAGGAAATTTTCGGGCCGGTTATCGCGCTGTTTAAGGTGAGAAGCTACGAAGAAGCGGTTGAGATGGCGAATGACACGGAATACGGTTTGAGCGCGGCCATTTGCACGAACAATTTCACACTGGCCCAGCGTTTCGTAGATGATATGGATGCGGGGATTGTACACGTGAACTCGGAAACGGCAGGAGCTGAGCCGCAGGTACCGTTCGGTGGCTGCAAGAATTCCAGTACCGGCTCCCGTGAGCAAGGCAAAACTGCAATTGAATTTTATACGCAGATAAAAACGGTCTATATGGATCGGATGTAAACCACCTTTTGCGGCGGAAATTGACAGTACGCAAAATGGAAAGGTATGATCAGGAGAAATAAATTTCTCCTGGAAAGTGGTGTTGCAGGGATGTTTACAGGCAAAACGTATTTTATTGCGGGTCACGCCCGCCTGCCGCAGGGAATGGCGGCGCGCAGCATTTTTGATACGCTTACGATTACGGTGGAAGCGGACGCAAAATATCATGTGATTCTCGAAGCTTCCTGTACGCTTGCTACAGATCATGGCCGGGATTTTATCGGCCAACTGTTGCGCGGATGCAGTCTGCAGGACGGAATCGACGAGCTTAGCCGGCGGATTGCGGACTATTACCAAGGAAAAGCCCAGAATGCGCTGGTGGCTGCGCTTCGTGATCTTCATAATCAGTATTTGCTGTATATTCAGAAATCTTCAAGTTAAAAACGCATCACGCTTTGTCCTGACATTGTATCCTTTCAACATCAAAGCATCACTTCTTGTACAGGGCAAAAGCGAGACAGGATGAGGAGCCGGCGGTGGAGATCTGACTCTATCTTGCTTTACTCCATCGCCACGGCTTTTTCATTCACCAGGCTTCGACTTTTGCTCTTGTTTTTTGCAGACTAAATTTATACTGTAAATTCTAAATTTTTTATTAAATCTGTTTTTTTTAGCAGTATTTTCAGTTGACTTTACTATGTTTATTTTAAAGGGGTGGGATTTTGGCTAATCAACAACAAGAACTGCACAAGGATTTAAAAACAAGACACGTAACGATGATTTCAATCGGTGGGGTTATCGGCGCCGGATTATTCGTGGGAAGCGGCTCGATTATTAATTCAACAGGGCCCGCTGCCCTCGTATCCTATATCCTTGGTGGGCTAATGGTCGTTTTTGTGATGCGTATGCTTGGAGAAATGGCTGTGCTAAAGCCTGACAGCGGCTCTTTCTCCACATATGCACATCAATCCATCGGACCGTGGGCCGGATATACAATCGGATGGTTGTACTGGTTTAATTGGGTCATTATTGTCGCGATTGAGGCAACCCTGGTCGGTGCGATGATTCATGATTGGATACCTTCAATCCCGGTGTGGGTGGGAAGTTTAACGCTAACCCTTTTGATGACGATTACAAATATTTATTCCGTTAAATCGTATGGAGAATTCGAATACTGGCTGGCGTTTACTAAAGTGGCCGCGATTGTCGTGTTTCTGTGCCTGGGTGTCGCTATGATATTCGGATTAGTACCGGGTATCAAATCACCGGGGCTTACGAACATTATCGGAAACGGCGGATTCTTTCCGCAAGGAATTTTGCCTGTTTTTCTGAGTGTTGTCTTTATTACGTTCTCTCTTGTAGGAAGCGAGGTTGCTGCCATCGCGGCCGGAGAATCGGAAAATCCGGAAAAGAATGTCATGAAAGCGATAAACAGTGTAGTATGGCGTATTCTTTTGTTCTTTGTCGGTTCCGTGGCCATTCTGGTTACCGTTCTGCCGTGGGATGACAAGGAATTGATGAAAACTCCATATGCAAGCGTATTTGATATGGCGGGTCTGCCGGCAGCGGGAACCATTATGAATATTGTTGTCTTCATCTCGTTGCTTTCAGTTTTAAACTCGGGGCTTTATACAAGCTCACGCATGCTGTATTCCCTGGCACAAAAAGGAGACGCCCACCGTATATTCCTGCGGGTGAATGAAAGAGGTGTACCTGTCTGGGCGGTACTGGCAAGCACATTGTTTGCTTACGTTTGCGCCACATTTAAATTCATGTCTCCGGATAAATTGTTTGTGTTCCTGGCTAGCAGTGCAGGTGGTGTAACGATGATTGTGTACATCTTTATTGCCATTTCACATATTCGCGAAAGAAGAAAAATTGAAAAAGAAAATCCGGCGGCTCTTAAAGTGAAAATGTGGTTGTTTCCGTATTTAACATACGCAACGATCGTTGCGCTGGCCGCCATTTTTGTGGCTCAGGCTTTCATCGAGGACATGCGTTTACAGTTCTACCTGACTTCACTCATTTTCGTTCTGGTCGTCGGCTCCTATTTTATGTTTTACCGTGCGAAAGGGAATACGTCACGACCGGAACAAAAAGAAATAAAAAAATCAAGAAAAATTGTATAAAAGATTATTGACAGAATGTTAACAATACGATAGGATAAAGACATAAGCACAGTAGAAAATGTCAGAACTTGCAGAGAAGTTTCCCTTCTCGCGTCCCGGTTTCTGTCTTGACTGTGGAATTAGTAAAGCTTATTAACTGCATGAATCGCATAACACAGACTGTCTAATTTACTGCACTTCGAGCAATCGAAGCCGTTTCGTAAATAAGAGCCAGTTATACTATCTGTCCTTCAGAAATGGAGGGAGAAGTGTAACTGGCTTTTTGTTTTATACAGGAGAATATCAAACGGCTAACCGAATGCAAGAACGAGCAGGGAAGGCGGCCGGCCTCCACCCCGGCCGGTCGCCTTACAAATATAGAAGCAAATTAAAAAGATGCAAAATGGAGGAATGAAGCATGACAATTGCAACAGAAACAAAAGTGGAAATGAAGTATCTTACCAAGCAACCAGGCTATGAAATCATGCCGCATCCGCAGCACAAAAGAATGTACCATATCCAATTGGATAATCAACTGCTTCAGCAGTTCTTTGCAGGTTGCAAAGATGTAAGTGAACAAGTGCTGCAATATACACCGTATGCCCGTCAGGTGCTTGCGTACCAGTTCAGAGAATTATTCGGTCAGTCGTTTATGCAAAACATTCGTGATATCCTCAATGAGCGCGAAACCGGGGGCTTCACCATCGGCGTACAGGGTCAAACAGAAGAAACCGAGGAATTCGTGAAATTCGCGACTGCATTAACGCACTTAATCGGCATTCCGAACTTCGATGCGATGACAGGCACATTCTATGCACGTTTTACAGTAAAGGATACCGATAACAGCGACTCCTATCTGCGCCAGGCATACCGCCTGTTCACACTTCATACAGACGGTACATTCGTTGACGAGCCAACCGACTGGCTGCTGATGATGAAGATGGACGAGAAGAATGCGAAAGGTGGAGAATCCCGTCTCCTTCACCTGGACGATTGGGAAGACCTTGATAAATTCAGCAAGCATCCACTTGCCAACGTAAAAATGACATACAAAGCGCCGCCGAGCAAAAACGTACAGCAAACCGTAGAGCGCACGACGTTCTACGAAATCAACAACAAACCGTGCATTTGCTTTATCGACCAATTCGCATATCCGGAAACGATTGACCAGGCGATGTACTTAAAAGAGATGTCCGAATCCCTGGAGAACTCTCCGGCGACGCATGCTCTGAAACTTCCGGTTGGCGACCTGGTTATGCTGAACAATACGTTCTGGATGCACGGCCGTGCAGCGTTCGAGAAGCATCCGGAACTGCATCGTGAATTGATGCGCCAACGCGGATACTTTGCACGCGTATGATATAATAAAGGATAATAGAAAAGAGGATGATGAGAGAGGACGATGTAAAGGGAGGAAAAAGCGAACGCTTTTTCCTCCAATAAATCGTCCTTATCTCTCCCTTTCAATTCTTAACTTCAATATTCTAATAATCAGGCAGGTCCTTCCCATGAAGACCTGCCTTAGGTAGCATACATGGCGAGATTTTTCGAACCACGAAAGAATGCCGATATCTTTAAAGTAGATTTATATAGGAGGAAGACAGCATGTATGATTTTGCGATAGTCGGTGGAGGGATTGTAGGATTGTCGACCGGAATGGCGCTGACGAAGAGGTATCCCGGAGCGAAAATTGTCATGATTGAAAAAGAGAAGGATTGGGCTCGCCACCAGACCGGGCATAACAGCGGTGTAATCCACTCCGGCATTTACTATAAACCGGGCAGCTATAAGGCACGCTTCGCACGCGAAGGCAACGCCGCGATGGTGGAATTCTGTAAAGAGCATGGCATCGCCTATGATGTATGCGGTAAGGTTATTGTGGCTACGGAGCCGAAAGAGCTGCCGCTGCTTGATAATTTATACCAGCGTGGTCTGCAAAATGAGCTGAATGTAAAGAAAATCGATAAAGACGAACTGAAAGAAATTGAGCCGCATGTAGCCGGACTGGCAGCCATCCGCGTACCAAGCTGCGGTATTGCTGACTATAAAGGCGTATCCCGCACGTTTGCGCGCATCATTCAGGAAGGCGGCGGTGAGCTGCGTCTTGGCACAAAAGTGGAAAATATCGCGGAAGAAGCGAACAAAGTGACAATCGAAACAAACCGCGGCACCATCGAAGCGCGCTTCCTCATTAACTGTGCGGGGCTACATAGTGACCGCGTGGCAAAAATGACCGGCATGAAAACAGGCATGAAGATTGTTCCGTTTCGCGGTGAATATTACGAACTGGTGCCCGAGAAACGCCACCTCGTTAAGCACTTGATTTATCCGGTGCCGAATCCTGATTTTCCGTTTCTCGGCGTTCACTTTACCCGCATGATTAACGGAGAAGTGCATGCAGGTCCGAATGCGGTTCTGGCATTTAAACGTGAAGGATACACCAAGAAGGATATCGATATAAAAGACGTGCTTGAGGTATTAACATATTCAGGCTTCTGGAAAATGGCCATGCCGAATATGAAAGAGGGCATGAAAGAAATGGTACGCTCCTTCAGCAAGCAGGCGTTCCTGCACAGCTTACAGCGTCTTATCCCTGAGCTAACGGAGAAAGACATTGTCCCGACTCATGCCGGCGTACGCGCACAGGCGCTCATGCATGACGGAAGCATGGTGGACGACTTTGCCATCTTCTCCGGTAAAAGTTCCATGCACGTATGCAACGCTCCGTCGCCGGCGGCTACCGCTTCTATTAAGATTGGCGAGGAGATTGCGAACCGAGTGCCGGAAAGCCTGGAAGCAAAAATAAAAACGCATGTCGTACCGGCGGTTTCGGTGTAATACAATAAAGAAATAGAAAATAGGCAAAACCCGGTTGTGAACCGGGTTTTTTGCTGCTGATTTTGTGAATAAGATCACGAGAAAAGTTGTATTTTATAACAAATAGAGAGCGTTGTTTGTTACAATTAAAGTAAGACGATACTTTTATCAAGAAATAAAGGGGAGATTAGTCGTTGGAGTATGTACAAGAGTATAAGCGGACGCATAAAAAGCTGACCAAAGCGAAAATTGCCAAACGGGCCTTGTTTATTGTTCTGGGGGCCTGCCTGGTGGCTGTCGGTCTGGAGATTTTCCTGGTGCCCAACCAGATTATTGACGGCGGCATCGTAGGCATTTCTATTATCCTTTCTCATTTGACGGGAGTAAACCTCGGTATTTTCCTCTTTGCGTTGAACCTGCCTTTCCTTATCATGGGATACAAAGAAATCGGGAAGACGTTTGCAATCTCTACGCTGCTGGGTGTAACGATTATGTCGATTGGCACGTCCTTTCTTCACCCTGTACCGGAACTAACAGATGATCCATTGCTGGCTGCGGTATTCGGTGGAATTATCTTAGGTATCGGCGTGGGAATGGTTATCCGCTATGGCGGCTCGCTTGACGGAACGGAAATCGTTGCGATTATGTTCAATAAGAAGCTCCCGCTTTCGGTGGGGGAGACGGTCATGTTCTTCAACATCTTCATTCTCGGAAGCGCGGGTTTTGTATTCGGCTGGGACCGGGCGATGTATTCGCTGATCGCATACTACATCGCATTTAAAATGATTGATGTAACCATTCAGGGCCTGGACGAGTCCCGTTCCGTGTGGATTATCAGCGACAAGCACCGGGAGATTGGGGATGCGCTGCTGGCCCGTCTTGGACGCGGTGTTACCTACTTAAACGGAGAAGGCGCCTACACGGGGGATGATAAAAAGGTCATCTTCTGCGTCATCACCCGTTTGGAAGAAGCGAAGCTGAAATCAATCATTGAAGACGTCGATGAAAAGGCGTTTCTGGCCGTCGGTTCCATTAACAATGTAAAGGGCGGAAACTTCAAGAAGCGGGATATCCACTAACCCATGAGTATGAAATAAGCGCAAAAAGCAATCTATGTTTCGAAACACGGATTGCTTTTTTTTCTGTGAAAATCATGAAGAAAGAGGGAGAAGAGGGAGGAAAAAAGATCTAAGGAAGAAAAAGGCCTTCGCCTTTTTCCTCCATCTTATTTGTTCTTCTTCCTTCACCTCTCTTATCTCTCGCCACTATATAAATGTTGAAACATCAAACGTTATCTATATACAGATCCAAGAAGGAGGAACGGGCGTATGAACCTGACAAGCGTCCTCATTACCCATGTCCGAATTTATGCAGAACGGCAAGTGATTAATGAAGGATATATTGTGCTCCGGAACGGAATGATTCATGAAGTCGGAAGGATGGTTGACTTTAAAGAAAAAGAAACGTACGACAGGGTGTTTTCTTTTTCGAATGACCATGCTTTGATTCCCGGCATGATTGACCTGCATATTCACGGAGCGGCCGGAGCGGATGCGATGGATGCCACGTCCGAGGCACTGCGCATCATCGCGGAACACCTGCCGGGGGAAGGCACTACAGCCTTTCTTGCGACTACGATGACGCAGGAGGCGGAAGCGATCGAGCGGGCGCTTTCGAATGTCGCCGCCTATCGTAAACAGGCAAACGGGCCGGGGATGGCGGAGGTGCTTGGCGTGCATCTGGAAGGTCCGTTTCTCTCGCCGAAGCGGGCGGGCGCCCAGCCTGCGGATAAGATGCTTCATCCGGACATCGATTTGTTTGAGAAATGGCAGGGGATTGCGGACGGAGCGATTAGGCTGGTTACGGTCGCGCCGGAGCGGCCAGGCGGCATGGAGTTTGTATCTCATCTTGCTCGCAGCGGTATAGTAGCGTCCGTTGGCCATTCGGATGCCACATATGAGGAAGTGGCGGAAGGCGTGCGGCACGGACTTAGGCACGCCACCCATCTGTTTAACGGGATGCGAGGGTTGCACCATCGTGAGCCGGGGGTGGCCGGTGCGGTGCTGCTTCATCCGGAACTGCTTGCGGAATTGATTGTAGACGGTATTCACGTCCACCCGGAAATGGTGAAACTGGCTTACCGGCAGAAAGGCAGAGAAGGGCTGATTCTCATTACGGATGCGATGCGTGCCAAATGTTTGGGTGAGGGCATATATGAGCTCGGTGGCCAGGAAGTGGCCGTCCGGGGAGGACAGGCACTGCTTGCGGACGGAACGCTCGCCGGCAGCATCGTCAAGATGAAAGACGCCGTTACGAATATGCTGCGTTTTACCGGTTGCCCGCTCGAAGACATTGTCCATATGACCGCCGTCAATCCGGCGAAGCAGCTCGGACTGTTTGCCCGCAAAGGAAGCATTTCTCCCGGAAAAGACGCCGACCTTGTCGTTTTGGACAGGAAAAATGAGGTTGTTCTTACGATATGCCGCGGGCAAATCGCCTTTCATGCATGTTGAAATATTGTTATAGTATAAATCGTAGAAATCCCATTGACGCTTTACCGAAAAAGATTTACAGTTAGGCTATTATATTGAAAAAACACAGAGATAATCGGTCACCGGGAACAAAAAGAGAGCGTATTTGTATATGGTAGAGGTGGTCCTATATGCATCAGCAATGGAGCTTACGCGGCGTATGGCAATGCCTGCCCGATAAAGATAATACATTTGAAAACAGCATAGAAAATAAAATAGTCTACGCATCGAACGAACAATCCTGGCAAGAGATTGCCGTGCCTTCCCACTGGCAGAAGGCCGGTTTTGAACACCACCAGGGTGTGATGTGGTACCGCAGAACGTTCCATGCACCAAAGAAGCAGGACGGTGTCCGTTATTTTCTGCATTTTGCAGGAGTAGATTACTTTTCCGAGGTATGGTTGAACGGTGTATACCTGGGTGCACACGAAGGGGACTTCGATTCATTTACATTCCCTGTAACCGCTTTCCTGCGGTTTGCGGCAGAAAATGAATTAATTGTAAAAGTGACGTCCGCCATCGATAAAAAGCCCGAGCGCAAAGAGATTGTCAAAGGCGGGCTGTATCACTGGGACTGTCTTCCGGTACGTCAGGAAGGGCTGACGGATTGTCCGGAGGTGCCGTCCGCAGCCAATGCGCAGTACCCGAATCCGCTCATCAATCCGGGCGGCATCTGGCAGGACGTAACGCTGGTGGCAAAGCCTGCGGTCCATCTGGGGCGTGTACGCATTACACCTCATTTGCGGGACAATTATACAAAAGCGAACGTATATTTCGATGTAGAGGTGCACAATGAGACAGGGGATGAGCGAGACATTGAATTGAGAGTGCGGCTTGTCCCCCACAATTTTACGGTAGAAAATACCGTAAGCATGACGCAGACTATGCCTGTGTTTCTGCGTCCGGGTTCGACGAATCAGGCGCTGCGGATGACCGTGCACAATCCCGCCCTCTGGTGGAGCTGGGATTTGGGACACCCGAACCTGTACCGGGCCGTGTTTGAAGTATGGATCGATGGCGAGCCTGTCGATACGGCAGAGGAAGTATTCGGCATCCGTGAGGTCAAACGCGATGAGAAATGGGGCTTCTATCTGAACGGCGAACGACTGTTTATTAAAGGAAACAACTATTTGTCCGACCAGTTTCTCTCGTTGATGACACCCGGCCGTTATGAGCGCGATATTCAGATGATGCTTGACGCGTATATGAACATGACACGTCTGTTTGCGCATGCCGAGAAGCCGGAGTTTTACCGCCTGTGCGATGAGCGGGGTATTATGATTTTTCAGGATTTGCCGTTCCAGTGGGGGTACCGTTCTGACGGCGAATTCATCAACCGGGCGGCGGATGTGACGCGCCGGTATGTGGAGATGCTGTACAATCACCCGTCGGTCGTGCTCTGGTGCTGTCACAGCGAATCCCGTTTCCATGACTACAACAAGCTCGATAATGTCCTGATGGAAACGGTGAAGTCCATGGATGCGACGCGCCCTGTACACAAAGATTCGGTACTGATTGACCGGGGAGACCTTCCGGCATTCTTTGCGACGTGGGAAGAATTCGCGAAATACGTACCGAACCATCTTAGCGTCAACTGGGTCGGCTGGTACTGGGGCAAGATTGCGGATGCGGAACATTACAACCCGATGTTCGTTACCGAATACGGTACACAGTCGCTGCCCGCTGAAGAATCGCTTAAGGAGTTCCTTGCTGAAGAGCAGCTCTGGCCGCTGGATGTGGAGGCTTGGCGCACGCGCGGCTTCCAGAATAACATCTACGCCAAGATAATGGGCGAATATCCGGCCACGCTGAAAGAGCTGGTGGAGCGTACGCAGGACTATCAGGTACAGTTCTACAAGGAACATACCGAAGCGCTGCGCCGCAAGAAGTACCGCAATGTAAACGGCGTTATGCAGTTCCATTTCGTCAATACATGGCCGGCGATTGACTGGGCGATTATCGACTATTACCGCCGCCCGAAAAAAGCGTACTATGCGGTCGTCCACGCGTTCGCGCCGCTGCAGCTATCGTTTGCCGGACACGTAGAACAGCTTGAGGACACGCTGCGCGTGACGATGGAAGCATGGGTGGTGAACGATTACCGCCGCGAGCTGGAAGGACATGAGATTGCGTACCGCCTGCTTGCACCGGACGGTACGGTAGTAGAGGAACGGGCGGTACTGGCGCCGCTCATCGAGCCGGATTCATCCCGCTGTTTCGATCAGGCGGTGCTCGATTTGCCGCTGACGGACGACGTATACAGAATTGAAGGCGAGCTGCGCGATCGGGGAGGCAATGTGGTGGCGCGCAATGCGAAAATTCTGTTCCCGCGCAGCAACGAGGCGGACCTGGAGACGGCCGCCCATGTGGGTGCGGGCCTGTAAGGGAAAGGAGAGACGATGAAGACCGTACTTGCGCTTGGAGAGATGCTGGTTGACTTTGTGCCGGAAAGGAACGGGCAGGCGCTTGAAGATGTCATGTCCTTTAAGAAAGCCCCGGGCGGCGCACCCGCCAACGTGGCCGCCGCCGTCGCGCGGCTTGGCGGGTCGTCCCGCTTTCTCGGGAAAGTCGGAGCGGACCCGTTCGGCGATTTTCTGGTTCGAACACTGGCAGATGCCGGTGTGGATACGCGGGAGATTCGCCGGACAAACGAGGCAAAGACGGGGCTTGCATTCGTGTCGCTGAAAGAGGATGGCGAGCGTGATTTTTTGTTCTATCGCGATCCTTCGGCGGACATGCTGCTGGCAGAAGACGAGATTACGCATGAGGCATTTGAGAACGGAGCGGTGTTTCATTTTGGATCGATTTCATTGATTGCCGATCCGGCGCGGAGTGCAACGGTGAGAGCGGCCCGGTTGGCGCGGGAGAAAGGGCTTATTATCAGTTATGATCCGAATTTGCGCCTGCCGCTGTGGCCGGGCGGCGAAGCGGAAGCGCGCAAGACGATCCGGACGCACGTACCGCTTGCGGATATCGTGAAAGTGAGCGGAGAGGAGCTTACTTTTTTGACCGGTGAGTCTGACGTGGCAGTAGGTTCCGAGTGGTTTTTTGCGCAGGGCGTACGCTTGCTGCTTGTAACGCTGGGCAAAGAGGGCTGTGCATATGTGCGGTCGGGCGGCATGATGAAGCGGGTTGGCGGTTTTTCTGTTCAGGCGGTTGATGCTACCGGCGCAGGTGACGGATTTGTCGGCGGTTTCCTGCATCGTCTGGTTGAAGCCGGTGTGAGACGGGAGACGCTGGCTGCACTGCCGGAAGACGAATTGGCGAGCATAATTCGTTTTGCGAATGCGGTAGGTGCGCTGACGACGACAAAACGCGGAGCGATTTCCGCGCTTCCTACGCTCGATGAGGTGCAGGCGTTTGCAGGAGAATAAGTGAATAGGATGGATGGAGCCATCAGGAGTTTCTTCCCATTGAGGAGGGGCTCCTGATTTTTCTTTTTATAAAAATAAAGCACGTATTTTGGTAATGGACAAGTATTAACTAAAGTTGAACCGATCATAATAAAAGTGGTCAATGAATTGCATTGTCAAATATATTCCATAAGGTGATGGGGATTGATGTTTTGGAAAAAGAGTAGGAGTAAGGCCGAGCATGGGAAAAATGAACCTCGAAATACGGCTCAGGCAGCTGTAACGATAGATGCCCTTAGACATACTGTAGCCAACATGGATGATGCAGAAATCATTGAACGCAACACCAAAAATGATCAAAAGGTTACACTTCTGTACATAAGAACGTTAATCGACCAGGAGCGTTTGAATGAAGCCATTATCGAACCGTTGACCCGCTGTTCTCAAGACACGATTTATGAATGTATTGCGGCCTCCAAAGTATCAAAAATTATCACTTTGGAGGAGGCACAAAAACAACTGATGTTAGGGTCCGTTCTTCTGAATGACTCTTTGCAGAATCAATGGTGGGCCGCTCGTCTCGAAAATCCATTGAGTCGTGCCATCGAAACATCTCAAACGGAAACCATTTTATA
>Ga0310837_101069_pt1 | contig 13817 bp, 8 predicted proteins | sample SM_ome_5_FD_201315 | JGI IMG/M metagenome (GOLD analysis project Ga0310837, IMG submission 201315) | Sorghum-adapted microbial communities enriched on stacked mutant (SM) sorghum from Joint BioEnergy Institute, Emeryville, California... ...
CTCCGGCTTCCTTCAGATTCGGCCTCGCGACCGACACCCTTGCCCTCGGCTAATGGTAGGCGCTCGCCAGCCCCCATTCCGGACTTTCACCGTAGAGATGACGCCCATGCCGGGCGTACAGCAAAACGACCGCCGCACCCGCATGGGTCGCGACGGTCGCGCCAAAGATCGATTGGGCCTCACCCGAGCACGATGCGGTCGTCGGACAGCTTGTGGCCGCTGATCTGTTCGAATTCGCCGAGCAGCCGCTCGACGGTGAGGGATTTCTTTTTCTCCGGATCGATGTCGAGGATGACGCGGCCCTTGTCCATCATGATGAGCCGGTTGCCAAGCCGGATCGCCTGCTCCATGTTGTGCGTCACCATCAGCGTCGTCAGCTTCTGCTCCCGGACGATCGTCTCGGTCAGCCGCGTGATCAGGTCCGCGCGGGCCGGGTCGAGCGCCGCCGTATGCTCGTCGAGCAGCAGAATGCGCGGGTTCGTGAACGTCGCCATCAGCAGGCTGAGTGCCTGGCGCTCCCCGCCGGACAACAGCCCGACCTTCGCGCGCAGCCGGTTCTCGAGGCCGATGCCGAGCCGGGCGAGATGCTCGCGGAACATCTCCCGCTTCCGGCGGGTCACGCCAAGCCGCATGCCGCGGCTCTGCCCGCGCTTCAAGGCCATCGCGAGGTTCTCCTCGATCGTCATGCGCGGCGCGGTGCCCGCCATCGGATCCTGGAACACGCGGCCGATGTAGGCGCTGCGCTTGAACTCGGGCATCCGGGTGACGTCCCGGCCGTCGATCACGACCTCGCCCATGTCCGGCTGCATCGAGCCGGAGATGATGTTCATGAGCGTCGATTTGCCCGCGCCGTTGCTGCCGATGACGGTCACGAAGTCGCCCGGATTCAGCTGCAGGTTGATGCCGGCGAGCGCCGTTTTCTCATCGACGGTGCCCGGATTGAACAGCTTGAAGACATTCGTCAGCCTGAGCATCAGCGTCCCGCCTCCGATCCCGCCAGCTCGCGCGAGCGCTTGTGCGCCTGCTTCCGCATCGTCCACGAGCGGGACGCGGTCGGCACCACGAGGGCGATGATGACGATAACGGCCGTGATCAGCTTCACGTCCGACGACTCGAGCCATTCGACGCGCAGCGCGAGCGCCACGACGATCCGGTAGACGATCGAGCCGAGCACGACCGCCAGCGTCGCGCGGAAGACGGTCTTCGCGCCGAACAGCGCCTCCCCGATGATGACGGAAGCCAGGCCGATGACGATCATCCCGATCCCCATCGAGATGTCGGCGAACCCGCCCTGCTGGGCGATGAGCGCGCCGGACAGCGCCACGAGGCCGTTCGACAGGCTGACGCCGATGATTTTCGTCGTGTCCGTGTTCGCGCCGAAGCTGCCGATCATCTTCGCGTTGTCGCCGGTCGCCCGCAGCGCCAGCCCCAGGTCGGTTTTGAGGAACGCGTCGAGGAACAGCTTGATGACCACGATCACGACCGCGATGACGAGCAGCAGGATCCATTTCTTGTCCCGGCTGATCGGCGGAAAAATCGTGTCCAGCCCGAGCAGCGACACATTGGGCCGGCCCATGATCCGCAGATTGATCGAATAGAGCGCGATCATCATCAGAATGCCGGACAGGAGCCCGTTGATCTTGCCCTTCGCATGAAGCAGGCCGGTGAGCGCCCCGGCGGCCAGTCCGCCCGCGAACGCCGCCGCGGTCGCAAGCCACGGATTATAGCCGGAGGTGATCATCACCGCCGCGATCGCCCCGCCGGTCGTGAAGCTTCCGTCAACCGTGAGATCGGGGAAGTCGAGAATGCGGAACGTAATATAGACGCCCAGCGCCATCAGGGCGTACAAGAGTCCCAATTCCACCGCTCCGGGCATCGAACTCCACAGTGATCCTAGCATGTGCTTATCCTCCTGACATAAGAAAAACGGGTGGCGCCGCACGGGCGGACGCATCCGTTTTTGCGCAAGAAAGAAAGACAGACCGGTCTCGTTGCCGTCTTTCGCTGTCTTTCAAAGAAGGGAGTGAACGAAAGACCGCTCACTCCCGTTGTCGTCTTTACTCGATGATGTTGTTCGCCGGGTCTTGCACGACGGCCTTCATCGCGTCGGTCACGGTGATGTTCTGCTCGGCGGCCGACTTCAGGTTCAGGATGAAATCGAGTTTATCCGGGAAGGATACGGGAAGCTCCGACGGTTTCTTGCCGTTCTTCAGAATCTCGACGGCCATTTGACCGGCCTGATAGCCATGGTCGTAGTACTTGAACCCGACCGTGGCGAACGCGCCGCGCTCAACCGTGTCGCGGTCGCTGGAGAAGAACGGAATGTCGTTCTCGTTCGCGACCTGGATGATCGCGTCGACGCCGCTGACAACCGTGTTGTCCAGCGTAATGAAGAACGCGTCGGCGCGTCCGATCAGCGATTCGGCGGCCTGCTTCACTTCGGACGTGTTCGCGACCGCGGCGCGCACCGACTGGAGTCCGTGCTTCGCGAGCTGCTGCTCGGCGTTCTCGGCCATGACGACCGCGTTCTGCTCGCCTTCGTTGATGATGATGCCGACCGTCTTCACGTTCGGGAAATGTTCAACGATGAAATCCATGATCTTCCGGACGGCATCCGGGTTCGTGTCCGAGGCGCCGGTCACGTTGCCGCCCGGCGCTTCCAGGCTGTCCACGAGATTCGCGCCCAGCGGGTCGGTGACGGCCGCGAACAGCACCGGCGTCTCCTTCACGTACTGCGCGACCGCTTGCGCGGACGGCGTCGCGATGGCCAGCACGAGGTCGTTCTTGTCCGCCGCGATCTTCTGCGCGATCGACAGGTTGTTCGTCTGGTCACCCTGCGCGTTGTTGTAGTCGACCGTCAGATTGACGCCCTCTTCGATGCCGGCGTCCTTCAGCGCCGCCAGGAACCCATCGCGGGTCGCGTCCAGCGACGGGTGCTCGACGATCTGGGAAATCGCGATCCGGTACGATTGCGAACCGCCGGACGATTGCTCCTGGTTCGATTCGGAAGAACCGGTCGAACCGCCGGACGATTGCTCCGACGTCGTAGAGCCGGACGAAGCCGAACCGCCTCCCGCGTTGCCGCCGTTGTTGTCGCTCTTGCCCTGGCCGCAGGCGGCAAGCATGACGGCCAGCAAACCGATGATCAGCCAAAACCCCGCTTTTCTCATTTCACTACTCTCCTTGCTGTCCGGACGTTTTTCATTGGCTTGTGCCATTCCGCGCGAGCCTTGCGACACGCAAGCACACGCCGCTCCACGCGAAATGTAAGCGCTAACATCCATGTGATATGAAGTAATATAAATTATGATATAGGGAATGTCCGACTCAAGTCAATTGATAAATTCGGTCGTAATGGTGCTATTTGTTTATTTAACGCGTTGTTCGGCTAAATTGCGCGCCCGTCAGCCTTTCTCCAGTTCCGTCAGCACCCGTTCCACCATTTCCCGCGTCACGCGGCTCAGGTCGTTTTCGACCAGCTCCCGGAGCGTGGCCACGCGCAGAAAGTTGAGCGCCGGCGTCTCGAACAGATGGGGCATGTGGCGCCGCGCCGCCCGTTCGGCGCGCTCGTCGACCAGCAGCTCAAGCAGCCGGCTGGACCAGGTGAACCGCTTGCGGAACAGGCCATCCGCCTCGTAAGAAAACCGGTATTCGCCGGAACCGATGTCCGCTTCCACGCCGCCGTCCGTCTCCGCCACCGATCGGACGCCCTCCGGAAGCGGACCGTCCGCGTCCGCGGGCCTGCCGTCAATGGCCAGACGCCCGACCGTCGCGCCCCGCAGCACCACCCTGGCCGTCGTGTTCGCGGGAATGGACACGCGCACCTGAACGCTGTTCCCGTCGACGCTCCAGGCCGTTTCGATTCTGCCGTACATGGACAGATGGTGCGTTTCCGCATGGCGGATCAGACCGGCCCCGAACAGCGGCTCGATCCGGATCCGCCTGAATCCGGGCGCGTCGCCGTCCATGTCCAGACCGGCGAGCCGGCGGTACATCCACTCGCCGACGGCCCCGTAGGCGTAATGGTTGAACGAGTTCATGTCGTCGCTCCAGAACGTGCCGTCCGGCTTGATGCCGTCCCAGTGCTCCCAGATCGTGGTGGCGCCCTTCGAGATCGAATACAGCCAGCCCGGATAGGAGTCCTGCAGCAGAAGGCGAACCGCCGTGTCGTGGTAGCCGTGGTCGGACAGCACCATGCACAGATACGGCGTGCCGAGGAAGCCCGTTGTCAGATGGTATTCGTTCAGGACAATCATGTCGTTCAGATCCCGGGCGATGCGCGGCGCGGCGTCTCCCGCCAGTCCGAAGGCGAGCGCCAGTACGTGGGCCGTCTGCGTCGGCGCCGCCATCCGGCCGTTCTTCGTGATGAACTCGTCGCGGAACGCCTGCGCCACCTTCTCGTGCAGCTCGCCGTACTTCGCCGCGTCCTCTTCCCTGCCCAGCACGCGGGCCGCGTCGCGCAGCAGCCGGGCGGAATGGGCGTAGTAGGCCGTGGCCACGAGCGGCAGCGGGGTCGCGCCGACATAGCTGCCTTCCTTCGCATCCAGCGCCACCCAGTCGCCAAAATGAAAGCCCGTGTCCCACATGTACGCGTTGTCGCCCCGGGCCCGGATGTATTCCACCCACGCCTTCATGCTCTCGTATTGCTCGGCGAGCAGGCGCCGGTCGCCGTAGTACCGGTACACCGTCCACGGGCAGATGACCGCCGCGTCGCCCCAGCCGGCCGAGCTGTGGCCGTGCGCCACGTCGGGGATGACGAACGGAACGCCGCCGTCGGCGCGCTGTTCCGCCTTCAGATCGCGCAGCCACTTCGTGAAAAAGGGACCGCCGCCATAGTTGTACAATGCCGTCGCGATGAACACCTGCGCGTCTCCCGTCCAGCCGAGCCGCTCGTCCCGCTGCGGGCAGTCGGTCGGCACGTCGACGAAGTTGCCGCGCTGACCCCACCGGATATTCTGCTGCAGCCGGTTCACCCGCTCGTCGGAGCAGGTGAAATCGCCCGCCGGCGGCATGTCCGTATGCATGACTTCCCCGACGAAGGCGTCGAGCGGCAGCTCGTCCCCCGGCCAGCCTTCCACCTTCACGTAACGGAATCCCATGAACGTGAACCGGGGCGCGTACGTCTCCCGGCCCTCGCCCTTCGCGATGTAGGTGACCGTCTGCCGGGCGGAGCGCAGATTGCCGAAGTAGATGTTGCCGTCCCGGTCCAGCACCTCCGCGTGGCGCAGCACGACCGTCGTGCCCGCCGGCGCCTCCAGCGTGAACCGGACGCGGCCGACCATGTTCTGCCCCATGTCGAGCACCCGGTCGCCGGCCGGCGTCACGAAGGCGGCGACCGGACGGATCGTCTCCGTCACGCGGACCGGCCAGTTCTCCTGGGGCACGAGGACTTCCATCGGGAGTCCGATCGTCTCCACGGACGCCCAGCCTTCGTCGGCATAACCGGGCTCGCTCCAGCCGTCCCGCTCGAGCCGGGCGTCGTACGTTTCGCCGTGATAGATCGTGGAATACGTCACCGGGCCGGTGGCCGCGCGCCAGGATTCGTCGGTGGCCACCACTTCCTCCGTGCCGTCTTCGTAACGGATGTGAAGCTGGAGCAGGGCCGCCCTTCGCTCCCCGTATTTGAAGTTGCGCTGCTCGAAGCCCATGCCGCTGCGGTACCAACCGTCGCCGAGGTGGATGCCGACGGCGTTGTCCCCCGACCGGAGCAGATCCGTCACGTCATAGGTCTGGTATTGCAGGCGGTGCTGATAGCTGGTCCAGCCGGGCGACAGCTCCTCGTCGGACACCCGCCGGCCGTTCACGAACAGCTCGTACACGCCCGCCGCCGTGGCGTAGATCCGGGCCGCCTTCACGCCGTCCTTCGCCCGGAACGCCTTGCGCAGCAGGAACGCCGCATCCGTCCGCGGATCGATCGCGTCCGCCGCCGGCGTGATCCAGGCCGCCCGCCATTCGGACCGGTCGAGCAGCGTCGTCTCGAAGAACGCGGGCTCGCTCCAGGGAGTCTCCCGCCCGGCGTCGTCCCATGCCTTGACCCGCCAGCAATATGCTGTGCGCGACTCCAGTTCGGGGCCTCCGTATTCCACCAGCACGGACTCGCCGCTCTCCACCGTTCCCGAATCCCATACGGGATGGTTGAAGTCCCCGTCCTCCCTGGCCACCGCGAGCCGGTACGCCCGCTGGAGAATCCCCCGCCGGTCCCCTTCCGGACGCCAGCTGAACCGCGGCCTGCGCACGCCGATGCCGAGCGGATTCGTCCGGTATTCGCAGGTCAGATCCGTCACAACCAAGGTTCGCCATGCCCGTCTCCTCCGTCTTGTTGCTCGTGATTTATTAACAAGATATCAGAGCCGGGAAGCGAACCGAAAGTACCGGTTTTTTTGCCGAATGTCCAATTTTTTGCGAAAGGGAGCGTCGGCCAAGTCAAGAAGGCCGGCCGGGAGACCGCGATCCGCCGACTCCCCGACCGGCCGTTCTTCGCTTTCAGCCGCGTCACGCAAAAAGAATCCGCCACTCGCCCGCGCACGCGTCCGTCTTGATGTACAGATCGCCATCCATGACCGCGTATCCGCCCGGCCGCAGCTCGCGCGGCGACCCGTCGCGGCGCCATTCCCGCGACGCGCCGTCCGTCACCGCCTTCACGCCGGGCACATCGCGCAGGACGATCGTGACCGCCGGAGCCGCGCAATGGCCGTCGAGGCTCATCCGCGCCCCGTCCGGCCCGCGCTCCGCCCGGACGCGGACGCGGCTGCCCAGATCGTCTTCGAACGTCTCGTCCAGGCGCTCCCGCACGTACAGGCTGAACGTCAGGTTCACATAGCCGTCCACCCGGTTGCCGACGTCGCCCGGCAACGCGTAGTCCGCCGGCAGGTTCCACGCCACCATGCTGTCCTGCCGCTGGAACACCGGAATGTCTTCGATGGCAGCCTCCACCCGGACCATGCGTCCGCCAGCCACCGCTTCGCCGCCGAACAGCGGGAGCCAAGACCCTTCCGGCAGGTACACGTCCTTCACGGTCCGGCCTTCCTCCATGACTGGCGCGACGAGAAGCGCGTCCCCGAACATGTACTGCTCCTTGAGCCGGGCGCAGCGCGGATCGTCCGGCCAGACGAGCGCCATCGCCCGCATCAGCGGAACGCCGGTCCGGCTCGTCCGGATCGCCTGGTCATAGATGTAGGGCAGCAGATTCATCCGAAGATCGGCGTACCGTTTGTACAGCGTCAGCACCCACGGCTTGCCTGTCCGCTCGGCCACGTTCCACGGCGTGCGGTCCTGGTTGAACTCGCCCTTCGATTCGGCATGGTACTGCATGACCGGGCAGAACGCCGCCATCTGCGCAGACCGCACGTACAATTCGGCGGACGGAATGTCGCCGTGGAATCCGGCGAGATCCCAGCCCCAGAACGGCAGCCCGGACATACCGCTCGTGAGCCCCGCGATGACCGAACTGCGGAACGCCTCGAAGGTGGAGCGCTCGTCGCCTGCCCAGTGCAACGGGAAGTTCTGAGCGCCCGCGTATCCCGCCCGGCTGAACGTGACGGCGTCGCCGCCGGTGAGCTCCCGGGCGAAGGCGTGGTAGGCGCCGACGTACAGATTCGGGTACAGGTTGCGCATCTCGAGGCCGCTCCGTCCGTCATGGAAAACGACATCCCCGTAAATGCACTCGCCCCCGTCAGTCTTGAAGCCGTCCACGCCGATATCCTCGATCAGATACCGCCGCTTGTCGAACCACCATTTGCGCGTCAGCGGGTTCGTGAAATCGGGCACCAGGCTGTCCTTGAACCATTCGTACGACGGGATCCGGTACGGCACGCCGTCCGCCCGGCGCACGACCAGACCGTGCGCCAGCGCGGTCCGCTCGTCCTCGTCCCGCTGGGGATGGGGCGCGCCTTCCATGAACTTGATAACCGGAATCTGCCACAGCAGCACGCGGATGCCGCGGGCGTGGATCTCCTCGACCATCCGCTTCGGGTCCGGCCAGCGCCCCCATTCCGGAAACCGGAAATCCTCGTACCGGTGCGCGTCCAGGCCGGGCTTCGGCTCATATTGGCAATCGTTGAAGATGTAGAACGTCGCCTCGTCGCTCCATTGCTCGAGCACGAGCACCGTCGCCGGAATCCGGTGGCGCTCCGTCAGCTCCACCTGTTCCATCGTCACCGCCTGGCTGTCCCAGTTGTTGCTGGACATCCACGGCCCGAACGCCCATTTCGGCGGCAGCGCCGGCTTGCCCGTCACATCGGCGTACGCCTGAAGCACATCGGCCGGCGCGCCCGGGAACAGGTACCAAGCCGTTCGGGGACGGTCGGGTTGCACGTCGACCTCGACCTCGAACCGGTCGCCGAGCCGGCTGCCGAAGCGGAATACCGAGTACATCCCCGTATCGAGGTACAGGCCGTACCCCTTCGAGCTGATCGCGAGCGGGACCGGGATATACGTCCGCATGCCCTGGCTCCGGTACTGGTTGAACACGTGGTGGTCGACGCTGCGGCCGACGAATTCCAGATCGGCGTAGCGCTCGCCAGTGCCGTACATTCGCTCGTCCGGCTCCATGCCGAGATGGATCCGCAGCTTGTGCACGGCCCCGGTCCCGTCGGTGAGCGCTTCGAACGGCGCCGTCCCGCCGCTGTCATACGTCCGCGCGACGATCCGGTCTTGCGCATCGCGCAATTCCAGATGCCCGCTCGCGGCGTCCACGCGCAGCCAATAGCGCCCGACGGCCATCTCGCCGTCCCAGGCCGGATCGTCCGCCGCCTCCCATTCGCCGCCGACATCGAAGACGCACCTTAGCGACCGGCCGTCCATGGCCGTGAAGGCGATGCGCGGACTTGCGCCGCTTCCTCCAAGCGGGCGGAAGATCAGCTCCGCTCCGCCCTCCAGCTGGCGCAGCGACGCCGGCTCAAGCGCACGCCAGCCCCGGACCCGGAACGAGTGCGTCTCGGACACGACCTTCGTCTGCCCATCGGTCGCGGCGAACCGGTAGGCCACCCGGCTGCCGAAGCCGAACCGCCCCAGCTCCGCGCGCCAGACCGGGACGCCGTCCTCGGATATTCCGGCTTCCATCGGAATGTTCACGGCGCCTTCCCAATCGTCCCCGTCCGCCGCCAATTGCACAACCACCTGCTGCGACGGGCGATACGGCTCCGTCCGGACGCTCACCGTCACCGCGTCCCCTTCTTCGGGATCCCTCGGGAACCGCTCCACCGCTTCCTTGATATAGGGCGAGCGGCTGCCGTGCGGCCGGTGCGCGATCCGCAAGCCCCGGCCGGCTTCGCCTCCGGACGCGGCCTTCCGCTCCAGATTGATTCTCGTGATTTCATACACAATGCGGGCGAGGTCGCTTTCCCGCGGCGGACCGGACGTCTCGAGATCGTGCCGGGCATAGAGCGGAACGGCCGCGGATTCGATGTCGTATTCCGCCAGTTTCCCGTCCCGCTCCCATTGCCGCCGCACGACTTCCAGAAGCGCTGCGGCCCGGGCGAGTTGGCCGCGCTCCGAGTAATACCAGGCCAGGAGCGCCGTCAGATCCGGCCGGACACACCCCCCGTACCGCGTGTCATGCAGCGAGAACCGGACGCCTCCGTCCATCAGGTGCTCTTCCACCCAGTCCATCGCGTTCACCATGACGAGATCCCCGGCATTGAACAGACCGAAGGGAACCGCCGCGACGCCGATGTCGCCGGTGATCTCGCGGCTGCCCAGCACGCCGACAACGCCGCCCTGGTGCATCATGTTGCCGAACACGAAATCCCGGATTTCCTTAAGAAGGCGGCCCGCCTCTTCATCCCGCAGATGGAGGCTGGCGGCCCTTAAGCCCCCGGCGGCAATGGCCAGATTGCCGAGGAAGATGCCCCGCCCGTCCGGGACCAGCCAATGCGGGCGAGGCCGGCTCCAGTCGCGGCCGATGACGGCCACGGCTTTCCGCGCGGCGCCGGCGTATTCCCGCACCGCCTCCGCTCCTCCGGCGGCGCCGGCATACTCGCCCAGCGCCCACAGCCAGAACGCCGCCTCGAGAAAATCTTCCCGCTCCTCAACCCGTTCCGCCCAACGACGCAAGTACGCCTCGCAGTCGCCGTACGGTTGATCCATTTTCACATCGAGGCAGCAGAAGAACGCCGCCGCAGCCGCATCCAGCGTCTCCCGGCGGGCGCGAATCGCCTTCAGTTGCTCCTGCACATCGTTCATCCTTTCACACCGCCCACCTGCAGGCCGGCCCTGAAATGTTTCTGCGCGGCGAGGAAGACCGCCACGATCGGCACGATCGAGATCAGGCTGCCCGCCATCAGCGTGTTGTAATCCGTCGCGTATTGCCCGCTCAGCTTGCTGAGCGCGAGCGGCAGCGTCATCTTGTCCGGATCGGAGAGCATGACGAGCGGCCACAGATAGTCGTTCCACGCGTCCATGAACGCGATGACGGCGAGCGTCGCCAGAATCGGCGCGCTGAGCGGCAGCATCAGCCGGACGAAAATCGTCCGATGTGTCGCGCCGTCCATCACCGCCGCGTCGAGATAGGCGTCGTTCACCGTCCGCATGTGCTGGCGCAGCATGAAGATCGCGAACGCGTTGAAGATCGACGGCGCGATGAGACCCGTGAACGTGTTGATCAGATGCAGCTCCTTCATCACGAGGAAGAGCGGAATGAACGTGACCTGCTGCGGAATCATCATCGTCGCGAGCACCGCCGCGAACAGCGCGTCGCGGCCCCGGAACCGCATCTTCGCGAACGCGTAAGCCGCCATGGCGGCCGCCGCCAGCCGCACGAGGGTCGTCATCACCGCGACGAAGGCGCTGTTCAGGATCGTCCGCGCGAACGGGAAGACGCTGAATACCTTGCGGTAGCCTTCGAAACTGATCTCCTCCGGAATCCATTCGATCGGCACGGCGGTGAGCGCCCCTTTGCTCTTGAGCGACGTGCTGATCATCCAGAAGAACGGGATCATGACGATGACCGCGACCGCCGTAGCCGTCAGGTAGAAGAAAAAGGGTCCCGCGTATCGCCTAAGCATCGTAATGCACCCACTTCTTCTGCAATTTGAGCTGCAGCCACGTGAACAGGAAGATGATCGCGAACAGGATGAAGGAGAAGGCGGAGGCGTAACCCATTTTGAAGTAGCTGAACGCGTACCGGTAAATTCGCTCCACCATCACCTGCGTCGCGCCATGCGGCCCGCCGTCCGTCATGATCATCACCTGCGGGAACAGCTGGAACGAGAAAATGAGGCAGATGACCGTCACGAAGAAGGTGATCGGCGACAGAAGCGGCAGCGTGATGTGGCGAAACCGCTGCCAGGCGCTCGCGCCGTCGATCTTCGCCGCTTCGTGATAAGACGCGTCGATGCCCTGCAGCCCGCCGAGAAAAATGAGCGCGAAGAACCCCATGTCCTTCCAGATGCTCGCGAGCACGATGCCCGGCATCGCCCAATGCGGATCGTACAGCCATCCCGGCCCCTTGACGCCGAACACCCTCAGCAGGTCGTTGACGCCGCCGTACTCCGGGCTCAGGATCGACTTGAAGATGAGCGCCCCGGCCACCCAGGAGGTCAGCACCGGGATGTAGAACAGCACCCGGTAGACGGAAGCGCCCCGATACGGACGGTGAAGCAGCATCGCCGCCGCGATCGACGCGATCAGGATAAGCGGGATATAGAGAACGATGTAGACGGCGGTGTTCCGCAGCACGCGCCAAAATTCGTCGCCGCCGAGGATCGCGGCATAGTTGTCCCATCCGACGAATGCCGGCACACCGTCCTGCGGGGCGATCGGCTTGAGCCCGTCCCAGTCGGTGAAGCTGAGGACGAAAGCGCCCGCCACCGGGATGATGTTGAACAGAATGAGGCCCGCCAGGCAGGGCAGGAGAAACCAGATCGCCGTCAGCCATCCGTAACGCTTGCTTGCGCGCGGCATGCTTCCCTCTCCTTCGTGACTTCATGCGCCGCTTGCCGCCCGCCTCCCGTCTCCGGAGACGGCTCGGCACGGCGCCATGCCGGCGCCGTGCCGATGACAGGGCATGAGGTTCGTTACTGCAGTTTGATCCGCTGTTCAAGCTCCTTCTGCGCGTCCCGGAGCGCGTCGGCGGGCGATTTCACGCCGTCGCGCGCGGCCTGCAGATGCAGCCCGATGATGTCGGTCATCTCCGCGTTCTGTTCCACGACCGGCGGCGTCACGAGGTAGTTCAGCGATTCGAACACCGCCTTCTTGTTGTCCGGAGGCGTGACCTGCAGATACTTGTCAAGCACGTCTTCGTAGTTGACCGCCGGCAGCTCCCAGCCCGCTTCGACACGAATTTGCGCCGCCTCCCGGCTCGCCGACATGAACTTCAGCCATTCGAACGCCGCCTCGGCCACCTTGCTGTCCTTGTTGATGACCAGGCCGTTCGAGAAGAAGTGCGTCGCCTTGGACGTGTTGCCGGGCTCGACTTCGATGTCCCACTTGAACGTGATGTTCTGCGTGAAGTCGGGGAACGCCCAGATGCCGGTGACGAGCATGCCGAGCCGGCCGGATTTGAACAGATCCCAGTCGCCCATGCCGGCCATCTGCGCTTCCGTCGGCATGACGTTCGTCTTCAGCACGCGGTCCACCATATGTTGAAGCGTTTCCACGTTCTGCGGCGTGTCGACCGTGAACTGCGTCATGTCCGCGTTCATCAGGCTGCCGCCGTTCTGCTGCACTTTTTTGTAGAATTCCCAGAACTGGATCGGTTGGTAGATGCCGAAAATGTTGTCCCCGAGCGCCCGGATCTTCTCCGCCGCCGCGTCCGCGTCCGCCCAGGTCCAATCGCTCGTCGGGTAGCTGACGCCGGCCTGGTCGAACAGATCCTTGTTGTAGAACAGCACGACGTTCGAGAAGCTGGCCGGCAGACCGTACTGCTTTCCGTCCGTGCTGAACGCCGCGAGCGCGTTCTTGTTCAGCGCCGAAGTATCGAAGTTTCCGAACATCGGCGACAGGTCGAGCAGCACGCCTTTCTTCGCGTACGAGACGAAGTTTTCGTAGTTCAGTTCGTAGGCGTCGGGAGCCGTTCCGCTCGCCACCCGGGTCTGCATCTGGGTGAAGTAGTCGTCATACGCCAGCGTCTCGATGTCGACCTTGATGTTAGGATGCTGTTTCTCGAATTCCTCTTTCATCTGCTGCAAGTATTTCTCGTTGTCTCCCGAAGCGGAGAAGTTCGTGAACTTGACCGTGACCGTCTCGGCCTTGTCGCCGGAACCGCCCGTGTCCTCATTGTTCCGGGCCGTTCCGCTGTCGCCGCCTGATGATGATCCGCCCGAATTGCCGGACGATTTCCCGCCTCCGGAGCAGCCTGCAAGCAACACCGCCATGACCAGCAGGCAAAGCGCCAGCACTTTCCATTGTCTTCCGTTCCACTTCATGGCTGTTTCCCCCTACCAGCGTTATTCATGTCCTGATGCCTTGTTCCATCTGACATTCATGAGATCGTGGCCATTTCGGAGTTTGGCCATCACCTCCGCTTCAGATTCAGCCTTTGCGGTTCCCGGCAGAAGGCGGATTTCCGCGGCAATCCGCGCTTGCCGGGATCGGCGGCTACAGCGGGCGAACGGTCTGCCGCTCCACGACGGACAGCGGAATCTCTTCCACTTTCCTGTCGACGCCGTCCGGCTCGTCGGATTCGATGATCTCGAGCAGCAGTTCCGCCGCCTTTCTCCCTTTCAGCGCGATATCCTGCCTGACCGTCGTGAGCGGCGGCACGAACATGCGCGACAGGAAGATGTCGTCGAACCCGATCACCGAGAGGTCTTCCGGGACGTCCTTGCCGGATTCCTTGATCCCTTGGATGACGCCGAAAGCGACCATGTCCGCCGTCG
>Ga0310837_101071_pt1 | contig 13798 bp, 13 predicted proteins | sample SM_ome_5_FD_201315 | JGI IMG/M metagenome (GOLD analysis project Ga0310837, IMG submission 201315) | Sorghum-adapted microbial communities enriched on stacked mutant (SM) sorghum from Joint BioEnergy Institute, Emeryville, California... ...
CTCTTCTAAGCTAATACCTGGGCTATCCGCAACAATGGTACGGATGGACTCCCAAGCATCCTCTGAAACATTTGGGTTTTCTTCCAACATATAATCCTCTAAAAATCGGATGTTACGCTGGTATATCCAATCAATATCCTTGTTGGTCCTTACTCGAAAGGATAAACCGTACTGTTTTGCATATTCTTCACCTGGCGGACAATACCATTTACCATCTGGCCCTTGATAGTATCGGTTATTATTCCTCTCAGACAACTTTTTTAGTTCATCTTCTGTTTTCCACTCTTCCCAACCTATCCAATCTTTACTTATTATGAAAAAGTCTGGTGTATAAAGATGTGCTCTATTCTTCCCATTGACTATATAATTGATTTTTATCGAAGGGGGTTGATCATAATATTCCAATACATTAGGATCGTGCTCCATTTCATAAATTGCGGCCAGCTCAAGCGTTCGGCTTTCAAATTGAATAGTAACTCCCATTTTCTTACTTGAATAAAATCCCGATACATTTCCTTTCCCACTTCTAACTCGACGCGACGGCTCTGATTGTCGAATAACATCAATCACGTTCCTTGTTTGGTCCAATATATTGTTTTTTTTACACCAAAGATTAAAATCTCTAATAGGCATTATCCGAACCTCCGAAATTTAACAGAAATAAACTCTAGGAGAATCAACCATATTCTCTGCGTCATATTTGCTTTATAAGCGACTTCCAATAGGAGCGTAGTTCAAGTTCCTTTAACAATCCAGGCTTTGATAGGTATTTCTCTACTTCTTTTCTACCTGGATAAACCCCTTTTTTTCTCAATGCGTTAACAACTTGTGTTATTTCTTTATGGAGAGACAATATTCTATTCTCTTTACATATAGCTTTATAATCTAAAAACCGCTTAGAGATTTCCTTACACAAATCCGGGAAATGCTTATAAAGTGTCCTTTTACTACATCCCAAAATTTCTCCTACTTTCTCCATAGATATCGGGAGTGCTACATCATCGCTTATAATTTCTTCTAAAAATGCCCTAGCTCTCTCGTAGTCAAACCTAATTCTTTGCTTCTTTTTAACATTTTCTTCCCATAGCCCCTCCCTTACACTGCGCTTAACCTTAATTTCATCTGCAAACAGAGAAATTAAATCGACCTGTGTGCAGTAAGAAACTTTTAATAGGCTTTCTAACGAGGGTATATTTTCTCCTGAATACCATGACCAAAACGTTACTTTAGGTATTTTTAGTATCCTGGAGAATCCTGTTATATTTCCGTTACTATAATATTCTACACATATTTTTAAAAATTTCGATAATTTTTCTTTTGAGAAAGAAATCTGCTTTCTTTGTACCAATAAATATATTTGTTCTATCTGTCTCGCTTTCCATATCTCCCAATCTGTAACTACATCGTGCTTCTTATCCCTCCCTAACCAACGTTTACATTTTGAACAATAACCTGGTCGTGAGGAACGGGTAAGCCACAAAGAGGTATGTTTACAATCATGGTAAGGACATTCAATGGAGAGAGTTACCAAATGTTTAGGACATACTGTTAAAGCCTGTATAGACCATATTAGCGGTTCATATATTTTCTTAGACTCATATTTCCATTCCTGGAAGCAAACAGGACACCAAGACTTTACAGAATGTAAAAGATTTTGCGTAGAAAGAAACTCGGTAAAAGATAGCATAGTAAGTTGCTTTAGATTAGACTGTAACGTTAATGCTTCTAAGGCCTTTACAAAATCTGACGCCATATCCCCAATCCCATTAATTGCGGCTGTAGATTTATAGAAGCCCGTTCCACCACGTGAGGACATCTTGATTATATAGTTTTTTCCTAAAACAGGAGCGATTGCTTTTGAAACTAACGTTCCTGTTTCTATACAATGTGCTTCAGCTAATCGACTAATATAGCTTGTTAAACTTTCAATCCATGAAGTGCCAATCCCTATTGGCTCAAGGCTAAATAAATAACTCCTATTTATACTTTCAAACCCCTTCGTTTCCCAACTTTCATATACATCCTTCACTTTTATTCCTCCATATTGGAAAACTGTTTTTTATGCCATAAGGAATCAAGGGCTTCACTCTTTTGATTCCTTATGACATAGTTAAAGTTCAATTAAATATTTTTTAGAAACATTTATTTATCAGAAATCATGATAGATGCTAATTCGGGAGCTAAAATCCTTGAACCCGAAATTCCCTTTAAATACTTTAAGCTTCCTTCGGTAGACCAATCAATCTTTTTAAGTTTCTTTACACACTTTGTAATATGCGAGTAATCAATACTTTTCTTTTCTTCAGAGACACAAACAGCCATTAAAGATGCTCCAGCAATAGACAAGGCATCTAAGCAAACAATATGGGTAATTCTATATCCCTTATAATCTAGCCATTCATTTGGAAAAGTTTCTTTTATTGCTCCATAATAGCTGTATGCCAAGCTTAGCTTCTCTTCTTTGGTAAGTGCTGCAACGTGCTCCGGCTTTGTAAGAAAGTGAAGCGTCTTATGTAAATTTTGAAGCGTGATATGCCTTCCTCTTGTTCGTTTTCCAATAACACTTCCAATGTTATGGAAAGGACTATCAGGCCTTACAATCAGTTCTGTAGCAACCCAACTTATATCATCAGAGTCACGGCGTAAATATTTACTGAGCGAAGAACCAATTCCTTTGGCTTTTGTGTTAATTGTATCAAACAATTGAATTTCTTCATCCTCATCAAGGTAATGAAATGCCAAAAATGGAACGTTGATATTTGAATTCGTTTCCTGAAAATATCTTTTAATCCCTCCAAGACGGTGTTGTCCATCCATAAGGGAAGCTTTAGCACGACAGATTAAACGCCCATAAGAAGGACGTATCTTATCGTAAGGAGAGAACTCCCATTCTCCAGCAGCATTCAACAATATAGGAGTAAATAAAGCATTATCCCCTTTAGATAAGTATAACGCAAAATCATTACACCTCTTTGGGTCAACAGGACGCTGATAACCCTTTCCTGATGGATCATCATACGGTTTTACATAGGTTATATTCAGGGCATCCATAGCAGAGAAATGACTTTGATAAGCAACCTTCCCACGCATTTTACACTGCACAACATTTTCAATAACAATAGGACTTGCTAAATTATTCATGGGTATATAATTCTCCTCTTTAAGATTCTACAAGTAATAAATCCAAGGTTAATATAATACTTTTAAATATCATTTTCAATGGATAAATGTAGTATTATGTGTATCTGTAATTCATTAATCATCTCATCTACTCTTAGATTGAGGTGAGCAAATGGAGAGCCTAAAAAACTTGGTCGGAAAAAAGATACGTATAATTAGAAAAGCCAAATCACTTACACAAGAAGCCTTAGCAGAAAAAGCCGGGCTTCATTTTTCATATATTGGTGGATTAGAGCGTGGGGAACGGAATGTTTCATTAGACTCTTTAGAGAAAATTATTATGGCTTTAGATATGAGTGCAGAGGAATTTTTTGATTTTCAAATCAGAAGTAAATCTACAAGTAAAAAACAACAGGTAATTGACGAGATTAATCAAGTATTAAAAGTTAGGGATATTAAAGAGCTTAAAATGATTCAAAGTTTATCTAAAAACCTTTTCGACATAGTAGATTCGTATAAATAAAGAGTATATAAATTGAAGTGGAAATATAAGAAAACTTGAAGAAAGTTAGCTAAGTTAGATTCCCTAATTGATAGTCCTGCTTATTTGGAAACCGATGACGAGGGAGTTTCCAGTGACACGACAACGGACAGTTATCTTTTCACGAGTTAAAAGCAGATCCCGGTCGCTCAGGGCTGAAGAACGTTTTAAAAGAGGTAAATAAGTTACGTACGATTCGTGGCTTAGAATTTCCTGGTGGCCTGTTTAAAGACATTCCTCATAAAGTACTGAAGAAATATAGGTAGCGCCTATCTACCGAGGATCTTCGGGAGTTGCTGTTGCCTGACAATAATGTTCTTCGCTAAGAAGTAGCTTGAAAACAGAAAACACCGTCCAAACTTCTAACAATGTTACAAAAACAGGCTTTACTAGTGCAAACACAAAACATATTTTTAAGCGTTTGCGTGACAAAAAAATCTTTACTTTATCACATACAAATAATTCTCTTCTTTAACTATTGATTCCCATTTGTTGAATAACATTTCACTTTGATTACGCTAATAGCACTAAAAGCAGAAGACCCGAACCACTTTTTACTGTGATTTCGGGTCTTTTTGGAATTAATGCAATTAAGCTTACTTTTGAGATAGCCCTCCCGTTTTCAAATTTATTTCCGGTACATTACATCAGTATCAAGCATGGATTTAAAGGCTCTGCGAATCTCATTTTCAATGGCTGCTGTATAGGAGTCGCAATGATTGGGATTTGTCAGGGATTCTTGTACATTAATAATGTACTTCTGAAATTTTGCACCAAAGGAATAGTAAGGTTGAGTCATGACTGGACGAAAAGTTTGAGTGTATACGAGAGTAGCAGCAATGTTTCTAACTGTCAGGTGAGAAGCCAATCTTGCTAATAACGCTTCCTTGATCTCAGAAGTTAAATTCCTCACCCCTTCAAAGGTAATGCAATCTCGTAGGACCAACACTAAATCATGCTCGATCGATTTTAGTGAATTACGAATCGTACCAGGGAATGTAATTTCAAACGACTGGACTCGCGTAAAGCGTTCATGTAATTCAACTTTATACCCCTCTGCGTAACTTAACCTCGAAGGTAAAGCATTAAAGCTTTGACCATGTGGGACTTTTCCGTTGTTTTCCCGGCAATTCATCAGTACATTGTCAAACATCGCAGGTTTTAGAATTTTAGACACTCCTTGATTCAAGGTTGATGTGTTAATGTCTATCCCAATATCTGAACCATAGGCAGCATTAAATTCAATAGCAATCTTTTCGATGGATGTTTTTGCTTCAGCAAAATGTCGGAGCATCTCGACGACTGTTTGGGATAAATTTTTTAATTGATTCAAACCAAAAGTGTCAAATTTATTTTCAACAAAGGATGTTGTAAGATGAGCCAAAACATGAACACGCCCATTGCCTTGTTCTTGAATATTCTCAACAAATTCCTTCTCGATGACCTTCATGGTGTTTATGAGATGATCTTTTAGCATATTCGAATCAACATCGATGGTTTCATTGGAATCCTTAATATCACTGAATGGGTCGTTTGAAATGTACTTACTCTTCCATTCCTTTTCAAATTGATCGATGACTCGATCCACCTTGTTGCTGATAATAACGACGTCAAGATCATAAGGGAATTGTCGGAAAAAATCACTCGACAACTGAACAAACTTCTTTTCATTGGCCTCTAAATTTAATGGAATTAACAAAATGACTCCGTCAAACTCATGCTCACGTGCTAAATTTGCAAAGTAATTTCGAGCCTCACTCTTATCCCCATACCGATGAAAGGCCCCCATTGTATCAATGAGTCCAAACTCAATGATACCGTACGCCATTCTGGAGTCATGTCCAGATTGGCAGCGGCAAGCGAATACTCAAGCTGTTCTAAATTTCTTGCCCCGATAATGGGTACTATTATGGCAGATTGGATATAACCCAGGCAATTGCAAGCGTTGCAGGATGAATGATACGTTCCGTAGCATATTTATTAAATCGGTAAGCTACAACAAAATTCATTTCATCCGCATAGCGATCCGTATATCTTTTTTCTTCAACTAATCGTCCTCGCACTGGTCGTTTATTTACCCCATATTTTCCTGTAAGAAGTCCAGCTCCTAATTTTATGACCTACAACATCAGAAAAGCTCAATCATGCGCACGTTTGAAGAAAGTATGGGTAAGCCCGAATGAGGCGACCGCGACGAAGAGTGAGACCGCGACCGCAGCAGCGCCAATCCAACAGATCGCCAGTATTGACGAGCCGCTCACGGCGATTCCCCCGATACCAGCGCCCGCAGCAAAGCCGAGCTGCACGAAAGAGCTGTTCAGACTAAGCATGATACCTGAGGCTTCCGGAGCGAGTGAGAGTAGGTTGTAGTTCTGGGTTGGTCCGAATGTCCAGGCAGCGATCGCCCAAAGCATGAGTAACGGGATTGCGACGACTAACGAATTAGAGATGACGGACACCAACACGAGGGCGATGGTTTGTACTACCATGCTGCCGACGAGCGTGCGGGTGGTACCGATCCGATCCGCCAGGAAGCCACCAAACTTGGACCCAAACAAGCTTGCGATGCCCAAGGCGAAGAGAATGACGCTCACTTCCCCTTCACTAATTGGCATGGCGGATGTCAGTAAGGGGGTGATATAAGTATTGACCACCGAATAGCCGATAAACACGAAGAACGTCATGCCGAGGGCGAAAGCGATCTTTGGATTCTTTAACAGGGCGAGTTGCTTGCCTAGAGGGACAGGTGCTTCACCTTTCGTGGATGGGATGGTCTTTGCGACAGCGAAGATTCCCAACAGGGTGAAGAATCCAATGCCCCAGAAGATCACCCTCCAATCGTATGCCGCAGCGACCACGCGCCCGATGGGAACGCCGAGAACGAGGGAGGCGCTGAAGCCCAATGCGATGTTAGACATCGCTCCAGCCTGTCGTCCGGGTAGCGCCAGATTCGCAGCAGTGGAATAAGCGGTGACGACGAAGATGCCCGTTCCGACACCAAGTAAGATGCGCGAGATCATCAGGAAGCCGAAGCCCGGAAGGGCGACCGTCGAAACGATTCCTAGTAATATGATGGCGAGAGCCAGTAGCAGTTGCTTGCGCCGATCCATCTTCGCCGTTGCCATCATGAAAACGGGCGTACCAATTGCGTTGGCGAGCGAGAATACGGTGATAAGCTGTCCCGCCACCGATACCGATACGCCGACGGAAGCAGCTACTTTGTCCAGAATGCCCACAATAACGAATTGTGACGTGCCAACAAAGAAGCTAATAAGGGTTAGCATGTAAATTTTCCAGGTGTTGCTCATTGTCTCCTACCCGCTCCTCACGATTTTGCGAATGAAAAGCGGACAACCCGTTTGGGTGTCCGCTGGACAATCCATTTGTGGAACTATGTCCATATCGACAGTAGCGCACTTTAAATAAATCAACGTTATTTGCCCGTTCTATTTGCGTATTCTGAACCTGCCGGATAGCGATCTCCCGAAATCTCGATCTTCGAGAGCGCGTCGTTTAATTCACTTAGCTCCTCGGGAGTCAGCACAACGTTCACTGCGCCAAGATTTTCTTCCAGGCGCTCCAATTTGCGCGTGCCGGGAATCGGAACAATCCATGGCTTCTGGGCAAGCACCCATGCGAGTGCGATTTGAGCCGGCGTTGCGTCTTTCTCTGCAGCAATCTTCTTTATCAGTTCGACCAAAACCTGATTTGCTTCGAGATTCTCCGGTTTGAAGCGAGGAACAATGCTGCGGAAGTCGGATTCAACGAATGTTGCATTCTTATCAATTGTTCCGGTAAGGAATCCCTTGCCCAGCGGGCTGAACGGAACGAAGCCGATTCCGAGTTCCTCGAGCGTAGGCAGCAGTTCTTCTTCAGGGCTTCTCCACATCATTGAGTATTCACTTTGAACTGCAGCGAGCGGCTGAACCGCGTGTGCGCGACGGATCGTCTTCACTCCTGCCTCAGAAAGCCCCCAATGCTTAACCTTACCTTCCTGAATCAGATCTTTCACGACTCCCGCTACCTCTTCGATTGGCACCTCCGGATCAACCCGATGCTGATAGTATAGGTCAATGGCTTCAACTTTAAGGCGTTTGAGCGAGCCTTCGACGGATTGCCTAATGTGCTCCGGCTTACTGTCAAGCACCTGCTTGCCATTTACCATTTTGATACCGAATTTGGTAGCGATGACCACTTTTCCCTTGAATGGGGCAAGCGCTTCTCCTACGAGCTCTTCATTCGTGTATGGTCCGTACACTTCGGCGGTGTCGAAGAAGGTAACACCACGGTCAATCGCCGCATGGATCAGCGAAATCATCTCATTCTTGTCTAATGCCGGACCATAACCATGACTCATTCCCATGCAACCGAGCCCTATTGAAGAAACTTCCAGTCCGCTTTTTCCTAATTTACGCTTTTGCATTATTTACCTTCCTTTCTGTTGAAAGCCAAGCTTACCGCTCTTGATGCGTAGGACGAATGATCATCTCATTAATCGCTACATCAGATGGCTGTTCAATTGCAAATACAATGGCGCGAGCAATGCTATCTGCTTCGATTGCACCTTTATAAATTTCATCAATTCCGGGTTTTAGATCCATATCTGTAATCGAATTTATTAACTCACTCTTAACTGCTCCCGGCGAGATAATGGTTGTACGAATGTTATTGCCCAACTCTTCCTTACGCAGACCTTCAGAAATCGCGCGCACAGCAAACTTCGTTCCGGCATAGACAGTGCTACCAGCCCCGACAACGTGTCCTGCTACAGAAGAAACGTTTATGATATGCCCTTCTTTTCTTTCTCTCATAAAAGGAAGAACCGCCGCAATACCATAAAGAACACCTTTGATGTTTACGTCAATCATCCGGTTCCAATCATCAATTTTTCTCTTATAAAGGAACGAATGCGGCATGATTCCAGCATTGTTGACTAACACATCTATTTTTCCAAACGCTTTAAGAGCATACTGAGCAAGCTCTTCCATTTGTTCATACGAAGTCACATCGGTCACTTTATAAATCGCTTGACCGCCATGATTTTGAATTTCTTCTTGAAGTTTCTTTAGCCGCTCTTCGCGACGAGCTGCAAGAACCACCTTTGCTCCTTTCGAAGCAAGTTCTTTTGCAGCAGCTTCTCCGATCCCACTGGAGGCACCGGTAATAATGACAACTTTCTCTTGAATATTGGACATAAGAGATCACACGATCCTTTCATGTAAGCAGTGGAAAATTCGAATGCACATGAATCGATTTCCCCATACCCAACTGCCTATACATAATGAACGTTGATAAATTAATGTACAACTGTCTATTATTATAAGCTGATGCATGATGCTTGCAATGGTTAAATGAACACGATTAGTTCATTAGTGAACAGATGAACGATAATTGTTCATAAACCTCAGTGCGTCCAAATAGAGGCACACCAATATTTTGGCTTACCTTTTCGTCAATTCATTAACGTATAGGTTTGTTCACTCCTAGGCTGCGACGAACTTCCATTTCTGGCGATGTAGCTAATTTAACAACCAAGGCTGCAACACTTTTACGCGATACTTCATGCCCTTTAAATGATTCGCCTTTCTGAGTTGTCTCATAGTCAATTTCATCTTTATTGGTAAACCATCCGGGTCTCAAAATTGTATAGTCAAGGTCTGAGGCTTCAATGATAGCCGCTGACTTTCGATATGGATCTAATATACTTCCATATTTCTCTCCTGGAACTTCATCATAAATTCCCATTGAACTGATCCAAATTAGACGTTTAACGCCAGTCGCGTTCATTGCCTCCACAATGTTTTTTGACATTGGTTCCAGATTGCCAGCTAGATTGGCATAGACAACATCCTGTCCAATCATTGCTTCTTTTAATTTTTCAATATCCAAAACATCGCCTTCAATTACTCGTACACGACTTGGATCAATATTTCTTAGTCTGCTTGAGTTGCGCAGATAAAGTGTCAACTGTGCATCAGTTTCTTTTAGGAATAAATCAATAGCAACACGAGCAATTGACCCGTTTGCTCCAAGGATCAAAACATTACTCAAATTTAAAACTCCCTTTCATTATTAAGCAAAGTATAAGGTAATGAACAAGCTGCCCCAAAAATAAAAAGCGGGGCATCCTCGTTACATAAGTTTTCTTTTTAGAGTTCTTGAAGTTCTCCGTACTTCATTTCGTTGTGTTGTATAAGAGTATTAAATATCAAGTTTACGGTTACCGAGCCATTTCACGATTTCAGGATCGTTATGTGAAAAGAACAAGCTCTTTTTCGTATCTAACGTAGCAATCGTCTCCATATCCGCTTGGCTTAATTCAAAGTCAAAGATATTGAAGTTTTCGATGATTCTTTCTTTATGAACAGATTTTGGAATCACAACGACTCCTCTTTGTGTCAACCAACGTAAAATCACCTGAGCAACAGATTTATTATGCTTTTCAGCTAGTGATACTAAAACTTCATTCTGGAAGATGTTATTTCTTCCTTCAGCAAAAGGCGCCCAGGACTCTATCTGAACATTGTTCTCTTTCATAAGTTTAGCACTTTCTATTTGCTGGCAGAAAGGATGCGTTTCAACCTGGTTTACTGCAGGAGTTACTTCATTATGAATAATCAAATCTACCAGACGATCCATCTGGAAGTTACTAACTCCGATCGCCCTGATTTTTCCCTCACGATACAATTCCTCCATAGCACGCCAAGAACCATATACATCGCCAAATGGCTGATGAATTAAATACAAATCTAAATAATCCACTTGCAATCTTTCCAGTGACTTTGCAAATGCTTTCTTAGTGCTCTCATAACCGGCATCCTGAATCCAGAGTTTTGTAGTAATAAATATTTCCTCTCTTGGTACGCCACTACGTTTAATTGCTCTGCCAACCGCTTCTTCATTTTGATAAGCCGCAGCGGTATCAATCAGACGATAGCCTGCCATAAGGGCGTCGTAAACGCATTGTTCACATTCATTTGCATCTTCAATCTGATAAACACCAAACCCGATTATAGGCATCTCAACACCATTGTTCAAAATTACTTTTTGCATATGAAATCCTCCTGTTTTTTTAAAATATCTGTCAAGTCACTCATACAACTGGGCAAAGCTTACTTAATTCTGGAACATACCAAGCACGGGATGCGGAACATACGGTTCTTCCAGCAACGCAATTTCTTCAGGTGTCAATTTTATCGAAAGGGCGCCTACTGCTTGTTCAATATGAGAAATTTCCGTAGTACCGACAATCGGAGCTATTACCGGTTCTTTCTGCAACAACCAGGCAAGTGCGATTTGAGCCATTGGTACACCACGTTTTTTCGCTACTTCCTCTAGACGTTCAACTACTTTTCGATCAGAATCGACTGTTGGGGCATAAAGAACTTTTCCTATTTCATCTACTTTGGAACGGAGGTCAGTTGCTGTTCCCCATGGTTGTGCTAATCTTCCCGCAGCCAGCGGGCTCCACGGCATCACACCGATTTTTTCTTCCTTACAAAGCGGCAGCATCTCCCTCTCCTCCTCACGGTACATGAGGTTGTAATGATTCTGCATTGTTACAAACTTGGTCCATCCATTTTTCTCAGCTACATGGTTCGCCTTCATTAACTGCCAAGCGTACATGGAAGAAGCACCAATGTATCTTGCTTTACCTGCTTTCACCACATCATGCAATGCTTCCATCGTCTCTTCGATGGGAGTGTCGTAATCCCAGCGATGGATTTGATAGAGGTCTACATAATCGGTTCCCAGTCTCTTAAGACTTTTATCAATTTCACTCATAATGGCCTTACGGGAAAGCCCGGCACCATTTGGACCTTTACGCACGCGAAAATAAACCTTCGTCGCGATGACAATTTCATCCCGATTTGCATAATCCTTTAGAGCCCGTCCAACAATTTCCTCACTCGTTCCATCTGAATAGATATTCGCCGTATCAAAAAAATTGATCCCTAACTCAAGGGCTCTTTTAATCATAGGACGACTGCGCTCCTCATCAAGTGCCCATGGAAAATCTCCCCGTTCTCCAATACCAAAGCTCATACACCCAAGACAAATCCGGGATACATCCAAGCCGGTACTTCCAAGTTTCACATATTCCATTTGATTGTTCCTCACTTTCCAAAACTTGTAATATATAATTGTTAAATAAACAGTTGCCCCAAAAAATTGGGGCAAACTAATGAATAAGCGAAAAGTTTTCTTTTTTAGAGTTCTTGACGTGTAGGACGAATAATCATTTCATTAATAGCTACATCAGATGGTTGTTCAATTGCAAATGCAATGGCACGAGCAATGCTCTCAGCATCAATCGCACCTTTGTAAATTTCATCAATTGCAGATTTTAAATCAACATCTGAAATTGTTTCTGTTAGTTCACTAGTAACTGCTCCTGGTGAGATAATGGTTGTACGAATATTGTTGCTAAATTCTTCTTTACGGAGACCTTCAGTAATAGCACGTACAGCAAATTTTGTAGCACTATAAACCGAACCTGCAGGTCCTATTAAGTGTCCTGCAATTGAAGAAAGATTAATAATATGACCGGATTTACGTTCTCTCATGGATGGAAGAACAGCAGCAATACCATAAAGTACACCTTTGATGTTAACATCGATCATCGTATCCCATTCTTCGATTTTTTTCTGATAAAGAGGTGATAGTGGCATTAACCCAGCATTATTAACTAATACATCAATTTTTCCAAACTCTTTAAGAGCATACTCAGCTAGCTTTTCCATTTGTTCATGCGAAGTCACATCTGTTACTTTATAAATAGCTTGCCCGCCATTATTTTGAATTTCTTCTTGTAAATTTTTTAATCGATCTTCGCGACGAGCTGCCAGTACCAACTTCGCACCTTTAGATGCAAGTTCTTTTGCAGTAGCTTCTCCAATCCCACTAGAGGCACCCGTAATAATTACAACTTTATCTTGAATATTAGACATACGAGATAACATCCTTTCTTAATAAAAAGTAACAAAAAGCCTTAAACATTGAAAAATTGATCTTATTACCCTTTGGTTACTTTTTTTACTTTTCTTTCGAAAACAATTCTTTTGCAACCGTAATGGCTGACATTGCCTTTGGCCAGCCCGCATAAAAAGCAAGATGGGTAATGACTTCAATAAGTTCTTCTTCCGAAAGGCCGTTTTCTTTTGCTTTATTTAAATCTGTATTTCCGCTAGTTATTAAATTAGATACGGTAATTAAACTACGGTCACGTGGAGATAGCTCCTTACGCTCCCATACATCTCCAAATAAAACATTATCGGTTAATTCCACAACTTTTGAGGCAAAATCTCCAATCATTTTCTGTGCAGCAGTCAGTTCTTTTGAATTTGACACTATCTATTTCTCCTTTCATTTTAAGTTGCTTCAAATCAGCTAAATTTGATCTCTGTAAAAAAATAAATATTGATACAATAGTGAACACCTGTCTATAATTATAAGCAGTGACAAGAAGCCTGCAATTGTTAAATAAACGCGATTTGTTCATTAGTTAACAAATTATTCGAAAATGTTCATTATCTTTAAGAAAGTTTGGTGACCCTCAAATGTCTAAAGTGGATAGAAGAATAGCCAAGAGCCAAGAAGCGATAAAAAAAGCTTTTATTGAACTGATGTCTGAAAAAAATTTTGATGACATTACGATTCAGGATATTTCCGACAGGGCAAACGTTAGCCGAGGAACTATCTATCTTCATTACTTGGATAAATTTGATCTACTGGATAAGCTCATTGAAGAACATATTAACGAACTGCGGGAATTGTGCAAATCGGCATCTGAAATGGATTTTATAGAAGGAGGGCTGTTCTGGTTCGAATACTTTGAACGTCATTATTTATTCTTTTCAACGATGTTAGCGAGTAAAGGAGCTCCTTCTTTTCGTAGTCAGTTCCTTGAGCTTCTTATCGAAGAGTTTAAGAATGAAGTGGATATAACAGAAGGAAAAAATCACGGATTAAATGAAGATGTTATTCTTCAATTTATTGTGACGGCTTACGTAGGGACAGTGGAATGGTGGATCACGAATGGAATGCCTTATCCGCCTAATGTTATGGCAGAACAAGTGGGGATTTTGTTAGAGAGGAATCTATAGTGATCTCCAAAGAAAAAACTCCTGAGACACG
>Ga0310837_101073_pt1 | contig 13756 bp, 9 predicted proteins | sample SM_ome_5_FD_201315 | JGI IMG/M metagenome (GOLD analysis project Ga0310837, IMG submission 201315) | Sorghum-adapted microbial communities enriched on stacked mutant (SM) sorghum from Joint BioEnergy Institute, Emeryville, California... ...
GAGAGCGAGGGGAGGATTTCAATGTGGAAAAAGGCGAAGGCCTTTTTCTTCCCTGGATCTTATTTCCTCTTCGATATCCTTCTTTTCTCACAATTTTCACAGAAAAAGGAGGAGCCATAAAAAGCTCCTCCTTTTTTCCTATACGTTCAATTTGAAATCATTGTCACGAAGTCGACAAACTTTCTCGGTAAATGATAATTGACCCTCTTAGAATATGGATATATCCTAAAAGCGTAGCAATTAACAAATGCCAGAGCATAGTTTAACACTATTATCGCATTGTTTATTTGCTGTGTCAAGCTATTGTTGTGTTTGTAGTGTTTAATTCCTAAATTCCACATTTCAGGATGAAAACACTATGAAACAAAGCATTTTTAATGCGAAATATTACTTACACATTAAAGGGGGAGGTTCACAACATGTTAAGTAATGCTCCATTTAGTACCGCAAAGAATTTCTGGTACACCTCAATGTTCTGGCTGATTGTGTCGATGCTGGCCGGTCTTGTTGTGGCGATAAAGCAAATTGACCCTGATTTTCTCTATTTTCAGGGTCAGGATGCTTTGAACTTCGCATTGACATACGCCCACATCCGTATCATTCACACCAATGGCATTCTGCTGGCATGGTTGTCAATGGCAATGGTTGGCGCTATGTTCTACATTATTCCGAAGCTAACACGCACGCCGTTGTGGAGTGAGAAACTGGGGAATCTGACCTGCATTATTTGGAATCTGGCTATCGTTGCCGCTGTTGTTGCTATTTGCATGGGTTATTCTACAGGGGTGGAATATGCTGAACTGCCGTTGATTCTTGACCTTGGTGTTGTTGTTCTTTGTGTGTTGATGTCGATTAACCTTTTCATGACTATCGCGAAGCGCCAGGAAAAGCAATTATATGTTTCTATCTGGTATTTTGTCGGCTCTTTAATCTGGCTGCCGCTCGTATGGACGGTTGGTAACATTCCGTCTTCCATCGTAGGCGGCGCCGCGCAGGCGAACATGAACTGGTTCTACGGGCATAACGTTCTCGGTCTGTGGTTTACCACTGTAGGTATCGGCCAAATTTACTACCTGCTGCCGAAGCTTACAGGTAAGCCATTATACAGCCATAAGCTTTCGCTTATCGGTTTCTGGACCATCGCTACGATTTACGTATGGAACGGACCGCACCATCTGGTAAACGGACCGATTCCGGTATGGTTGATGAAAGCGGGCATCATTCCTTCCGTTCTTTTGATTATCCCGGTTTGGACTGTACTTGCAAACGTATTTGGCACTATGCGTGGTGTATGGCACAAAGTGTCTGAGGACGTAAGCATGAAATTCCTTATTACTGCTGCAATCTTCTATCTGATGGCGTGTCTGCAGGGACCGTTCCAGGCGCTTATGCAGGTAAGCGCGGTTGTTAAATTCACCCACTGGGTTGTAGGCCACGCGCATATGGCTCCGTTTGCCGCGTTCTCGTTTGTATGTTTCGTTACGATTTACTATGCGATTCCGCGCCTTACAGGCCGCAATATTTACAGTAAAACTTTAATGAACCTGCACTATTATTTCTCCGTTATCGGTTTCTTGATGTTTGCCTTTACCCTTTGGATTGCCGGTGTTATTCAGGGCTTTGCATGGATGGAAGGCAAGCCGTTCATCGAGACCATTAACACCGTACAGTCGCTGATTGTATGGCGCGCCGTTGGTGGTACGATGATGATTGTCGGTCAATTCTTCTTTGCATTCAACATCTGGAAAACTGTGAAGTCCGGCACGAAATTTGTTTCTGACGAAGAAAGCGTTGTTGCTTAATCTATCCCGAGGAGGGGACAACTTTGGAAAGAAACGCGTTAGCTATTTATCTTGCTGCTATTGCGCTCTTTATGATGGGGACGTTCGCGACGATTATCCTTCCGTTCTTTGATAAAGAGATGATGACGCCGACCGCGAATGCGGAAGCGCGTAACTATGCTCCGGATTCTCCGGAAGCGAAAGGGCGTCAAGTATACATTGCAAACGGATGTAACACCTGCCATACGCAGGTTGTACGTCCGGTTAAAGCCGACCTGGCGATGAATATCGGTCCTGTGACCGTACCTGGTGATTATGCCTATGACAAACCACACCTGTTTGGTTCTAACCGTACTGGCCCGGACTTAATGTGGGTAGGTGCCCGTACAAGTAAAGAATGGAATATTGAACACTTAAAGGACCCGCAAAAGATTGTTCCTGGCTCTATCATGCCAAAATATGATTACCTGAGCGACGAAGACCTGAATAACCTTGTTGCATACTTGATGAGCCTGAAACCGGCTCCGGCGAAATAGTTGGGAAAAGGAGGCGACGACATGTCTGATAAACACAAAAACCATGAGCATCATGAAGACCATATTGATGAAGTAATGGGTATGAAGCAAGGCCACGGAAAAGTCCCTCGTTTCCTGATTGTCGTGTATGCCGTGCTTGCCATCTGGGCTGTCGGTTATGCATTAACTGTAAAAGGAATCGACGAACGTCCGGCCGGCGGTGAGGCGGCCCAGGGTGTAAGTGCGGAAGTAGGAAAAGGACTTTCCGGCCAATGTATTGCCTGTCATGGCGCTGATTTTAATGGCGGTATGGGAGGCGCGGCTCCGACGCTGCACGGTGTAGTGGATAAGCTGAAGCCAGAGGGAGTTAAAGAAGTACTGACCAAAGGCCGTGGTGGTATGCCGCCGCTCGGGGCTTCCTGGACACCGGATCAGCAGGATTCCATGGTTGAGTTCCTAAAAACATTGAAATAAGCAGACAAAGACCAGATGGATCTTTCCTCTGGTCTTTTTGCTTTGCCTGTTCCTGGTGGTATAATAAGGGAAAAATAAGGAAGAGAGTGGTGAACAAGCATGCTGAGCGGCGTACAGATTATTTATTACATTCTCTGGTTTACAGTTATTAGCGGGCTTTTCTTTATGATGATTAAAATTTTATCGTCGCGGGATTGACACAATCACCTCAGTAAATTTTATTAGCACTTTGCTATAATGGAAAAAGAGGCTGAGAGATATAGAGGTGTGACAAGGAATGAAGAAGCTTTCCACGGTGGCCTGGCGTAATTTACGGCGGAAAATGTCACGGACCGTTTTGCTTGCAGGTAGCGCCGCTATTACCGCTTTTATTTTGTTTGTAAGCTATTTTTTTGTGTTTTCCATGGAGCGAAGCATCGCCGCAAGCGCAAGCCGCCTTGGCGCCAGTTTGATGGTGGTGCCCGAAGGTTTTGGCGGTCAGGCGGGAGACATGATTATTTCAGGTACTCCGACCAAGTTCTACATGCCGGAGAGCGTACTGGATAAAGTCCGTACAATCAGTGAAGTAGAGGCGGCTTCTCCGCAGCTGTATTTGGAAACGGTCTCTACCGTGTGCTGTCAGACATCCGGGGATTTTCCTGTCGTAGCTTACGATCCGAAAACCGATTTTACGCTGAAGAATTGGACAGCCACTGAGAAACAGATCGGGAAGTACGATTTGATTGCCGGAGCGGAAGCCGGTGGAAAGAACTATATTTATCATTTTGATAACGAATATATGCAGGAGTGGGTCACGTTATTCGGCAAAGATTTTATGCTGAAAAACATGATTTTTCCCACCGGTATGGGAACCGATAAAACGCTTTTTATTACGCTGGACGCTGCACGGGAGCTGAATCATAAAAAGAACAAGCTGGATTTTCCGGAAAACTCGATTTCCATTATTCTTGTTAAAACCAAGCCGGGTATGGAAGAGTTTGTGAGCCGGCAGATTGACCGGATGAATTTGAACGTAGACGTAGTGAAAGGAAGCGGCTTGCAGGAGACGGTAAATAAGCAGGTATTCCCGGTAAAAATGATGAGCTATATGATGATCGGGTTAGTCCTTATTATGAGCGCCCTGCAGGTTATGACGATGTTCACCGCTCTTATCAGTGAGCGTCAGAAGGAAATTGGTATGCTGCGAGCCATGGGGGCTTCACGAGCTGTTACGTTCCGTCTGTTGTTGATGGAAGCGGGGTTTGCTTCGGTTATTGGAGCAACTTTTGGCTCGTTTGCAGCCGCAGCGGCGTTGTATGACAACCGCATCCTGATTCTGCAGCTGCTGCAGTTGCCAATGCTGTTCCCGGATTGGTCGACAGGTTTGCTCATTGGCCTGGGGACGACTGCAATAACGACGCTAATTGCGATTGTGGCCGCCTTCTTTCCGGTTCGCTCGACACTGAAGCTGCAGCCGTATGAAGCGATTCGGGAGGGCGAGTATTAATGATTGTACTTGAGAATATTTGCAAAACGTATCGGATTGGGCGGGAGCGAAAAGTACATGCGCTGAGCGATGTAAGCGAAACAATCGGAGCAGGCGAGTTCGTTGCGGTCGTCGGACCGTCAGGCAGCGGTAAGTCGACGTTTCTTGCGATGGCTGGCCTATTGGAGAGGCCGACGGAAGGTATTGTACGATTTGACGGCAAGGATGTAACGGATTTACGTGATACGGAACGGACCCGCATCCGCGCGGAACGCTGCGGCTTTATTTTTCAGTTCCCAAGCTTAATTCCGACGCTGAACGCGCTGGAAAATGTGCTGCTGCCGAAAACTGTACACCGTACCTATAAGGCAAGCGATGAAGAATGGGGCAGGGAAATGCTTGCACGGGTCGGTATGGGTGATAAGTTGGAGAATCTTCCCTACCAGTTGAGCGGCGGTGAGCAGCGCAGGGTGGCGCTCGCCCGTGCGCTGATCAATAAGCCGGACGTGATTTTGGCCGATGAACCGACCGGTGCGGTAGATGCATATAATGCCGATGTAATTATGAATTTGTTTAAAGAATGGAACGCCCAGGGCAAGACCGTCATTATGGTAACTCACGATATGAAACTTGCCGGCGAAGCCGGACGTGTCATTCAGCTTAAAGACGGCCGGGTTGCAGGTGAGAAGTAAGAGAAAGAAAGGTATATTGACTATTTCTTTCTAAACTGGGTACAATGGATAGTGCATAAGTATATATGTATACTGGCGTTGAAGAGGAAGAGTATATCGGGATGCCATGCCAGAGAGCGGACCAACGGTGGAAGGTCTGTATGGATGTACTGATAGAAGGTAGCCTCGGAGCCGTTTGCCTGAACGAAAATCCAGTAGGGCAAACCGGGTAATCCCGTTATCCTATTGCAAGTGAGCCTGTGCTCGCGCCGTTTGTGCGCACATAGGCTAACAAAGGTGGTACCGCGAATAAACTCCTTCGTCCTTTGACAGGATGGGGGGGTTTTTATTTTTATGAAAAACACGAGATAAGAAGGAGGAAGTGGAAAAAGGCCTTCGCCTTTTTCTACAATAATATCTTGTATTCCTTCATTTCTCATCATTTCAGTATTTTTTATGGAGGTAAACTTATGTCCAATCAGCCGAATCAAACTGAAATGCCAACCAAATATGAACCGAAACAGGCGGAAGCGAAATGGTATCCGTTCTGGCGCGACAACGGCTACTTCAAAGCTGAACGAAATAAGGGCAAAACGCCGTTCACCATTGTGATTCCGCCGCCGAATGTAACCGGAAACCTGCATATCGGCCATGCGCTGAATAATACGCTGCAGGATATTATGGTTCGTTTTAAGAGAATGCAGGGCTATGACGCACTCTGGCTTCCAGGCATGGACCATGCCGGTATCGCCACACAGGCGCGCGTAGAAGGAACGCTGCGCGAAGAAGGCATCACACGTCATGATCTGGGCCGTGAGAAGTTTGTGGAGAAAGTATGGGAGTGGAAAGAGCGTTACGCCGGCATTATTCGCGAACAATGGACGAAAATGGGCCTTTCGCTCGATTACAGCCGCGAGCGTTTTACACTGGATGAAGGACTGTCCCGTGCGGTACGCGAAGTGTTTGTCCGCCTGTACGAAAAAGGGCTTATCTATCGCGGCAAATATATTATTAACTGGGATCCAGTCACCCGCACGGCCCTCTCTGATATTGAAGTAGAATATAAGGATGTACAAGGTGCGCTGTATCATTTGCGCTATCCATTGAAAGACGGCACCGGTTATATCGAAGTGGCGACCACGCGTCCGGAGACGATGCTGGGCGATACAGCGGTAGCCGTACATCCGGAAGATGAACGATATAAAGATTTGGTGGGCAAGACGGTGGTTCTTCCGATTGTCGGTCGTGAGATCCCGATTGTTGCCGATGATTACGTAGACCGTGAATTCGGAAGCGGTGCGGTGAAGATCACGCCTGCGCATGACCCGAATGACTTCGAGATCGGCCAGCGCCATAACCTACCGCAGATCCTCGTCATGGATGAAGGGGGCAAGATGAACGAGAACGCCGCCGGCTATCAGGGACAAGATCGTTTCGAATGCCGCAAAAACATCGTGCGCGACCTTCAAGAGCAGGGCGTTCTATTTAAAATCGAAGAACATATGCACTCCGTAGGACACAGTGAACGCAGCGGCGCGGTCGTTGAGCCGTATCTGTCCACGCAGTGGTTTGTAAAAATGGGACCGCTGGCCGAACGTGCGATTGAAGCGCAGAAGTCGAGGGAAGGCGTTCAATTCGTGCCGGATCGCTTCGAAAAGATTTACCTGCACTGGATCGAAAACGTACGCGATTGGTGTATCTCCCGCCAGTTGTGGTGGGGCCACCGCATTCCGGCCTGGTACTGTGAAGACTGCGGGGAGATGACCGTATCACGCGAAGATATTCATGAATGTCCGAAATGTGCAAGCCAGAATCTGAAGCAGGATAACGACGTGCTCGATACATGGTTCAGTTCCGCACTCTGGCCGTTCTCTACGCTCGGTTGGCCGGATGAGACAGAAGACATGAAGCACTTCTATCCAACCGATGTACTCGTAACCGGATATGATATCATTTACTTCTGGGTAGCCCGCATGATTTTCACGGCGCTTGAATTTACTGACCAGAAGCCGTTTGAACACGTATTAATTACAGGTCTTGTGCGCGATGCCGAAGGCCGCAAAATGTCCAAATCGCTCGGCAACGGGGTCGACCCGATGGAAGTTATCGAACAGTATGGCGCTGATGCTATGCGTTTTATGCTGGCGACAGGCTGCACACCGGGGAACGACCAGCGTTTCCGCTGGGAGCGCGTGGAAGCGGCGCGTAATTTCGCCAATAAGATTTGGAATGCATCCCGCTTTGCACTGATGAATATGGAAGGGTTCCGTTACGAGGACATCGACATCAGCCAGAACCTCGGCATTGCTGACAAGTGGATTCTGCACCGTCTGAATGAAACGGTGAAAGACACGACTCGTCTGCTCGATAGTTTCGAATATGGTGAAGTGGGCCGCGTGCTCTATAATTTCGTCTGGGATGAGCTGTGCGACTGGTATATCGAGGTAGCGAAACTGCCGCTGTACGGCGACGATGAGGCGGCGAAGAAAACGACGCGCTCCGTACTGGCATACGTGCTTGATCAGACAATGCGTCTGCTGCACCCGTTCATGCCGTTTATCTCCGAAGAAATCTGGCAGCATCTTCCGCACGAAGGCGACAGCCTGATTGTCGCTTCCTGGCCGGAAGCAAAGCCGGAACTCGAGAATACGGATGCCGTGAAACAAATGGAGCTGCTGATGGGCGTTATCCGCAGCGTACGCAACATTCGTGCGGAAGTCAACGTACCGATGAACAAGAAAATCGAACTGCGCATCAAAGCGAATGACGAAGAGATGCTGTCGTATCTGGAGAGCGGCAAGGCATACATTGAACGTTTCTGCAACCCGGAAGTGCTGAGCATCGGTACTGACATTGCGGCGCCGGAGAAAGCGATGTCCGCCGTTGTCAGCGGTGCGGAGCTGTACCTGCCGCTTGCGGGTCTCATTGACATCGAGCAGGAAATTGCCCGCCTTGAAAAAGAACTGAAATGGCTCAATTCGGAAGTCGAGCGTGTACAGAAGAAACTGTCCAACAAAGGTTTCGTTGAAAAAGCTCCGGCTCAAGTTATCGAACAGGAGCGGGCAAAGGAAGCCGACTATCTCGACAAACAGGCAAAAGTAAAAGCACGAATTCAAGAGCTTAAAGGGTGAGTGTAACATGGCATCACAATCATTAGATCAGGCGCTTTCCTGGCTGGCCGGACTGGAGCGGTTCTCCGTCCGTCCGGGCCTTACAAGAATGGAATACATGATGGAGCGCCTCGGACACCCCGAGCGACGCTTGAAATTTATTCACATCGCCGGCACGAACGGCAAAGGCTCGACCGCCGCGTTTCTGTACTCGATCCTGCGGCGGGCGGGACAAGATGTAGGGATGTTTGTATCACCATACGTTACGTCATTCCACGAACGGATTCAGTACAACGGATCGTACATCACGACCGAAGAATTGGTCGAATTGATCGAGAAAGTAAAACCGGTTGTGGAAGAAATGAAAGAAAGCGAATTCGGAACGCCGACCGAATTTGAAGTGGTGACCGCACTGGCGCTATTGTATTTTGCTACGGTGACGTACCCGGATATCGTTGTCTGGGAAACAGGACTTGGCGGGCGGCTCGATTCCACCAACATCGTCCATCCGCTCGCCTGCATTATCACTAATGTCGGACTCGATCATATAAATATACTGGGAGAGGATTTACCCGCTATTGCCCGGGAAAAGGCCGGGATTATCAAAAACGGGGTTCCGATTATTACCGGGAAAATGCCGGGCAAAGCGCTGGAAATCATCGAAGAAGCCGCCCGCAGCCGTCGTGCTTCCATATACCGAGCGGGTGAAGAATATGACGCGGTGCGTATTCGCGAGAACGATCGTGAGATGATGGACTTTGCGGGTATGTTTGGCAGCGTGGCGGGATGCGAATTGGGACTTGTCGGTGCACATCAGGTAGATAATGCGGCTGCGGCGTTGATGACGCTTCAAGTCCTAAGTAACTACTTCGCTTTATATATTGAAGAAGAGCACATCCGCGAAGGGCTGCGCGAAGCCAGGTGGCCAGGTCGTTTCGAAAAAATCAGTGAAGCTCCGGACGTTATTTTGGACGGCGCGCACAACGCGGAAGGCGTGTCTGCGCTTATACAGACGGTGCAGGACTATTATCCGGGGCGGAAAGTTTCTCTTGTTTTTTCCGCGCTGGCAGATAAAAATTATGCAGAGATGGCCTGGCAGCTCGCTCCGATATGCAACAGGGTGTGGGTAACGAAGACTGACCATCCGCGCGCGGCCCGCGTAGAAGATCTTGCGGCCGCATTCAGAACGGCTGCCCCTGATATGCCCGTACAGGCGGAGGAAAATTGGCAAGAAGCATGGCGGCAGGCGTTACATACGGTCACCCCGCAGGAAGTGTTGCTTGTGGCCGGATCGTTGTATTTTATTTCAGACATACGAAACGAGTGGAAAGAAAACAGGAAAGCTGGTGATGAATAAGATGGACACTCAGGTAGAAAAACAGCACGAGCACAAGCGGGAACATGTTCATTTTATTGGCATTGGCGGGTATGGAATGAGCGCCATCGCCCGTGTCATGCTGGATATGGGATGCCATGTCACAGGTTCCGATGTGGCTCGTAAAGAACTGACGGATAAGCTGCAGAAAAAAGGAGCACAGGTGTTCATCGGTCATCAGGCGGAAAACATCGCAGGGGCGGATTTGGTCGTGTATTCGACCGACATCCCGAAAGAAAACGTAGAGCTGGTCGCAGCGAAAGAACAGCAGATTCCGCTCCTTCACCGTTCCAAAATGCTGGCGCGTCTGCTGAATGAAAAGAAAGGCGTCGCGGTAGCGGGTGCCCACGGCAAGACGACCACTTCGTCGATGATTGCCCTTGTAATGGAGAAGACGGGGATGGACCCGACGTACATTATCGGCGGCGAGATTATGGACATCGGCAGCAATGCCAAAGCGGGCCAGGGTGATTTCGTCGTGGCGGAAGCGGACGAAAGCGACGGCACGTTCCTGGAATACTTCCCGCACATTGCGGTTGTAACCAACATTGAACCGGATCATCTCGAAAACTATGACGGCGATTTCGAGAACTTAAAGAAAGCGTACCGTCAGTTCCTCTCCCAGGTAAAAGAAAACGGCACGGCGATCGTCTGTATCGATGACGATTATGTGGGAGAGATGCTGGCGGAGAAAAAAACCAATGTGTCGCTCATTACGTACGCCATCAATAAGCAGGCCGACTACATAGCCAGCAATATTGAGCCGGGCGACCGTACGATTTCTTTCGATGTCATGCACAAAGGACAACTGCTGGGCCGGATGAAGCTTTCTGTGCCGGGCATACACAATGTGTATAACGCGCTGGCGACGACTGCCGTATGCATGGAAGCAGGTCTTACGTTTGAAGAGATTGCGGAAGCGATTACCGCGTTCCGCGGCGCGAAGCGGCGCTTTCAGGTCATTGGTGAAGTGAATGACATTCTGGTAGTGGACGATTACGCGCACCATCCGACCGAGATCGAAGCGACGCTGGAAGCGGCCCGGTCAACAAACCGCCGCATTGTGGCGATTTTCCAACCGCAGCGGTATACGCGCACATTCTTCCTGCTGGATGCATTCAGCAAAGCGTTCAAGGAAGCGGACGAAGTGATTATTGTCGATATCTATTCTCCGGCAAACGACCCTGAGATTGAAGGGGTGAGCGCGGAGAAGCTGGTGCAGTTGATTCGGGAGAACAGTAATCCGAACGCGAAATATATCGCGACGAAGGAAGAAGTGCTAGAACGGTTAAAGCAGACGGTAAAACCAGGCGATTTAGTGTTAACTATGGGGGCTGGTGATATTTGGAAATTAGCTGAGCAGCTGGTTGAAGAATTAAAGAAAAATCAATAGATAGTAAATAATAGCCTCCTTTTGTGCCAATAAGGTGAAAAAAGGTGGCTATTATTATGGAATTATATTCCTTTATCCTTCCGATTAAGTTCAAAAAATGGGTATTTTAGTTTATTATTATAGAAGAAAGATATACGAGGGGGGGAAGCGGATGAGGAAATTAGTATCTATCATAATGTTGTTTTGTATTGTATTTACGATTTTCTTTACAGGAGCTTTCTGGGGACCAGCAAGCGCAAACAACGGACGAGGGAATACAACCAACAACGATGTTGCTTTTATACAATATAAAACGACAATGCAGAAAGGACAAAAGGAAACGTTTACTGCCCAAGTCAACCCGGCTAATGAAAACTCTTTGCAATGGTCTGTTTCGGATCCGACCATTTTACATCTTAGCAATGCCAAAGGTGGCTCTGTAGAGATCACAGCTTTAAAAGAAGGGCAAGCTATGGTTACTGTATATCACGGAAACGGAAGTAATCAGGGGAATGGCAACAAATCTGCACAGATTATGGTAACGGTAGTTCCGGCAGATGAAGAATCAGAAGCAGGGATTAACGGCATCATAGACCCGAAAGAACAGGTAATTGAGAAACCGCAGAACGGAACTGCCATAGGAGCAGTTACGATTCAGTTGACACCATATGGCAAACTGGTTGCTTCTGAGCTGGTTCGTGAACCTGTCGACGTTGTGTTCGTTATCGATAAATCCGGTTCAATGGTGCAACAGGAAAATAAATTAGGAAAAGCAAAAGAAGCGGCAAGCAATGCTGTTGATATTTTACTGGCTGATAACACTAATGGCAAAAATATCGGTGACAGAATCGGGCTGATAGAATTTAGCACAGATGCGAAAAAGTTGAATGACCTAACAGCTAACAAAAATAACGGCTTTCAGGCAATAAAAAATAAAATTAACGGAATCACTGCCTACGGATGGACAAATTATTGGGACGCTTTAAATACAGCCAATACTATGTTTACCACAAGCTCAAACCGAAAATATATTATTTTTTTAACGGATGGGGTTCCTACACATGGCAAGGGAACAAGTGGCGGAACAAGCGAATCTCAAATTCAGAAAGCGCTAAAGGATGCGGAAGAAGCTGCAACTCAGCTAGCGAAAAGTTCGATCAAACTTTATTCCATTGGTTTTGGGAAAGATGTGCGGATGAATAACCTGGAGCGTCTTTCTTCTCTCACTGGCGCTTCCGCTTATCAGGGAACAATGGAGAATTTAAATTCCCTTTTTGCGCAAATTACGCAAGAGATTAAACGTCTTTCTCTGGGAGAAGTAAAGGTTAAAGTAAAGCTACCTTCCTCTGATGTACAGCTTGCGCCGGATACAGAAGCGATTGTTGACAACGGCTATGCTGTAATAAGTTTCAAGGATGTACCGTATACAGAAAACGGCCCGGTTATTGATACGAATGAGCTGCAAAAAGCGCTTAAGCTTCAATTTTTAAAAGAAGGAACATATTCTTTTACAGATATCTCTCTTTCTTATAAAAAAATTGACGGGACAGTCGCGGCAAAACAGCTAAATCCGTTTACGATTCAAGTTGTTTCTCAGATGATTCCGGTAGAAGGAATCGTGCTTAGCGCGAAACAACTGAATATGGATGTTGATCCTAACCCTAATACTGTTCCTGAAACAAAGTGGGAAGAAACATTAACAGCTGAAGTAACACCGAAGGATGCCACGAACAAAACAATAAAATTGCATTCAACCGACGAAAATATTGTGGAAATAGTGAAGACAGAAGTGGATGAAGCAACAGGGAAAGTAACGGCAACGCTGAAGGCCAAAGGTGTTGGAATCGCATATATTGAGGCTGAAACGGAAGACGGAAAACATAAAGAACAATGCAAAGTGCATGTGAAGCTAACCCCTGTTTTTGATGTAAAGCGTGTGGTTATTGAAGATAATGCGTATGTAATTGTTAAGCCGGAAAAAGGCACTATCCTTCCGGAAACCAGATGGTATGTAAAAATCGGAAACAGCACATGGCAAAAGTTCAATAAAGGGGATTTTGACGAAAAACAGATGGTTATCGTTCTGGATAAAGTAGGAAATAAGCCTGTTTTGACTGACTTTGGTATTTGGGCGGTTACGCTGGACAAAACAGTAGCGAATGATAGCAATCCAGATCCTTCTGCAATTCCTGCTGATCAACGGCATGGCGAAAAGAAGAAACAAGAGAGTTTAAATCCTGACGGTAACAAAATTACAGATTATCTTCAACCGATGAATCCGGCTCAGGTTATGGACTCACCGGGGGATAATCGGGCCGCCAGCGTGAAATCGGGATATACAGTGAGAAAAGTACCTGATTTAGTGGATCTGGAAATTACAGACGCACGTATGGTTTTAAAAGACAAAAATAATAATGAAATTGTTGTCCCGCTGCAAAAAGGGTTATTGAAAGACAGTGATGTATCTACGGTGCCACGGACGAAAACCAAAGTGCTAAAATCACCTGGTGGAAAAACAGTAACATATGCTGTAAGAGTGGAATTAACAGTAGAGTTCCGTTCGAAGTCTGGCGGATTTGACGCAGAACATATTGCAGAGGCACACAAAAAAGATCCGAATGTCAATGTTGAATTAAAAATAGATGAATCAGTAGGAAGTGTTACAGTAAAAGGAAAAGGAAACCTTCAATAGGAGCAAGAGAGAAGGCAGCCTACAATGGGCTGCCTTTATTTTTTGCTGATCACTTTTATGTCATTTTTTAATTGTTTAGTATATGTCGTATCATATACATCGATAAAGAATGTAGTTCCGGCAGGAAGACCTGGGGTTTCCTGTTCGAAAACCCCCCTGTTATATTGAATGCTTAAACGAGAGGGGAAAGGATCAGAATCAATTCCTCGTTTCGTATTTAATTCAATATACCCCTCGCTTGCTCCAATTCCACCTCTTATATGATTGATGGACTTAACAGAATAAATTTCCATTCCCTTAA